>Ga0193726_1002974_pt1 | contig 11064 bp, 11 predicted proteins | sample H2c1metaG_FD_144928 | JGI IMG/M metagenome (GOLD analysis project Ga0193726, IMG submission 144928) | Soil microbial communities from a riparian zone of the East river system, Colorado, United States - H2c1 | ecosystem: Environmental > Terrestrial > Soil > Riparian zone | place: USA: East River... | reverse complement strand
TGGCCTGCAAGATTTGCGAAAAGGAGGGCCCGCCCCAGTGCATTTACATCGTCAAAAGCGAAGACAAAAAGCCCGATTACATGGGCAAGCCGCAGCTTTATCCGAGGGTCTTCGATATCGACATCTCGGTGTGCATGAGTTGTCAGATTTGCGTCGAGGTTTGTCCGTTCGAGGCGATCAAAATGGACAAGGTCTTCGAGTTGAGCACACGCGAACGTTTCGACACCCTGCTCTTGCGCAAAGGCGAACTGGCAAAGTCGAACACTTACTATCATTCCATCCGGCCGATCGAAGCCGATCGCGTCGATGCAGGCCTGGCGGAGGCGGCTGCGGCCGCAGCGGCAAAAAAGAAAGCCGCTGCCACCCCGGCTGCGCCGCCGACATCCCCTTCGCCGTAAGGTTGCGCGCGTCCGTCTTTCGAAAAGTTACCCGGCTCGGCCTGATTGTGGCCCTGCCGTTGCTGCAGAGTTTTGCCCAGGCGGCGGACGCGGTGGCGGATGCGACCGCGAAATTTTTGGCGGGCCTGCCGGTCGAGGGCACTCCGATCGAAGCTAAGGCCGGCGATCCGGCGTGGATCCAACATGCAAAAGAATTCGAGCGCGAGTGGACCCAGTTCGATGAAAATCAGCATCAAAAGATCCAGGCTTGGCGAGAGCAGGCGCTGCCGCAATATCTGACGGACCGCGAGCCTCTCTTCTACCTGTTCAGCGGCCCGGACTTTCTCTACGCAAGCGCGTTTTTCCCGAACGCGCCGACCTACATCCTCTGCGGAATGGAACCGATCGGCTCGATTCCGGACATCAGCACGCTTTCATCGGCGGAGTTGAACGTGGCCCTGTCGAATCTTCGCAAGACCGTCGAGTCTTCGCTCGACTGGAGTTTTTTCATCACCAAAAAGATGAAAACCGACCTCGCGGGGTCGCGGCTGACTGGCACGCTCCCGATTCTCTGCGTGTTTCTCGCGCGCACCAACTGCACGATTGAATCCATCATTCCGGTGCGAATCGACGCCGACGGAAAATTCACCGAAGAGACGAATAAAACCATCCCTGGCATCCGCATTGTCTTCAGCAGCGAAGGTTCGGCAACGCAAACACTCTACTATTTCACGACGGATCTCTCGGATTGGAGCGTCAAAACGAATCCGGGATTCCTGAAATTCTGCGAGCAACAGGGCCGGGGAACGAGTCTGCTAAAGGCCGCTTCCTACCTGATGCACCGAAACACCTTTACGACTGTGCGCGACTTTCTGCTTCGAGACAGCGACCTCATTCTGGAGGATGACTCTGGAATCCCTTTGCGTTTCCTTCCGGACGATCACTGGACCCTTCAGTTGTATGGCCGTTATGCCGGACCGATCGCACTCTTTCCACAGCCCGACCTAACGAAGGCATTCACCCAGGCAAATCCGCCGATGCTGGGCTTCTCGTTCGGTTACCAATGGCATCCCAGCCGGTCGTCCCTCATCATCGCCACAGTGCGGCAATCACCGGATGGCCTGCTCGAGAACCCAGGAACAGGCGAAGGGGATGATTAAGGTCGAGGCGCTGTTTACGCCGGCCGAATTCCAGGATCTTCACAACCGCGACCTTTCGAAGACAACCTGCGTCGTGTTCGATGTGCTCCGCGCGACGAGCACGATCATTACGGCGCTGGGAAATGGCGCCGCGGCCGTGATTCCCGTGGAAGAAATCGACGATGCTCTTCGGCTAAAACGGGAACGGCCGGAGCTTTTGCTCGCTGGCGAGCGCGGCGGTGTGCGCATCCGGAAAGGACGGACGACGTTCGATCTTGGAAACTCGCCACGGGAGTTTGAAAGACAAGCAGTCGAAGGCCGGACGATTGTGATCACGACGACCAACGGTACGCGCGCGTTGCTGGCCTGCCGCGCGGCGCCGCTCATTCTGGTTGCGTCGTTTCTCAATCTCTCGGCGACTTGCGACCAAATTCAGGCGGCCGCTCCGACCGAGCTGCTCCTGGTTTGCGGTGGAACCTTCAACGAAGCGGCCTCCGAAGATGTGCTCTGCGCCGGCGCGGTCATTGATGTCCTGAAGCAGAAAAACGCGACTGACCTGGCGGACTCCGCGTTGCTTGCATGGAAGGCTTATCGCCTTGAAGAACGCGACCTAACCAACGCGCTCGGCCAGTCGCGCAACGGACGGCATCTCCTCGAACAACCGGAGCTGCACGACGATGTCGCGTTTTGCGCGCAACGCGATCGGGTTGCGCTGGTCGCGCGACTAGAAAAAGATGGCAGGATCACGAGGGCCCATTGATGGGCGGCTCTTCCATTCACGATGACTCACAGGAAATCTGAGCGAGCCGATCGGCTTTTCGTTTTGCAAAAGGTTCAGCCGGCGCTTCTCGGCCTGATGGACGGGTCCGTCTCTACGCTGGCGCCGTTGTTCGCCGCCGCGGGACTGAGTCATAGCGCGAGAGCCACTTTCTTCGTCGGCCTGGCGGCGTCGCTCGGCGCGGGAATCAGCATGGGGCTGGCGGAAGCGCTATCGGATGATGGCAAAGTCACCGGCCGCGGTGAACCGATCATGCGCGGCGCCATCACAGGTGTTGGCACGACGATTGGCGGAATGCTGCACACGTTTCCCTTCCTGATGTCGGATCTGCATCTGGCATTGCGAATCGCTTACGGCGTTGCTGTCTTCGAGCTCCTCGCGATTGCGCTGATTCGTTACCGTTTTATGAAAACGCCGCTCCTCAATACGTTCGTCCAGGTGATCATTGGCGGCGGGATTGTCTTTGCCGTCGGAATTTGGCTGGGAACATTGGGCGGATAGCCCAAGCCCCTCACCTCAATCCTCTCCCCGCGTTGCGGGACGAGGAAGAAGACGATGCTGTCCGTCGTGTGGTGCACGCGCGTTTGATGATGGAGGGCGGAGCTCCTGCGAAGCCGGGTGTGGCGGTCTCGCAGGAGCTCGACCCTCCATGGGCGCTCTCGTGTATTTGGACGCGCCGTGCCTTTGCCCTCGCCCTTCTCGGAAGGGATAGGGTCGGGGTGCGGGTTGAACATTCGGCTTTTTGTAGCGGCGGTCTCTGACCGTCGCACTCTTTTGTCTCCTTTGATTTTTGCGACGGTCAGAGACCGCGCTACAACAGTTGGCTGGCGCTCGCGCGGTTCCGATAGCATAGGTGCGTTGAAATGAAGCTCTCCGTTGTTCACGCCGGCAACTTCAAGCTCGACGGCGGCGCCATGTTTGGCGTCGTCCCGAAGGGTCTTTGGCAAAAAGCCAATCCGCCTGACGAACACAACCTCTGCACCTGGGCGATGCGCTGTCTGCTCGTCGAAGAAGGCGACCGCCGCGTCCTGATCGACACCGGAATGGGGAAGAAACAGGACGCGAAATTCTTCAGCTACTATCACCCGGACAGTCCGGATGCTCTCGAGCAAAGCCTCAAAAACCTTGGGCATGGATTTGAACACATCACCGATGTCTTTCTGACTCATCTTCATTTCGATCACTGCGGCGGCGCGCTGATTCGCTCGGATGATGGCGAAATTCTTCCTCGGTTTCCAAATGCCACTTATTGGAGCCATCGGACGCATTGGAATTGGGCGACTCAGCCTAACGAGCGGGAGAAAGCTTCATTTCTTCCGGAGAACATTCTGCCCCTTCAGCAGGCCGGCGTGCTCCGGTTTCTCGACGAGGCGGACGAATCCGCGCTCCCACCGGGGTTCTCAGTGCAAATCGTAAACGGTCATACTGAGGCGATGATGCTCCCGAAAATTCGCATCGGAGAGCGGACCCTTCTTTTTTGCGCCGACCTCATTCCAAGCGCCGCGCATATCCCGCTGCCATGGGTCATGGCCTATGATGTGAGACCTCTGGTGACCCTGAAGGAAAAACGCGAAACACTGGAGCAGGCTGCGGCGGAGAATTGGGTTCTCTTTTTCGAGCACGATCGCGTGATCGAATGTTGCACCGTGGAAAAAACCGAGCGCGGAGTGAGGCTGAAAGAGACATTCGCGTTAAGCGAAGTGGGTGGGGGCGGTTGACTCAATCGCTTTCGGTCTGCTCGGTGAGCGCAGTTACCAGCGTGTGTTGCACGCGCCTTTGATAATGGAGGGCGGAGCTCCTGCGACGCCGGGTGTGGCGGTCTCGCAGGAACTCGACCCTCCATTGATGCTCTGGGGCACTTAGACGCGCTGTCTCCTTTATCGCCTTCCAAAGAGGGAGAGGGCTAGTTTCTGGATAACCAACGGCCCGGCAGGCTTGCTTTGAGCAGGAATTTCCGATGAAATGATTCCCTAATCCAATCGCGGAGAAATTCTTATGAACAAATACATCGCAGAATTTATCGGGACATTTTTCCTGGTGCTGACAATCGGCCTGACCGCCACGCACACGCCCGCTGGCGTCATCGCTCCGCTCGCCATCGGCGCGGTTCTCATGGTGATGGTTTACGCCGGCGGCCACATCTCCGGAGCGCATTACAATCCAGCCGTCAGCTTGGGAGTTTTGATTCGCGGGAAGCTGAATGCCGGCGACTTCGTTCCCTATCTGATCGCGCAAATCGCCGCCGCGGCACTGGCAGCTGTGGTGACGAACTATTTTCACAAAGGCATGGATCCACTCACGGCCATGGTTCCTTTTCGTGGCCCCACTTTGCTCGCGGAATTTCTTTTCACCTTCGCCCTCGTTTATGTCGTCCTGAACGCGGCGACCGCCGAAGGAACGTCGGGTAATTCCTTTTATGGACTTGCCATCGGCATGACCGTCATGACCGGCGCGTTCGCGGTCGGCAACATTTCCGGCGGCGCCTTCAATCCCGCAGTGGCCGTCGGGATCACCATGATGGGCGTGGTTGGATGGGCCCACATCTGGATGTACCTGGTCGCCAATTTTGGCGCGGCAGTAGTGGCAGCGCTTGTTTTCAACATGATCAATCCGCCATTGCAAACGACCCCGATTGCAACGGACGAGCCGCCTTACCAGACTCCTCCGTAGGCGCGGGATCTGAGCTGGTACGTGGAAAGAGGCGAAAACGCAGTAGCCGTCGGTAGTTGCGAATTCTTCCAAAGCCGACAAGGAGCGGCGGTCTATGACCGCCGTTTACTAAATCGGCGGCTACAAGCCGCCGCTCCTTATTTCGCGCAGTCCGCGGCTCAGGCTGGGAGGATAATTCTCTCGACGTGCGAATAGAGATTGAAAGTCGGCGGTCGAAGAAAGCCGATCAGGGTTTGTCCGGTTTCGCGGGCAAACTCCATCGCAAGCGCAGAAGGCGCGGACACGGACGCGATTATCGGAATGCCGCCGGCGAGCGCCTTTTGCATGATCTCGAATGACGCCCGGCCGCTGACCACCAGGATGGTCTCCGCGAGCGGCAATCGCTTGTCGAGAAAAGCGTGGCCGATGACCTTGTCGACCGCATTATGCCTCCCGATGTCTTCGCGGATCACGATCATGTTTCCATCGAAATCGAACAGACCGGCAGCATGAATTCCACCGGTTCGGGCGAAATCGCCCTGCTCTTTTCGCAGTGCGTCGGGAAGCCCTAACAAAACATCCAGCGGGACTCGTTTCCCTCCGCCAGTCGGGATCGGCGCGAACGCCTGACGAATCGCCTCAATGTTTCTTTTGCCGCAGATACCGCAGCTGGAACTGATGGTGCCGAGTCGTTGCGATGCCGAAAACTGAGGCTTCAGTCCCGCTCGCAGAGTCACCGCAAGAACGTTGTCCCGGTCCTTGGAAACGTTAGGTCGCTCGATGCTCTCGACCGCATTCGGATCGCAAACCAGGCCTTCGGTAACGAGAAATCCAACGGCGAGTTCCTCGTCATTGCCGGGCGTTCGCATCGTCGTTGCCACAACTTTCCGTCCGATCCGGATCTCCAGCGGCTCCTCTCTTGTGAGTTCGTCATGGCTGAACTGGAGGGATCCGTCTTTGACACGTCTAATGATTTGCCCCGGACCGATTCCCTGTCGTGGCTCGCTCATAACGGAGCAAGCCTCCGGGTGACGATTGCCCGGCTGGTGATATCGTTTCGCAAGTGGAAGTCCGTCATCTCTATATTTCGCCGGGCCACAATTTCTTCGGCCACAATGATCGCCCGCCGGACGAACATCCCGCGGTCGAAGTGCCAGAGATCGAGTGTGTGGCAGGACATGGAATCAGGGGTGATCGCTACTTTGATTATCGCCAGGATTATAAGGGACAGATCACTTTCTTTTCGCTCGAAATCTTTGAGGCGCTTTGTGCTGCGCTCAAGGTCACGAACTGCTCGCCCTGGGCCCCGCGTCGAAATGTCATTACCGCCGGCGTCGATCTTACGACTCTGATTGGCGAAGAATTCGAGATTCAGGGTGTTCGCTTTCACGGCACCGAGCACTGCCGCCCCTGTTACTGGATGAATCGCGCGATTGGGCCTGGCGCGGAGGATTTCCTCAAGGGTCGCACCGGTGGCGGCTTGCGCGCCCGCATCCTCTCTGACGGCATTGTCCGTGCCGGCTGAATTCGTTAGGCCCATTTATGGCTCTGCCGCCATCACTCACCCGCGCTCCGCGGCGTATTGACTCTGCGCCAGCACTCACCCTCCCGCGCCTCTCAGCCGGCGCGGGACATTTGCTAAGCGTTGGAAAGATACGGCGGAGGACAAATGCTGACCGTTGTTAAGTTTCGATGAAAATCAGCGCCGTTTTGCTCGCCGGCGGAGAATCTCGCCGGTTCGGCACGGACAAGGCGGCGTTTGTGCTCGACGGGAAACCTCTCTGGGAACGGCAGCTCGACACTCTGAGCGCGGTCCAACCGCATGAGCTTCTCGTCTCCGCGCGGAAGGATCCGCCGTGGCGACCGAGCGAGATCGGCTTCGTTCCGGACACGCCGCCATCCCGCGGACCCATCAGCGGCCTGGTGGCGGCCTTCTCGGCCATGAGCGGTTCGCATTTGCTGGCCCTGGCGATTGATCTGCCGTTTATGACATCGGATTGGGTGCGCTCTCTCGTTAGTCTCACTGAGGAAGGCCGCGGCGTGCTTCCGATTGCTGACGGAAAGGAACAGCCGCTGGCTGCGATCTATCCTGCGGAAGCGGCGGATATTTTTGTGCGCCGAGCAACGGAAGGATCGGATTGGTCTTTGAAAGGCGCTGTTACTGAACTCGTTTCGCTCGGCTTAGTCCGGCTTTTGGCAGTCCCAGACGCCGCCTCGCATCTGTTCTCCGAATCAAGGTCTCGCGCCGCGAAGTCTTCGGGGAGCGCAGGCTGCTAGCCTGCAGTCGCCGGCAGCCTGCCGGCGACAGTCTTCGCACGCGCATTTTTATAATACTCCATTGCAGCATGGTCTCGGCAGGCTGCCGAGACCTGCAGGCTGGCAGCCTGCGCTCCCCAGATAAGTCAGCCGCTCTTTCTTAATCGCACACGCACTGCGAGTGATGACGGACTCCAAGTTAGTGATCGCGAGACGCGATCACCAGCACTCGAGACGAGTGCGCTACCCAGAAGGGAGAGAACCCCGTTCCTTGGACTCCCCGGGGTCCATTCCCCTAACGAATCGCTATTCCACCGCGGAGGCTTTCGCAACACCAGGCTGCCAGGCGTGTTGTTGCCAGAAGGCCACGGCTTCTTCCGTGGAGCCGTAGAAGATGTTCCGCTCTGCGCGCCGGATGTTGGCGATACTTTTCGGATATTGCGAAGCCGGACGGAGATCGCATTTGCCATCACCGGTGTACTGCCACAACCGCCAGTGACTCCAAGGATCGGGCGTGTTTGGCTGCCAGTGATAATTCGCAATCCAAAGCCAGCAATTGGAAAGCGTTCGTCGATGAATCGGGTTCACACCGGGCCCACGCAGGATTGCTCGGAGCCGGTTTTCGCTTCCGTAAACTCCCGGGTAAGTCCCCGTGCGCTCTCTGATTCGCTCGACAAAAGTTGCCGCCTGGTCGGGGCGCATCTCCCCTCCCGGGTAATGCCCATTCTTTTCAAAATCCAAGACCAGAAGCACGCCGGCGGGACGCGATCCGCCGGCATTCGACCATGCCGATGAGACAACCGACAAAAAGTGATCGGCCTGTTTGGCGGGATCGGTCGCGTCTCCGAAATGGTATGCGCCCCACAGGAGCCCGGCACGGGTCGCCTCCTGCTGTCGCCTGCCGTAAGCCGAGTCGCGGTCGAAGCGCGGGTATGTTGCCTCGTGAATAATTCCAATCACGCCCTGCGACTTAACCGCACCGAAGTTAACCTGCATCAAGTCGTAGTGAGACATGTTAACGACACAGTTGCTGGCAAACGCAGCAACCGGAGAAAGGAAGACAAGGAGAGAGAGAAAACGTTTCATCGAATCGGAACGAGGATAAACGGGGTTGTGGTTCATTCAACCCGAAGTGGCGAGGGACTTACGCGCCGCGCTGCTCTAAGACGCAGCGGGACAAATGCTGAACGGTGTTAAGATTTTCGCGGAATGACGCTGACGTTGCCGTCATTCTCGAGCATCGCGCAGCGAACATCCTCCACACTCTCGCAACCCGCCTGGCGCAGCGCGCTCATCAATTCATGCTTGGTCAGCTTGGATTTCTCGAGCGCCTTCTCAAACAGGCGCCCGTTGTGAATCAGCAGTTCCGGTCGCCCCTCGATCAGCGCTTCCGCTGTCTTGCTGCGAAAAGTCAGGATTCCGACGAGCCAGTTCAAGCCGACGAGCGTGACGGCCGAAATCACTCCGCCGATGACGGAATTGTCGCCGCCATTCATGGAATTCTGCACCGCGTTGCTCAGGACAAGCAGGAGAACCAGATCGAACGGCGCCATTTGCCCGACCTGGCGCTTCCCGGTCAACCGAAGCAAAACGATCAGGCAGACATAGACAATAACTCCCCGAAGGATGAACTCCCACCAGACGATCGACATGCTCCACATAAGTGATCTCTTATTTATCAGAGACACCAAATCGGAACGAGCCAAATTCAAATTCTTGCGACAGCGTCGATTCGCGACTCAGTAGACCTAATGTTTGTGGGTAAGACTGTGATGGAAAAGAGCGCCCGCGATTACCACAAAATCGATGAGATAAATCAGCAAAACTATACGGATAGCCCGACAAATCGTTCGCACTCTGGAACTGCCCAATTGTCGACTGGCCGAGCCGAGCACGAAGCGAAAAACTTTGAATTGGTTTCGAATACTATTGTTCAATATCACCGTAGGTTGGCCTAACGAATCCCAACGTGATGAATCGTCGACTCGCAGCCAACGCAACATGACACCATGGAGGATAAAATTAACGACGGTCAGGACTATCAAACCCCAGAATAGCGCGAAACCAATCACGGTACCGATTTGTTGTGAATCCGTGGCCAACATACCCATGTGCCTACCCTATCTTTCTGCAAATCTCACACCCGCGATGGGTGCGTGCGTTTCAACTCCGCGACTCATGACCAGCACTTGGAAACTTCGGCCGAGCATTTCCGGGTGCAGCAATGTTTGCAGTTGGCGACGGATTTTGGGACCCGATTGCGAAAGAAAATCGGATGACGCGCTGAGAATGCCGGTCAGAAAATGATGTTGATCAGGCAAACCGAGAAGCCTCATCCCAGCGGCCTCTCCGGCCTTAATCAGTGAGCTCCAGTCGACGTGCGCCGTGATGTCGGCCTGGCCAACTTCTTCGAACGGAGATGACAGAAGGTGATGGTCTTTTCTGACCTGAAGCGTTCCTGTCGTGCGCTTCTCGGAATAATATTGCTCCGCCGTGTAGCCATAATCGATTGCGATCAGGAAACCTCGGTCGAGCCGTGATGCGACCGCGCCGATCCAGCGTGAAGCCACCAGGTTCAATTCGGTCTGGTAATTCTTCGCCGGTCGCGGCAATGACGCGGCGTGTTCGGCCAGGTTGCGGTCATGAATCGGTTCCGTCGTAAACGCAAAGCCGCCACGGTCCGTGATAACGCGGCGCTCCTTCCATTCTTGTCCCGACCACGAGATCAGGTGCACCGGGAAAGCATCGATGAGTTCGTTACAGAAAAAAACACCGCAAAACGGCCCAACATCTTCGACCGCATCGGCCCACACCACCTTTTCGGCAAACGCGCGGAGAGTTTCGCGTTGTCGCTCTTTGAGCGCCGCGGCTGGTTCGATGATTCGGTATTGAAGCGTTTCGAAAAAATCCGGCGCTGAACTTTTGCTCCAGGCCAGCAGATCAAGCGCGAAGTGGCCATGATGCGCGCCCTGTTCCACCACCTGAAAGAGAGAAGGTTTCCCAAGCGCACGCCTAAGCTCGGTGAACTGCAGCCCAAGCATCGCGCCAAAAGCGGATCCAACACTCACATTCGTAAAATAGTCACCCGCCCGGCCGAGTCGCGCGCGGTTGGACGCATAAAAGCCGTGCTGCGGATGATAAAGCGCATGCTCCATGAAACGCGCGAACGACAATGGACCGCTCTGGCGAATCTCTTCGCGCATCAGCTCGATCAAAGTGGCGTTGCCAGCAGACACGATCAGGAATTTATTTACTATTCTCGCCGTTGGAAAGAATCGGAATCTCGCAAGGGGTTGCCTTTCTGAGCTTGGAGAATTCCCATGAAATCCTGAACGCAGGCTGGACGGAACCGCCGCGCCGTTCAACCTTCGCGTGTCATGGATGAAACACCCGCCAGCCTTGGCTACGGGATGCCTGCGGAATGGGAACCGCATGCCGCCACCTGGCTCTCGTGGCCGCGGCGCGAAGGCATCAGCTTTCCAAACGCATTCGATCGCGTCATGCCGACCTTTCGAAAAATGGTGGCCGCGCTCATCGAGTCGGAGCCTGTCTGCATCAACGTCTCTAACGGCGCACATGAAGCCGAGGCGCGCGACATTCTCGATGCCTTGCCTAACGAATGCATTACCTATTATGAAATTCCGACGAACGAGCCCTGGTGCCGCGACCATGGCCCCATCTTCCTGACTCGAAAAGAAGATCCTCGCCTCGTAATTGTCGACTGGGGACACAATGCGTGGGGCGGAAAGTATCCGCCGTTTGACCTCGATGACGTTGTGCCCACGCGCATCGGGGCGGTGCTCGACCTTCCAGTGTTTCATCCCCAAATGATTCTGGAAGGAGGATCCATCGACGTCAACGGGGC
>Ga0193726_1002973_pt1 | contig 11065 bp, 11 predicted proteins | sample H2c1metaG_FD_144928 | JGI IMG/M metagenome (GOLD analysis project Ga0193726, IMG submission 144928) | Soil microbial communities from a riparian zone of the East river system, Colorado, United States - H2c1 | ecosystem: Environmental > Terrestrial > Soil > Riparian zone | place: USA: East River... | reverse complement strand
CGACGATATCTGGCTGGTCAGTTTTATGGATTACGACTTAGGATACTTCGATCTCGAAACTCGGATGCTGGAACCAATCGACAACCCGTTCGGCCCCAGGTTGTCACCTATGTAGCCGGTACATTCTGTAACCCATGTCTCCGGGTCGGACACGAAAAGATTTGGTCGGGGAGAGAGGATTTGAACCTCCGACCCCCTGGTCCCGAACTATGAAAGCAAAAACTCCAAGTGCTTTGTCTGGTGTCGCTTAGGGAGCAGCGTACCGCTTTTTCTCTCGCTCAGTTGTACCGAAGTTGTACCGAGAAATCCAGAAATCCGATCAGCTAATGAAGAAAAGTAGTGTCAGAGCGCAGCCTTCACAGCTACGTCATGCCCTAGGTCTTATTTAAGTCATGCCAGAGGCTCGCCTAAGTAATTGAGAAGCCGTGAGAGACCCGCGAATGGTGGATTGGAATCGTGTTCAAAGGGAGTCTCAATGGATAAGATGCAATCGGCCTTTGCCTGCCCCATGACGATCACCATATCCGTAAGGAACCTCTGGGAAGAAACCCCTTTCAAGTCCTTTGCGGCCGCGGCGGGCTGTTAGGCCAACAGTTCCGCTCTTCGAAACGGCTGTATCTTGGGTTGCTTCTTTTGCTGCTCCTGCCAGAGATCGTGCTGTATCTGCATCTTTAGCCAGAAATCGGGCGACGTGCGCAGCGCGGCTGAAAGACGCAAGGACATGGAAGCAGAAACACCCGCCCTTCCGTTCAGAATCCGTGAAAGATGCGCCCGGGTCACACCTAAACGCCTTGCGGCTTCGGCAACGGTGATGTCGCCCAGGTAGTCCTTCAAAACTTCGCCTGGATGTGCAGGATTGAAAATCATGTTCTTCACCTCTAGTGGTAGTCCTGGTAATCGACAAGAATCACGTCTTCCCCATCGAATGAGAATGTGAGTCGCCAATTGCCACTGACGCTTACCGCCCAATGATGGGCAAGATCTCCCTCCAACCGATGCAACTTGTTGCCAGGTGCATCCATGTCCTGCGGCACGCTGGCTACGTCAAGAGCGGTAAGAAGTCTGCGAAGACGGTCGGCATGTTTCGGTTGAATTCCGGTCTTGGAGCCGGACTCCGCAAAGCGTTTCAGCCCCTTGTGCCGATAGCTCTTGATCACCCGTATAGTGTATAGCTACACTATACGATCTGTCAAAGGTTCCGTGGGAGACGCAGGAAGTCGGTGGAGTAGTGTGGTTCCGACCAGAGATACCAGTTCGGGTCAGGGTGTTCCCCCTTGGTACTGGACCCAAACGAGAGGCTTGCGATCATTAGACGGCGGTGCTGGCCATAAACATCGATCTCTCCACTTCGGGGTTGGATTTGAAATCTCTGTGGGGAACTTTGATTGACCGCTGACATCGCAGCATGTAGACTAGTCGTATACTAGTCGTATGAAGGGGATCCTATTGGCCAACCTGCAGGACAGCAACACCGTCGGCGCTTACGAGGCAAAGACCCATTTGTCCAAACTGCTAGAAAAGGTTGAAGCGGGCGAGGAGATCACCATCACCAAACATGGCGCACCTGTGGCCAAGCTCGTGCCTGTGAAAAAGGAAGTGAGCGCAGAGCAGCGCGTCGCCGCCATTGAGCGGATTCAGAAGCTCGCCACGGGTCTATCCTTGGGCGGATTGAAGGTCAAGGACCTCATTAATGAGGGCCGCCGATGAGTGCGGCGTTTGTCGTTGATTGTTCGATCGCCATGGCTTGGCTGTTCCACGACGAAGCGACGCCCAAGACGGCGGCCTTGCTGAATCGATTGGCTACCGAGTCGGCACTTGTGCCTACCTGGTGGTTCATCGAAATCACGAACGTCCTCGCGATGGCGGAGCGCAAGGGTCGTGTCACTCCGAAGCAGTCTGACGCTTTCATCGCCGACCTGGGCAAGCTCGGAATCGAGCGAGACGACGAAGCAGTTGATCGCGCCTTTACCCATCTTTTGGCATTGTGCCGAACACATCGCCTAACCAGTTACGACGCGATCTACCTCGATTTGGCCATTCGCCGAAGCTTGCCGTTGGCAACGCTTGACGACGACTTGCGGAGAACCGCAAAGAAATTGGGCGTCGGTCTCCTAGGTTAGAAGGCGCCGATCGCAGTTGCTGTGCTTGGCCAAGACTGGCGTGAACACGCCGGGGACAATGTTTCCAGATTCGGGTCCCGCGAATATTAGATTTCCCAGAAGTCTTCAAGACCGTGTCGTTCAAAATCACTTTGCCGGATTTCAACCCACTCGTTTCCGCCAGACCTAATAACGCTTAAGACACGTTGAAATGGTCGGCCCTAGCAGACGATTTTCGAACTTTTCTGCTGATGCGTACGGTTCTGGGTTTATCTTTCAGCAGTTTACGGCCTGAATCTCGGTTCTCTTAGCAGTCAATGAGTGTAAAGGCGATTTATCAACACTTGACCCGCTGTGAGACACTGACGCCTACGCTGAAACATCACTTCGACGGCAGCGCGCACGCTCGTCTTCATCTGTTCCGTTCTAGTCGCAGTGGTTGATCTTATGCCCCATCCAACCAACTGCCGGTAAAGCCTGCTCGCTTCAAACCACGCACCAGATTGGGCACTTTGCGGGTGGCGTTCCAGATGATCCCCGTTTTGTAATTCGCGATCATGCCTAGAATCGGCCCCTGATTATCGCTAAGATAATCATTGTCAACCCAACCTAAGCGCCCATCAACGCTGCCTGACCTAAGGCTGACATGGGTATCACGGAAGCTAGGGTTGAACGAATCGAAAAAACCGTACTTGCCGTAAAGCCGCCCACCTTGGAAATTGCGTAAGGCCCAGGCCGCAGGGATGCAAATCTCGGGTGCAAAGGGAATCGAGGCTACCGCGGCGGTGGGGGCAAGGGTGCCATGGTCTCCCTCGTCGGGCATGCCCTTCGGCCCATAGGCCGCATAGCCATAAAACTGCGTCGGCTTGCCTTTGAAATTTATGACTAGATCACCTGGTCCATCGCAGGCGCTGAGGCCCCAGATGTCCTTGGAATAACCATCCCAACCCATGGGGTTGGCAATGGCATAGTTGCGCTGCGCATAGGTGGCGCGGCGGGAATTCTCGAAATAGTCAAACCCGGCCGCGCGCGTGGTCGCGTCATAGATGCCGCGATAGTCAACCCACACGGCCCCATATTGATGCGCAAAGTGCGGCGCAAAGGAGAGGTAGCGGTTCGCACCTTCTCCGCGCCAATATTTTGGGAAGGGCGCAGTCCATGCCTCGAAGGCGCCCTCCTTAGCCGGGTGAGACCGTGAGCCGAGCGCGAGGAAATAGAGCGCCATGCCCTCGTTATAGCCATCCCAATTTCGCTCAATAAAGCCGCTCTCCGGGTGCCAGCCCATCGAGATGGCTTTGCCGCCCGTGCTATTGGCCTGCATCCAATCCCATTCGGTGCGATCCAGCAGACGCTGCGCGAGTGCACGGATCTCCTTTTCCTTCTCATCCTCCTGGTCGAACCAGCCTTGCGCAAATGCCATGCCCATTTGCAGCCAGCAGGTATCAATTGTTGAAAGTTCCCAATTTGGCAACCGTAGTCCGGTCTCCATATCGATAAGGTGGTAATAGAAGCCACGATAGCCCGCGGTGCCAGACCGTTGTTCGCCCTGCGGTAATTGCTCAAAGAACCGCAGCGTCCGCAGCGTGATGTCTCGTGCCTGATTGCGTGTGATCCAACCGCGCTCAACTCCAATTGGCCAGGCAGTTAGAGCGAAGCCTGTCCCCGTGATGCTGCAAGCGGCCGGCGTCGACCAACGATCTGCCATCAGGCCGTTGCTATGGTTCACACGCTCCCAGTAAAAGTAAAAAGCGCGATGCTCAATATCGCTGAGCAACTGGAAATCCGAAACGCGCGCCGTAGTGGCCTTCGCCCATATCGGACTAGAAACAATTCCGGCGGCAGCAGCACTGAGGAAACTGCGGCGGGTCAGTGTCGGAGGCTCGCTGAGCATGGTCCAGTCAGTATAACGGAGAGGAGACCAGAGCCCGGGGGGTTATGGTTGGCGCTATCAGGCCATTACACTCATTGATGAGTGGCACCGAATGTAGAGTTCCTGGTTCGGCGGTACACGGAAGACTCCGAACACATTTGGTTCTTCTTGACGCAAATCCTGCCGATGATACTCGCAATACACAGAAGATACGGGGTGTAATCCTCCGTGGGAAGTTTCTTGACCGTGAAAATTTGGACAAACTCTTGGTGCGCGAGAAAGTATCGCTCGCCCATTAGCAGCCATTGCCGCGCGTTGCCTGTGGCCCGAATGAGCCATCTGGAATCTGAAGCGCGAGCTAACGCGATACACATGGCGATACACAATAACGTTGTCTTCGACGTACTTCCAATGACTTGCGGTGCCGTCCGTGCTCTTCGATGTCGTTGAAAGTACTTATAACCCGCTAACTGTCACGGCAGAGGTCGCGAGTTCGAGTCTCGTCGTCCCCGCCATTCTTTCTAAAAGAGTCACCGGACGTGACACCGGAAACTCCAACCCACAACTCAACCCACAGCTTTTAATTCACTGCTGCGCTCATCCCTACAGCGTTGAGGAATTCGCCCTGTGCGGCCCGTGTTTCGTCGCTGTCTTCCTGCGTGTACAAATCGAGTGTGGTTTGAATCTGGCCGAATTTGAGTGATTGTTCTCGGGCTTCTCAGCTGCGTGGCTTTACATTCGACCACGTATGAAGAAGCGACAGTAAGTCGATGTCTTGGCTAAACCACTCACTCACGATTTGTGTCAACAATCGAAGGCGGCATCGGCAAGTGGTCGAGCGGCCCAAATGCTTAGCCGGTCTATGATTGCACTTTAGTTCCCAAGAGGCTCTGTCCCTTCGCTCAAAATATGCATATAGCGAGGATAGGCAAATAGACGGTCTCTGCGTTTGCCGGTCGATTCCTTCGCAATTTTGAGTCCTATGAGTGTTTCGAGAGCACTCGTAACAGTGGGTATGGACAGTTTGAGATCTTTCGCTGCCGGGCCAATCTTGGTCAAGGGATGTGCTTGCAGGTATTCGTGAACGGTCAAACTTGACGCCGCCTTGCGACCCATCGCTCGAATCTTTTTCCGGTCAGCTTCGAATAGTTGAAGAATCTGAACGGCTGTGTCGGCTGCCTGTCGCGCCGTAGTTTCGGTGCCATCGAGAAAGAACTCTATCCATTCTTCCCAAACCCCTTCTGTTCTGACGCGCTGAAGGAGATCGTAATAACGTTGGCGGCGCGTCTTGAAATAAAGACTCAGATACAGAAGGGGCTCGCGCAATACGCCTTTGGCGCAAAGAAGGAGCGTAATGAGCAAACGACCAAGGCGCCCATTTCCATCGAGAAACGGGTGAATCGTTTCGAACTGCACATGTATAAGTCCAGCCGCAACGAGGACGGGAAGTTTGTGTTTTTCGTCGTGAAGGAAGTGTTCAAAGTGGTCGAGACATTCCATCATTTGGTTTGGGGGAGGCGGCACGAATGCAGCATTGCCCGGTCGGCTGCCACCAATCCAATTCTGTGAGCAGCGAAATTCACCCGGTGTTTTGTTCGCTCCGCGGCCGCCGCGCAACAGGATTCCATGAATCTCTCGAATCAGACGCAACGAAAGGGGAAAGCCTCCTTTAATCCGACGGAGACCATGTTGCATAGCAGCCACATAGTTGGAGACCTCTTCAACGTCATCGATGGGCACGCCGGGCACCGCTTCATTTTCAAAGAGAAGCAAATCTGAGAACGAAGATTTGGTGCCTTCAATCTGCGAAGATAAAAGGGCTTCTTTGCGGACATAAAGGTATAAAAAGAGTTTTGTATCCGGCAGGAGCGTCGTCAGTCCATCTAGCCGTCCGAGTGCTTGATTTGCTCGGTCAAGATTTTGGTAAAGCCCGCCAAGATCGAGAGGAGGCTCTGGCGGCAAAGGTGGTGGCAGGAATGCCCGCACCGTTTCTCCGGCGGTCGTTGTCGAGACATAGCTGCCAAGCCGTAGGCTCTTGTCGGCGCACACAATCGTAATTCAACCTCGCTTTAATAAGCTCACTTCTTATTAAAACATACGCCTTCTAGGTTTAATAGTGATTTTTGACAAAATTCATCATTGCCACTGCGCGATGCGCCACCCCTTCTGAAGAACGATCCACATCCATCCGATTTGCTGTCACAAACCGGATGGATGAGCGCATTGGCCTGCTATCGCTGACTGAGAGCGTGGCGATCACACATTTGGTCATCGGGCATTCGGAAACTCATCGATCATTGGCACGAGCCACTCCGAACGGGACATCAGCGTCCGGCAATTGGTGCCGGGCAGTACGGCAAGCCAGGATTCGTCTTCTATCTTTTCGTGAGTACAACATGCGTCGCGTGCTCCGTGGCCTCGTGCTCCGTCACAGAAAATCCCAGCGCGGGCAGGTCAAGACCGGTAAGCAGTGCCTCACCTTGACCGAGGACAACAGGTGCAAGGGCAAAGTGGAGGGAATCGATCAACCCAGCCTGCAGATACTGCCGCACGGTGGAAACACCGCCTCCAATCTTGACGTCCTTGTCACGCGCTGCTTGTTTCGCGAGCCTCAGCGCCTCTTCGATTCCGCCGCTGACAAAGTAGAAGGTCGTCCCGCCTTCCATCACGAGGGGTTCACGCTCGTAGTGCGTCAGAACGAAGGTCGGCGCATGGTATGGCGGATTGGGCCCCCACCATCCCTTCCACGAGTCATCCTGCCATGGGCCACGGACCGGACCAAACATGTTGCGGCCAAGGATGAAGGCGCCAAAGTTTTCCATCGACCGCCGTGCGAACGCGTCGTCCACATCGATAGATCCGCCTTCCTTCCCGAGCATGGCGCAGAATGTCCTGGTATGAAAGTACCACTGAAAGAGCTCCGGACCGCGCTTGCCAAGCGGATCGTCCAGGCTCTGCTCTACCCCTGCGCTAAAACCGTCCAACGAAATACCAAATCCCGCGACAAGAACCTTTGACATGTCTGCTCCTCGCTTTCGAAATTCTGATTGGCTCCCGCCCGTGGTGACGTCATCAGGTTTGAGCGGACTTTGACCTGACGAAATGATCCCTTGGCCGATTGCGCGCCGGTACGCGGCATATTCTCAAGCACTGGCTTTCATGCTTTCCAGAATGCTCATCGGCCTGTGGCCCTTCCTCGGCGGCGATCGCTCTCCCGAATCATGTCGTTCAGATCCGCAGCAGGACGTATCTCCCAAGGCCCATATTTCACTCCGGGATGCTGCGAGATAAGCTGGATGGCGTGATTCAGATCGCGCGCCTCAAGCACCAGATTCCGCCTAGTTGTTCCTTGGTGTCGGCGTAAGGACCGTCGCTCACCGCGACTTTGCCGCTCTTCCAGTACAAGGTCGTCGCGGTGTCGGGAGGCGGAAGAGCCTCGCCCGCGGCAAAATGCCCGTTCGCCCGCGGCTCGTCGTCGTAGTCAAAGCATTCGTCCAGCATGGCGTGACTCTCGTTCTCGCTCATGTTCTCGAATTTCCCTGGATATATCCCAAACAGATACTCCGGCATCTCCCGCGCGTCGGATTCCCGGTTTCATTCGCGTCGCTCTATTCAATCTTGTTTGTGCGCCTATTGGTTCTCGTGAACTTTCGGAGCCCGGAGTCAATGCAGTCCGGCCTTCGGTTAACACGCGTCTGAGTTTTTCCAGTCCATTTTGCCGGAGTGGATATTTTCTACCGAGATTCACAACAGAGGCGATCGGGCGCGAGAACCAACTTCTCTTTCGTCTTCACGTTGTGTCCGTGCTTTTCACCGTTCCACTACTACCGTGACACAGCGCGTTATGTCACACAACCAACGAAGATTGATGTGGCCGGCATTCCATCCGTTGCGATCTCGCTGGTCAGGCGCGTGACTTTTTCAGCCAAGTTCTTTAAAGTCGGCTGTGCCGGGGAAACCCCGATGAGCATCAAATTTGCGATGCGTATCTTGACCCTCAATCTCGGGCCGGAGGCCCTTGACGCAACAACCCGCGCCTTGGATGGACAGGGCTATGAAGTCGTGGTGGAAAACGGGCTGACCTTCGATCAAGTGGTGGCTCGCTCCCCTGAAGTATTGGTAACCCAGGTCACGCCCTCCGACCTCGGTTGCTGCGCTCTCGTCACGCAGCTTAAATTGCGCCGGGAAACCGAGTCACCGATCAAGGTCGTGATTATCGTCGAGGGGGGCGCGCTGGAGCGTGCTCGCGCCCTGGACCTGGGCGCCGATAATGCGATTTCCTTTCCATTCGAACCAATAGAATTTGCCGCCAGCGTCCGAACCCAATTCCGCGAGCGTAAGCCGCAAGAAGAGCTCAATACAAGGCTCAAGAACGCCGTGCAACGAGAGCATCTCGCGGATATGGCCGTCGAATCGTTGAGCGGCCCCTTGGGCAAACGCCGCTCTTGGATAATGCCCGCGATTTTAGCGCTAGGCACGGCTATGGTGCTTGCGGCCATCTATGTGGGCATTTCCAGCCGCGGCACGCGCAAGGAGACTCGCCAGTTACGGGCCGAAATCACGCGCCTGAATGGCAGTCTGGGCCAACAAGGGGAATTGCAGCGCCGCGCGGAGCTCGCACGCGGGTTGCTCGATGCACAGTCGCAGTCGGCATCTGCCACTCGCGAATCTCTGAAAGCGCAGTCTGAAGATCTTCACAAACGGGTCGCGCGCGGCGGCTCCGACGCCGAGTCGCTGAAGAGTCAGCTCGCCAACACGCAGAACCGCCTGAAACTTCTGGAAAGCGAGGGCAAGGTTGCTGAAAGCGTCGTCCAGGATTACGGCCCGAGCGTTTGCTTGCTGCATGTTGTCGTCGAATTTCTCGACAAACAATCTGGCCGCCCCATCCAAGTGGCCGTCGATGCCACCGGCAAACCGCTGGTCGACGACCAAGGCATGGCGCAGCTCGATGCGGGTGGCGCGGGACCTCATCTGCAAATCGACGTTTTCGGTACCGGCTTTGTCGTCAAACGCGAAGGGAAAATCATTACTAACCACCACGTCGTCGAACCCTGGTGGAAAGACGAGGATCTGAAGCGGCTCCTCAATCAAGGCGCCGACGCATACGTTCTGTCCTACAAGGTTTACTTCCCTGGAAAAGCGGAGGGGCTGCCCGCCAAACTAGACCGCATTTCTTCGAAAGCAGACCTCGCGACTCTTCAGCTCGAATCTCCGCTTCCGCCCAAATCCGCAGTGCTGCAACTGGACGATCGCGCGGAAGCCACGGTTGCGGGAAATGCTGTTGTGTTGATTGGTTATCCGACAGGAATTGAAGGCATTCTCGCCAGGGCCGGCAGCGATGTGGCCCAGAAAATTGTCACGGACTCCCAGGACGTCAATCGGATCATGTCGAAACTCGCTTCGCAACACCTCATTCGTCCCACCACGACACAGGGCCACATAGGCGATGTGCTTGAGGACAAGATTGTCTACGACGCCGCCACCACTTCCGGCGGTTCCGGCGGACCGCTCTTCAACCGCGACGGAAAAGTGGTCGGCATAAATTTCGCGGTGCTCAAAGATTTTGGCGGATCGAACCTTGCCGTCCCCGTCAAATATGCTAAAGACTTGCTGAGATAGGCGCCTTGCTCGCCTCGACAGACTGCGTTCCGTTTTCCATTGTCTTCCAATCACCGTGGGATTTTTTTTTCAGTTAAGTGCCGCCAGTTCAGCGTGTTAAGGATTGCTCGCGGAAGCTTGGAAAGCTTCCACTGAAGAGTCTTGATGAGATGGCGACTGCGGTGCAACGCTTACCTGATGTCGCAGCTAGCAACGGTTGCCCCCCAGGGGCAATGCTCCTTAGGACGTTTGCGTCCCAGAAGTCCGTTTCTGGACAGTTCCCGGATCGCGACAACTCGTCCGGAGTCGGCCAAAGCGAATTCTGACTACTTCCCTGGAGAATTCTGAATCAATACCAGATCCGAAGGAGAATCTCCGCGCACCAGGGCCAGGCTCTTGCCATCGGGCGACCATTGATAAGAGTAGATTTTGAGGGAATCGAAGTTCGTCAACTGTCGGCCGGCACCACCGTCCAGCGGTTGCAGCCACAAATTGTCCACTCCCTTTTCACGGACAGGGTAGACGATACGTTTGCCGTCGGGGCTGAAGCGGGGTTGCCCCTGATGCCGCGGGTCGTACTCGAAGTTTCGCAGGACCTGGCCGGAATCAAGAGAAACCAGGGAGATCGTTGGCCTCTGGGCTTTGAAATCGTAGATGCCCAGCACAGCCGTCTTTCCGTCGCGGGCAACGTCAAAACCGGCGTTGAATTCCGCAAAATCCTTTGTAACTCGTTCCGGCTGACCTCCGTCGATGGACACTTTCATATAGGCAGGAACGGTCATATCCATATAAAAGACGGTTTTGCTATCCGGGGAGCACATCGGAAACATATCTCTATTGCCCTCGGTGAGACGGTGCAATCCGGTGCCATCCGCTTCACTGCGCCAGATGTTTACCGAGAGGGTTTTCAACATCCTGCGCGCGAAAACAAGGTGGCCGTCACTGCAGCCGTTAGGCTGCATCGCCGCAGAGTCCTTTTCGGAAGCGATCTGCCCCTTGAGTTCGCCGTTCGGGCTGATCTCCCGAATGGATGATCCCTGCTCCGTCAGCAGATTGTTGTCTCTCGCCCACGCGACCACCGGCACGACGTCTCCCGAACTAACCTGCTTAGCGTCGGAATAATCGGCCTTTAACCCTGAACTCACATAGACGTCGCGCACCGACTGCCGCATGACAGTGGCAATGGTCGCGCCGTCGGCGGAGACACTCAAGTTGGCATAGTCATTCGTGTCGGCGGTAATTGGACGAAACTTCCCATCCGGGTAACTGATCAGCCCAACCTGCTGCCGGCCGAAGTTTGTTTCCATGCTTGAGTAAATTACTGCCAAGGCTCTTCCATCGGGCAGCCAGGATGCGTTGGTTAGCAATGTGTATGGTGGCCTGGATATCGTCCTCTGGGCACCGGTGTCAGGATCAATCGAAATCACTGCGCTTATGCTGTCTTCCGCCTGATCGAAGATCGTACCGACGATCGCTTTTCCATCTGGCGACCAGGCTG
>Ga0193726_1002972_pt1 | contig 11065 bp, 9 predicted proteins | sample H2c1metaG_FD_144928 | JGI IMG/M metagenome (GOLD analysis project Ga0193726, IMG submission 144928) | Soil microbial communities from a riparian zone of the East river system, Colorado, United States - H2c1 | ecosystem: Environmental > Terrestrial > Soil > Riparian zone | place: USA: East River... | reverse complement strand
TTGTACGACCTCCCAGCCGAGGGAGACAAAAAATCCGCCGAAATTGCAGGCACGGTTGAGTGCCTCACCAGCGGATATTTATACTTTATTCATGAAATGCAATTGAGTCAACCGCGTGCTGGACGCGGAACAACGGGAACCAAAATACCTTTGCGGATTGTGAATTGCGCGCCGCGCCATTGAATTCGGTTGGTGAAGAAACTGCAGACCCACACGGGGAACGCAAAGAAATCGCGGACCGGCATCAACCAGATTTTTTTCCGGACGACTGGATCTTTCAGGCCCCAGACTCCAACTGTCCAGGTATGCAGAAAACGAAAAACGATGTACGCGAGCAAATAGGCTGCGGCGATTGCGTGAGTCGGCGCGACTAGGGCGGCAAGAATTGCCCATGGCAGGCCTTGCGTGAATAACAATCCCGCGTGACCGCCGGGACGTACATGACGCAATCCGATCGACCAGCGCAATTCGTGGCGCAAATAATCGCCCAAAGTTTCGGGGCCGAAGACCATGCAAAGAGGTTTGCGCGCGATTTCCACGCGATAGCCGAGCTTGGCGATTCGGTTGCCGAACTCGAAATCGTCGGAATGATTATCGACCAGCGCTTCAAAGCCACCGATTTTTGCGAGCGTTTCTTTCCGCGCGGCCATCGATGCGCCGTGAGCGAACTGAACTCCTTCTAATTGATTGGCGACGAGCGCGCCGCCGCAGAATTCGATTGATGCGCCGAGACAATCGAGCTGCGAACCGAGATTGCCGTCTTCAATTCCTTTGAAGACTGCCGTGACTGCGCCGACAGCGGGATCTTTGAAATTTTCCGCGATCATTCGCAAATAATCGGGTTCGACGCGCACGTCGCTATCGCTGAGCACGAAAAGTTCGTACTTGGCTTCGCGAACGAGGCGCACCATTTTGCAAACTTTGTTGCTGTAGCCGAGATCTTCCGCGCCGACGAGCATACGAATCTTCGTTGCGGGGAAATCGGTCATCACTTTTTGGATGACTGGAATTGCGAGGTCTTCATCGTCCTCGACTACGAAAACCATTTCATATTCGGGGTAGTCCAAGCGGCAGAAGCTGGCGTAGTTTTCATATGCGCCGCGATCCGTGCCGCGCACCGGCTTAAGAATGCTGATCGGCGGCGTGAAATCCATCGGATACGGGCCTCTGCGGCGTTGCTTGAGAAAGAAATTTCGCGCGGAATAAATTCCCAGCAGGTAATAAAAAAATGGCCCGCAGGCCATTGCCAGAACAATCCATCGCAAAATCTGAAACACGGAATGCGGAGCCAATTTCCCGCTCACCTCGCTGAAAGATGTTACGGCTACGCCGACACAAAGCAACACGACGCCGATCCACCGCGTGAGATCGACAGTTTCATTCAACACGAACCGGGCGGCTACGGTGCCAACGACGTATCCCAGTGCAGTTGCCGGCACTACGAAACTAACCGGCGCCCAGGAAAGCAGCGCGAGGAATGAAAAAAACGCGATGGCGGCTAGCAGAATGCCGGACCAAAAAAGCGGGCAGCGCGCCACTTGAATTCCCACTCGAAACAGCGCGCGCGGCGAAAAATCTTTTACTTCACCGATGCGTTTCATGGTTCGGGAAACAAAAATGTCTCCGATGGTTCCAGAGAAAATCACAATGGCGAGAACTATCGCGGTGCGCATGAATTAGGTCGCCTCCCGCGCGTTCGGCTCCGTCCAACCAACTAGAATTACGCCGACGGAAATAATTGCGATGCCCAACCAGCGAGTGAAGCCGACTGTTTCGTGAAGCAGCAAAAGCCCAAGCAGAGGAACGACAACGTAATTCGCCGCCGTAGTGGGCATCACATAGCTGTAATCAGCCCAGGAAAAAAGCAGAAGGTGGCAAAAGAAAAACGCGAGCATACAGGCGATGCCAAGCCAGATCATACCGTTGGAAATTACGTGCAGGAAAGTAATCCAGAGGATGCCGGGCGAAGAAAAACTTACGGCCCCGAGATTTTTCATGCCACGGCTGAGCGAAATATCACCGAAGGCGTTGAAGAATACGCGGGCGGCAAGAAGGACGTACGTTTTGCGGCGGAGGCTCATCTCCGAAGGCGCCTCGTAGCCAGCCTAAATTTGTTCCAAGGGAGTTGGACCGTTATCCACTTTCGGAACGATTACTTTACTGTCCGGCGTGCGATCGGCCCACTTCTTGCGTTCTTTGCGCAGCTTTAAAAAGGCTACGGACTCTTGATACAAACGTTTGCGAGCGCCGGCATCCCACATGGCGTTCTTCATAATCCGCCACGCAACTTTCGGGCGGAAATAATATTCGTCATAGAAACGGCTAACGCCCGCCATCATTTCCTGTTGCGAAAGGTGCGGATATTCGATATGCGGAAGCTGATGTCCGCCGGAAGTGGTGAGCGCTTCGGCCGACAGGAAATTATTCGTCGAAAGATATGTATAAAGTTCAGTGCCAGGAAAGGCGTGTGCCAGCGAAGCCTGAATTGTGTCGCAATCGATTTCCTTGGCGAAATCAATCGTCTTCTGAATTGTTTCTTTGGTTTCGCCGGGCAATCCGATAATAAAATCGCCGTGAACTTTGATGCCGACCTTCTTGCAATTCTTCATAAAGGTACGAGCCATCTCAACGGTGGCGCCCTTCTTGATGTTCTTCAGGATTTGATCGTCGCCGGATTCAAATCCAACGATGAAGAGACGCGCGCCTGCGTCGGCCATCGCTTTCAGCGTTTCATAGTCACTGTGAACGCGCGCGTTGCATGACCACTGGAATTTCAGCGGCTTGAATTTCTGGCAGATATCGAGAACACGATCTTTGCGAATGTTGAACGTGTCATCGTCGAAGAAGAATTCTTTTAATTGCGGGAAATGTTCGAGGCCTGCTTTGATTTCGCGAGCCACATTCTCTGTAGAACGTACGCGCCAGGCGTGGCCGGAAATTGTCTGAGGCCACTGGCAGAATGTGCAAAGCGCCGGGCAACCGCGCGTCGTATAAATTGACGCGAACGGATGCAGCAAAAATGGAACGCGATAATTTTCGATCTTGAGATTCTTCGCGTAGACGTCCATGGCGAAAGGAAGAGCGTCCAATTCTTCAGTGTGAAGCTGAGGACGCGTACCAGTCGCACAAATCTTTCCGTCTTTGCGATAGCTGATACCGAGGATTTCATCGAGCGGCCTGCCCTGCGCAAATTCCACAACCGCGTGATCGAATTCGCCACGCACGATAAAGTCGATATCCGCGCTGGCTTTCAGACTTTCATCGGGACGGTTCTGAACGTGTGGTCCAACAAACGCCACTTTCAATCCGGGATTCTTTTCTTTGATTTGGCGCAGCAGTTCGAGATCGCTTTCAAATCCAACGGTGGAAGTGAACACCACCATAAATTCGTAGTCGCGCGCAATTTCAACGGTCTGCGCTTTGCTGACTTTCGCGGGCGAGGCGTCCAACAAACGTGCGCCGGGAATCATTCCCGTCGCGAAGGTGAGCCAGACGGGATACCAATAGGATTCGATTTCGCGCGTAACAGGCCAGCGCGAGCTTGCACCACCATCAAACTTTTCAAAACTGGGTGGATTCAATAACAGCGTTTTCATCACGTCAGGCATAGTCGTGAACTAGTTCTCTTTCTCCGGCCATAAATCCCTCCGAATCGGAAGGCTTCCGGCCGAGAAACGCCCTTCATTGTTAGTTGTAGTTAATTGTACTCGTAAACTTAGATGCAAGAATAGCAGAAGAAGGATACTTTTCGCGATGGTTTCTTTTACGACACTTTATTGCAGTACCTTGCCAATCTGCCCGGTTAGTTGCAGGAGAGCAAGTTTCGCCACCTGCCACTGATAATCGGCCTCAAAAAAGGTTCGCCACCTGTCACTTTCGTCCAAGTGCGCCTGTTCCAGTTCGCTCATCGTAAGGCGACCCTGATCGAATTGCGCTTGAAGCACTTTCAAATTTTGCTGAGCGAGATCGCGATCCAGCCGCGCGTAATTGCGATCCAGCTCCAGTTCGTGAACCGTGTGTGCTTGTCCGCGAACTTTGCGCTCGACTTCACTGCGCTTCGATTTGGCTTCGACTTCCGCAACGCTAACGTTAGCCTTGGCTTCGGCAATTGTGGCGGACGCGCGCGCGGCGTAAATCGGAACATTCGCTTGAATTCCGACGTTAACGTTGTTGCGTTCAAATTTATTGAAATACGTGGTGAAGTGATTGGTGTTACTGAGAACGCTGTAGTCTCCGACCAAATTTATAGTGGGCCATCGGCTATTTCGAGTTCCCTTCAGAATTTCAGCTTTCGCTTGCTGTTCGGAATCCGCCAGACGAACATCGGAGCTACTGGCGACGGCTTGGGCGACAAGTACTGCGACTGGTTCATCTACTGACGCCGGCAAATCCTCGGCTGCAAGTTCCACCGGCTGATCGGGTTGGAGTCCGAGCAGATCCCTTAGATCATTCATCAGGGAATCCACCCGGCCCTCGTCATGTGCGATCAACTTATCGACAAACGCGCCTTTCAGATCGGCCTTGGTTTGTTCAATCGGCAATTCGTATCCGGCCGTGATGCGATCGCGGATAAGTTCACCGAGCTTCTGGGTGTTGTCGCGTTCGTGATGAAGTACTTCAAGTGAATGAATTACCTTCCTTAGTTCAAGATAAGTGCTGGCGGTGCGCATCATTACTGCGTCGCGGACATTGTCTATGTTCGCTTTTTGCGCTCGGGCGCGCGCTTCGTCGGCGCGCTGAGTTCCCTTTGCAAGCGGATTAAAGATTGACTGATTATAGGAAACTTCAAAAAGTGTGGGAACGCCGCCACCCGGCGCGAGAGGAAATCCGCTGGAATAAGCGAAGCCTGAGCCGGTATACAAATTGGGACCGAATACGGAGCGGTCAACCGCAGCGGTTTTTTCGGCGAGCGTGGCTTCAAGTTTGGCGAGTTGTACGTCTCGGCTATTGCGCACGGCCAGATCTACGGCACTTTTTAGCGTGAGCCGGGCGATGGGGGGAGTTTGAGTTGGACTTTGATTTTGCTGGGCAGCGCAGGTTGCGGCCAGCGAGATTAGCGCGATGGATGTTAGGAGATTGCGGCGAAATGTTTGCATGTGAGTGGTGCTCCTTCTATTCGTGGCGCAACTATCTATTCGTAACGCAACGACTCGGTTGGTTGCAGCGCGGCGGCTTTGTTCGCCGGAAGATATCCGAAAAATGTTCCTGTGAGACATGAAACCGCGAGCGCGGCCGCTACTGCTTCCCATGGTACGGGCACGCGCAAATTTCCGGGCAAAAATGTTTGTACCAGCACCGGAATACTTAGTCCCACTAAAACTCCCAGAATCGCGCCAACTCCGCTGATGAGCGACGATTCCAGGAGGAATTGTTGCAGGATTTCATTTTTTCGCGCGCCGATAGCGCGGCGAATTCCGATTTCGCGCGTTCGCTCTTTCACCGTGACCAGCATGATGTTCATGATTCCAACGCCGCTGATGACGAGCGCGATGATGGCGATAATCAACAATGAGTAGGTGAGCGCGGTGGAGATATTTTTCGCCAGACTGAGAATGCCGTTTAAGTTCTGGACGACGAAGGCCGCTCCCGGGGGATGCCGGCTGATTAGCAATTGTTCCACGCGCGCCGTGGCAGGTTCAACCTGGTCCACCGTCGACATTTGCACGTATAGCGTGTTGGCAAAATCCTCGCCGGTGTAATACGACATCAACGGAAACGGGACCACGACAGAGTTCAACTGAATTTCGGAGAGACCGAAGGTGTCAACCTTTTCGCGAAACACCGCGATGACGGAAAACGAAAGTTCACCCAGGCGAATCGACTGGCCGACTGGGCTTCGATTTCCAAAAACTTTCCTGGCAAGCTCTTGGGTAATCAGGCAAACCTTGTTGTGCGTCTCCATGTCGGCAGGATCGAAATACCTTCCGTCCACGATCACGAGATGCCGAATATTCTGGTAGCGCTGTGTTACGCCAGTAAGAGTCACGGGATGTTCTACACCATCGACCACCACTTCCGCGTCCACATTGCGGGTGCCCGCAACTCCGACCACACCCGGGATCGAGTTTTGAATCGCGTCCATATCAGCGAGAGATATTTCGTAGCTGAGCGGAGTGGATTTGCCGAGGGCGTGTACCGGACTGGCGTTGATGATGTTTGAGCCGATGCTTTCAATTTGTCCGACAATAAATTTCCGTCCGGTGAGCGAAACGGTGACGACGAGCACGATGCATGCGCTGCCGACGACCACACCGAACATGGTGAGGAACGCGCGAAGTTTGTTCGCACGTAGCGCGTCGATCGCAACCATCAATGTTTCGCGTCTTAACATATGTTTACTGCGTGTCCACGCGATGTAAACAATCGTGCGCGTATCTGTTTTTCGGTTCGAGCTTCAGCGCGGCACGGCATTCGGAAATTGCAGTGGCGCGCTGGCCAAGTTTTTCGTATGCGCGGCCGAGCCAGGCATGAACGTTGCCCAGCGTGACGTGATCTTCGCGGCGCGGCGGCGGCTGCCTTAGAAGATACGCGCTCAGCGATTTCATCGCGTCCGGAATATTTTCACCAGCGAGAATATTTGCTACGGCAACATAATAATCCACGTGATAGTCGGCGGGAAGACCTCTGGGAATGGCCGCGATCGCGGCACGGATGCTCGTGGGATCCTCGCGATTTTCAAAAAATTCCGCCACTTCAAGATAGGATTTCACGAGGCGGGGCCGAACTGCGATAACACCTTTCGCTTCGTTTGCGGCTTCAGTGAATTTCTTGCGATTTTCGTACAGTTCCATTCGCGCCAGGCGCGCCGGCACAGGGTGCGCAACATCCAGCTCGGTGATTTGCGCTTGGGCTTTATCGTCGCCGCCGCCGGCAATTCCAGGTGCGGCGATGTAGTAGGAAATTAAATCGCGTTGAGAGTCGACGTTGCTGGGATTCATTTGAACGGCCATCAAGAATTCGTGCTGCGCTTTTCTGGCCAGCGAAAGTCCGGCAAACCAATTCGCATGTTCGGCTTTGTAACCGGAAGCAGTGCCGAGGAAATAATGATAGTCGGCATTCTTGAGATCGAGATCAACAGCTTTGTCCGCGCTGCTGTAGGCCAGATCGTCGTCGTAAAGCTCGAAGGCACATTTGCCAAGCCAGTAGTGCAGAGCGCCCTCATCGGGAGTTTTGGAAATCTCGGCGCGAAGAAGCGCTTCGCAATCTCTAAATTGGCCTGCTTCAAATAATTTCTTGGCGGAATCCACGGCAGACTGCGCGAATATTCCCTGACTAAGAAAAATGAAACATCCGGCGAGAACGACCCATCTGACTAGCGACTTTTTCATTCAGGATTTTCCACGCGTACTTTCATGCCGTCGGTGGGCTCGCTGAGATTTCCAAGTATTGCGACAACGTCGCCTTCCTTCACACCGCTGAGGACTTCATATGTGGTGGAGTCGGAAATTCCGAGATCCACTTCGCGTTTGTGAAGGATGCTGCTCGGCGTGCCGGATTCCACGACGAAAACCGAGCGATGCGAACCTTCAAACAATACCGCGCCACGGGGGACGACAAGCACGCTCGAACGCACCGCCAATTCGATGCGCACATTTACATTCGTATTCGGAATTAGGCGCTGGTCATCATTATTGATAAGGCAAAGCAATTCGCCGACGGTTCGCGTTCCGTGCGCCACCACCTGGCGAGGAATCTGTGTGGTGTGGCCCGGCCAGGTGCGTCCCGGCAATGCATCCCACGTGACCGTAATATTTTGACCGGGAACAAGACCGCCCAGCTCCGGCTCGTCGACGAAAGCGCGCACGCGGACGTGCTTTAAGTCAGCAACCGCCGCGAGCAAATCACCTTCCTTGACGGGATCATTCAAGTGCATCGGCAGAGAATAAAGTGTGCCGTCAGCGGGCGCGGTGATGTGCGTGGAGTTGAGTTTCTGCTGCAAATTGCGAAGCGTTTCCTGCGATTGCGAAACGAGGAGCGTCTGCCGATCGGCATCTGATTTGGTCTGCCGCGCGAAATCAGCGCGCGAAGTGGTCAGGCGATCGCGATCCGATTCTATGCGCGCAAGATTCGCGCGTTCAACGGTTAGATCGTGCTGCGTGGCGGCCTGCTGCGCTACTAATTTTTCAAGAGTGTTGACGGAAGCCTGCAGGCGCGCACGTTCGAGTTCTGTTTTTCGGATGTCGCTATCGAGTTGCGCGAGTTGTGTGGCATGGCCGCCTGTCTGCGCGATTCGCAGATTCTCCTGATTGGTGACGAGTTCCTCACGAGCGTGAGAAACATCAGCGCGCAATTGGCCGTCGTCCAAATCGAGAAGGAGCTGGCCTTTTTTTACTAATTGCCCTTCGGTGGCATGAACATTTGTTACGTGACTTTGAACAAGCGCGCGCATTTCGTAAGGCGTGACCGGTTCAATTTTTCCATTCGTGGAAATTGCGGAACTTATGTTCGCGCGTCTTACCACTTGCGTGGGCGCCGGCGGAACTGGTTTGCGTCCACTGAGCTGTACAAGAGCAACAATGGCTCCCAATGCCAGCAGAATGTAAAGCCAGGCAAGCTTCAAGCGTTTCGATTGCATTCACGCCTCATACTGTCCGATGTCCCCGATTGAGAAAGAAGGTACGCGTATCTTAGCAAAACCGTCCCAGGCTGCACCCAATATTCCACCCAAATTCTTAGATGCCGAGTTGCTGATGAAAGGTGGCGTTACAAAAATCCAGGTGATGCGAACTGCCCCCGTGCCGTGTTAAAATTAGATTATGACCGCTGAAACTCCTGCAACATCGCCAGCAACTCCGACGCCGCAACCACATTCGCCGGACGCGCACGCCGTCGACCCTTCGCAGCCGCTGCTACATCGCGTCTGTATTCAGTGCAATAACATGTTTTGCGTTACGCCGGACCGCTACGACGCAAAACAGTGCCCAAATTGCCACAAAGGTTGAGCCGCGCGGCACGATGCTGAGCCGGCGTTCGCCGCCTGCAATACTTATTTTTTTATGTAGCACTGATATTTTTGGCGACCCTGAGCGTATCATCATGCGAATAGGCCTGTCCGTACGATTTCTTGAAACATAGCTAATGGAGGCGTCCACGGCATGATCGAAGCCGAGAGTCTGTGCAAAGTTTTTCAGGATAAGAAACGCGGCACGGTGCGCGCGGTGGACGGAGTTAGTTTCGTCTGCAAGCCCGGCCAGATTTACGGCCTTTTGGGCGCGAACGGCGCAGGCAAAACAACCACGCTTCGGATGCTTGCGACAATTCTTGAACCGACGGATGGAACAGCGCGAGTCGCAGGGTTCGACATCATGCGCGACGCGCAAAAAGTTCGCGCGAATATCGGATTTCTTTCAACGTCAACCGCGCTGTACGGCAGACTTTCCGCTTACGAAATGGTGCAATATTTCGGGCGTCTGCACGGACTGGAAGATGACGTGATCGACCAGCGTGTGAACGCGCTTTTTGCGCGGTTGGAAATGAATGATTTTCGCGATCGCCGCTGCGACAAACTTTCCACGGGCATGAAGCAGAAAACTTCCATCGCACGCACGTTGATTCACAATCCGCAGGTAATGATTTTCGATGAGCCGACGCTGGGCTTGGACGTGATGGCCGCGCGCACGATTGTGCAGTTCATCCGCGAGTGCCGCGATCAGGCCAAAACCGTAATATTTTCAACGCATGTGATGAGCGAAGTGGAAAAGCTGTGCGACCACATAGGCATTATTCACGGCGGAAAATTATTGGCTGAAGGGACGCTCGCTGATTTGCGGCAGCGAAGCGGATTGCACGATCTGGAAGATATTTTTGTGCAGGTAGTAGAACCGCACATTGCGAAAGAGGCGGTGGCACGATGACCAACAATACTTTCACGGTCTATCGCAAAGAGTTGAAGGATTCGCTGCGTGATCGCCGCACGCTGATTTCAATGGTGGTTGTGCCTATCGTGATATTTCCTCTGATTTCGATTGGAATGTTCACATTCGTGTCGAAGGTCGTCGGCAAGGCCCTGGAAGAAGTTCCCAAGGTGATGATTCTGAGCGCCGGCGATTCACCTCGCGCGATTGAGGATCTGAAAGCCATTAAAGGAATCGATTTTATTCCGGGCACGCCGGACTACGCCCAACAAATTTCTGATAAGAAGATTCGCGCGGCGGTTGATATTCCGTCCGGATTTGACGCGGCCGTGGATCACGACACCGCTACGACTCTAAAGATTTACAACTACGAAGGCGACCTGAAATCCGGAATTGCTTCCGACAAGATAGAAAAATATCTGAAGGACCTGCAAATCCAGACGGTTCAGAAACGTCTGCAAGCGCGCAATTTGCCTCCGGCGCTTGCGAATCCATTCGACGTGAAAAAAGAAAACGTCGCGCCTCCTGAAAAAGTCAGCGGCGCGATGATCGGCGGATTTCTACCGTACTTTGTAATCATCCTTTGCCTGACGGGAGCTATGTATCCGGCGATCGATTTGACGGCGGGCGAAAAGGAACGCGGCACAATCGAAACAATCCTGACCAGTCCGGTGCCTCGGACGCAAATCGTGCTCGGAAAATTTCTAATGGTTCTGACGGCGGCGCTGGTTACGGCAATGCTCGCAATCACGTCCATGGGAGTTTCTTTCCACGTGGCGAAAGCGTTTATGGCCGGGGCGGGCGGCGCAAATAACCCGCTGAATTTTACAATTGGACTGAAAGCAATCGGCGCGGTGTTCTTGATGGTATTGCCACTGGCCGTGCTTTTTTCCGCTGGATTGCTGGCAATTGCGCTGATGGCTAAGAGTTATAAGGAAGCGCAGAGTTACATCGCGCCGTTGATGATCGTGGTCGTGATGCCCGCTGTCGCAGGACTAATGCCGGGAGTGGAATTCAATGCGCGCATGGCGCTGATTCCGATCCTGAGCACAAGTTTGGTGTGCAAGGAAATTGTCGCTGGCACCTATCATTGGAATTACATCGCGATAATTTTTGGTTCGACGTGCGTTTACGCTTCGGCAGCGCTATTTGTGGCCGTCAGTTTGTTCAAACGTGAAGACGTATTGTTCCGGACGTAAGTTGAACACCTA
>Ga0193726_1002971_pt1 | contig 11072 bp, 12 predicted proteins | sample H2c1metaG_FD_144928 | JGI IMG/M metagenome (GOLD analysis project Ga0193726, IMG submission 144928) | Soil microbial communities from a riparian zone of the East river system, Colorado, United States - H2c1 | ecosystem: Environmental > Terrestrial > Soil > Riparian zone | place: USA: East River... | reverse complement strand
ATAGGGCTGCTTCTTGCGCAGATCCCACTCGATGCCGGAGCCGCGCAGCATCGGCCCGGTCATGCCCCAGGCCAGCGCCATGTCGGGCGGTACGACGCCGATGCCGACCGTGCGCTGTTTCCAGATCCGGTTGTTCGTCAGCAGCGTTTCGTATTCGTCGACCTTGTGCGGAAAGTCGTCGGTGAATGCCTGCAGGAAATCGAGCATCGAGCCTTCGCGCCAGGCGTTGCGGCGCTTGAGATCCTCACCCTTGTGCCACGGCGATTCGCGGTACTGCGGCATCTTCTCCGGCAGGTCGCGGTAGACGCCGCCGGGCCGGTAGTACGTCGCGTGCATGCGCGCGCCACTGACAGCCTCGTAGCAATCGATCAGCTCTTCGCGCTCGCGAAATGCGTACAGGAATACCGCCATTGCGCCGAGATCCAGGCCGCTCGATCCGATCCACATCAGGTGATTCAGGATGCGTGTGATTTCGTCAAAAAGTGTACGAATATACTGCGCCCGAACCGGAGCCTCGATGCCGAGCAGTCTTTCGATCGCGCGCACGTAAGCGTGCTCGTTGCACATCATCGACACGTAGTCGAGCCGGTCCATGTAGCCGATCGACTGGTTGAACGGTTTGGACTCGGCCAGCTTCTCGGTCGCCCGATGCAGCAGCCCGATGTGCGGATCGGCGCGCTGGACGACTTCGCCGTCCATCTCGAGCACCAGGCGCAACACGCCATGCGCCGCCGGATGCTGCGGACCGAAGTTGATCGTATAGTTCTTGATCTCTTGCATGTTTTAGTAGCTCAAAGATCAAAAGACCGCCACGAAGGCACGAAGGACACGAAGAAAAGCAAGATAATCTCTCATTGTAGTTGTCTTTCTTCGCTCTTCTTCGTGGTCTTCGTGCCTTCGTGGCGTTCTTGTCGCATTTACTTTTTTTCCGCAACACGTTCGGCCTGGGCCTGGTCGTAGCGCGAGTCGTCACGGATCACGCGCGGCACCAACACGCGTGGCTCGACGCTGGTTACCGGTTCGTAGATCACGCGCTGCTGCGCTTCGTCGTAGCGCACCTCGACGTTGCCGATCAGCGGAAAATCCTTGCGGAACGGATGCCCGACGAAACCATAGTCGGTGAGGATGCGACGCATGTCCGGGTGGCCTTCGAAGACGATACCGAACAGATCGAACGCCTCGCGCTCGAACCAGTTCGCGCCCGGCCAGATGCCGGTCAACGACGGCACGACCGGCAGCGAATCGTCCTGCGCATGGCAGCGCAGGCGAACCCGGCAATTGTGCTTGATCGACAGCAGCTGCGCGACCGCGGCGAAGCGCTTGTGCCCCCCCGCCCCGATCATCGGGCGGTTCGACCACTGGAAACGACCCGGACCCTCACCTTCCACCCCGCGCGAAAAGCCCTGCGCGCTGACGTCGGTCGTGTCCCACTCGGCCTGGCCGTAGCTCAGATAATCGACGCCGCTGACGTCGATTGCCTGCTCAAAATGAAACTCGTCGTTGTCGCGCAATTCCTGCGCAACGGCGAGCAGATTTTCCGGCAACACTTCCACTGTCGCCTCGCCCAGCATTTCGACAACGCCGACGATCCTGTCGGCGAAATGGGCGCCGATGCGGTGCGCCAGCGTCGTGGTACTTGCTTCGGTCATGTTCAGCGCACGAATGTGTTGGAGGCCAGACCGGTTGAACCGGACATGCCGCCGCTGCCGATCGTGTTCGTGCGGCGGATTTTCTTTTGCAGTTGCAGGATGCCGTACACCAGGGCTTCGGCAGTCGGCGGGCAGCCGGGTACGTAGACATCCACCGGAACGATGCGATCGCAGCCGCGTACGACGGCATAGGAATAATGGTAATAACCGCCGCCGTTGGCGCACGAACCCATCGAGATGACCCATTTCGGATTCGGCATCTGATCGTAGACCTTGCGCAAGGCCGGCGCCATCTTGTTGACCAGCGTGCCGGCGACGATCATCACGTCGCTCTGGCGCGGGCTGCCGCGAAATACGACGCCGTAGCGGTCGAGATCGAAGCGCGCCGCGCCGGCGTGCATCATCTCGACCGCGCAACAGGCCAGACCAAACGTCATCGGCCACATCGAACCGGTTCTGGCCCAATTGATCAGGCTGTCGAGTGATGCCGTAGCGAAGCCGCGCTCGAGCAACGAGTTGTCGCCACCCGGACGCAGGATGTCGTCGACCGGCCCGGTCGGCACCGGGTTGTGCATGAAGTGTTTGGTCGAGCTGCTCTGCGAGCTTGGCGGATCGGTCATTCCCATTCCAGCGCCCCCCATCGAACAAATCCGTCGCGCGCAGCGCGACACCCCACGTTCCCCTCTCCCGCGAGCGGGAGAGGGCAAAGGGTGAGGGAAAGGGCGCGCGCGACGCCCGTTTCGTTGATCATTCCCACTCGAGCGCGCCCCGCTTCAATGAAATCAACTCGTCGCGCGCAGCGCGACACCCCACGTTCCCCTCTCCCGCGAGCGGGAGAGGGCAAAGGGTGAGGGAAAGGGCGCGCGCGACGCGCGTTTCGTTGATCATTCCCACTCGAGCGCGCCCTTCTTCCAGCAGTATACAAATCCCAAAAGCAGCAACAGCAGGAACATGCCCATCTCGACCAGCGCGACAATGCCGATCTGCTTGAACACGACCGCCCACGGGAACAGGAAAGCGATTTCCAGGTCGAAGATGATGAACAGGATCGCGATCAGGTAGTAGCGCACGTCGAACTGCATGCGTGCGTCTTCGAACGCCTCGAAGCCGCACTCGTACGGCGATGCCTTGCGCAGATCGGCCTTGCGCGGGCCCAGCAGATAGCCGATGACCAGCAGCGCCACACCGATGCCGCCGGCAACAATCAGGAACAGGAAAATCGGCAGGTACTCGGCCAGCACGGAAACGGCAATCCTCGGTGGTTTCGATCGGGTCTGCTTAGCTCTGCGATTTTCTCACGCGCGCGCGCCATTGCGCAATGCGGCAAAATGCGCCCGCGACCCTGCGCCGCGCATTTTCACCGCGCAAACTTGCCTGCGCTCCTTGCTTTGTCGCTACAACAGCCAGTCGATCGGCAGCAGCGAGAGCATGTCGACCTTGGCGCGCAGCCACCAGCTCGTATGCGGATCAACGTCGTAGCGGACCTCGCCCGCAGCGCCGCGCTCGATCCACTGCAACGAATGCCCGTCAGGCGCCAGGATCACTTCATAGGCCGCGTAGGGAAGGTCCGCGTCCATCACCTGTGCCAGCCGGCGTCCGAGGGCCGTGCTGTCGATGAGCAGGCCCTGTTCGGTGTTCAGATGGGCCGAGCGCTGGTCGAAGTTGTACGAGCCGACGAACGTCCGGCGCTGATCCGCCGAAAACACCTTGGCGTGCAATGCCGACGACGAACTCGAGCCGATATGCGCCTTCTCCCCCAACGGCTTTGCGACCGTCGGCGCGAGTTCCCAAAGGTGCACCCCGGCCTGCACCAGCTTGAGCCGGTGCGGGCTGTAACCCGAATGGACGACGTATTCGTCGGAAGCAGCCAGCGAGTTGGTCAGAATGCGAACCTTGACTCCGCCCTTCGCGAGCGCGCACAGGCGGTTGACGCCTTCGTCGCTCGGCACGAAATACGGCGAAACGATGTCCAGCGTTTCTTGCGGCCGACCCGCCTCCCGGAGCAGTTGGGGGTAAAGCAGGATGTCCTGGCGCCCGGTGGTATCGAGCGTCTTGGCCGGATCGTCGACCACGAGTTTCATCGTGGTCCACTCCAGATCGATCCGGTGCTCGACCAGTTCGGTCACGAGCGGTGTCGCGCGCAGACTGTCCAGATAAGTGACCGACTCGGGACTGGCGTTGACGGCGGCGAAGCGAGCCTTCAGCACGGCGACCGCATCAGCCGCCGGCGGCGCGACCAGGCTCGCGGCAGGATATGCCGATGGGCTGTTCCAGTATCGATCAAACGTATCCGAGATCTCCCGGACGATCGGACCGACAACGAGAACGTCGGCGTCGGTGAAACCCAGGCCGCTGCCGAGCTTGAAATATTCGTCGCCGATGTTGCGCCCGCCGATGACGCTGGCCTGATTGTCCACGGTGAACGACTTGTTGTGCGCGCGCCGGTTGACGCGTGTGAAGTCGCTGAGGAAATCCGCGGCACGGGCGCCGCGCGACGGAAACGGATTGTACAGGCGTACCTCGATGTTCGGATGGGCATCGAGGGTTGCGATGATTGCATCGAGGCCCCGTGTGCTGTTGTCGTCCAGCAACAGACGCACGCGTACACCCCGCTCGGCCGCATTCCACAGCGTTTCGAACAGCAGCTGGCCGGCCTGGTCGTCGTGCCAGATGTAGTACTGGGCGTCGATCGATTTTTCGGCGGCACGCGCCAGCAGGCCGCGCGCTGCGAACGCATCGCGCGGATCGCCGAGGCTGTGGACGCCGCTTTTGCCCGGATTGGCCTTGATGTCGCCGGCCAGCGCCGTGCCGAGGCGCGTCTGGGATGTGTCGGTCAACGCAAGGCTTTCGACTCTTCCCTGCAGCGGCGGCAAGGTCGCGCAACCCGCCAGCAGGATCGATGCGATGACGGCCAACCATCTGCCGAACTGTTTCATGATCCTGGCTTCCCCTTGCCGTTCGTCCACGTCGGAGCAGATGCCCAGATCCGCAGGCATCGTGCCCAAGGACCTTCGCGCAACCAATCGGCGTCAGCCGCGAACGGTCGGCACGCCATCAACACTGCAGATTTCCGAGCGTACCAATGCAGCGTAGCGCAAAAGAAAAGCCCGCGTGGTGGACGCGGGCTTTGGATGCATGTTTGTTGGTGCCCAAGGGGGGACTCGAACCCCCACGCCTATCGGCGCTACCACCTCAAGGTAGTGCGTCTACCAATTCCGCCACCTGGGCTGTATTCGAAATCGAGCTTCAGTGCTTTTCCGGCACTGCCGGCTTGCCCTTGTCGTCGCCGCCTTTGGCCGGCTCGGTCGGAGCCGGTGCGGCCGGTGGCGGGGTTGCGGCCGGCTTGTCGCCAGCATCGGTGGCCAGCTGCCGGCGACGGCACATCGCTGCCGGCTGCAGGTGCCGCCGGCGCCTTCGGCGCAGGGGTTTCGACGCCGCTCATGATGCCCAGATCGTCGGCCGGCTTGCCTGTACCGGGGTGACCGAGGAAGGCGCCCATGCCGAGGCTGAGCAGGAAAAACAGGCCGGCAAGAACCGCCGTGCCGCGCGAAAGGAACGTCGTCGCGCCGCGCGCGCCGAACACCGTGCCGGAAGCCCCGCCGCCAAAGCCCGAACCGGCGGCCGCACCGGCGCCGCGCTGCAGCAGAATCAGAATGATCATGCCGAGCGCAACGAGCACGTAAACCACATTGAAGATAGTCAGCAACATTTATCGAATCCCGATTTACCGAATCTCGTAGTTCAAGTTTGCGCCGCAGCGCAGATCGCTAGGAAATCCGCTGCGATCAGCGAGGCGCCTCCGATCAGGCCGCCGTCGACGTCGGCCTGGGCCAGCAGCTCGACGGCATTGGCTGCCTTGCAGCTGCCGCCGTACAGGATGCGCAGCGAACTGGAGATTGTAGCATCCAGAGCAGCCAATTTGCCACGGATGAAGGCATGGACGGCCTGGGCCTGGTCCGGCGTTGCCGTCCGGCCGGTGCCGATGGCCCAGACCGGCTCGTAGGCAACGATGGCGCTCGCCAGGGCGGCAATGCCGCTGCGCGCCAGCACCGCGTCGAGCTGCGCTGCAATCACGACCTGCGTCGTGCCGGCGTCGCGTTGTTCCAGGGTCTCGCCGACGCAAAGCACGGGAATCAGACCGGCCGCCTGGGCCTGCATGAATTTGGCCGCTACGCACGCGTTCGATTCGGCATGGTATTGGCGGCGCTCGGAATGGCCGACCAGCACGTGTGTCGCGCCGATGTCCCTGAGCATTGCTGCCGCCACTTCGCCGGTAAAGGCACCTTGCGCGTGCTCGCTGACGTCCTGCGCGCCGAATGCGATCGAAGGGGACGCGTTGGCCGCAATCAGCTCGGCCAGGTAGACGTAGGGCGGGAACACGGCGACATCGGCTCCGCTGATTCCGGCGCTTGCAATGGCACGAACCAGTTCGGCCGCAGTCGCGCGCGTCGTATTCATCTTCCAGTTGCCGGCGATGAGCTTGCGGCGCATGGCGGTTCCAATGCGATGGCGGGGCGGCGAGGATATCGGCCGCGCCAGTGTGATGCAACGCGCTAGAATTCCATATGAGCAAAAAGCCCCTCGCACAGCGCTGGGCGCTGGTCACCGGTGCCTCGGCCGGCATCGGCGCGGCACTCGCACGCGAACTGGCAAGTCGCGGCGCGAATATCATCCTGACGGCACGCCGCGTCGACCGCCTGGACGACGTTGCGCGTGAATTGTCGCAAAGCCACGCGATCCGGACCGAGTGCATAGGCGCCGATCTCGCCGACGCCAACGCGCCGGAACAGTTGTGCGCGGAAATCGAGCGGCGCGGCCTCGCGGTCGACATCCTCGTCAACAACGCCGGTTACGGCGTCACCGGCCACTATCCGGCACAACCCTGGACGGTGCATGCGGCGTTCCTGCAGGTCATGGTCACCGCTCCGTGCGAACTGGCGTGGCGCCTGTTGCCGGCCATGCAGCAACGTGGATATGGGCGCATCGTCAATGTCGCCTCGCTTGCCGGCCTGCTGCCGGGTTCGGCGGGACACACGCTCTATGCGGCCGCCAAGGCTTTCCTGATCAAGTTTTCGCAATCTCTGGCACTGGAAAACGCGAGCCGCGGCGTCAACGTCTGTGCGTTATGCCCGGGCTTCACCTACTCGGAATTCCACGACGTCACCGGCACGCGGAAAATCGTTTCGAAGGTGCCGGCATGGATGTGGCTGACAGCCGAGCAGGTTGCGCGCGAGGGAATCGATGCGGTCGAACACGGTGAAGCTGTCTGGGTGACGGGGCGCGCCAATCGCACGATCAAGGCGCTGATGAAGATCCTTCCAGACCGGTTCGCGCTGCGCACGATGCAGCGACGATCGAGAAATTTCCGTGGTCAGTAGGCGTCGAAGTCAGCGCCAGACCAAAGCGGCCAACCGGCGATTCCGATGAATGAGGCAAGCTCGACCGACGTGAATCTCGCGCGCCTGCTGGCGGTGGAAGCCGAGATCAAGGCGGGAAATTTCCAGGCTGCAGCTGCCGCGCTCGACGCACTCGCGGCGCAAACCCCGGCGGATGTACGGGTTCACCTGGCCGCTTCGTCACTCGGCCGCGCCGCCGGCAATGCCCGGCTTGAAATCCAGTCACTGCGGCGTGCCGTTGCCGCGGCACCGGCCAGTGCACGCGTCGGCATGGAACTGGCCAAGGCGCTTTCGCGGCATGGGCGTCATGCAGAAGCCGTTGCCACCGTGCACAAGGCGCTGCAGCTCGCGCCTGACGAACTGGCGGTGCTCGAAGCCGCAGTTGCCATCGCCGATGTGGCGGGCAATCTGGAAGCCGCGCAACAGCATCTGCAGCGCGCACTCGCGCTGCGGCCATCGCAGGCTTCGATCCGCCGGGCACTGGGAAGAAATCTTGCAAGACAGGGGCGTTGCGCTGAAGCCGAACCGCATCTGCGAGCGATCCTGGCGATGAAGCCGGATGATTTGCCGGCACTCAAGTGGCTCGGTTCCTGCCTGATCGATCTGAAGCGCAACGATGAAGCGCTCGCCCTTCTGCAAAAGGTAGAGGTACTCGATCCGGCAGACCCGAGCCTGCCGTACTACCTCGAGCTGGCGCGCGGACAAACGCCAAGCAGCACGCCGCCGGACATGGTGCGCGGCATCTTCGACGACTACGCGCACCGCTTCGACGCGCACCTGCTCGGCAAACTCGAATACCGGGTACCGCAGCACGTTGCGCAAATCATCAGGCAGCGCGCGGCAGGCCGTGATGCCGACGTACTCGATCTGGGCTGCGGCACCGGACTGGTCGGCAAGCATCTCGGGCGCATGGGCAACGCCCTCGTCGGCGTCGACATGTCGCCGGCAATGATCGGCCGGGCTGCCCGACTCGGCGTCTACACCGAACTGCGACAAGGAGCACTGCTGGATCAATTGCGACTGATCCCGCCGGCTTCGTTCGACTACGTGATCGCTGCCGATGTGTTCATCTACGTCGGCGACATCGCTGAAGTCATTCCGGCCTGTTTCACCGTACTTCGGTCCGGCGGCGCGCTGATTTTTTCCTGCGAGACGGCAGACAGCGCCGAAGGCGGTCTCGTGCTGCGTCCGAGCAAACGTTACGCGCACTCCACGGACGCGGTCGAAGCATTGTGCCGCGCCGCAGGTTTCGAACGCTGCGCGATAGAGCCGATGAGCTTGCGACTCGAAAACAATGCACCAGTCGCCGGATTCATCGCGGTGGCGGAAAAGTATCGATGAGCTTGGCCCCACGCAGGGCGAGCATGGTCGATACGTCGAGCACGCTCGCCGACGGATTATTAACGATCCTGCCCGAGCGCCGGCGGACCAGGATGTGCGTGCTCAGATCAGTTTGATCTCGCGCAGCCGCTCGAGCAGATATTCGTGCGAGGTGATCGATGTGTCGTAGCGGCGCGGGTTGTCCGGCGTGATGCACGACGGCAAAGGATCGAGCACGACGTCCGGGTTCGGATGCAGGAAAAACGGCACCGAGTAGCGCGGCTTGCGCGCGTGCTCGCCGGGCGGGTTGACGACGCGGTGCGTCGTCGACGGATAGACGTGGTTGGTCAGCCGCTGCAGCATGTCGCCGATGTTGACGACGATCGTGTCGCCTTCCGAAGTAAACGGCGCCCACTCGCCGGACCGGGACTGTACTTCGAGGCCAGCGGCACTCGCGCCGACCAGCAGCGTGATGAAGTTGATGTCCTCGTGCGCGCCGGCGCGCACGTTCGGAATGTCCGGTGCGGTGATCGGCGGATAGTGGATCGGCCGCAGGATCGAGTTGCCGACATCGGTCTTGTCGTCGAAGAATTTTTCCGGCAGGCCGATGTGCAGCGCCAGCGCGCGCAGCACACGCGTGCCCAGCGCATCGAGCGCCGTATACAGCGCGTAGCCCTTCTCGTGGAATTGCGGAATTTCCGCCGGCCAGATGTTCGGCGGCATGATATCGGCGAACTTCGAGTCTGGCGGCAGCTCGCGGCCGATGTGGTAGAACTCCTTCAGATCCGGGTAGCGCGAATCCTTTGCCGTCTCGATGCCGAACGGCGTATAGCCGCGCGCGCCGCCGCTGCCCTTCAGGTGATATTGCATCTTCACTTCGGCCGGCAGCGCAAAGAAATGCACGAATGCGTCGTAGGCCGCGTCGATCAGCGGCTGCGAAATGCCGTGTCCGCGAATGCCGGCGAAACCCCATTCGCGGTAGGCCGCGCCGAGTTCGGCCACGAAGGCGTCGCGATCGCTGTCGTAACGACGGATGTCGAGGGTTGGAATCTGCGCTGTCATGACTCGCGATCGTTTTGTTCAGATGACTGATCCGGACGCGGATTTTACGGCGTCCGCCATGGACGTAGCCAGCGCGTCGACTTCGCCGGCGTCCTCGCCTTCGACCGTGACGCGGACCAGGGGCTCGGTGCCCGAGGGTCTCAGCACGATACGCCCGCGACCGAGCAACTGCCGCTGCGCGCGAGCCAATTCCCGCTGAACGGATTCGGCGGCTACCAGGGCGGCTGCCGCGCCGACGCGCACGTTGACCGTCGTCTGCGGTACGCGACGCACGTTGCTGCGCGCCTGCACCAGGCTCATTCCGAGCCGTTGCAGCGCGTCGAGCACGAGCAGTGCCACGACAATGCCGTCGCCGGTGCTGGCCTTGTCCAGGCACAGCACATGCCCTGATGCCTCGCCGCCGAGCACGCCACCGCGCTGCTTGAGCAGCTGCAGCACGTAGCGGTCGCCGACATCGGCACGCAGGAACTCGACGCCGAGTCCGGCGATCGCCTGCTCGATACCGTAATTCGTCATCAGCGTGCCAACCACCGGTCCGCGCAGCTCGCCACGCGCGTGGCGGTCGAGCGCCAGGATATAAAGCAGATCGTCGCCGTCGACGACGCTGCCGTCGTGATCGACCATCTGCACGCGATCACCGTCGCCGTCGAATGCGATGCCCAGATCAGCGCCCTGAGCACGCACCGTTTCCTGCAGCAGGCGCAAGTCGGTCGCGCCGCAGCCGAGGTTGATGTTCAGGCCATCGGGTTGCACGCCGATCGTTGCGACATCGGCACCGAGCTCGGTGAACAATTTCGGCGCGATGTGGTAAGTGGCGCCGTGCGCGCAATCGAGGACGATCTTGCGGCCGCGCAGGTCAAGACCTGCGGCCGCGCCAAGGCAGAACGCCAGATAGCGCTGTGCGGCATCGTCGACGCGGGCGGCCTTGCCGATGCGCGCCGGTGCGTGCGCATCCGGCGTCGCATCAAGGTCGCGCTCGATCGACAGTTCGACGGCGTCCTCGAGCTTTTCGCCCTGCGCCGAAAACAGCTTGATGCCGTTGTCGTGATACGGATTGTGCGAGGCGCTGATGACGATGCCGCCGCTGGCCCCCAGTTCGCGCGTCAGTTGCGCGACCGCCGGCGTCGGCATCGGCCCGAGCAGGCGCACGTCGGCACCGGCCGCGACCAACCCGGCTTCGAGCGCCGACTCGAGCATGTAGCCGGAGACGCGTGTGTCCTTGCCGATCAGCACCGTCGCGCGCCTGCCATTGCCGAGTACGCGGCCGATCGCGCGGCCGAGGCGCAACATGAATTCCGGGGTGATCGGATGTTCGCCGGCCCGGCCGCGAATGCCGTCGGTGCCGAAATATTTCTTTCCTGTCATTCGCTGCTAATCAAGGCCAAAGAACAAGACTGCCACGAAGGCATGAAGGACACGAAGAAAAAATGAAGATTCCTCTTGCTCGTCTTCGTGTACCTGCGTGCCCTTCGTGTCTTCGTGGTTTTCTTCTGCTGTTGGGATGAAGCGGCCAGGAATTACATAGTGTGCGTCGGCCGGTCGGCGTTGATGATGCCGGCCAGCGCGGCTTCGATCTTGATGCGCGCCGTCTCGCCATCGGCGGATTCGTTGAACTGAACGCCGATGCCGGCGGTGCGGTTGCCTT
>Ga0193726_1002970_pt1 | contig 11077 bp, 9 predicted proteins | sample H2c1metaG_FD_144928 | JGI IMG/M metagenome (GOLD analysis project Ga0193726, IMG submission 144928) | Soil microbial communities from a riparian zone of the East river system, Colorado, United States - H2c1 | ecosystem: Environmental > Terrestrial > Soil > Riparian zone | place: USA: East River... | reverse complement strand
TCCATCTCAAAAAGTCGGCAGGCCGGATTCAGCCTGATCGAGATGGTCGCCGCGTTCCTCGTTTTCGCGATCGGCATCGGTATCCTGATGCAGGTGCTGGCGACGTCGATGCACAGCACGCGCCAGTCGTCCGATTACACGATGGCGGCGTTGTGGGCCCAGTCGAAGCTCGACGTGATCGGCGTCGGCGAGCCGATCGAGCCCGGCAGCACGAATGGACGCTTCGACGACACCTACGGCTGGCAGCTCGATATCCAGCTGGTCGATCCGCAAAGTGTCGAACCGCCGCCGCAGCAGTACGCAACGGGCGCGGGCTCGAGCATGCAGCAGAACCAGGGTATGCAGCAGCGCGTGACCACCGGCGCCGGAAACCCGGGCGCGCTGCAGGTATCGCCGTTCGATCTCTATCAGCTCGATCTCACCGTGTTCTGGGGCGGTCGCTTCGGTTCCGCGCAGCGCAGCGCGCGTTTCTCGACGCTGCGCACGATGAATCCCGATCCGAGCACTCAGCAGGGTTCCAACCCGCAGTCCGGTGTCAACGGACAGGCCGGAGCGGTCAAGCGATGAAGACGATCACCCTGCATCGTTCCGCACGCGGCTTCACCTTGCTCGAGGTGATGCTCGCGATCGTGCTGCTCGCGCTGCTTCTCGCCGGAACCTGGGGCGCGATCCGCACCGCAGTGCATGCGATGCATTCGGGCGAGGCGGCGATCGATCGCACCAACCGCTTGCGCGTCGCCGAGGAATTCACGCGCCACCAGATCAGCCGCATCCTGCCGCTCGCGTACGGATCCGACGAAAGCACCGGCACCAACTACGTATTCGAAGGCAGCGCCAATTCCATGCGTTTCGTCGCACCGATGCCGGGCTATCTGTCCAAGGGCGGACCGTACGTGCAGACGCTCCGCATCGTCGGCAGTCGCGGCGGTGGCAAGGAGCTGCAATTCACCGACTCGATGCTCAACGGCTTCGAGCTCGACAACAAGGAAGCTTCGCCGGCGGATCCCGCGGTGCTGCTCGATCAGATCCAGGACGGCAAATTCGAATACCGCACGCTCGACGATCAGGGCGAGCTCACCGACTGGTCGGATCAATGGGACGATCCGAGCGTCACGCCGGTGATGGTGCGCATTGCCATCACGATGCGTCCCGAAGCGCGCGTCGTGTTTCCCGATATGGAGATTCCGCTGATGCTCGACGTCGGTTCCGCGCACGCAATGGGCCGGCCGGGATCGGTGCTCAATTCGCGCGGCATGGGCGGCTTGCGCAAGCGTCCGCTCGGGGGCGGCCAATGAGCGGCGGAAGGGGAGGGGCGATGCGTTCGCGCGAGCGCGGCGTCGCGTTCATCCTCGTGCTGTGGGTCATCGCGATGTTGTCGATTCTTCTTGGCAGCTTCGCGCTGATCGCGCGCACCGAGAATCTGCAATCGCGCCATCTGTTCGATACGACGCAGGCACGCTACGCGGCCGAGGCGGGACTCAATCTCGCGGTCTACGAATTGCGCAAGGCCGATCCGATGGAACGCTGGGTCGCCGACGGGCGTCCTTATCGTTTCGGTTACGGCGATGCCGAAATCGAAATCGCGATCACCGACGATTCCGGCAAGATCGACATCAACGCCGCCGGCGGCAACGGCGATCTCTTGACGAATCTCTTCGTCACGCATGGCGTCGCGCTCGACCAGGCGCAGGCGTTGTCCGATGCCGTGCAGGACTGGATCGATTCGGACGACAACACGCGGCCGAACGGCGCCGAGATCGCCCAGTACAAGGCGGCCGGTCTTCCGTACGGCCCGAAGAACGCGCCCTTCGATACGGTGTCCGAACTGCAGCAGGTTCTCGGCATGACCTACGATCTCTACCAGAAGATCGAACCCGCGATCACGATCTATTCCGGCCGCAATGCGCCGAATGCCGCATTCGCCAACGAGGACGCATTGCGCGCGATGTATCCCGATGCATCGCCGGAGCAGGTCCAGCAGCTCGTACAGCAATTGCAATCGCAACCGCCGGGCTCGCCGCCGGGCGGTGTAATGGCGCCGGACGGCACGCCTGTCGTGGCGGGCGGCGGCGGCCTCACGTATAGTGTCAAATCGCGTGCCAAGCTCCAGAACGGTGCCAGCACGGTCCTGGATGCAACCATCCGCATGGGTGGGGTCGGCGCGGCCGGACGGCCGTTCGTGATCCTGCGCTGGCGCGACGGGGAAACCTCTTAACTCTCGTGAATCCCGTTCTCGACAGACAACTGGCTCGTCTGCGGACGCGTCTTGCCAAGACGCCGCTGCCGGGCTTTTTTGCGTGGTGGGGCCGCCAGCTGGTCGCTTGCCTGCCAGCGCGTTGGCGCGGGCTCGTCGAGGAACGTTCCGAGTCGCTGCTGATTGATCTGCGTGCAGACGAAATGATTGTCTGGCGCGAGCGCGCCGATCAATCGCGCGAGTACGCCCGCATCGCGCGCAGCCTTCCGGTCGAGGCGCAGAGCGCCGAATTCCAGCGCCTGCGCGCGGCGATCGACGATCCCGGCGTGCGCACGGTGTTGTGCATTCCGCCCGAGCGCGTGCTGCAGCGGAATCTGACCTTGCCGGTGGCAGCCGAGGATAGTCTTCGCCAGGTGCTCGCGTTCGAGATGGATCGGCAGACGCCATTCAAGGCCGACCAGATCTACTTCGACAGCCGCGTGATCGGCCGCGATGCGAGCGGACGCAATCTGCAGGTCGAGCTCGTGCTGTTGCCGCGTGCGCAGCTCGATCAGGAAATCGGTGCGCTGCCTCCGGGCGCCGCGGGAATCGACGCGGTCGATGCGTGGCGCGCGGAACCGGGTGGCGAGCGGCGCCGGATCAACCTTTTGCCCGCCGAACGCCGTGCGCGCCGGCGCGACATGCGCCTGCCGCTGAATCTTGGTCTTGCGGCGCTCGTGGTGATCCTGCTCATCGTCAACATGGACGAATCGCTGACCAATCGCGCGGCAGCGGTCGAGGCGATGCGCGCGGAAGTGGACAAATCCAATACCGAGGCCCGCCAGGTTGCCGCGTTGCGCAAGACGCTGGCGGACTCCGTCGCCGGTGCGAATTTCCTCTCCGACAAGAAGCGCAACAATCCGCTCACGGTTGCGCTGCTCGACGATATCTCCCGACGTCTGCCTGAAGATACCTTCCTTGAACGCCTGCAGATCGAAAACGGCGAAGCGCAGCTGCAGGGCCAATCCAAGGAAGCGGCGAAGTTGATCTCGCTGCTCGCATCGTCGAACTGTCTCGGCGATCCGCGTTTGCAGGGACAGATTCAGCCCGACGCGCGTACCGGCAAGGAGCGATTCCAGATCACCGCCGACGTCAAGGGCTGCAACGGCAAGCCATCCGATGCAAAAGCGACGCCCGGCGCGGAGGCTGCGAACGCGAAGCGCGACACGAATGCGCCCGAAGCACCCCTCAAGCCGGATGCCGCAAAACCGGATGCGGTGAAGAAAGACGCGCCAAAGGAAGCACCAAGGAAAGAGGCGCCGAAGAAGAAAGACGCGACCACGGCGGTGCAGCAGTCCGCCGGCTTGCGTGAAAAGGAAAAGCGCGCGCAGCAGCAGCCCGCGCCGAAGGAGCCCGTCAATGGCGGCAAGTAGATTCCAGCCGAAGGACGGACGCTTCCTCGCGGTGGTGATCCTGCTGATCGTCCTGCTGTTCGTGTATCTGATCGGCATCCATTGGTGGTTCGTCGCGCCGCAGCTGCAGTTCCGCGCCGACATGGAGGATCTGCGCGATCAGCAATTGCATTTCCGCCAGGCCGCCGCGCAGAAACCCGAGATCGAGCAGCGCCTCGCCGCGATCCATGCGCGCGAGCAAAGCAACCAGGCGTTCCTGACCGACACCGATCAGAACGCGGCATCGGCGTATCTGATCCAGCGGCTCAACCAGGCGATCACGGATCACGCAAAAGACGAGAAGCGCTGCTCATCGGCCGGCCAGCAGCCGTATACGAGCGGCGAAGAAGAGCTGTACAAGCGCGTGACCGTGCAGGCGCGTCTGCGCTGCGATCTCGAACCGCTTGCGGCGATCCTCTACGATCTCGAAAACGGCAAGCCCTATCTGTTCGTAGACCAGATCATGATCTACAAGCAGCAAAGCTATCAGCCGCCCGGCGGCAAGGTCGCCGCGAGCCCGCTCGACGTACGCTTCAACCTGACCGGTTATCTGCGCCAACCCGGCAAGGCGGTGCCCGTGCCGAAGGCGCAGAAATGAACGTCCGCGTCGCACGACTCACGACGACTGCGCTCGGCGCGGTCTGCGGCTTCCTGGTGTTGACAGCGCTGCTGCAATACGCCGGCGTCGGCCGTGGTTATCGCTGGGCGGCCGATGATCCGGCCAGCGCGCCCGCGCTGCCCGGCAGCGCCGTCGACGAAAAACCACCGAAGTTGCCGCCTGAGAACGCGTTCGCCGATGTCGATGCGCATCCGCTGTTCAACGAGGATCGCAAGCCCACGCCGATCGACGCGAGCGAAGGATCGGGCGATTCGGGTCCACAAAGCCCGTTGAACATCACTCTGACCGGCATCGTGTCGACTTCTTCGGTCAAGATCGCGATGGTTCAGGACAAGGCGAGGAACCAGTCGGTAGCCTTGAAGGTCGGAATGCCTCTGGAAGGAGATCAGGCCAGCTGGACGCTGGTCGAGGTCAAGCCGCGCAGCGTGGTGTTCAAAAGCGCGGCCAACGAGCGCACCGAAGTCGAGCTCGAAACGTCGGTCGTGCAGCCGCCGAAGCCCGCGCAACCGCGCTCGTCGCGATCGAGCGCGGGCTCTGGCAATGCGCGAGGTACGACCGGCGCCACCAGTGCCGGCAAGGACAGCAAGAAGGCCGATTCGGGCGACCTCGCCAAACGCATCGAGGAACGCCGCCGCCAGATGCGCGAAGATGCGGAAAAGCAGCGCAACCAGGGCGGCAAAGGCAAGCCGCCGCCGCCGAATCCCCCGGTGCCACCCAAGCAGTGACGGAGCCAGACACGTGCTATCCAGATTCATCGCCCCGCTGACCGCTTGCGCGCTCGTGTTGCTTGCCGGCTGCGCGACATCGCCCGAAAAAAAGCCGACTGACACGAACAGCGACATCCTGACACCGGACACGATATTGAAGCCGGCGGCGCCGATCGAGCCGACCGGTCCGACGACAGGCATCTCGATCTCGGCGCAGGCGTTGTCCGATCAGGAACCGCCCAAGCCCGAACTCCAGGTCGGCACCGGCAAGTTCTTCATCAAGCAGCCGGGCGGAAAGGAGACCGCGAGCGGCGAGGCCGACGTCGTCTTCAATTTCGAGAACCAGCCGATCCAGGCGGTCATCAAGGCAATCCTCGGTGACCTTTTGCAAGTGAACTACACGATCGCGCCGAACGTCGGCGGCACCGTGACGTTCTCGACGTCGAAACCGATCCGTCGCTCCGAAGCGCTGCCGGTACTGGAGATGCTGCTGTCGGCGAACGGCGTCAGCCTCGTGCGCCAGAACGACCGCTACACGGTGATGGCGACCAAGGACGCGATTCTCGGCCGGTTGACGCCGAGCACTGCACCGGTGAACTCGGCGAAAGGCTACGAGCTCCGCATCTTCCCGCTGCAGTACGTTTCGCCGAGCGAGATGGCGAAGCTCCTGAAGCCGTACGCGAAGCCCGAAGCGTTCATCAACATCGACCCGAACCGCAGCCTGCTCGTCATGGCGGGCACCGCGACGGAGCTGCAGAACTACCAGCAGACGATCGAAACGTTCGACGTCGACTGGTTGAAAGGCATGTCGGTCGGCGTGTTCACGCTGCAGCATGTTGAGGTCGGCAAGCTCCTGCCTGATCTCCTCAAGATCTTCGGCACCGAAGGCGAATCGCCGCTGGCCGGCATGTTCCGCTTCATGCCGATCGAGCAGACCAACTCGCTCGTCGTGATCACGCCGCAGCAGGAATACCTCAAGTCGGCCGAGGAGTGGCTGTATCGGCTCGATCGTGGCGGCGCGGAGAACGCGGTGCAGCTCTACGTCTACAACGTCAAGAACCTGAAGGCGCCCGATCTCGCCGACTATCTCAGCCAGATCTTCCTCGGAACGTCGACAGGAAGCTCGCATCGAAGCACGACCGGAAGCGTCGCGCCGGGTCTTCGTCCGACGACGCTCGGCGGTCGCGGCGGCACCGGCGGCAGCAGTCTCGGATCGAATTCGAATTCGACGATGAGTTATTCGAATTCGTTGCGTCCACAATCCGATCGCGAAAAGAATGCGCCAGCCGGCGGCCCCGGCACGACACCGACCGCGCCGGGACAAGGCAACAAGGAGTCGGACATCCGCATCTCCGCGATCGAGGAAAACAACCAGCTGATGGTGCAGGCGACCCCGATGGAGTGGTCGCGCATCGAAGCGGCGCTCAAGAAGCTCGACATCATGCCGCTGCAGGTGCAGATCGAAGCGCGCATCCTGGAGGTCTCGCTCACTGGCGATCTGAATTTCGGCGTGCAGTGGTACCTGACGGGATTGATCGGCACCGCGGCAGGCTCTGCGGAAGCGAATGGACAATACGGTCCCCAATACACCGGCAATTCGCACGATCGACATCGTTCGTCGCTTGGCGCAATCAACAACGTCACTCCGACCGGCAGTGGCGGCTTCTTCTATTCGTTCCTCAACAAGAATTTCGAGGTCGCGATCAACGCGCTCGAAATGAGCTCGAGGGCAAAATCATTGGCTGCGCCTTCACTTCTCGTCGCCAACAACCAGGAAGCGCAGATCAACGTCGGTCAGCAGATTCCGATCGTGCAGACGTTCTACAACGGACTCGGCACGGTCGGCACGTCAACGAATGGAACGACGACGAACTCGCTCGCGACGACGGGCTCGGTGCAGTACATCAACACCGGCGTCACGCTCGACGTGAAGCCGCGCGTCAATCCGGGCGGTCTCGTCTACCTCGATATCCAGCAGGAGGTGAGCAACCCTGGTCCAACCCCGCCTGGCGGCGGCAATCCGGCGATCAACCAGCGCCTGATCCAGACGCAGGTCGCAGTGCAGAGCGGCGAGACGCTGCTGCTCGGCGGGCTCATCCAGGACAACCAGACGACGGCCGAAAACGGCCTGCCGCTGATCAGCAAGATTCCGTTCCTGAGAAACCTGTTCGGCAACACGACAAACCACAAGGACCGCACCGAGCTGATCGTGCTGATCACGCCGCGCGTGATCAGCAACGCCGACGAAGGGCGCCAGGTCACCGAGGAATACACGCGTCAATTCCAGTCGCTGGCGCCGCTGCGCCCGGATCCGGCTGCAGTGCATCCGATCGCCCAGCCACCATCGCCTCCGCCCGAGCCGCCGCCGGCCGCGACGACCGAACCCGTCAAACCTCAAGAGGACACGTCGCATGATCACTAAGCGCATCGGGCTCGCGACGCTCGGCGTAGTGGTTGCGCTGCTGGCCGGCTGCAACAAGGACAGCGTCGACAATGTCGACACGCGTGCCGTGGAGCGCTGGAATTATCTGATCGCGCACCAGGCCGAAAAAGCCTACGACTACCTCTCGCCCGGCACGCGCGACACACAGACGCGCGAAAATTACGCGGCGGCAATGAACAACAGGCCGGTCAAATGGACGGCGGCCAGGTTCAATCGCAAGGAGTGTGATGCCGATCGCTGCACGGTCTATATCGACGTGAGCTATTCTGTGGCCATGCATGGAGTGGCCGCGGCAGGCAAGCCGATCGAGTCGACCAGCACCCAAAGCGAGATCTGGGTGCACGTCAAGGATGGCTGGTATTTTCTACCCAAGTAATTGAATTCGCAGCCGGAAATAGGGTGGAAAGACGGGGATTGCACGCCCCTTTCCTTTGCCTTAACATGGCGGCGCTGTTGCCTAACCTAAACCCTGCCAAGGTGGGGCTCCGTTTGCCTTTCGGAGTGAGGTTGGCGGTAAAGCAAAAAGCCCTGTGGTCAAATTAGGAGTGTTGTGATGAAGAGAAACAGCTTGACGACTGCCGTCGTCGCCGGTATCGCCGGCGTCGCTGGCTTCGCGGGCCTGGCGAATGCCGTCGACCTGAATCCAGATGGTCTCGGCCAGGTTCTCATCTATCCCTATTACACGGTTAACGGTGGCCAGGACACGCTGTTCTCGGTCGTCAATACCGATCCGATCAACGGTAAGGCAGTCAAGGTCCGCTTCCTCGAGGGCTACAACAGCCGCGAAGTTCTGGACTTCAACTTGTACCTGTCGCCGAATGACGTGTGGACGGCTCGCGTGAGCCAGACCGCCGACGCCCCTGCTGGTGGCGCCGCGGTGTTCACGTCCGATCTGAGCTGCACGGATCCGGCCATCCCGGCCGCTGGCGTGGCGTTCCGTTCGAACGCCTATGACGGCTCGAGCGTTATCCCGGGCGACGACGGTCCGCAGACGATTGATCGTACGCGTGAAGGCTACATCGAGCTGATCTCGATGGGCGACATCGATCCGGCCAGCGCCCTCGCGGGTCTGACGTTCCACAACGGTGGCACTCCGCCGTGCGGCGTGACCGATCCGGTCGCCAGTGTCGGCGTCGTTGCTCCGACCGGTGGTTTGTTCGGCGATGCACAGATCGTCAACGTCGGCGTCGGTACGATCTTCCCGTACGTTGCTGATGCGGTCGACGGCTTCTCGTCCCTCCCGCTGTACTCGCCGAGCTCGAACCTCAACCCGTCGCTGCAGGATGCCAACTCGGTTGAAGCGGTCAACGGCGTTGCGCGCGCGTTCGTGTTCACGAACGGCGGCCAGCTCGTCGTAGCCGACTATGCGAATGGTATCGATGCCGTCAGTGCGGTGTTCATGGTCGACGCGATCTACAACGAGTACATCGTTGGCGGCGCGACCGCTGCGAATACCGATTGGATCGTCACGTTCCCGACCAAGCGGTTCTACGTCGACAAGGCCGTGTACCCGGCCAACCCGACGACGCCGTTCTTCGAGCCGTTCGCGGACGGTCAGTCGAACATCGTCGTGGTTCCGAGCATCTTCGATCGCGAAGAGAACACGACCACCGTTCAGGGCGACTTCTCGCCGCCGATCTCGACGCAGCCGAACTCGCTGCCGTTCGAAGTCAACGTCATCAGCTTCCTGACCGACACCACTGCCGGCGCTCCTTCGGGCGTGCTGGCCTCGCTCCTGCGTCCGAACATCGTTCCGTTCGCGAACGCGGGCTGGCTGAAGTTGGATATGACCTCTGGCGACGGCGGTCATCAGCTGACGGGCGGCGTGACACCAACCGGTGCGGCAGTGACCTTCAACGGTCTGCCGACGACGGGCTACGGTGCGTTCAACGTCATCAACGCCAATGCTCAGCCGGGCCTGCTCGCCAATTACGGCGGCCTGTTCCGTCACAAGGCGAGCCGTTCGTGCGTCGGCGCTGATCCGGCCTGCTCGTAATCTGCTTCATGTTTGTTGCTTGAAAAGGGGGGCTTCGGCCCCCCTTTTTTTCGCGCCCGTATCGGCACTTTTCCGGGGATTGATGGAGTACGCTCGCAAGGTTCGTGTTTTAGGCTAGAATCCGCGCGTTTCCCGAGTCTCTGCACTACGCTGGAATATCTATGTCCGTTGCAATGCGTCGTCTCGCTTCGATCGTCCCGGCACTGGCATTGGCTGCCTTCTTCGGAACCGCCAATGCGCAAGTCACCATCCATCTCACCACGACGACGCAGGCAACCTGCGACGTGACGACCGACGCAAACGGTCTGCGCCTCGGTGCGAATGGAACCGACCTCACGGCCACCGGAGTCACACTTTCCGGAACCGGATGCGGCGGAGGCGGTGGCGCACCCACACCCAACAATTTCCCGCTGGTCGTATTGCCGGCCGCTCCGGTTTCTGGAACGCCATTTACGGTCAGCTGGGCAGTCACGGGCGCGACGTCGTGTAGCGGTTCGGCCTCGCTCAACGGCAGTTCCACCAGCCTTAGCGGCTGGACCGACGTAACGACGGCGACGTCTCCGCGCACAGTCACCGCATCGACCGCGGGAACGTACTCGCTCTCGCTCACCTGCTCGAATACATCGGGTTCCGTCACCAGTGCGCCGGCGACTGTCGTCGTCGCTCAGGGCGCCGGTGGCGATTCCTGTCCGGTGGCGCCGCGCACGCGCGCGACGGTCAGCGACATCCACTATCTGCCCGAGCCGCCGGCGCATGTCCGCCACGCGGTCGATATCAGGGTGTGGGACAACATCTGGGGATACATCAGTGAGCTTGATGTCCCTCCCCTGGTGCCGTGGCCAGGCGCCTCCGGATCGAGTCCGACGATCTGGACGATCGGCAAGACCCAGTATCTCGCTGCCAAGTTCCATGTTGGCCCGACAGTAACTTCGGGTTTCTACAAGAGCGTTTCCTACGGCGCGGGTCCGATAGTCGACGCGGCGATAAGCCAGACCTGCGGCGACTTCGCGCCAGCAGATGTGGGATGCATTGCAACCTCGATTTCGTCCCAGGACCAGGCCTTTATGCACTGGAAACTGGCGCCCGGCGACAATTTCCATTGCGGATTGCAGCCGAACACCGACTACTACTTCAACATGCAATTCCACGACATCACGACGACGGGCCCTGGATGCAGCGGCGACTTCTGCAAGATCACGATCCAGCACACCCATAATTGATCGATTGACGAAGCGCCCGGCCGATCCATGGCCGGGCCGCTTCAGATTTTCGCGGCGAGCGCCTCGCGAACTGCGTTCCCGCGCCGGTGTCCAACCGACGCCGCATTTCAGCTTCCCCCGGAGTCCCGCATGCCGTCGATTCGGCTTTCTGTCTTTTTTTGCCTCCTGCAATTGTGCATCTGTGCGCCGTTCGCCGCCGCAGCGGAGCCGGCGCCAGCCGCGAAGCTGCCGCCCGATACTGTCGTCGCCAGCCAGGGTTCGGCCACGCTGACGCTGGCCGATATCGACGCGTTCGCGCAGAAAATCGACCCAAAGCAGCGCCCGGGATTCTTCGACAGCCCGAAGCGGCTGGAATCGCTGATCTCCAACCTTCTGGTGCAAAGACAGCTTGCCGAAGAAGCGCAGAAGGCAGGTCTCGGCAAGGATCCGTCCGTGCAGGCCCAGATCAAGATCGCAACCGAGGAAATC
>Ga0193726_1002969_pt1 | contig 11078 bp, 6 predicted proteins | sample H2c1metaG_FD_144928 | JGI IMG/M metagenome (GOLD analysis project Ga0193726, IMG submission 144928) | Soil microbial communities from a riparian zone of the East river system, Colorado, United States - H2c1 | ecosystem: Environmental > Terrestrial > Soil > Riparian zone | place: USA: East River... | reverse complement strand
GGCGAGAGCAGCGCAATCGATGCGGCCGGGCGGATCGCGGCCAGTTCCAACGCGACCCAGCCGCCGAGCGAGTTGCCGGCCAGATGCGGGGCATCGATGTGGTGGGCGTCGAGGAACGCGGCGACGGCGCGGGCCAGGGCCTTCGGGGTGGGCTCGGCGCCGAGCTGCGGTGACTGGCCGAAACCGGGCAGGTCGATCGTCACGACGTCGAACGTCGCGGTCAGATAGGGGATGACGGGCATCCAGGAGCGGCGATCGGGGCACCCAGCGCGTGCAAGAGCACGAGGGGCGCACCGTGACCGGCTCGTTCGTAGGCAAGGTCCATGTGCTGCTGACCAGCCGCCGTGCACTGATGTGACGCGATGTGACCGATCCCACTCTCCGTGAATCTAAGAGGCATGCTGTAGCTGCCATACTGATCGACTTCCTGCGACACGATCAGCAGCTGAGCCGACGATCGATGCGTCGGTAAGGACACAAATGTCGTCAGCTCGTCAGGTCGACGGCATATCGTGCGGGGCTGGCGTTGGACGCTCGGGCACGGTCGGCGGCTGGTGTGACTCGGCTAGTCGAGGTCCCAGCGTCAACCGCATTCGAGGGCGCCCGCGTCGAGGCGGCCGATCGTCGGGCGGGATCGCGTCGAGGTGGGTTGGGCGTACTCCCGTGTCGGGGTGAGGCCCGAGCCCGGCGGCACGCCGACGTTGAGGCAGGGGGAGCCGGCTGCGAGGCGGTAGTCGTAGCTGGCCGCGCGTGCGAACCTCGGGTTCGCGGTCACGCAGTTGCCGTGCGACACGGCGCCCGCCTGGCTCACCAGCGTCGAGCTGCCCACGCTCACGTTGTCCAGCACCGTGACCGGCTCGTTCACCGCCGAGCCAACCGCCACCGACGGCCCGTGCCCGAGGTCGTTGACGAACGTATTGCCGATGACATAAAGGCGGGAGTGCGGATTCAGGCTGCCCTCCTCGCCGTAGCTGAGCATCGCCGGGTTCTGTGTCGCCTTCCCCTGCTCGATCACGTTGCCGATCACATCGGACAGACCCCCGTTGGGCAGGTCGATCTCGTAGCTGTCGGTGCCGCCCTGGCCGATGATCCGGTTGTACAGGATGTGGTTGACCAGCGCCCGCGACTTCACCAGGTGCCCGATGCGGGCGTCGTGCGACCACGAGCCTTCCAGGGTGAAGCTGCGCACGTGGTTGACGTACATGTTGTGGGAGTAGCCGTCCCCGGCGCCGTTGCGGGCGAACTCGGAATCCTCAACGACGATGTCGCTGGCCGGGTTGTCGCCGGCCAGGATGCCGTCCTGGTTGTCGTGGAAGTAGCAGCCGATGACGGTCAGGCCGGCGCCTTCCTGGCGGATGCCGGCGCCGTTGTGGTCGGGCACGGCCGAGCCGGAGAGTTCGACGTCGCGGATGGTGGTGCGGTCGCCCGCGATGACCCAGGTGGCCTTGCCCTGCGCGTTGCGGCCGGCCGCGTCGATGTGCGCCATCCCGTTGAAGCCGGCGATGGTCAGCCGGTCGGTTGACCACGCGCAGACGTCGCCGTTGTAGGTGCCGTTCCCCTTCGCGTCGATGCCGATCGTCGCGCCTGGTTTGGCCGCCGCGATGGCCTGGCACGGCTTGGCGTACTTGTGTCCGGGCCCGACGAGCAGCGCGTCGGCGGGCAGCCGGTAGATCGGCGACGGAGCCGGCGGTGTGGGTCGCGGTGACGGCCGGGTGCTGCGCGACGGCACGGGCCGGCTCGGCGGCGCGGACAGCGCCGGCATCGTCGCGACGATTGCGCCCGTCGCAGGCGGGTGCGCCGACGACGAGGAACAGGCGGCGGCTGCGCCGGCCGCGAGGAGGGCCGCCCCGACGATGGTCCATCGCCGCCGGCCGGTCACGCTCACACCAACCAGCTTGACGGGTACGCCCGATCCGCGAGCGCCGCCCTTGCCAAGTCGTCGATGCCGCCGGCCGTCGCGCCGGTGGTTGCGAGGTCGCCCAGGATCCGTGCCAACGTCTGCGCGAACTTGGTCGACGAGTCACGTTCGTACTTCGTTAACGACATACGTGTCCCAACTGGATTGACGTCGACGTCGCGGACATGCTGGAACGGTAAAGCCTGGCGGTACGGAAGTAATTCACAGCTGCCCGGAGGCTCATCACATTGAACCTCCTCGGCGACGTATCCGCCCCGCACAACTCGCTGCCCAACGCCGGCTGCTTCGGCTCGACTGACGCGACGCTTCACCATGCCCGACGTTGGGACTATGCAACAGCGCCCTTCGCATGAGTCGGCAACGCGGCGCGAGTGATTCGTTGGTGATCTCGGCCGCGGTCAACCGCCCACGCCGGTGGAGACTGGGCGCGGGTTGACGTTAGGCGCCAACGTCAACGCCGACGATCTGCGTGAATATGGGCAGACAGGCGATGGGTGGGCGCACGGCATGGTGCGCTGATCGATTGCGGATCGAATGTGGTCGACCAACACCTCGGGGCCTAGCCAGACCCAACCGCGGACGGGATCAGGCGTTCTGCAGATAGGCGAGGTTTGCCGCGGTGAGGCCTTCGAGCGCCATGCCGTATGGGACGCCTTCGACGATGCGCCGGCGCAGCCGCTGATTGAGGGTCTGCTTCTGCGCGGTCCCGTAGAACGCGGGCCTGGCGGCGAGCTTCGTCCACTCGTGCCGTGCCGAGCCGCTCCCTCCACTCGGGCTCGTTCACGTTGCCCAACACCGATTCCACAAGCATGTCGGTATCCTCCGGTCCGGATCGCCCCGCGGACCGCGACCAGCCGGAACCAGAAGCTCGGATCGAACGGGACTATGCATTACAGTCCGGCGCTTGACGAACCATTCAGTCCAGCGTGTGCGCGTAATAGGGAACCCGTTTGGCGCCACTGCCCGACGTCCGAATGTTGCGCGGCCGAGGAACGTTGCGCTCGACCGATGTCGTTTGCGTTGATCGTCGGAATGCAATATTGCCGGCGTCGGTTCGCCTGGCCTGTCCTCGCCACGGGTGTGCGGGCCACCACATTCGTGTAGCGCTTCTTTGCTGAGCCGACCGGCGGAGGGTGCCTGCCTCGCCATGGTCATGCCCCCAATCCCTCATTGACCCCGATTAGCAGTGCTCGTCGCAGACATCGAGCGTTGTCGTGGTCGTACCGTCAGGGACAACTCGGACATTTTATGCATGCACCGACAGTGGACGCACACAAACCTGAAAATGTTCGTGACCGTGGCCGTCGCCGCGAGTTGAGCTGCCTCAGAAAAGGCATGGACTCCAGCCTGGTCTCCTGGGCGGGGCACGAGCCTCGTGCCCACCATCCCCACCGCACCGCGGTAGCGATGCAGGTAGTTGAGGCGAAACCAGTTCGAAACCGACTGGCCGCACGACGACGAACACACCTCCGTCGGGCAGCCCAACCACCGCCACTCCGCCACCCGCCACGCCGACTCACAACGCCACACCCGCTGCCCATCGCTCCAGCGCTAGCGGCAACGACGCCGTCACCTGGCTGTTGGTCGCCGTAGCCGCTGCCGTCGTGGCCGGCGCATTGTCGTGGACGATACGGCGACGCAGACTCCGCGAACAGTCCGAACGCCACGAGTGACCAGTGGACGTCGCCGCCGTCGTCGACAAATCCTGATCCTGCCGCGACGACGTGAGGTGTGCAGGTCGGATCGTCTCCGCGGTGGAGCGTCAGCGCACCGGCCTTGACGAGCACGACGCTCGGACCGGGATGCGAGGGTCACTGATCATGACCCGCGTCTCGAAGCGCACGAGGGAGGAGTCGGATGTGGGCTCCGACTCCTCCCTCTGCGCCCGAGTTCAGAAGGGGCTGCAGTATCCGGGGTTCGGTTGTGGCCTAAGGGCAGGTTACTTCGGGGTTCCAGTCGGCGAACATCCCTGCCGGGTTGTGCTTCCAGATCCAGGCGTGCATGAGGTACAAGGCTGGCCCTGGAGGTGGGACTAGGATGTGCATCTGCATTCCGAGCACGGTCGGGATCGGCGGCGGGGTTACCCCCGGAGGGTTGGAGTTGGGGCCTCGGACGACCCATTCCACCGCTGCGAGTTCGAGTTTCCCGTCGTCCCCCGGCGCGTAGACCAAGACCTCGGGCTGCAGGGGGTCTACGGCCAGGGAGTCCATCAGCTCCTTCTTGAAGTAGTGGTAGCCCATCGCCCCAGCCGTGGGGTGCGCGACGCAGCCAGTGACGATCCTGACCCCGGAGCCGTTGACCCACCCGAGCTCGTATCCGTCTTCCAGCGCCTTGTCGAGGTCGTGGAAGCGGGCCGTAGCTCGTCGCACCTGCGCGAGCTCGTCTTCAAGCCCCGCACCGTGTGCGGCCATTGCGGCCATGTCGTGTGCGGCCATGCCGTGTGCGGCCGCAGCAGGTGCGGCCGCACCGTCTCCGGCGGACGCCACCCTGGGAATCACCGCCGCCGCAGCCACCACGAGCACCGCCAGCCCAAGGCCGAACGGCAGCTTCCAGGTCTTCCTCATCGCGAGTCCTTCCCGGACGACATGGTGCTGGTCACCCCTTCGCCGGGTGTCGCCTGGGCCGTCGCGGCGATCACGAGGACGGCGAGACCGGCGAGGAATGCCGCGCCGCCGATGAGCTTCTTCACGTTGGCTCCCCTTCTGTTGTTTAGCCGGAGAATCCGGGATGGTAGGTCACCTCGTCGTGGTGGCCGTGCGTATAGACGCCTGTCGGACGGTCCGTTGCTGCCGTTCTACTCGAAGCCTGCGTGGCCACGTCCGCCGCCTTGATGTGTGGGCACCTGCACAGAAGCCGGCGTGGTACCTCGGGATTGCGCAGCGGCTGCCGCCGCGACGAATAGCAGGAGCATTAGGCCGACGAGGATGACGGTCGCCCGGCGGGTTGCGTTGCCTGCGTGGTGGACGCCTTGGGCGGTGCGGTGCAGACGATCGCGCCGCTTGTGGATAGGAGGCCACGGGCCGGTTGTAAGCGGGCTGCAGTTGAGCTGTAGCCGAACGCCGGATGTCACGCGCGGTAGTCAAAGCTCCACAATGCACGCATGCTCATCGGCGTGCTGGGGCCGTTGCGGGTCGAAGTGGCCGGTCGCCCGGTTGAGCTGGGCGGTCCGGTGCCGCGACGGTTGCTGGCGGCTCTGGTGGCACACGCCGGCCAGGTAGTGTCGGTTGACACCCTCATCGACGCCGTGTGGGGGGATGCACCGCCGCCGAGCGCCGTGAAAACCGTTCAGTCGTACGTGACGCGACTGCGGGACGCGTTGGCGGGTGATCGAGCGACCCGACGGGTACGAGGGTCGGACGCTATCGTGACGACGCCTCCGGGGTACCGCCTGGTCGCGCCACCGAACGCTGTCGATGCTGGCGTCTTCGTCGAGAATGTCCGCTCGGCGCGGCGTGCTGTTGATCGCGGCGAGCCCGGCGAGGCGGACCGGCTCCTCACTGACGCATTCGCGCTGTGGCGGGGGGAGCCCTACGGCGAGTTCGCTGACGGCGGCTTTTTCGTGGCGGAGGCGCAGCGATTGGCGCAGACGCGCCTGGCCGGTCTGGAGGTTCGCCTGGCTGCCGGGTTGGCGCTGGGCCGCGACGCCGAGGTGGTCGCTGACGCGCAGGCGTTGTGTGCCGCGCATCGGCTGCATGAGCAGTTTTGGGTACAGCTGGTCACGGCCCTCTATCGGGGCGGGCGCCAGGCCGACGCGCTGGCCGCGCTGCGTCGGGTACGGGCCTTGCTAGCCGAGGAGATCGGTGCCGATCCCGGTGTCGAGCTGCGCACGCTCGAGCAGCGGGTGCTGCGTCAGGATCCGACGCTGGCCGCACCGCGGCGTCTGGGTGCGGACGCGCCGTTGCCACCGGAGCTGGACCCGGCCGGCCGGCCGTTCTTCGGCCGTGCCGCCGAGCTCGCGTGGCTGCACGAGGCGTGGGCCGACGTCACCCGGGGCGGGGGCGGCCGGCTGCTGGTCATCGCCGGCCCGGTCGGCAGTGGGCGTACCAGGCTGGTGGCCGAGTTCGCCGCCCGTCTGCATGCCAAGGGAGTCGCTGTGCACTACGGGCGGGTGGAGACGGGACTGTCTGTCCTCGATGACCTCGACGCTCAGTCGGTAGGGCAGCTCTCCGCAGGCCTGCCCGAAGGGCCGGTGCTGTGCGTCGCGATGTACGACCCGACGAACGCGACTGCCGTGCTGCGCCGGGCGTTGCTTGCCACAGCGCACGAGGAGCGTGTGCTGGCTCCACTGGGCCGTGCCGACCTCGCCCGGATCGCGGCGCGAGTTGCCGGCCCGGTGGATGCGGCGCTGGTGGAGGAGATCGTGCGCGCCGCGCACGGTCAGCCCGGCGAGGCCGAACGCCTCGCGGCGCGGCTGATCGAGGAGCTGTCGGAGCGGCGCGTGGTCGCCGCCGTCGAGCAGGCGCGCCCAGCGAGCCGAGCGTTGGCGGCGGCCCGCGAGGAGGTGGCGTCAGGGGTTCGCGACCTGGCCCGGGTACGGGCGCGGCACACCGACGCGGCGGCTGGCGTGGATCGGATCGCGTGCCCGTACAAGGGGCTGGCCCGCTACGACCAGAGTGATGCCGCGCTGTTCCACGGCCGGGAGGAGCTGGTGGCGCGGCTGTGTGCGCGGCTGGTCGACACCACGTTCGTGGCCGTGGTGGGTCCCTCGGGTGCGGGGAAGTCATCGCTGGTACGGGCCGGTCTGCTGCCGGCGCTGACGGCCGGGGTGTTGCCGGGGCTCGCGGACGCCCGGCAGCACCTGCTGGCTCCCGGCGCCCCGCTCCCGGCGCTCGACGGACCGGCCGTCGTCCTGGTGGACCAGTTCGAGGAGGTATTCGCCGCGATCACCGACGACACCGCCCGCAGCCGCTACCTCGACGACCTCACCGCGCTCGCCGGCCGGCCCGACACCCGAACCCTGGTCGTCTTGCGCGGTGACTTCGTGGGCGCATGCGCGGCGCACGCCAACCTCGCGCAACTGCTCGGCGACGGCACCGTCCTGGTCGGGCCGATGAGCCCGGACGAAATCCGCTGCGCGGTCGAGCTGCCCGCCCGCCACGTGGGGCTGCACAGCGAACCGGCACTGGTGGACGCGATCGTGTCGGACATGCAGGGCGCGCCGGGAGCGTTGCCGCTGATGTCCACCGCGCTTGTCGGAGCGTGGCAGGGCCGCTCCGGCGCCACGCTGACCGCGGCGGCCTATCACCGCGCCGGCGGGGTGCGGGGTGCCCTGGCCCGACTGGCGGAGGTGGCCCTCGCCCGGCTCGACGAATCGGCACAAGCGGCGGCGCGACGTATCCTGCTGCGCCTGGCCGAGACCGGTGAGGGCGGCGTGCTCGTGCGCCGCCGGGTGCCGCGGCGTGAACTGGGCGACGACCCGGCAACCGCACGGGCCCTGACCGAGCTGGTCAACCGGCGGCTACTCACCGCCGGCGACACCGGTGTCGAGGTGACCCACGAGGCGTTGCTGGCCCACTGGCCGCGGCTGGCCGGCTGGCTCGCCGAGGACGAGCACGGCCGGGCGCTGCGCCGACACCTGGCGCCGGCCGCGGCGGAGTGGCACGTCACCGGCCGGCCAGATGCCGAGCTGTACCGCGGCGCCCGGCTGGCCAGCGCCCTGGACTGGATCGCTGACCAGCTCGCCGAGTTGACCGGCGTGGAGCGGGACTTCCTCGCGGCCAGCCGCGACTACGCTGATCGCGAGCTCGCTCAGGAGACCGCCCGGGCGGACCGGCAGGCCCAGGCCCGGCGGCGGCTGCTCGGGGCGCTCGCCGCCGCGCTCAGCCTGCTCCTTGTGGCCGCCGGCGCCACCTGGGTCGCCGTGAACCGCCAGCAGGCTGCGGCCACCGCCGGTCGCCGGGCCCAGGCCGACCGCCTGGGCGCGCTGGCCCTGGTCACCCCCGACCTGGACCGGTCCCTGCTGCTGGCGGTGCAGGCGGTCCGCACCAACGACGACTGGGAGACTCGCGGTGACCTGCTCGCCGTGCTGAGCCGCAGCCCGCAGGCGCTGCGGCAGGTACGCGGCAGCGACGAGGCGGGAATGCTCGAGCACGTCGCGCTCACCCCGGACGGCTCGACGCTTGTAGCCACCGAGGGCAGCGGCGGCGGTCACGTGTTCACCTGGAACGCGGCCACACTCGCTCCCACCGGCGAACCGACCGTACTCGGACAGCGCGTCGAGGCGATCACCCCCGGACCCGACCCGTGGGGCGTGTTCATCTCGGTGGCCATCGACTACACCATCGGCTCCCAGGCACTGATCTACTGGGACACCCGCAGCAGGCGGACCCTGACCACCTACCCGCTGCCTACGGGCATCACAGGCTCGACCCGGCGGATAGCCCTGTCCACCGATCGGCGGGTACTTGCCGTACCGACCCAGGGCCCGCTGCTGCTGCTCTACGACCAGACCACCGGAGCGCTGCGCACCCGCCTGCCGCTGTCCGCGCCCGCGGGCGATGTCTGGCCGATGGGGCCGCTGCTGATGACGACGCTTGCCGACACGCCGACCGTGGTGTTCGTCGACCCAGTAGCGGGGCGGATCGTGGGGAGCCTGCCGCTGCCGTTTGCGGGCAACGTCGTCGCCGACCCGACCGGTACCGCGCTGCTGGTCTTCGCGGAGGGTCGTGCCGCGCTGGTCAGCATCGCGGACGGGCGGGTGATCCAGAGCTTCACCGGCGCCACCGCAACCGGGGCCGCGGCGGTGTTCTCCTCCGACGGGACACTGCTGGCCATCGGCGGCGACGATCAGCTCATCGGCGTATGGGACGTGGGGACCGGCGAGCTTCGAGACACGCTGCGCGGACACGCCGCACCGGTGCACGGGCTGGTCTTCTCCGCCGACGGCGGCACCCTCTACAGCGCCAGCCGGGACAACAGCGTCATCGCCTGGGACGTGGCCGGCACCGCGTCATTCCCGTCCCGCCCCAGCCGGGCGGCGGCCCTACCCGTTCCCCCCACCACCGCGGAAGGCCTGACCACCATCGCCGCCCCAATGGTGAGCTGGAGCGGCGACCACCGCCACGTGCACGTCATCTCCGGCGACGGCGATGCGGCGGCGTTGATCGACGTCGACTCGGGGCGTTCGACCGGTTCTCTCTCTCCGGTCGCGGCAGGCCCGGACGGGACCAGCCCGCCGGTGGCGGACCTCGACCGGCAGGCCATGTTCGGCACAACAGCGCAGGGCGCGCTGGTGCGTTACGACCTGCGCACCGGCGCGATGACACAGTTGTCAACCGTCCAACCTCCGCTACGGAACTCCGCGATAGCCGTGTCGGGCGACGGGCGTGTGCTGACGGTGGAGACCCTGGACGTGGACGCCGCCGGCTACCCGCATCCGCGCGACATCACCGTGCGGGATCCGACGACACTGGCGATCCGCCGCCGTCTGCCCCCGCTGGACTTCCCGGCCTGGAAAACATGGCTCAACGCTGACGGGTCGCTGCTGGTCGCCACCGCCGACCTGGACAACCACGTGGAGCTGTGGGACACCCGGACCGGGCACCGGCGATGGAAGACCGACATCGCATATCCGGACGGCGAGGCCATCGCACTCTCGCCGAACGGGCGCACGCTGGTCATCGGCACGTTCGGCGGCGCGGTGGTGTTGCTCGACATTGCTACCGGCAAGGTGCTGGCGCGGCACACCCTGCGGTTGTCTACACAGATCTGGTCGGCGGACTTCGCCCCAGATGGCGGCATGGTCGCGCTGGGCGGCAACGACGGTCAGGTGCACCTACTCACCGGAGACACATTGCGGGAGATCGGCCAGCTGCCGATCGGTACCGGCGGGGGCTGGGCCTTCGCCTCCTACAACGCCGACGGATCGGTGTTGTCCGCGGTAGATGAACGCGGACACATCGTGAAGTGGGACTCGCGGCCGCAGTCCTGGATCCATCGCGCCTGCGCCATTGTTGGCCGCGACCTCACCCCCGACGAATGGAATACCTACCTGCCGGGTCTACCGCGCACGCGCACCTGCACCGCCGGCTGACAGAGGATTTCACCACGCCGAAAAACGCCGACTCGGCCAACTCCCTGAGACTCCGTGCGTTTTCCCAAGCTTCACAGACACGTCCGGGCCGCTCTAGCAGCGACTGGGACGTTGGTCACGCGTGGACCTCCACGCTTTGGGTGGGCGATCGGGATCAAGCAAGGTAGGGGAGCCGTCCGGTCGAGACGGGCGAAAGGGGGAAGAGCTGATCATGAACCGGCGGACCGTAGGACTCCAACGCAACGGTGACGGAGCGCACGTGACTGCGTTCGAAGCGCTCCGGGCCATCGACTCACGTGTGCGGCCGGATTTCCGGAAGACCGTCGTGTTCGGTTTGATCGCGCTGATCTCACTCGTGGCGGGCCACGACATCGGCGGCGTGCATGCCGCCTCCGTCCACGTCCGGCTGATCTCGTACGGCTGCGCGCTGCTCACCGCCATCTTCGGCATCGCGGCCAGCCGTGCCGCCGCGCGTGAGGTGCAGCGAGTCGTGGTGGCCCGGGCCGGAGCGGTCGCGGCCACACCACTTCGCTTGACCGCCTTGCTGGGCGGTTATCTGATCGCGGCGATCTCGGTGTGCGACCTGCTGGGCGTGGAGCTTCGCCAGTTGCTGGTGGGAGGAGCCATCACCGGCATCGTGGTCGGCCTGGCGGCCCAGCCGGTGCTGAGCAACCTCTTCGCCGGCCTTGTGCTGCTGTTCGCGCGGCCGTACGTGCCGGGCCAGCAGATCCGGGTGCTCTCCGGGGCGATCAACGGACCGCACGAGGGCGTGGTCGTCTCGGCGGGTCTGCTTTACACGATGCTCGACACGCCCGACGGGCCTCTCAACATCCCGAACAGCACGCTGCTCGCCGCGGCGGTCGGTCCGGCGTCGTCTGACATGGACCGCGAAGACGAAACGGTCCAATCAATCCCCGTTCCCGGCCAGGCGACGCCAGTCGGCCCCGACGGGGCCGCGCTTGCCACGGTGATCGCCGGCGCCGAGGCCGCAGACACCCGCAAGCATCCCGAGCAGTAGTTCGTCCGAAGACCGGCACCGATCACCGCAGCCACGCAGAGCACGACGCCGCGATCGGCGACTACATCGGCTGGCGCAACCAACGAGCCCGACCAAAATCGCCTTCGCTC
>Ga0193726_1002968_pt1 | contig 11080 bp, 10 predicted proteins | sample H2c1metaG_FD_144928 | JGI IMG/M metagenome (GOLD analysis project Ga0193726, IMG submission 144928) | Soil microbial communities from a riparian zone of the East river system, Colorado, United States - H2c1 | ecosystem: Environmental > Terrestrial > Soil > Riparian zone | place: USA: East River... | reverse complement strand
CCAAATTTTCTTCGCCCGGTCGAAGAAAATTTGGATTTGTTCGAACGCATGCGCGCCGGCGAATTTCCCGATGGCTCCAAGACATTGCGGGCGAAAATCGACATGAGTTCCCCGAACCTGAACCTGCGCGATCCCGTGATGTACCGCATCCTGCACGCCCGGCATCACCGCACGGGAAACAAGTGGCCCATTTACCCCATGTACGACTACGCGCACGGCGAGAGCGATGCCCTCGAGTGCATCACCCATTCGGTTTGCACGCTTGAGTTCGAAGACCATCGTCCCCTCTATAACTGGTTCATTCAGCAGCTCGGGATCTTCCCCTCGCAGCAAATCGAATTCGACCGGCTCCATCTCACCTACACCATTTTGAGCAAGCGCAAACTTCTGCAACTGGTCGAAGAAGGCCACGTGAGCGGCTGGGACGATCCGCGCATGCCGACGATTTCCGGCATCCGCAGGCGGGGCTATACCCCGGAGGCGCTGCGCAATTTCTGCGGAGCCATTGGGGTTTCGAAAACCAACGGTTCGATCGAGCTGGCCATGCTCGAGCATTTTGTTCGCGAAGACCTGAACAAGCGCTCGCGTCGGGTGATGGCCGTGCTGCAGCCGCTGAAAGTGGTGATCGACAACTATCCGGAAAACCAAGCCGAGGAGATGGATGCGGTCAACAATCCCGAGAACGCGGACGCCGGTACCCGCAAAGTTCCGTTTTCACGCGTGCTGTACATCGAGCAGGACGATTTTCGCGAAGATCCGCCCAAGCAGTACTACCGGCTGTCGCCCGGGCGCGAGGTTCGTTTGCGCTACGCCTACTTTGTGACTTGCACCGGCGTGGTGAAAAATGAAAAAGGGGAAGTCGAGGAAGTCCACTGCAGCTACGATCCCCAAACCCGGGGCGGGAATAATCCCCCCGACGGACGTCGGGTGAAATCGACGATCCACTGGGTCTCGGCCGCGCACGCGGTCGCTGCTGAAGTGCGCATGTACGACAACCTCTTCACCAACGAGGATCCGAACCAGGCGGAGGCGGGAAAGAATTTCACCGTCAATCTCAATCCCCATTCGCTCGAAGTGTTGCCGCAGGCGAAGCTCGAGCCTTCGCTGGCAACCGCATCCCCGGGGGAGAGATATCAATTCGAGCGTCTGGGGTATTTTTGTGTCGATCCCGACTCCGTTCCCGGCCGGCCGGTATTCAATCGCACGGTCGCGTTGAAAGATACCTGGGCCAGGATCGAGAAAAAGGCGGGGAAGTAGTGGGCGCCAAAGGACGGTCGCATGCTGGGGAAGGAAAACTCGGTTCTCCCACTGGCCTGCGTTAGCAACCGATGTTCCCGATAGATAATGGGCATTGGGCAGAGATGGCTCCCCAACCTAAAGTTGGAACCTATAAACTTGCATAAGGTGCGCACAAGATGGCGTTAGACAATCCAAAAGTCGGCGGGCACATCCCCGTAATGACCAACCTGGTGCAGTCTTCGTACGGGCGCGACGCAGGTGACGTCCTGACCCTGGAGGAGATCCGCAATCTCGCGAAAGAGGGCGGCAAGCCGGCCGAGACTCTGATGAACGTGGTGGCCATGATCGCCCAACGCTTCCGTACCGACGTTTGTTCGGCGTATTTGCTCGAGCCCGACCGCGCCAATCTGGTGTTGGCCGCGACCCTGGGACTGCGTCCGCAGTGCATTGGTACTTTGCGCATGGCGGTTCACGAAGGTTTGGCGGGATTGGTTGCCGAGCAGGTGCGTCCGGTGGCGGTGGAACAGGTAAAAAACCATCCCCGCTTCAAGTACTTTCCCGAAGCCGGTGAAGACCAGTACCAGTCCTTCCTGGGCGTGCCGCTGATCGATCGCGGTGTCTTGCAGGGTGTGCTGGTCGTGCAAACCGCCGCCCCCCGGGTTTTCAGCGACGAGGAGATTCGGATGCTGGCCGAAGCCGCCGCCCAGGTCGCGCCCGTCGTCAGCGAAGCGCGCACCCTCGATCGCTTCATCGCGCCCGCGCAGGAGCGGCTTTGGGCGTTGGCGCGCAACGTGTGGTGGTGTTGGGACCACGATACCAGCAGCCTGTTCCGCGACCTCGATCCCACCCGCTGGCGGCAGCTCAACCACAACCCGGTTTCGCTTTTGTCCGAAATGCCGTTGGCGCAGATGGAACAACGTGCGCGGGAGCTGGTGTTGCACGGCCGCATTAATTACGCCTACCGCCGGCAGCGCGAATATCTCGAAAGAGACCGCACCTGGGGAGCCAGGAATGCGGGGGTTCTGCGTCCCCGTCCCGTGGCTTATTTTTCCGCCGAATTTGGACTGCACGTTTCCATCCCGGAATATTCCGGAGGGCTGGGCGTCCTGGCGGGCGACCACATCAAGAGCGCATCTGATTTGGGGATCCCGCTGGTGGGCATCGGATTGTTCTACGGGCAGGGGTATTTCCGCCAGAGGCTCGATCAGAACGGCTGGCAACAGGAAGAATACATTCAGACCGACGTGAACCAGCTGCCCATGGAGCTCGCCATCGGAGTCGATGGGGTGCCGGTGACCGTGCAAATCGAAACTCGCGGCGGCCTCATTCGCGCGAAAGTCTGGCGCATGAAAGTGGGCCGCTGCGATTTGCTCCTGCTCGATTCCAACGTCGAAGGCAACGCTCCGGAAGATTTGGAACTCACCTCGCGCCTCTACGGGGGAGACGGAAGAATTCGAATCCGCCAGGAATTGCTGCTGGGCATCGGCGGTTTCCGGGCTTTGAAAGCCATGGGCATCACGCCCGGAGTTCTCCATCTCAATGAAGGTCACAGTGGATTTGCCGTCCTCGAGGCGATCCGCAGCCGCATGGAAGACGAAGGATTGCGTTTCGAGCAGGCGGTGCCGCGCGTTTCCCGCGAAGTGGTTTTCACCACCCATACCCCGGTGCCGGCGGGACACGATCGCTTTCATTCCGATCTCATCGAGGAACATCTGGGTCCTCTGCGCGAGGCGCTCGGGCTCTCGCCGGAAGGCCTGATGGCGCTGGGCCGCGAAAATACCGGCGATCATCAGGAAGATTTTTGCATGACCGTGCTGGGTCTGAAACTCTCGCGCCGCGCCAACGCCGTGTCTGCCTTGCACGGCGAAGTGTCGCGGGCGATGTGGACCGGGCTCTATCCCGGCAAAGTGGAAGACGCGGTTCCCATCGGACACATCACCAACGGGGTGCACGTGCCGTCGTGGCTCGCGCCGCAGATGTTTCGTCTCTACGACCGCCACCTGGGCACCGATTGGCAGGAACACGGCGCCGAGGCCAAAATCTGGGAAGGAATCGAAAACGTCGACGACGGTGAACTCTGGGAAACCCACCTGCATTTGAAATCGCGGCTGCTCGATTTCGTCCGCCACCGCGCCGTCGAGCAGGCCAGGCCTCGCGGCGAATCGCAGGAAACGCTGCAAAGACTCGCCCGCGTGCTCAGCCCCGATGCCTTGACCATCGGCTTTGCCCGGCGATTCGCCACCTACAAGCGCGCCGATCTGATTCTCGCGGATATCGAACGGCTGGCCGCCATGGTGAACGATCCCAAACGGCCGGTGCAGTTTGTTTTTGCCGGCAAGGCCCATCCCCGCGACGAACCCGGTAAGGGCGTATTGCAGCAAATCGCACAGATGATGCGCGAACCGAAGTTCGCCGAAAAATTTGTCTTCGTCGAAGACTACGACATCAACGTGGGGCGCCATTTTGTGCAGGGCGTCGATGTGTGGCTGAACAATCCGCGCCGGCCGCTCGAGGCCTCGGGCACCAGCGGACAGAAGGTCGTATTGAACGGCGGACTCAATCTTTCCGTTCTCGACGGCTGGTGGGCCGAGGCTTACGACGGCTTGAACGGCTTCGCCATTGGAACCGGACGGACGCACTCCAATATGAGCATTCACGATTCCCGCGACGGCGAAGATTTGTATCGCGTGCTGCGCGAAGAGGTGATTCCGCTCTACTATCAGCGCGACCGCGATGGCTTGCCGCGAGGCTGGATCAAGCGCATGAAGCGGACCATCCGCACCCTGGGCTGGCGCTTCAACGCCGATCGCATGGTGATGGATTACACCCTGAAGTGCTACGTTCCGGCGGCGGGCGGCACCTCGAGCGATATGACGCCGGCGCGCTAGCGCATCCAGCTGTGGGGCCGGGGACGGCAACCGTTGTTCTGCCGGCCGCCGCGGCCTGGCCATTCCCCTGCCCAGCTTTGTTCGGGATGAACTGACTTCGGAATGAACGCCGCCGTGAACTTCGCTCTGAACTCAGCTATGAACGTGCGGGCTTTGCGCGGGATTTTTTGTGTGCGGGGGCGCGCCCTTCACGACTTTGATTTCAAACTGGACCGGCAATTCTTTGGGCGGATAGCAGGCGGCCTTGTCGCACGCCTGGTACTTCAGCCTCCCGCGAAATTCGTATTTGCCGGGCAGCACGCTGGCCAGCGGACGCACGATCACCCCGATGGTGAATGCTCCGCTGTAGACGCTCAACTTTTCGTCGGGAGCAAACGCGAACGCCATCGCTTCCCCGGCCGGATACGTGATTCTTCCCACCACGATGTCGGTGGGGGCGTTGAGCTTGAGGGCCGTCGGGATCAGGTAGTCCTGCGCCGGGGTGTTGGAGTTGACGTGAAAGCCGGAGCCGATGCGGAACTGCAAGTCCACCGAACCGCCCTTGCCGCGAGTGACCACGGTGAGGGGCGCCGCCACCATGGTGATGGAGGGTGCTTTCTTGCCAGGAATGTCATCCTGGGAGACGGATTGGATGGAATGCGAAGCGACGAGAAGCAAAATCCCCGTGGCCGTCACTGCAACCCGGTTCCGCATCGTCAGTCGATTGCCTTTCCGGAAGGCGCCGCGCTCAGTTGCGGCGCGGCCGTGACAATCGCACTGCGGAGCTCCAGCGCTTTCTTGATGTCATCCTGAATTTCATGCTTGCCTTTGAGACCGAAAACCTTGTCGATCACTTTGCCGTCGCGGCCGATGTAAAACGTCGCGGGGAGAAATTGCACTCCACCGTAGGCGTCGCCGACGGCCTCTTTGCCAACTGCAATGGGATAGTTCACGCCCATGTCCTTGGCGAATTTCGCGATGTCTTCCGGACTGGCGTCATCCATGGCGACGCCCACCACCTGCAGGCCCTGCGCGCCATATTGGTTTTGCAGTTCGACGAACCAGGGCATCTCGATCTTGCAGGGGACGCACCAGGTGGCCCAGAAATTCAACAGCACCGCTTTTCCGCGGTAGTCGGACAGGCGAATGGTGGTCTTGCCGTCGAGCGAAGCCAGCGCGAAATCGGGCGCCATCTGGTTCTTCAGCATTCTGCCGGCATCGGGGGGATCGGAATGGTGGCGGGCCTTGGCAACTCCGAAGACCAGCAATAGCGAAATCACCATCGCCACGACAACAATGACAATCGGATCACGTTTCACAAAGAACTCCTGCTACAGCGCAAATCGGCCGAGGACCGAAAAGTAATTTGCCAGCAAAGTGAACTTTCCCAGTACGAGCAGTACGCCCAGCGCGATGAGCAAACCCCCGCTGGCAACTTCGACGGCGTGCATGTGGGCGCGGAACCGACTATAGAACTTGAGGAAGCGCTCAATCCCTAGGGAGGTTAGAAGAAAGGGTACGGCCAGTCCCAGCGAATAGATAGATAGAAGCGTGATTCCCTTCATGACCGAATCCTGGGCGGCGGCGAAACCGAGAATGACCCCGAGGATTGGCCCCACGCAAGGTGTCCAGCCAAAGGCGAAGGCGAAGCCGATCACGAACGCACCCCACGGCGTACTGCCGCCTTTTACATTGTGCAGCCGCTTGTCGGCGTACAACGCCTTGATCCGAAGAATTCCCGTGAGGTGCAGTCCGAACAGAATGATGATGACGCCGGCCACTCGCGCCAGGGTCGACTTATAGTGCGCCATCAACTGGCCGAACTCGGTGGAGAGGGCGCCGAGCGATATAAATACAATGCTGAAGCCCAAAATGAAGCCGACGGAATTCAGCATCACTTTGCGCAGCAAGCGCCCGTCTTCCGACTTCAATTCTTCGACGCCCGCCCCCGAAATCAGGGACACGTACCCAGGCACCAGGGGCAGCACGCACGGCGACAAGAAGGACACCAGCCCCGCCAAAAACGCCGCGATGGGAAGAGGAAGCGTAGACATTCCTCTTTATTGTACCTGCAAGCAGGCACCAGATGGGAATAACCGCGGACGGGGAAAACAGATGCGGCCCAGGTCATTTTCCGGGAAGCGCGGGTTTGCGATTTTTTGGCGGCCGGGCCGGAGCAGCCACTTCATTGGGCGCGCCCGCGACCGCCTTGCGAATGAAGCCCGGCGGCACGATGGCCGTCAGCACCGCGCGGTCGGCGTGCTGTTCAACTTTCAGGCTGGTGAAAAACTGCTTTACGTCGGGATCCGGACCTTCCCCCGATACTGAGATTTCGGCGGTGTGGAAAAGGGCGAGGAAAGTCTGGAGCTTATCGGTGGCCCGTTTGGCGTCATCTTCCCCGGCGGCGAAGGCCTCCGCCCGGAGATGGATGGCCCCGAGATAACGCACCGAAGCCACCAACGCCACCGGCTTCGAAAATAGAAAGGAAAGGTTGATCCCGGTCGAAGGAATCGGACTCGCCCCGTTCCCGGACGGAGCCGCCCGCAAGATCAACCACGCCAGGCTGGCGAAGGGGACTTGCTTGTAGTACTGACGCAACAGCGCGGGTCCACCGAAGGGCGACGCCAGCTTGCGCGAGCGATCGATGATTCCGCGAATGACCAGGGGATCGTTGTGGTTGGAAGCCGCCACCGTATTCACCCCCAGAATCGACACCCGCACGGTGCGGCCCTCGAGCGGGATGGTGTAGATGTCGGTGGATCCGTAGGTTTCGACCGAAGCGGAAAGGTTGCGCAAGTAAGCTCGAACCCGGTCCCCGTCAAATTTGCCGACCAGCACCTCGGAATAACGCGGCTCATCCGAGCCCGCGATGCTTGCGTTCGGATTGCTGGGCTGATGAATGGCAAAGGCGGCCTGATCAAGATCGCGCTCGAACTGAAAACCGGTGGCCTGGATGAATTGCTCGTATTCGGGATCGTGGGTCACTTCCGGCAACTTACCGGCGATGTCCGCGCGCCGGATCCATTGCAGATTCACGTAGAAGAAACCGTCGGCGGTGGGCAGCAAGCGGGCAGGTTCGGGCGGTGCATGCTTGCGCAGCAAGACCACTAGCGCGACCGCCGCTATGACCAGCAGAACGCCGATGATCAGGGGAAGGCGTCGTCGGATGCGCATGGAGAACTGGCCAGGCGCGGGAAATCAGAATGGAGAAGTGCGAATGCCCCGGGAAACCAAGCCTTCTGGCGCGTTCCTCGAGCACCCTGACTTCTTAATTCCGGATTCCGGCTTCCCGCAAAGTGGTCAGCAAGCCGCCATCATACCATCTGGGATTCTCCTGGCGAGGTGGCGGACCGGGGCTGGGCTAAAATCACCGGGCCGGTTGCACGTTGGGTACCGTTATGGTACCTTTTAAAATTGTCCCGGATATCAAGAAGGGATCAGAGGGATCGTCTGTGCCCTTAGGGGCTTGATTGTCTCAACTGCTGGCGTAGCTCAGCTGGTAGAGCATCTGATTTGTAATCAGAGGGTCGGGGGTTCAAATCCCTCCGTCAGCTCCAGCATTTGATTGCAGAGAATCGGTTCCGGACGCAGGAGATTTAGCGCGGCGGGGTGGCAGATTTTTTCCAAACGGCACTCCATAAGGAAGTTTTTCCAACTGTGGTGTGTGCGCGATGCGGATTCTCGCGCGCATTTCTGCTTTTTTAAATGATTTTGCAAGCTCGCTGCCTGCCCGATCCTACGCGTCTACACGCAAAGCCCGGCGGAAGCCGGAGGGTGAAGTAAAAAGCCGGAATTCGGTTTACTGCACAGGTGGGTGAGTGGTTAAAGCCAGCAGACTGTAAATCTGCCCCTCTTATGAGGTACGAAGGTTCGAATCCTTCCCTGTGCACCAGAGTTAACAGCGGGGCGGACGCGGTCCTGAGCGGAGTCGAAGGAATCCAGTGAATCGTCTGTATCTGGCGATGGGCGCTTTCGTCGTTTTAGGGTCGGCGGCGTGGGTTACGCTGACCGACGGGCGATTGCGCCTGATGACGCTGGCCATCCTGGCGATGTTCGCGGTGAAGACATGGGTGGGCCGCAGACAAACGGTGCGGGCGGACCGCCGGAGCGACGTTGAGCAGTAGTCAGCCGATGTAGCTCAGTTGGTAGAGCACTCCCTTGGTAAGGGAGAGGTCATCAGTTCAATCCTGATCATCGGCTCCAGGAATTGTGGGCAAGGAATGGCGAGGATCGGCCGGCTGGGTTTAGCTGACGGCTGATCGCTGATAGCTGAAAGCTGGTTCGGGCGGGAGTAACTCAGTGGTAGAGTCACAGCCTTCCAAGCTGTTGGTCGCGGGTTCGATTCCCGTCTCCCGCTCCAGAAATTTTGCCGCAGGTGTCGAGTGGATTTTCACAAGGCCGAGATCAAGGTGGAGAGCGAGAAGGAGTTTGAGGAGCTGAAAAGCTCAATCAATCGCATCTTCGCGCCCGCCAAGGTCGAAGGATTTCTGAAGCGCATGACGGGCAAGGGCATCCGGATCCGCGATTGGGATGGAGTGGTTGCCAAGCGCTTGCTCGATCAATCGGACGAGGTCCTGGCCAAGTCAGGAACCACGTCGCAGAATTTGTACCAGGCCCTGGCGCTGTCGGATCAGGCGCAGATGCGGGAATTTTATTTGTCGCGGCTCGAAGAGCTGGCGCCAGAAACTCGGACGAAATTTAAAGAGCTGTACCAGTACTACTAAACGGAAGGCACGAGCAAGTTATGGCGAAAGAAAAATTTGATCGCAATAAGCCGCACGTAAACGTGGGCACGATTGGTCACATCGACCATGGCAAGACGACGTTGACGGCGGCGATCACGAAGGTATTGTCGAAGCACAACCCGAAGATCCAGTTCCGGTCGTTCGACAGCATTGATAACGCGCCGGAAGAAAAGGCGCGGGGCATCACCATCGCCACGGCGCACGTGGAGTACGAGACCGCCAACCGGCATTATGCGCACGTCGATTGCCCGGGCCACGCGGATTACATCAAGAACATGATCACGGGTGCGGCGCAGATGGATGGCGGCATTCTGGTGGTGGCGGCGACGGACGGTCCCATGCCGCAGACGCGGGAGCACGTGCTGCTGGCGCGGCAGGTGGGGGTGCCGTACCTGGTGGTGGCATTGAACAAGTGCGACGCGGTGGACGATCCGGAATTGCTGGAGCTGGTGGAGCTGGAAGTGCGGGAGTTGCTGAAGAGCTATCAGTTTCCCGGGGACGATGTTCCGGTGGTCAAGCTATCGGCGCTGGGGGCGTTGAACGGGGAAGCCAAGTGGGAGAAGCAGATCGACGAGCTGATGGAAGCGGTGGACAAGTACATACCGCAGCCGGCGCGGGAGCTGGACAAGCCGTTTCTGATGCCGATCGAAGATATTTTTTCGATCCAAGGGCGGGGGACGGTGGTGACGGGGCGAATCGAGCGGGGAAAAGTGAAGGTGGGGGAGGAAGTGGAAATCGTCGGATTCCGCGAAACCCGCAAGACGGTGGTGACGGGCGTGGAGATGTTCAAGAAGCAATTGGATGAAGGGCTGGCGGGGGACAATGCCGGTCTGCTGTTGCGGGGAATTGCGAAGGAAGACGTGGAGCGGGGCATGGTGCTGGCCAAGGGTGGCTCGATAACGCCGCACACCAAGTTCAAGGCCGAGGTCTACATTCTGACCAAGGAAGAAGGCGGACGTCATACGCCGTTCTTCAAGGGATACCGTCCGCAGTTCTACCTGCGCACCACCGACGTGACCGGGGTAGCGGAGTTGCCGCCCGCCACCGAGATGGTGATGCCCGGGGATAACGTCAGCCTGGTGATCGAACTGATCACGCCGGTGGCGATGGAAAAGGGATTGCGCTTTGCCATCCGCGAAGGCGGCCACACCGTGGGTGCGGGTACGATCAGCGAGATTATTACCTAGTGGAGTGCCGGGCGCGTCACCCGCGGCCCGGCCACACGAGCTGTTCAAGAATGGAAAGCTGGTAGCCAGAGGCCACTAGCTGGCGGAATGGGAGTGAGCAATGCCCCGAGAAATCATTACCATGCAGTGCGGTGATTGCAAAGAACGCAATTACTCGAAGACCAAGAACCGTAAAACCATGACCGAGCGGTTGGAATTGAAGAAATTCTGCAACCGTTGCCGGAAGCATACGCCGCACAAGGAAGTGAAATAGTTGCAGATAGCGATTCTTGATTGTGGATTTCAGATCCGCAGTCTCAAATCGGCAGTCTTCGATGAAATACAGGGGCGTAAGCTCAACGGTTAAACTGTCGGTCTCCAAAACCGAACTTGGGGGTTCGAATCCCTCCGCCCCTGCCAGAATGTTTGAAGAGCAGGTTCGGAAGTACGAACGGAAGGCAGAAAGTTGATGGCGACTGTGGCTGAACATGAATTGGTAACAACGGTGAAGGCTTGGCCCGAGCGGATCAAGACTTTCTACAACGACGTGCGCACGGAAATGAAGAAGGTGAACAATCCCTCCTTCAAGGAAGTGCAGGCGACGACGGCTGTGGTCATCATTACCGTGTTCCTGTTCGGGTTGTACTTTTTTGTCATCGATAAAGTGATCGGCACGGGCATCGATACCTTGTTCCGTCACTTTGGACATCACTAAAAATGGAAGACGAAAATTTTAAAGAAGATTGAAGATTAAAGAAGATTGAAGACTATTGAGGAAAGAAGCCAGGGTTTCGAGCAGCTTATGCAGGACGAAGAAAAAAACGGAACTGTCGATGTGAGCGCGGAGACCCCAGCGGCTGCCGATGCTGGTGCCGCCGAAGCCCCCAAGAATCCGAACATGCGGTGGTACATCATCCACTCCTATTCGGGGTTCGAGCGCAAGGTGAAAGAGTCGCTCGAATCGCGCGTTCAGGCTTTCGGCCTGCAGGAAAGAATCGGGAAGGTGCTGATTCCCACCGAAGCGGTCACCGAAGTACGCAACGGCAAGAAATATACCGTGGAG
>Ga0193726_1002967_pt1 | contig 11085 bp, 13 predicted proteins | sample H2c1metaG_FD_144928 | JGI IMG/M metagenome (GOLD analysis project Ga0193726, IMG submission 144928) | Soil microbial communities from a riparian zone of the East river system, Colorado, United States - H2c1 | ecosystem: Environmental > Terrestrial > Soil > Riparian zone | place: USA: East River... | reverse complement strand
TGATGGCGATGTCCTGAACGTTACGACAACCGGCTTGCTGTCGAACTTCTGCCAAGGCCCGCCGCCGCAAATCCGGCATCGAAAGTAGGATTTTGGCCATTTCAGGTCGGTCAACCTTCCGCAATCCTCATCCTGCCAGCGCTCGTTAATCGAATGCCGCCAAAAACTTCCTCAATGTATCCTAGCTCGATCAGCCGGGCTTTGTGCTCGGACGGGATGCGATGCATCAAGCCTTTGGCGCCGTCTCGCAATGAGACGAACTCTTCGCGGGTTAATGGCGGCGCCGACGAGGCCATTCTCGGAATATGCTCCTACGGCGACCGGGATCAAGCCGAATTCCTTCGCCCGGACGAGGAGCGGTAGGCCGGCTTACTCACAGTCAGGCTACCGCGAGCGCGTTGTTGGGTTTGCGCGTTAGTCGAAACCGCGCGTAGAATTCCGGTGCCTTGCAACGGAGAATTCCGATGGCCACACAAATCGTGATGGATCGAACCGGTGATAGCCGGCACAATTTCGATGCGAAGAATGCGGACGCGCTCTTGAAGGCCGAGCAGCGCTTCAAGGAGTTGACTGGCGCAGGCTTTACCGCAGCGGTCCGCACCGCAGCCGGAGAGGCGGTCGTGAAGCGCACCTTCGATCCTACCGCCGATGAGACGCTGTTCTTTCCGCGGCTCGTCGGCGGCTAACCTCGGCCATGTTTAGACAACCGCTGCGCAACGCGAAGGAGCGTCTCCGACTGTTTCTGTCAGAGCGCGGGCGCCGGGCGCGAGCTCTACGCGACAGATTGCGGCGGCAGCCTGATCGCATTGACCCGTCCTCACGATTTGTCCTGGGCTTTGGCTACGGATACGGGGGAAGGGAAGCGCGCGGCCTTGAGCTGTTGAAGGAATGGCTATCTCCTGAGCAGTTCGCGCAATATGACGCGAAAAGCTATTTTGAGGTCACCGGCTGCCACAGCGGAAAGCGATACCGGATTAGCCACGGCACGTCGATGAACATCCACGAGCTCGACGGCGCCGGCTGTCCATGTGTTGGTTGGTGCTTTGCGCCGAAAGGTTATCTGGTCGCAAGCGACATCATGCTGGCACAGAAAATTGCGCTGGAGACCGACGAGCGTGGCGCGCTAACCGTGGCGAATAAATTTTTTGTGCCAACAGGCCGACGACATATGCATCTCCATTACTGAACTAGTTATTGATTTTATCGCGCAGGATGGCCGAGCGGAAAACCAACGAATGAAGTGAGGGACCGGGAAGGTTTTTACAGATCTCAGCTTGGAGTGGAAGGTATGCGGCGGCTGAAGGCGGAGTGACCGATGGCGAAGCGGAACGAGCCGTACAGGTATTGCATCGTTGAAAGCTACTATCCGGTCAGCACGGCGGGCTTGCATGGTCCCATTCACATCCGGCCGATTTCGGGGCAGCCTTTCCCCACGCACTTGCAGGTCGAGTGCAACAAGGATTTGACGAACCCTAGTTTGTACAAGGTCGGAACGCGGTTCCGGCTTCGGGCAAAATTGACCGATCGCCATGGCAGCGGGGACTTCGTGTACTCGTATTTCGGTTGGCCGGTCGAGGTCGTCGGTCCCGACGAGATTTGATGCAGCCGATAATAGATCAATTCAATTCGCTGATCCGACCCGCGCTCCGCAACTTCGCGGCCGCGGATGCAGACTTCGTCGCCGCCCAGGCCGCCGGCACCGGGGTCGATGAGGCTCGGCAGGCGGTCATGCTTGCCGCCCGCCAGGCCGCCATCGAACTGCATCACTTCGCCAATTTCGTCCTCACTAACCCGTCACCTCCGGTGGTGTTTGCCGACCTTGGTGTGATTCAGCACCGAACAGGGACCCTTTCGGCTTTCTCTCCCATCCCTCTGGTTTTCCTGCGCAAATCTCAGATTTGGAGGGGTCCCGATCGGCGCCGATAGGGACCCCGCCCTTACGGTTCATTCGATTTGGAAATCAATATCATGGGCAAATTTCGAGTGGGGTCCCGATTCGGTGCCGAAACACACCGTGGCCGCGCTTTTCCATCGCTACGTGATCAAGGACGGGCTTTTGCGCAGGATGGGACCAACCCTGACTGAGCGGTGAGAGACGCCGTGCGAATGGCAAACAGACATCGAAAGTGAAGACGGCGAGACCGGTGAAGGCGATGTAGCGCGCGTCGAACCGCTGCATCAGTTTCGGCACCAGCGGGATCAAAATGAGCTGACGCAAGCCGGTCCATGCCAGCACCGAGCCGATTTGTTCGGCAGTTGTATCCTTGCGCCCTGGCCGGCGCCCGACAATGAGCTCGGACTCAAAAAACGAAATGATTTAGGTAGAAATGCAGTCAATCCATGGACTACTAAGCAAATTACACAAATGGAGTCAGTCCGCCGACTGATAAGCAAATTGCTGAAACCTTATCGGCCGCAATCTATTTTCCGATCACGCACCGCGTAAAGCCGGGCAGGACTAGCGCGCTCGACGCGCACCGTCACCTCGCGTTCACCCCAAACACTCGCTGGAACCTCGCCGTATGCCTCCTTGGCTATTTCGCGCAGAGGCGGGCCATGGCCGCAAAGCGCGTGCCTGAATGCCAGCTCCTGGAGGCGAATGAAGTCCTGTAGTGTCAGTTCGTTGCGCTGCAGCCAGGCAACAGAGGGTGACGGATGTTCCGCACGAGCCGTTGACTGTGCGAACTTGACCAACGGCAAATGGGCAAGGAGCTAGATAGAAAATTGGTAATTTGCCACGGTTGTTGATGCCCAGTGGCAGCCATCGAATTCCAGTGGCTCTGTTCGGACACTGATAAGGCTTCTATACAAAGCTTATCAGTTCGTATCCAGCTAGGTACGGGGATCGTTTGCCGTGGGCCGTCGTTTTGCGGGTAATGAGCGTTTATATCAGTGTCAGCCCATTTCAAGGAATGATCGCAAACGTCTCAAGCACAAATGTTCGGGTTCATCCCACCAGAGAAAAATGGGCTGGTCATCGTTAGGCCTGGGTCTCACTGATTACCTCGCAGTTCGTTGAGCTAACGGAAGGGGAAGCGCCGAGGCAAAGACGTTGTCTCGATCGTATTGTCGCTTGGCCTTGATGAGCCTCTCGACGTTAGATCCAAAGCTTTCTGCAGCACGCTCTGGGCTTCCGCTAGGGAGAATGTTCGGGTACCCGCCAGGAAGTGCCAACCGACTGAAGGCATTTAGAGTAGTTTGAGCCCATTGCTGATGCCGCTGTTCCTCAAGCGGATCCGAACGATCCGTAAACGCCGCGAGAATCTCAACGAGGACATGATCGCGGCGAAGGCCGAAGGCGGTCGCGTCCCGAGGCACTCGTGAGGCAGCTCCCTTAAACTCATGGGTAAAAATCGCGCAGCCCGGCGAGGCGGCAATCACAGTCGCCTGAACGAGGACGTCAATGCTGCTGCTGCCGAGCGATGGCAGCCAGCAGGTTTCCATCAAAACACGCTGCCCATTGACGATAAACGGATCGAATATGCTCAAATGCTTACCAAGAGGCATCGTACCCGTCGTGCTAGAGATTACCTTTCCAAGTCTGAGAAACGGCGCGAGTCGTGCTTCACCTTCATTCGGCGCGCCGCTCCACGTCGGCACAACAATAACCGCGGGTATGCCGTCGGGCCCGAAGACGGTCCCCAGTTGAACCGTTAGTTCATCCGGGGCGGAGACCGCGATGTCGATGCATCCGTCGAGGACGGGTCTCGCGTCCGCGAACGGGAAGAGCAGCATTCCCGAGCGGACGCTGGTCAGATTATGCAAACGATGCTGCATTGAAGTTACCACACCAAAGTTTCCACCACCCCCTCTCAGGGCCCAGAACAACTCTTCCTCCTCGTCATGCTTAGCCGTAACAATGCGCCCGTCTGCGAGTACAATCTCCGCGGCGAGCAAATTGTCCAGCGCCAATCCGAAGCGGCCGATCAGCGCTCCATAGCCACCGCCGAGTGTTAGTCCCGTCATGCCTACCGCGCTGCAGGAGCCGGTCACGGCGGCGAGACCAATCGGATCCGTCACCGCTAAGACGTCAGCAGCACGAGCGCCTCCGGAGATTTGCACGGTCCGAAAATCGGAGCCGATGGTCACTCCATTCATGCCGCTGACGTCAATGACGATTCCGCCGCACAGGGCGCGGCCGGCCCAATCGTGGCCCCCTCCGCGTACCGACAGCGGAAGTTGACCATCTTGTGCAGTTCGAATCGCGATCTGAACGTCTTTCGGTGTCCGGCAGTGAACAATGGCCCGAGGCATCGAACCGACTGGCTTCGCCCAGATCGCTGTTGCGGCAGCGTATCCACTGTCACCAGGCTTTGAAATGCGGCCGGGCAATTGTTGGCTCAGGTGATCCAATGTTCTTCCTATCAAATCCATCATTTTTCTACCTCGCAATTCTCGCGATCGCGGTTAGTACACGGTTGAGGGAGCCTCAGGCGGCAGGCCTGTCCGCATCGCGAGCGTCGTCGGCAGGGCGCACATGACCGAGATAGCCATCTGGCCGCACGAGCACCGAGGCGAGGTTGGCGAAAACCCGATGATTTGAAGCATTCTTCAAATTAACGTTCTTGATGGAGCCGACGTCAGACGGGGCTTTCTCATCCAGGAATTGCAGCCTGAGCCAACTGCCATCCTCAAGCAGGTGAGAGAGTGTGGTGTGCGAACCGTCTTCTAGCGCGAGGTTTATGTCGGGAAGGCGATGCCCACTCACTCCTTTTCGATGTTGCCAGCCCTGCGCCGGCAGAAAAAGCGGCTCCGGATAGGCTACGCCAAAGCCGGAAACCTCTTCTGAAAGCTGGCGGTTGACCTCGGGAACGCGGAGGACGTTATCGAGCGTACACCGCAAGGCGAGCATGGATGGGTCATAAGTAGAGAACAGGGCGAGCTGTGCGAGTGTATTGCGGCGCAGTACCTCACCAACCGGCCAACGTTCTCGTTCAAAGGTGTCGAGCAACTCCTCGGGCGCAGCATCCCGCAGGACGCTCGCCAGTTTCCAGCCAAGGTTCATCGCGTCCTGGATGCCCACGTTCATGCCTTGACCGCCCATCGGAGAGTGAATATGGGCTGCATCGCCGGCGAGGAAAACCCGTCCCTTTCGGTAGCGTTCGGCGAGTCGCGTTTCATCCGAGAAGCGCGACAGCCAGATCGGATCGCGCGGACGAAAGTCCATGTTTGCGACGCGGGTCGCAGCGGCTGCGAGGCCAGAAAGCGAAACTGGCTCGGAGAGCTTCCTTGGGTCTGTCGGCACATCCACGACGACGATTCTGTGATGGATGCCATCTCCCAGCTGCACCACTAGCATGCCCCCGGCTTCGTTCACGATCGTAACCATCGGTAGTACCGGCGGTGAATCTAGCACGACGTCTCCCAGCATCATTGTGTGGCGTGCCGGATGGCCTGGAAAATCGATGGCGGCCGCACGCCGCACCATGCTGCGGGCTCCGTCGGCACCCACGATATAAGGCGCAGAGAGTTGGAAAAGCGCCGCGCCATTCCGCCCCTTTGCGATCACACCGTCCGTGCGCTGCTCAATAGTCTCAACAAGATAGCCGCGCCTGATGTCCACGCCGAGTTCCAGCGCTCGCTCTTCGAGCAACCCCTCAGTCGTTGCTTGAGGCAGGATGTGGAGAAAGGGAAATCGCGTGTCGAATACCGAGAAGTCTAACGGCGTGTTGAGTGCTCCGTAATGGGCAGTCGGGACCGGACGGCCCCGGGAGAGAAAACGATCCGCCAAACCGCGAAGAGCGAACACTTCCAGCGTCCGGCCGTGGATCGCCAACGCGCGGGATTGAGTGACCCGATCGGCGCGTCGCTCGAGCACCGCGACCCGCACCCTTGCCAGCGCCAGCTCGCAGGCGAGCCACAATCCAACCGGACCACCGCCGACTATTACGACCTCGAAATCATCGCTCATGAGTGTTATCCGACGTTTCACCGAATGCCGCGAGGAGCCTGGCGGCGTCGAAGTATTCCCTGATCAGCACGATCTTGCCGCCGCGAGCGCGCAAATAGAAAACATAGTCCTGATGATAGGGTCGGCCAGTCGCAATGACGGTCGCATCGGCGTGAAACTCCGCGAACACCGCATCGTCTCCCTCCACGCGATAAATTGTCGGATCCCCGAAGTGCAAACGTTCCACCTGTGAAGTGAAGTCACGCACCGCCCTAACGATGTCGTCGATTCCGGACAAGGGGCTGACGATGCCGGCGGATGCGCCATAGACGAGCTCCCAAACCGCATTGTCGGCATATAGAGTGCGCAACGCGACGGGATCGGTTGTCATGCAGCGTAACTGAGCTTGAATGAGTTCGGCAGCGGCCATCATACGGAGCTCCGTTCCGACGTGTGCGTCGGTTCCGGGAGATCTAGCGACGTCCGGCGGTTATCAAAACTGAAGGTACCAGCGCCGAACGCGCAGACTTGGAGCAACCCGCCGGCAATCGCGATGTTCTTCAAGAAATGAATAAGCTGGCTCTGGTCGGCGAAGTTATGATGAAAGCTGAGCGCCGTCGCCACGACAAAAGCAGCCAACACGGCGGCGGTCGCCCGAGTGTGAAAACCGATGGCGAGAAAGAGTCCACCGCTTACTTCAATCACGATTGCGATCAAATAGGCGATCGTCGGCACCGGCAGTCCGGCTGACGCGATGTAGCCCAGAGTCATCGCAGGCGCGGCGATCTTGCCGAAGCCGCTGAAAATAAATATCGCGGCAGTTAACAGCCGACCAATCGCCGGCAGGTAACGAACGTCACATTTCATAGGGAAGCTCCTTGCGAGTTGGGTTGCATGGCAGGGGACGTCTGTCGCCCTAGCATGAGATCGGCGGCTCTCTCAGCGATGGCGATGACCGTCGCGTTGGTGTTGCCCCTGACAACACTGGGCATCACGGAGGCATCGACCACGCGCAGCCCGCTGGTGCCGAACACCTTGAGTGTTGGATCGACTACGGCCCCAATGGCGCACGTGCTGGTCGGATGGTAGATGGTGGCCGCGTGCTGCTGCACGTAGGACCAGATATCCTCGTCGGTATCAGAATCCGGCGCCAGATGTGTCGACCGGATCACAGCCGCAAGGCTCGGTTGTTTCGTGATCTCAAGCGCTATGCGAACGCCCGCGACCATCGTCTCCCTGTCTTCGGGCGTGGACAGGAAATTGCAGAAGATGCGCGGCTTCGCATCAGGCCGCATCGATCGGAGACAGATGCGCCCGCGGCTCGTTGGTTTCAGTACACAGGGACCGATTCCGAAGGCATCATCAAAGGGCGCCGAAAGTGCTTCATCGGCCACCATCATCGGGCTCGCGATCAATTGCACATCGGGCGCGTCCAGACCGGATCGCGTCATCATGAAGCCGCCGCCTTCGCCGATGTTCGAACTCATCGGACCTCGTTGTTGGGTCTGGTAGAGCGCTACATCGGTATCCGATCCAACGCCGAACAGGGTTGATTCGTCGGTGAAATAGCTGAGGAAGACAACGGGATGGTCCTGCAGATTTTCGCCAACCGGCAGATCCACCCGGGGAGTTACTCCAAGTTCGGCGAGATGATCGGCGGGGCCGATCCCGGAAAGCATCAAGATCTGGGGCGAACCGAAGGCGCCGGCGGAGAGAATAATTTCCCGCTCCGCTCGCAACGTCTGTTCAGTGCCACCGCGAAGGACGGATACGCCTGTGGCAAGCGTGCCGTCGAACTGGAGCCGTGTTACCAGCGCGTCAGTGAAGATATGCAAATTGGTGCGCTTTGCCGCTGGGTGCAAATACGCGACCGCCGCGCTGCAGCGCGCGCCGTCACGCTGGGTTACCTGATAGCGGCCGACGCCGAGCTGCGAGCGGCCGTTGAAATCGTCGTTACGGGGATGTCCCGCATCGATCCCAGCAGACACAAACCGGTCGATCAGCGAATGCGTTGACCGGCTATGCCGCACGGTTAGTGGTCCAAGGCGTCCGTGAAATTGGCTGTCCCCGCAATCGTTACCCTCGGCCTTGATGAAGTAGGGCAAGATGTCGCGATAAGACCAGCCTGAAGCTCCTCGTTCGGCCCAATCGTCGAAATCCAGCGGATTGCCGCGGATGTAGATCATGGCGTTCATTGATGAGCTTCCGCCCAGTACTTTGCCGCGCGGAATGTAAATCCGGCGTCGTCCCAATGCGGGTTCCGGTTCGGTTGCGAAATCCCAGTCGAATTTTGTCTTGAACAGCTGAGGGAAGGCGACAGGGAGATGGATTTCAGCAGCATCGTCAGAACTACCTGCTTCGACAAGCGCGACGCGCACACCCGGGTCTTCGCTGAGTCTCGCTGCCAACACACATCCGGCAGAACCTGCGCCGACGATCACATAATCGTAATTTAAGCCTACCATGATCGTTCCTTTGGCGCGTTTCTGCCGTCAGAATGGCCCAAGACGCTGTGCATCGCGCTTAATTGGATGTCGTCCATAATATGATTTATCCACTCCACTTGCGGGCGACTCTTGCGCTTCTATCTTCCAGCAAGGTTATTCACGCACCTCGGCGCACAAATAGCCGTAAAATGTCGAAAGCAATGTTCGGAGTTTTAGACATGCAAGGTCCCGGTACGCCGAGCCTCGATCAGCTGAGAGTGTTTTTGGCTGTCGTCGAAACGGGCAGTTTCGCTGCAGCGGGCCGACATCTAGGACGGGCCACTTCTGCAATCAGTTACGCGATCGCGAATCTCGAATTTCAGCTCGGTGTTTTGTTGTTCGATCGCGAGTTGACTCGTAAACCTCAATTGACCAAAGCGGGCCGTGCCGTGCTGTCGGAGGCGCGCACCATCTCCAACGGGATCAATGGACTCCGCGCAAAGGTGAGTGGCCTTCTCCAGGGTCTGGAAACTGAAGTCCATCTCGTCCTTGACGTGATGCTGCCTTCTTCACGCGTAGTCGACGCGCTCAAGGCATTTCGAGCGGAGTTCCCGATGGTGTCGCTGCGGCTTTACGTCGAAGCGCTTGGTGCGGTGACCCAAATGGTGGTTGACCGCGCGGCCACGATAGGAATCTGCGGGCCTCTCGATGCGGAGGTCCCCGGGCTTGAGCGTGTCGGGGTCGGCAGCGTTGAGTTGATCCCTGTCGCCGCTCCTGATCATCCACTGGCGCTCGCCGGTCGGAACGTGCCCGGTGCTGGTCGCGAGCACATCCAGCTTGTGTTGACGGATCGCTCGGCGCTCACGCAGGGCCAAGATCTCGGCGTGATCGGAACTCAGACCTGGCGCCTGGCCGACCTCGGCTCCAAGCACACGTTGCTGAAGGAAGGCATCGGCTGGGGCTACATGCCGGAACCGATGGTACGCGAGGATCTTGAAAAAAAACTGCTCGTTAGGCTGGATATGCCCGAGTGCAACGGCGCGTCGATTCGACTGTACGCGATTTATCAGACGGATACGCCGCCGGGTCCGGCGGCATCTTGGCTGATTGGTCGGTTCGTGGCTCAAGCAATTGGAAAGAGCGCCCTCGTCGATCAGCTACCGAAACGTTTGTCCCATGATCGGAGTAATCGATTGGTCGCTGCGCGGTGAGCTGAATCGAGGCGATCCGCTTCGCGTTAGATGGGGGCGTGCTTAGGTCGAGATTCGGCGCTCTCGGCTATCGACAAAAGGCGCCGTGAAAAAGGAAATGGGAGCTGATATTCGCTGCCATCGGATATTCAGGATGTAGAATACGAGCGGACGTCATGATCGACTTAGGTGAGCTTCACTTAATGCAGGGAGATGGTAATCCACCGAGAACATTGGCTGCGGGTAGCGCGCCAGGCGAAAGCGGCGTTTCCGTCCTAGCCGTACGGTTTCGGAGCGGAGTGCACTTCAGCGCGACATTGCGCCATCACCTTGTCTGCTTTCAACTGACCTCGGAGCTGAACACTGAGTGCTGCGATGCTCGTCAAACACGCTGGGAGTGTCGCATAGCCGATCGGACCCTTCACCACGCCCCGCCAGCGGGCTCACTGGCTATCTGTCCAGCCGGAATCGACGCCATTGCCAATGCCGATGGGGGTAGCGATGTTATTCTCATCATCGTTGCGGTTGATCCCAGTCAACTTATGCTCGCGGCCGCAGAGGACTCAGCGCGCGAGCGAAAATTGGTTCTGCGCTTGTCCGGTTATGACCAGCCATTGCTCCAACTTGCTCGGACGTTAGCATTGGAAAGCGGAAACGATTACCCCGGAGGGCCGCTCTTCTGGAACGAGGCTGCACACGAATTCGTTGATGGGTTGCTTGCTCGCCATACCTCGCTATCTGAGAGCCGGGAGCGAGGCCGCTTAAGCAAAGACGTGCTCATGCAGCTTAAAGACTATGTGGTTGCGCACTTAGATGGTCCGATCAAGATCGCCACGCTGGCAAAACTTGCCGGTCGTAGCCGGTACAATTTTACTCGCGTGTTCACAGGATCTGTCGGCGTTTCTCCATCGCGATACGTTATGTCTCTGCGGCTGCAGCGTGCGATAGAACTCGTTCGGGACGGTCGTTCTGGCCTGGCTGAAATCGCGGCACGCACAGGTTTCGCCGACCAGAGCCATTTGTCGCGTTGGGTTCGACGCGTTTACGGTGCCTCGCCCGGGAAGATTGGCAAGTGACTATAGCTCAAACGTTGAGTTATCTTTATGGTCGCTCGCCCACACGGTGCCCACCAACACAGTGGCGGATGATGGACATCGAGTGACGCGGAGAGAGTGGCGCACATTATACCCCGTTGCGTAGCTGACGCAGACGCAGAGTAGGGCTGTGTAGAACGTGTTCGGCAAGCTCAGGACACTCGGTACCGTGCATCCGGCTTCAGGGGTCTCATCGGGTGGAAGCTAACGGTTATGCTATTTGGGAGCGACGCGCCGCAGAACGTTTATCTGCTGCCGAATGTCTAGGGTCTCTGCCTAGAGCGCTGCGCGGGTCATGGAGTAGGCGCGATCTAGCTTGCCTTATAAGTGGAGCTTGCAGGGTTATCGCTGTCGCCGTCGTCGGGATGGATTGAAATTCCGAAACTGTTTCCTCAACGAGCAGTTGTAAGATGCAGCAGCTCGTAGTCGCCATCAAAGTTCCGAACACGAAAATTGACGACTTAGAAATTGGAAAGTGCCGGCCG
>Ga0193726_1002966_pt1 | contig 11085 bp, 4 predicted proteins | sample H2c1metaG_FD_144928 | JGI IMG/M metagenome (GOLD analysis project Ga0193726, IMG submission 144928) | Soil microbial communities from a riparian zone of the East river system, Colorado, United States - H2c1 | ecosystem: Environmental > Terrestrial > Soil > Riparian zone | place: USA: East River... | reverse complement strand
TATCGCGAGAGCGAATCCGCTATGGCGCGAATATCGCAGCGACTCACAGGCACTGGCGATTTTCCAAGGTCCGCAAATTTACATCTCGCCCTCGTTCTATCCGTCCAAGGCGAAAACCGGCGAGGTCGTCCCGACCTGGGACTATGCGGTGGTGCATGCCAGCGGCACGTTGCGCTTCATCGACGATCCGCACTGGCTGCGAAGCTTCGTGGCTGGATTGACCAATACCCATGAAATGCCGCGCGCACAGCCTTGGAAGATTGACGACGCGCCGCCGGCATACATCGAGAAAATGTTGGGCTTGATTGTCGGATTCGAATTTTCGATCGTAAGCCTGGCCGGCAAATGGAAGGTGAGTCAGAACCGTCCGCAGGCGGACCGGCAGGGTGTGATACGGAATTTGCAGGACGCAGGCGATGCGGACTCCCATGAAATTGCGGCAATGCTCGCTTCCCTGGATCCAGGACCGGAATCACCGCCTGCCCAATGAAATGGTCCGTGCTCGATCAATCTCCTTTCTCGGCGGGCAGCACTCAGGGTGCTGCGATTCGCGAATCCATCGCACTGGCGCAGCATTGCGATAGGTTGGGATATGAGCGCTACTGGGTTTCAGAACATCACAACAGCACCAGCATTGTCGGCACGGCTGCCCAAGTCGCGGAGAAACTCCACGCATTGGCGCGCAGACTCGCGCTCGATGAAATCGTCATCAACACGTGGACCTTTGATCCGCAGGCGCGCGTGCATTCGTACTCGCTCTTGGCCGAAACCTTCGGTTTGAGCGCCACCGCTGCGCAATCGCCATGAGCGTCATTCAGACCGCGCGCCTGAGCCTTCGCGAGCTCGGCTTCGGGGATGCCGAATTCATTTTGGAGCTGTTGAACGAACCCAGCTTCATTCGCAACATCGGCGACAAAGGCGTCAGAACCCTCGCCGACGCTCGTGACTACATTCTGCAAGGGCCGATGGACAGCTATGCGCGCAATGGGTTCGGTCTGTATGCCGCTTGCCTGCGCCACGGCGCGCTCGAGGGTGCTCCCGCGGGGACGCCAATCGGAATTTGCGGCTTGGTCAAGCGCGAAGGGCTGAATGACCCGGATGTGGGGTTCGCATTTCTCTCGCGATACCGATCAAAAGGGTTCGCGGTCGAATCCGCGGCTGCCGTTCTCGCGCATGCCAGGAAAGCGCTCAATCTCCTTCGTATAGTTGCGATCACGTCGCCCGATAACGCGCAGTCGATCGCGGTACTGGAGAAAATCGGGCTCAAATTCGAGCGGACCATCCGGCTGGTCGATCATAGCCCGGAACTGAAACTGTTTGGCCTGCCTTGACGCTGCGCTGGTATGCCATTATCTACGGATCGCAATCTCGCGGAGTTTTCCATGCATCCTTTCCCTCATCACTACACCGTCAACGCATCCATTCGTCCGGACGGGGACGTGCCGCTGTCCACGGAGGGCGTGAGGATCATCGAATCCTCCTCGCCCAAGGAATTCGACGGCCCCGGCAATCAATGGTCGCCGGAAGGTCTGCTGACCGCGGCGGTGGCGGATTGCTTTGCATTGAGTTTTCGCGCCATCGCAACGGCTTCCAAATATGCATGGCACAGCCTCGAGGTCCGCACGGAAGGCACTTTGGATCGCATCGAGGGCAAGATGCGGTTTACGCGTTTCGACACCCACGCCAAACTGCACGTGCCGCCGGGTGCCGATATTGAGCGGGCCAAAAAGCTGCTCGAAAAGGCCGAGGCCGGCTGCCTCGTGGCCAATTCGCTCAACAGCGCGCGTCATTTGACCACTGAAGTGATATGAGATATTTCGCCAGCCTGATGTAAGGCAATACTCGAGTTGTAAAAACCGGATAGGTTTAACACTTTAGAGTTTCCAAACCCTGTTTGCCATGCGGTCCGAGTACCCTATGGGAGCGGAAATTCCGCGTCGGAGACCGTATGGCCAACCCATTTGAGGATGAAACCGGAGTTTTCCTGGTACTCGTGAACGCCGAAGGCCAACACAGCATCTGGCCCAGCTTTCGGGAAGTCCCTGCGGGGTGGAATTCTGTGGGGCCGACGGGTAATCGGCAGACGTGCTTGGACTGGATCGAGAAGCATTGGTCCGATATGCGCCCGAAGTCCCTGGTCGAATCGACCGCGCGTTTGAAGCATTGATGCTTCGGCATCAAAACCAACTGAGGTCATGCCAATAGAGCCTCTATCCTTCTCGGATGGATCGCCCGGGTCCGTGTCATTGCCTCTGTCAGTGGCGCAGACGGATGTTTGGCGTGGTCAGAAACTGGCGCCCGGAAACGCGCTCTACAACATCGGCGGGTATCACGAGATCTTCGGACCCATTGATCGCGGGCTGTTCGAGGCCGCTCTGCGGCAAGCCATCGGTGAGATTGATACGCATAATTCGCGATTCGTCGAAACCAAGGATGGGCCGCGGCAGATTTTCGGTTTCAAGACGGAATTCAAAATCCCTTTCATGGATTTGAGCCGCGAGGCTGACGCCCGTGCCACCGCGATTGCGTGGATGCAGGCTGCGATGGATGAGCCCATCGACCTCGAGAATGGGCCCTTATTCCGCTCTGCCCTGATCAAGATCGCGGATGACCGCAGCTTCTGGTTTCTGGTATTTCATCACATCATCACGGACCTGTTCGGCGCAGCGCTGCTGTATCCACGGGTGGCCGACCTTTACAACACCGGTATTGACGGTCAAGAGCGTCCATTCGAACAGACCTCATGGCTCGAATTCCTCAACGACGAACAAGACTACCGCAACTCGCCCCGGTTCAAGCGAGACCGGGACTATTGGCGCGATGCTCTGCACGGCCATTCTTCCGCGCTAACACTGTCGGGGAAGCCGCCGGCCTGGCCGGGTCCCACCATCGAGAGCGGCGGCAAAATTTCCCGCTCTTTGCTGGTTGAATTAGAGCGGCTGGGCGCCGCCCACCAAACCAGCCTGCCCACAGTCCTGTATGCCATGACGGCAGCCTATTTGTCGCGGATGACGGGTGCCGGCGACGTCATCTTGGGCATGCCGGTTACCGGAAGGACGAGCGGCAAGCTGCGCCGCGTGCCCGGGTTCCTCGCGAATGTGGTACCGCTGCGTCTCATCGTCGATCCCGACGCCTCAATCGGGGCATTGGTCCGACAAGCCGGAGTTCGGACGCGCGAGGCGCTGCGTCATCAGCGCTACTGGGCGAGCGCGCTGCGTGCAGACCTCAACCTATTGCCCGCCGACCCCAACATCTGCGGTACCGCGCTCAACTTCGTGTCGAATGACTCGGCATTGGATTTTGCGGGGCAGTCGGCGCGCATGACCGTATTCACTCACTCGCGCTTGGTCGAAGATCTGGGCATCACGGTCCACGCGCGAAACGATGAGTCTGACATTTCGGTGCAGTTCAGTGCGCATCAGGACCATTACGATGCGCCGACGCTGCAGCGGCATCGAGAGCGCTTTTTACAGCTGTTGGAATCTGCGGTGCGCAATTCGGACGCGCCGCTCAAAATGCTGCCGTTGCTGACGATTTCGGAACGAGGCTTGGTGTCCAAGGACTGGACCGGTGCGGGGATCGATTTCGATCGGCGAACCTTTCCGGAGATTTTCGCGGCGCAAGCCGCGCGTTCGCCGCATTCGATTGCATTGGCATTCGCGGATCAAGAACTCAGCTATGCGGAACTGAACTCGCGCGCCGATCAATTGGCGCGCCGGTTGATCGACAAGGGAGTGGGCGCCGAAACGCTGGTTGGCTTGTGCATCGAGCGCTCGGTGGACATGATCGTGGCGGTGCTCGGCATCTGGAAAGCGGGCGGTGCCTACCTGCCGCTCGATCTGACCTATCCGGCCGAGCGCTTAGGCTTGATGCTGGATGACGCTCGGCCGGCGTTGATCGTGAGCAGCGCGGCCACTGCGGCCGCCGCGGCCGTGTGGGCTGCCAAGGGGCACCTTCAGCTGGTTCTCGACGCCGGAGAATCGCATCCGGCCGACTCTGGCGCTGCCGCAGTTCGGACGATTGCCGCGCACGATGCGGCCTATGCGATCTACACATCCGGCTCGAGCGGCACGCCGAAGGGAGTTTTGGTCACGCATGCGGGCATCGCGGCTCTCGCAGCCGCTCAGGTTGAGCGCTTTGCAATCAGCGCCGCCTCGCGCGTACTGCAGTTTGCCTCGCTGAACTTCGACGCTTCCGTGTCGGAAATTGTCACTGCCTTGAGCGGCGGCGCGACCTTGGTGCTGGCGCCCGCCGATGCCTTGACCGGCGATGCGTTGCGTGCGCTGCTGATAACACAGCGCGTCAGTCACGCGACGCTCCCGCCGGCGGTGCTGCCGACGATCAAACCCGCGGCGGATCTGGCTCTGCAATGCTTGGTCGTGGCCGGCGAAGCCTGCCCGCCTGCGCTGGTGGACAAATGGTCGAAGCGCACCCGCGTCATCAACGCCTATGGACCGACCGAGTGCACCGTGTGCGCGACCATGAGTGAAGCGCTGCACGGCCGGACTTCCGCGCCGATCGGCAAACCGGTCGCAGGCACTCGCGTGTACGTGTTGGATGACATGCTCCAACACTCACCCATCGGAGCGGCGGGCGAGATCTATGTCGCCGGCGCCGGATTGGCTCGCGGCTATCTGAATCGGCCGGCATTGACGGCCGAGCGTTTCGTGGCCGACCCTTTCGCCGAACCCGGCAGCCGCATGTACCGCAGCGGTGATCTGGCGCGCTGGCGCGGCGACGGACAGATCGAGTTCCTCGGGCGCGCCGATGGCCAAGTGAAGATTCGCGGGTTTCGCATCGAACTGGGAGAAATCGAGGCGGCACTGCTTGCACAGGAGGGGATCGAACAGGCTGCCGTGGTGCCCGGTGGCGATGGGCCCGGCCGCCGGTATCTTGCGGCCTACCTGGTTTGCCGCGCCGGCTTCGAGCCGGATCCCAAGGCGTTGCGCCGCGTGCTGGCGCAACGCCTGCCTGAACACATGATACCTACGGCCTTCGTATCCATAGCCGTGCTGCCGCTCCACCCGAACGGGAAACTGGATCGGCGTGCGCTGCCTGTCCCAGGCGATGAATCGCGCCCGAGCACTGCTTACGAGGCACCCCAGGGTCACAAGGAGGAGGCGATCGCCGCCATCTGGGCGGAATTGCTGCATGTCGAGCGGGTGGGCCGGCACGATAGTTTTTTTGAACTCGGCGGCAGCTCGCTGCTGCTCGTCGATGTGATTGAACGGCTCAGGTTGCAGGGGTGGCGGGTCGAAGCGCGCAGCATTTTCGATCAACCAACGGTCGCCGGATTGGGTGCCGTCATCGAGCCGCTGCGCGCGAGCATGGAGGTGCCGCCCAATGGCATTCCTGAAGATTGTGTACGCATTACGCCGGCCATGCTGCCGCTGATCAGCCTCGATCAGTCGCAGATCGATGCCATCGTTGCGCGCATCCCGGCTGGTGTGCGCAACGTCGAGGATATTTATCCGTTGGCGCCGCTGCAGGAAGGTATTCTGGTCCATCATCGGATGTCGAACGACACCGATGCCTATCTGGTGAGTGCCATTTTGTCTTTCGACACCCGCGAACGCGCCGGCCAATTTGCCGTGGCGCTGCAGACGGTGGTTGACCGCCACGATGTGCTGCGCACCGCCATGCAGTGGGAAGGGTTGCCGGAACCGGTGCAAATCGTGCTGCGGCAGGCGCGCGTGCCGGTCGAAGAAATCAGTCTCGGCGGCGGCAATGGCGCCGAAGAGTTGTGGGCCGGACGCCGGCTGCGAATCGACGTGCGAGAAGCGCCGCTGCTGCGCATGCAACTGGCAGAAGACGGGAGCCAAGGGCGCTGGCTCGGGCTGCTGCAATTTCATCATTTGATCATCGATCATTCCACGCTCGGAGTGATCCTCTCCGAGGTGAACGCGCGGCTTGCCGGAAGCGATCAACCTGCGCTCGAGACGGTGCCATTTCGTGATTTCGTCGCCGAATCCCGTCTCGGCGTTGCGCCGGGCGAGCATCTAAAGTTCTTTCAAGAAATGTTGGGAGACTTCGACGAACCGACCGCGCCATTCGGATTGCGCGACGTGCGAGGCGACGGCCTGGATGTCGAGGAGGCCAGACTTTCACTGCAGCCTGATCTGGCGCGCGGACTACGCTTCCACGCCCGGCGTCTCGGCGTAACGCCGTCGAGCCTGTTTCATCTGGCGTGGGCGCTGGTGCTTGCGCGCACCAGCGCGCGCGAGGACATCGTTTTCGGTACTGTACTTTTTGGACGCATGCATGGCGCAGCAGGGCTGAAACGCGCTGTCGGTCTATTCGTCAATACGCTGCCTTTCCGCCTGCAACTCAACGAACTGCAGGTTACCGAAGCCGTGCGGCTGACACACGCGCGCCTAGGGCAGCTGGTCGAGCACGAGCATGCTTCGCTCGCTGCCGTTCAACGCTGCAGCGCGGTACCCGGATCGGTGCCGCTGTTCTCGGCGCTGCTGAATTTCCGCCACGTCGCCGCCGCCGTTGCCCAGGCGGCCGCGGCCGAAGCGTCGAGGGTCAAATTGATTCGCGCCGAGGAGCGCACCAACTACCCCTTGGTGTTGTGCGTCGACGATCTGGGCGTCGACTTCGCACTGACCGCGCAGGCGCCGGCGTCGATCGATGCCAAACGCATTTGCGGATTTGTCGAAGCTGCGTTGCAGGGTTTGCTGCTGGCGTTGGAACAGAATCCCGGCGGCGATCTGCGCAACGTGCCGATACTGCCGGGCAGGGAACGAGACCGAATCCTGATGGAGTGGAGCGGCACGGCCGCGGAAATCACCGCAATCACGGTGCCTGAATTATTCGAACGCCAAGCGGCACGTACGCCGGCAGCGATTGCCGTTTCGTTCAAGGGTCAAGAGCTTACCTACGGCGAATTGAATGCGCGCGCCGATCGGCTTGCGCTGCAATTGATTGACCGGGGAGTCGGCCCGGAAAGCATCATCGGAATGGTGGTCGAACGTTCCGTAGACATGATAGTCCGGCTGCTCGGAATCTTGAAGGCGGGTGCGGCGTACTTGCCGCTGGATGCGGCCTATCCGCCGCAGCGGCTGAAGTTCATGCTCGAGGATGCGCGCCCGTCTCTGGTTTTGAGCAGCGCCGGCTCGGAACTCGAGTGGTTGCCGGCGGCGATGCCGCGGCTGATTCTGACGAGCGGCGGTTTGGCGGATGCGGCCCCTGCGGGCGGCGCAAACACCATGAAGGCTGAAGGCCGGCCCTTGGATTTTCGGCATGCTGCATACATCATCTATACCTCGGGCTCGGGCGGCACGCCCAAGGGCGTGGTCGTCACGCACGCGGGCATAGCGGCGCTGGGCGCCTCCCTGATCGCGCGATTTGGCATTACCGCATCCTCCCGAGTGTTGCAGCATGCATCTTTGAATTTCGATGCATCGATCTCCGATATCGTCACTGCGTTCGGCAGTGGGGCAACCTTGGTACTGGCGCCACCCGATGCTCTCAGCGGGGATGCGCTGCGCGCGTTATTGGTGGGCGAAGGCATCACCCATGTCCTTCTGCCGCCGGCGGTCCTGCCGACACTGCGACCGGGGCCGGACCTGGCACTCGAATGCCTGGTGGTCGGCGGCGAGCCATGTCCGCCGGCTCTGATCGCCCTATGGTCCAAAGGCGTGCGCATGGTCAATGCCTACGGTCCCACCGAGACCACGGTGGTCGCCACGACGAGCAAACCCCTGCGACAGGCGGTATCGGCGCCGATTGGCCGGCCGATCGATGCAACCCGGGCGTATGTCTTGGACAGCGCCCTGCAACCCGTTCCGATCGGCGTGGCCGGTGAGCTATACATCGCGGGTGCCGGCCTGGCGCGCGGCTATCTGCATCGACCGGGGTCCACCGCAGATCGCTTCGTGGCCGATCCGTACGGCTCACCGGGAAGCCGCATGTATCGCAGCGGCGATTTGGTCCGCTGGCGCCACGATGGCGAACTGGACTACCTCGGGCGCACCGACGATCAGGTGAAGATCCGCGGCTTTCGAGTCGAGCTTGCAGAAATCGAAGCGGTGCTGCGAACCGCCCCTGGAATTCGTGAAGCGGCGGTGATGGCGCGGGAGGAACCGGACGGGCGGTATTTGGCAGCTTATGTGGTCGCGGCCGATGCGGCGGATGAGCTGGCTCATGACACGCTGCAGATGCGGCGTTTCCTGGCCCAACGCCTCCCCGCCCACATGATTCCCACCAGCTTCATTTCAATTGCGGCGCTGCCGCTGAGCCTAAGCGGCAAACTAGACCGGCGCGCTTTGCCGACGCCGCACGGCGCCGGACGCTCCAGCCGCAGCTACGAACCGCCGCAGACGCGGACCGAGGAGCAACTCGCTTCCGTATGGCGCGATATTCTGCGGGTCGAGAAGATTGGACGAACTGATGATTTCTTCGACATGGGAGGCCATTCGCTCACCGCGCTGCAAGTGGCGTCGAGGGCACGGGATGCATTTGGCGTCGAGTTGCCTCTGATCAATTTGTTCGAGGCACGGACCTTGGCGGCGCTGGCCGGGCAAATCGACCGCGCCGTGCTGTCCAAACAATACACGCCCCGGCTTGCGGCACTGAGACCCATATCCAGCAATGAACCCGCGCCGCTGTCCTATTCGCAAGAGCGGATGTGGCTGATTCAATCTCTCAATCCCGGCACCACCGCCTACAACATGGCCGCCTTCGCGCGTCTTCGCGGAGCCGTGGACCTCGCAGCGCTGTCGGCGAGCTTCGATGATCTGATCCGGCGGCATGACATCCTGCGAACCAGCATTCGAACGATCGACGATCAGCCCATGCAAGTCGTCGCATCGTGGACTGGACCGCCACTGCAAATCGTCGATTTGCGGGGAGTCGAGAACGCCGAAGCCGAAGCCTCGCGGCAGGCCCTTCTCAAAGCACAGGCACCATTTGACTTGAGCCGCGAGCCCGTGGCGCGCATGCAGCTGTTTCAGTTGGACGGCGACGTGTACTTCATGAACTTGGTCTTTCATCACATCGCGGCAGATCAGTGGTCGGTGGGCGTCCTTGGGAGAGAATTGGCGGCTCTATACAACGGCCGGCGACGGGGCCTGCCGATTCAATTGGCTCCGCTGCCGATCAACTATCGCGACTATTCGATCTGGCAGCGCAGCGATGCCTTCGCGTCGGAATTCACGCGGCAGTTATCGTACTGGCATGCAAAATTGGCGAATCTGCAGACGCTGGATCTTGCCACCGATCACCCGCGGCCTGCGGTCTGGACCCTGAACGGCTCGTTTTACGATCGGCAGATTTCTCCGCAACTATTTGCCAAGATTGAACAGTTTGGGCGCGGTGCCGGCAGCACCACGTTCATGACCCTGTTCGCCGGGTTTGCGGCGTTGCTGCACCGGCTGACGGGTCAACGGGACATTCCCATCGGCGTGCCGGTCGCGAATCGCTCGCATAGCTCAATGGAGGGCCTGGTCGGGACCTTCGTCAACACGGTTGTGCTGCGCAATGATCTGGCCGGCGACCCCGGGTTCGGCGAATTGCTGCGAAGAACACGCATTACCGCCCTCGATGCCTTTTCCCAGCAAGACGTGTCATTCGATCGGTTGGTGCAGGAGTTGGGTCAGCGCGGTGATCGAAGCCGCGCACCGCTGGTTCAGGTGCTCTTCAATGTGACGAATGCCCCGATGCACGGTGCGGAATTCGACGGAGTGACGTTGGAGCCGCTGCCGATGGACCGCGGCGGCGCGCAGTTCGAGCTGAGCTTCTCCATCGACACGGAGATCACACACAAGCTCTCCATCGAATACAACACCGATCTGTTCGAGCACGCGACCGTCGAGAGACTGGCGGCTCAATACCTGACTCTGCTCGAGGCCGCGACGGCAGAGCCTCTGCGGCGCATCAGCACGCTGACGTTGTTGCCGGCTGAACAGCGGGCCACCCTGCGGGCCTTGAACTCGACGTCGGCCGCGTACTCGCGTACCGAGATGTTTCCCAGGATCTTCGAGGCGCAGGTACGGAAATCGCCGCAGGCCATCGCGATCTCGTTCGCCGGAACGCAGATGAGCTACGGCGAAGTGAACGCGAGTGCCAACATTCTGGCCCGGCAGTTGTGCGAGCTGGGCGCCAAGCCGGGCACACTGGTGGCTTTGTGCGTCAGCCGCTCGCCGCTGCTGCTCATCAGCTTGCTGGCGATTCAGAAATCGGGAGCCGGGTACGTGCCGCTCGACCCGGAATTTCCGGCGGAACGGCTCAGTTACATGCTCATCGATAGCGGATCGGAATTGCTGTTGACCTCGGGAGATCTGCCGGCCGGGGTCGAAGTACCTGCTGAAGTCAGAACTCTCGACGCGGCGACTGCGATCAAGAATACCGCAGTTTCCGCGGAGAACCTTGAACGGGCCGCTGTGTGGCAGGACATTGCCTATGTCATCTACACGTCAGGCTCCACCGGCAGGCCCAAGGGTGTCGCGATAGCGCATGGCGCGCTGCTGAATTTCTTGTGCTCGATGCGGGAGCGGCCGGGCCTCTCCTCCTCCGACGTCCTTGCGGCGGTGACCACCATTTCCTTCGACATTGCGGCGCTGGAGCTGTACCTGCCGCTGATGGTGGGCGCCCGTATCGAATTGGTATCGCGCCAGGATTCCGGCGACGGCCATGCGCTCAGGCGTCTGCTCGCCTCGAGCGGCGCAACCGTGCTTCAGGCCACCCCCGCGACATGGCGCATGTTGCTGGAAGTTGAATGGTCCGGCGCCGAAACATTTCGCGCCCTGTGCGGCGGTGAACCGTTATCCCGGACTCTGGCCGATGGCATCTTGGAACGCGTAGGCGAGCTGTGGAACATGTATGGGCCTACGGAGACCACGGTTTGGTCGACACTGGAGCAGATCGGACGTAATGCCGACGCGATCAGCATTGGGCGGCCGATTGGAAATACCCAGGTGCACATTCTCGACGCGGGCGGTCAACCCGTCCCGATCGGAGCGGTCGGCGAAATCTGCATCGGCGGCGACGGGGTTGCCAACGGCTACCATCGGCGGCCGGCATTGACCGCCGAGCGCTTCGTGCCCGACATCGACGCCGGAGCCGCCGGAGCCGCCGGAGCCG
>Ga0193726_1002964_pt1 | contig 11089 bp, 9 predicted proteins | sample H2c1metaG_FD_144928 | JGI IMG/M metagenome (GOLD analysis project Ga0193726, IMG submission 144928) | Soil microbial communities from a riparian zone of the East river system, Colorado, United States - H2c1 | ecosystem: Environmental > Terrestrial > Soil > Riparian zone | place: USA: East River... | reverse complement strand
CTCGCGGTCCGCCACCACCATCATCTCGCCGATGGGGGTGTCGAAGCGATCGATCCGCAGAGTCAGAATCTCACTCATGCGCGCTCCTGGGCGTCGGAATCGCAGCTGCATCCGCGGCCCACAGATGCTGTGCAGCGTAGGCTCGCCAGGGACGCCATGACTCGGCACGAGTGAGAAGACTGGCCGAGTTCGACCGAGTTCCATCCATCGTTGCCGCCCCGCGAAGCAAGCCAACATCCGACGCGGGAAATGCGTCCATCTCACGCAGTGCGCGCAGCGCTATATATTGCGCCGTCCATTCGCCGACTCCGCGGATGGCGCGCAATCGCACGATCGCTTCTTCGATGGATCCAGACAGCCGAAACAGACTCGGATTGGCCGCCGCAGCCTCCGCCAACGCCTTCAATGACCTTTGACGCGCAGCCGGCATAGCAAGGCCGATCGATTTCGCCGAGGCAAGACGTTCTGCAGTGGGGAAGAGGTGAGATAGCCGCGAATTACCACGATGGCCCGCCGCCACAGGCTTGACATGGAGTGCGACGAGCTGACCGGCGAGCCGGCGTGCGGCGGCAACGCTGATCTGTTGGCCAAGAATCGCTCGCACGGCCAGCTCAAAGCCATCCCACCCGCCCGGAGCGCGCAGCCCGGGACGTTTCGCCACCAAAGGCGCAAGCAACGGGTCTCGAGACAGGTGCGCGTCAATGGTCTCGATGTCAGCACCAAGATCGAAGAGACGGCGCACGCGGCTTACAATCGCAGGGAAAGCCCTGACCTTGGGGAACCAGATCGTAACACCAAGGCTCTTCTGCTGGGGCAGATGGGCCACTTGGACACTTCCGGTAAAGCCATCGATCTCAACCGTGCGTCGATAACTTCCGTTTTCGACAACCTCAACGCCAGCAATGGCACGCGCACGCAGATAGCCGAGCATCGATTCCCAGTCGTAGGGAGGACAATAACGCAGCCGGAGCGTCACGCCAGCCTCCGCGCCCGGAGGGCTCGCGGGAACGTTTCGCCGCAAAGCACTGGGAGGGCGATGAAAAAGCTCTCGAAATATCTCATTGAATCGCCGCACGCTGCCGAACCCGGCTGCCAGCGCAACTTCGGCCATGGGTAATTGCGTTTCGTGAATCAGCTGCTTAGCAAAGAGTACTCGCCTGGTTTGTGCCACCGAGATGGGCGAGGCTCCTAGATGCTGCATGAACAATCGCCGGAGTTGGCGTTCGCCCAATCCCAGGCGTTGTGCCAGTGCCTCGATGCTTGCCCTCTCGCCATCCAGCACGCCGTCGCTAATCAGAGCCAGCGCGCGGGAAACGGTGTTCGAGGTTCCGCGCCACGACGCCAGATCGGGGGCAGTTTCCGGACGGCAGCGCAGACATGGACGAAAACCGGCTTCCTGTGCCGCAGCCGCGGAACCAAAGAAGCGACAGTTCTCGAACTTTGCGGTGCGCGCCGGACATACCGGGCGGCAATAAATGCCGGTGGAGGTTACACCTACGAACAGCAAACCATCAAAACGGGCGTCGCGGCTTTGGAGCGCGCGATAGCAAATCTCTCGATCCGGCAGTTCCATACATGGATTCTCTCAATTGTTGAGCGAGCGGTCTCGCGGTTTTCGGACATTGTCACCATGGTCTGGGGTGTACTGATGGCGGCGCTGCCAACATCCTAGGCGCTCGAACACAGTCCCCGTTCGCGTCACTCGCTGCGCCGCACCCGCTGCTTTTCCACGCCTTCCTCAAATCTTCACCATCTTTGCTCTTGAGAGGGCAGCAATCACCTCGACTTCGACGTTGCCACCGTGCCACCAGAGCGGGGATGCGCCCGCGAGGTGGGTCAAGCAGTTTTCGATTGCGAAATGGCCGGCCGCGAGCGGATGCATTTCGTCGTTCTGGCAAATCCTTCCAATGCGACTCGTTTCCTTTGGTGGGAAGCATATATCTCCCTGCCCCGGAAGATGAAGAGAGTGGTCCTTAGGTGAGTGTTCGATGCCAATCGAATCGTCCCCCGTGAGAGGAGGAGGCGAGGCCGGTTGACATGCAAACCATATTTCTGCAAATATAGAAATATGACAGCGACCCCCTCCCAGCAATGCATCGAACACGTGGTCAAGTACGCAGATATGTTCTCGGCCATGGGGACGGAAGCTCGACTTCGTATCATGCAGTTGCTTCTATCGGCGCATCCGGATGGTCTGGTTGTGGGCGAAATTCAGCAAGAGCTGGACATTCCCAACTCCACTTTGTCCCATCATCTTGACAAGCTCAAAGCGGAAGATCTTGTGCGAGTCCGCCGTGAAGGCACGTTCCTCCATTACACCGCGAACACTGAAGCGCTTCAGGAGCTGTTGCGGTTCTTGTATGCCGAGTGCTGCACTCGCAACAAAGCACTCAGGCCAGAATCCATCCTCCAGCTCTGCAAGTAAAAAGGGAATCACATGAACCGCACGGATATTAAGGATGTTGTGAAAGAGAAATACGCACAAGCGGCTCTCCGAGTAACCAGCGGTGGTAGCTGTTGCTGCGGGAGCAGCCCGGCAACCGGCAGCGCTTGTGGTGATCCGATCACATCGAACCTTTACGATGCCTCGCAAGCAGGTCAGATCCCACAAGAGGCTCTGCTCGCATCGCTGGGATGCGGGAATCCCACCGCTCTCGCCAAACTGAATCCCGGCGAAGTTGTCCTCGATCTTGGTTCCGGCGGAGGCATCGATGTCCTGCTCTCTGCCAAACGAGTTGGGCCAACCGGCAAAGCTTACGGTCTCGACATGACTGACGAAATGCTCCGGTTGGCGAATGAGAACAGGCGCAAAGCGGGAGTCGATAACGTCGAATTCCTGAAAGGTGAAATTGAGCACATCCCGCTGCCCGACAATTCGGTCGATGTAATCATCTCCAATTGCGTCATCAATCTCTCTGCAGACAAGGATCGTGTTTTACGGGAAGCCTTCCGAGTCCTCAAGCCAGGAGGACGCTTTGCGGTCTCGGACGTCGTCACCCGCGGGGAAATGCTTCCCGAGATACGCAAGAATGTGCTTCTGTGGGTCGGCTGCGTCGCGGGAGCACTGGAGGAAAGCCAGTACCGCAGCAAGCTGGCGTCGGCTGGATTCGAACAAATTGACCTTGAACCAACCCGGATCTACCGAATCGAAGACGCCCGCGAATTCCTTTCGGGCCACAACATTGATGTCGATGCGATTGCAGCCCAAGTGGATGGCAAGTTCATGAGTGCCTTCGTACGAGCCGTAAAGCCACAGCGCAATGAAGCGTGCTGCGGCCCAACCTGCTGCAACTGAGGAGATGCCAATGCAAGGACGCTACAGCGTCTTGTTTCTTTGCACGGGAAACTCAGCCCGCTCGATCATGGCCGAGGCGATCATGAACCACAAAGGCAGACCGAACTTCACCGCTTACAGCGCCGGCAGCCATCCCTTCGGAAGCGTTCGACCAGAAGCGTTGAGACAGCTTGAAACTGCTCATCTTCCTATAAGCGGGCTCAGGAGCAAGAGCTGGGACGAGTTTGCGAAACCCCACGCTCCCCAGCTCGATTTTGTTTTTACCGTCTGTGACAATGCTGCCAAAGAAACCTGCCCGCTCTGGCCCGGGCAGCCGATGACGGCTCACTGGGGCGTTCCTGATCCCGCGGGAGTACAGGGGACGAGCGAGGAGGTTGAGAAGGCGTTCCGTGACGCTTTCTTCATGCTCGACCGCAGAATCAGCTTGCTGTTGTGCCTTCCCCTCTCCAGCCTCGACCGGCTAGCCGTCAAGAGAGAAATCGACAAGATCGGTCAGCAATGAAATTCAACCTGCGGGCCCGCACGGTCTCCGAATTCTTGGGTACGGCGTTTCTTGTCGCCGCCGTGGTCGGCTCCGGCATCATGGGAGAGCGCCTTGCAGGAGGCAACGCCGCCATCGCCCTGCTCGCCAATACCATCGCAACCGGCGCTGCGCTAGCGGCCCTCATTCTGACATTCGGTCCCATTTCTGGCGCACACTTCAATCCAGCCGTGACGCTCGCAGATGCCGTTGAGCATGGTATTCCTTGGACAGAAGTACCCGTCTATATCATCGCGCAGTGTGCCGGAGGGATTGTGGGAGCAGGGATTGCCCATCTCATGTTTGGCTTGCGTTGGTATTCTCTATCCTCGCACGCTCGGGGTGGATGGGCACTGATCTTGAGCGAATTCGTGGCGACCTTCGGACTCTTGTCGGTAATCTGGGGCTGCTCGCGTTTTCGCTCGAGTGTCGCACCCTTCGCCGTCGCCAGTTACATCACAGCAGCTTATTGGTTCACTGCATCCACGTCCTTCGCCAATCCGGCGGTGACCATTGCGAGGTCCTTGTCCGACACGTTTGCAGGAATTCGACCCGCAGACGCTCCCTTATTCATCGTGGCGCAAGTGGCTGGCGCTCTGGCTGCTACATTTCTTTTCGCTTGGCTTGTGCCATGTCTGCCCATACAAGCGCAGGAAGTGCTGGTCCCCCATCGGGGACAGGAAGCCAGATGAATCGTTTGGTTCGTCCATTCGGCCTCAGGCGGAGCACCATGGCGGCGTGTACCGGGGCTGATATCAGGAGTTTGGCAAACAGCCAGCGGTGGACTGGCTCCCCATTGCGGTTCCTGTCGCACCGGCGGAACAGTCGTCACCTGCAGTTCCTCCTAGGCCCCCACTGCCTTCGTTCGCGATGATAGGACCGATGATCAAGAGCTGCTGCAGGGTCCGCCCACCACAACCCCAGAACGCGTTCGGCAACCACCCTCCAAGAAACTGCAAGCCAGAATGATTCCGGGCAAGCTGTATTTTAGGAGTCGGCCAGAGCCTCGGGGAAGGTGATGGGAACGGCGAGGGAGAGGCAGCGGATGCCCACCATTCGCGGCCCTGAGACTTGGCTTTTCGTTTTGTTTCTCGGCGCTCAACATCGGCAGCAACCGACATTCTCCAAAGCAATTCGGCAGAGGATGTGACCTCCATAAAACTGTCCGATCTTCTTCGAGATTGCCTGCGCATCTGGTTTAGGGGACCGCCCGTAGGGTCGAGTCAAGATTTGGAATGCACAGGTTCAGGGAGCGGGGAGTGGCCTACTCCGATTCAACTTTCGGTTTCGGTTGGGAACTCACGTTGCATCGCCTCAGCAGCGGCTGCCTCAGCTTCGTATTCCCTCATCCTACGAACCGCCGGCTCCACTTCGCGGGATACACCAACCGAAATCCCATCTTCATGGTGGCCTGGTGAAGACACTTTCCGAAGCACGGTCCCCTGCGCTTTCAACGCGGCCCTGGACAGGCCCACGCGAAATCCGTCCGCTACTGTGGGAGCTGCAATCGTCTCGGGACTTACCTGACCTGGCTTTCCAATGAAAGAAGCGAACAGCCCTCCCGGTCGGAAGGTTCCAACTGCACGGGCAAGGCGCCGATGGATTCGCGAGATCGCCGCCTTGAAAGGGGCAGGCAATGTGTCTATGGAGCTGAAGTACTCTGCTTGGCGCAGTGCCAGGCTCATGGTATGAGAAAGAATCGGCAGTGTTGCGGTGTCCATAAGCATGAAATACTTCAACGGCTCACTCGCAGACCCTTCGTCCTGCCGCAAGCATCGTTCTGCCCACAAAATGGCTCCGTCCGTCATCTGCGGACTGACCGTGGTGAGCGCGCGCATCCAGTCGCCAGCCAACTTCCACTGCGCCGTCCGGCTAAGGATTGAAGCGGTGATCAGCGACCCGAGGGAAGAGACGGTATGACGTTCAATGCCCGAACGTAATTCGGGAAATGGGGTCTGCAAGAAGTGAGTTTGCAAATCGGAGAGGGTCAGAAGTCCTCTATCAGATCGTTGCCAAAGTTGCATGGCTTTTCGAAGGCCGCCGCCGCTGTTCTCCGATAACGTGATGTCCAGACTCGCCACGGCCAACGGCCGAGATGCGGCATGTACACTTGCGTGAAAGACTGTCTGCTCCACCCAATCCACCGGCAGCGCACACCCCACTGTTTGAATCCGATTGGATAGTTCCAGCCAGCAAAGTTGGCCCTTGGCCGCCTTGCGTATCCGGATGTCAAACTCATAAAGGTTTGTATCTTGCTGCCGACGCAGGTTTGTAATCTCGATGCTCCCATCCGGGAGCCACTCTTTGGATGAAAAGTTGTAGACGCGTGCACCATCCAAATATGCCCGGATCTCGCCATCACTAATCTTCCCAGCAGTATCTGCCTGGAGAGGAATCCCGATCGCCTCCCCCGACCGGGGCAAACTCGGGCCGCCGAAATCAAGGTGCGGCTCGGGAGTTTTCGGAGGACGCCAATCCTGCGGTTGCGGACCACTCAGTTCCGTCACCGGCGTGACGGTTAGGTCGCCACGCACCCGAGGCTCTTGAGATTCCGAACTGCGATACAGCCGTAATATCTCCTTCATCCTGCCTTCCATGAAGGGTTGAAGGAGATGAATGTAGATAAAGCACTTCTCCGTGTTGCAGTCGGGCTCAAGGCCGTTCGCCTCAAGTCCCTCGAGAAGGGCTTGGCTGAATACCGACACAGCGCCTTTTGTCAGATCCGGGGACCAAGCCGTGGTTCCTGCGGCTGAGGCGTAAAAGATCGGGACCTTGCAGAGTGGGTTCACTCTTTTATTGGAAGGCTCGTTCAACACCTTCGTGCCGGTAAGTGTTGTGTACTCCGAAAGCTTGTCATGATCCTTCCGGCATGCATCCAGGAACAAGAAATGCAATGGGACCTTTAGGCCTTTCAATCCCTTAGAGATGTTCTCTGAACTCAGAGCCCGGTCAACATTCAGCACCGGTTGGTAGTCTCTGGGCAGGAGGATTTGTCGATCCTCGATGGTCTCCAGACCATGCCCGCTGAAAAAGAAGATGGAACGGCTCTCTTTTGCCGCTGATTCCGGCAGGTTCTTCATTTCGTCGAACCATGCATGGATGACCTTGTCGCAGCTTGCGAAGTCAGGACTGAGCGTCGCCTGCGCCATGCGCGGTGCGACCTGCAACTCCTCTTTGCTGGGAGCCAACAACAACCAACACCCAGCCAATGGGCAGCCGCTCACAAAGTATTCGTTCTCAAGCCATTCGAAGAACCGAAAGGCAGACAAAGCAGAGACCGGCAGTTTCCCAAGGGTGAGTGATTCAAGGCCGCCGTCAAGGGTTGCGTAGTCACTGATGCCAATCACCATGGCAAACGTGCCAGGCGTGCCGGCTCGCCACGCCTTATTCACCCATAAGCCGGGCTGATCATCGTGCGGAATCAAGTTCATTTCTGTTCTGATGGTTCTTGGCAGTCTCGCAGGTTCGCCAAAGTTGGCCGTAAAACTTTCTCTGATCAGATACTCAAAAGGGGACCTGCTATCGCAAGGTCACCATCGACGCCCGATCTGAAGATTCCTCCCGTATTTTAACAATCAGCAGGGGGGCGGTCTCGCAATGACGCCGAGACGGACGCGCCTCGACGATTGCTGACTCTTAAGCATTTGCCGATGCACTCGTCGATCCTTTCGTCCTGGTGGGAGCCAAAATAAAAGGGCTCAATTCGGTCGCGGGACCTGAGAACGTTGCCAGCAAGCCGCCGGGGCGAAACATTCCAACCGCCTTGGTCAGGCGCTTATGGATTGCCTCAATTTTTTCGCGAAAGCCCTCGCCTTCAGGATTCTTCAGGAAATCCTCGGCCTGACGCAGTGCGTACCCGGTTGGCTCCGCGAAAAAAGGCAGCGAGCTCGAGTCCAGCCTTAGGAAGTATTCCAGCGCTTCATCCCGGCCTCGCGAGTCCCTCTGCCGCAAGCATTGCTCGGCCCAAAGAACCGCCCCGTCAGGAATTTCGGGCGCAAGATTCGCGAGGTTTCGCAGCCAGTTGTGCAACTTGTCCCAGCGTCGCCCGCGCAGCAGAATCGTGCCGGCGATTGTCGCAGCGAGCGGCGATTGCACCTTATGAAGCAGTACCTCCTCGAGGTCATCGGCGCGGACGGAAAAGATCCGGTCGACCATCCGAAGGGCCTCCTGCGCGCTTTCCTCGTTATAGATGTCCCAAAGTTGCGCCGTCATTCCGAGGAAAGTGTGGGGGAAGAAGGCGCCCTGGCTATCTGCGGAGAGACTCACGTCGAATCTCTTGATCACCGGTGGGCTGAATTGAAAGTCCATTTCGACACGGAACACAGGGAGCGCCATACGATCCATGGGAAGCACAAAAGCTTGTGCCTGCGCAGAATCTTCAATCTGAAGCCAATAGGTACTTCCGTTCTGCGCGCCCGGGACAGTCAGGTTGAATTTTAAGACCGAGTTGTCATTCGAACGGCTCATTCCTGCAACCTGAATGTCGGAACCTTTTTCGAGCCACTGCATACTCGCATAGTCAAAAACCCGTGCTTTGCTCATCCACAGATCGCTGATCTGCTCGCTGCCAAAGAAATCGTGAACCTCGAGGAAGCTTGCTGCCGTCGGGCGGACGGCCGGCGATGATGAAGGACCTCGGATGTCCAAAGCGGTTGTTGGCCCTGCTGCCGGTGAGGGCGGCCCGGCCGCCGGGGGTCGACCGGGACCACCTGCGCCTGGGGGCGGTGAGGGCAGCCCGGCGGGCGGAGCGACTTCCGTGATGGGTTCCTCGGTTTGGTCTCCCCTCACCCGTACTCGTTGGCTCGAAGACTGATTGTATCGAGTGCGAACAATCTCCCCGATTTTTTTGCCCACGAAGGGACGCAGACGGTGAAGAAAAATACAACAGGTTCCGCTCTCGCAGTCGGGAGACAATCCTCGCGCATTCAGTCCATCCAACAGCGCCTCGCCGAACAGTGAGAGTCCCAGCTTCGGGTCATTCGGTTGCATGGCCTGCGTGCCGGCGGCTGAGCCGTAAAAGATAGGAACAAAGGAATCTGGATTGATGGCGGAGCTGGCTGGCTCATCCAATACCCTTGTCCCTTCCAGTGGAGCATATCGCCCGAGATTGTTGTGGTCGTTACGACACGCATCCACAAAGAGAAAATGCAATGGGATCGAGAGTGCCTTGAGCCCTCTGGAGATGTTTTGCGTACTCAGGGCGCGGTCAATGGGTGTACCTGGCTCGAGGTAGTCAAAAGGCAGGAGGATCTGGCGGTCTTCGATGATTTCAAGTCCATGGCCGCTGAAAAAGAAAACCGACCGGCTCTGCGCCGCGGCCGCTGCAGGTAAACGTGACATTTCAACTTTCCACTCCTGGATCGCCTTCTCACAGTTTGCGAACGTTGGCTCGGCAAGGTGCGCGTCGAGCCCGGTGGAAGCGCTGATCTCTTCGGGTGTAGGCGAGAGCAGAAGCCAGCATTTCGCAAGGGGGCTCCCCGTGCGTACGTATCGGCTCTCCAGCCAGGCAAAGAAAGCAAAAGCAGTGATGGCCGATACGAACAGCTGACCAAGTCCAAAGCAGGCTTGGCTGCCATCAAGATTCCCATAGCGGCTCACCCCGATGAGTACGGCAAACGTTCCAGGTAAGCCGGGAGCCCAGCCGTCGTTCACCCACAGACCAGGTCGCGTCTTGTCAGGCTTAAGCACTCGCTACCTCCAGTTCCGTTTCTTCGCAGCCGCGAGTTTGTCCGCGAACTTACGATAGAAGCTCGGCCGCATCAAATATTCCCCATGGGCCTTGATCAGCGAAACGCCACTGTCGTAGGTTTCGTCATCCACCCCATCTATGATGTCGCGAGCGGTGTAGCTGATAAAGTCGTTGTGATCCCAGACGTTCCACCATATGCCCAGATATTTTTGATCCGGGAATGGCACTTTGTTGCCGTGAGCCTTGGAATACTGGGGACTACTCTCAAGAAACAGCTTCATCTCCTCAAACAACCCAACCTGGGAAGCCGTCGCACACCAAAAATCAATCCGCAAATTCGATTGAGTTTTGGGCAAGAAGTGAGTCACCAGATCGTAGACGATCTGACCGCCCATGCTGTGCGTCAACACAATCAAAGGCTCGTTCGGCGCCGCTTTCTTTGCTTTATCCAAAGTGTCTATCATCAACTGCGGGATTGGTCCAGGGTTGGTCGAATCCTTCCGGGTATTCAAGTAGGCAAACACGTCCCCAACAAAGAGCGTCACCATGCGATTGATGGGCTCGCGGGTTTCGGCCACAACGGTTGAAAATGCGTAGGCGGGCGCGCTGACCGCCCGCGAGGATGCCTCGCCCACTCGATCAACGATCTTGCTCCAGATGCCGGTTCCTTGCGCAACCAGAACGCCAGTGTGTTTCTGAACCAGCATCGCCCTGAGTTTCTCAAGCTCCTCTTGAACGGTGGCGCACTGCGCCAATGCGGCGGGCGTTGCAGGATCGTGAGCCACTTCGTCGGCCGCGATAATCATCTGTGCGCGTGTACTCGGGTCTGCGGTTCCCTCAACAATTACGGTGGACAACAGGTCACTTAGATCCTCCGGGGAAAGATCTTTCAAGCGGATGCCCGGACCGAGCGAAGCACTCCCGGTCGCAGGGCCCGAGGGAACCAGAACGGACGAAGCTTGCGGACTGGCGGGAACGACAGGGATCTGGCTGCTATCTATCGAGGCCACCACCAGCGCCCTATCCAGGCTGTTACTGGCTGTCGGTGCACCTTGGCCAAACAAGACGCTCTTGGGTCGAGATTCTCGATCCCACGCGAATGCCGCTCCAAACTTTCCCCAATAGGCCTCGAATACCAGCCGGGATGGAGAAATATTCTTTCCCACGTAGCGGTTCAAAAACTCCGTGATTTCTTCCAAGTGGGGCTTATAAGAGGGGTCGTCGTCGCGATTCGCTACGCCATGGACATATACGATACTCATGATGCGGGCGATTATGCGCCAGATCGATTGGGCGAATCAACTCGGTCCTCGATTGACGCCCCCGCAAACCTGAATAGCGATGACCATTCCACGGCCGGTAGGGCGTGGCAATGCCTTCCATGGCCTTCCAGTCTTGAGTCGCGACCGCGCTCGGTGATTCGGTTTAGGCAATCACGTAGAAGGCCGATTGCCAAAAGAAGCGGAAGACATCCCAGACACCGCATTTTATGAGTCAAGTTGTGGGTGTCAAATTGTGGGTTGGAAAATGTCCTCAAAGACCGTACGCTGTTACATCGCAGGGGCGTTGACGTGTCCACGATTCC
>Ga0193726_1002963_pt1 | contig 11089 bp, 11 predicted proteins | sample H2c1metaG_FD_144928 | JGI IMG/M metagenome (GOLD analysis project Ga0193726, IMG submission 144928) | Soil microbial communities from a riparian zone of the East river system, Colorado, United States - H2c1 | ecosystem: Environmental > Terrestrial > Soil > Riparian zone | place: USA: East River... | reverse complement strand
ATCAGCAAATCTTCCGTTCTTTGAGGCACCTAGCAGAGTACATTGCGGCGCAGAGAACCAAGTAGCCATGGCTTCGGGACGTAGACTGCAGCTTGCTGCCGTCGTCGTGTTCTTTATCGCTTACTCAGTACTGTCGCACTACAGCAATTTGAACTCACAGGCGCGGGATTTGAGTGCAGGTCTCGCACTCGCGCCCATGCTGACTCTCGGTCTCGTTCTACTCTGGCGCTGGAGCGGTGCGCTGATCGCCGTCCTGGCGGCCGCGGCCGCGGCGTTTCTGTTGCATCTCTTCTGGCCGCTGTTCACCGAGAATTTTTCCATCGTGTACTTGCTCCAGCAGTGCGGCTTCTACGCCATCATGGCCTTTACTTTCGGGCGCTCGCTGTTCAAGGGCCGCATGCCGCTCTGTACGCAGTTCGCGGACAGGGTTCACGGGCCGCTCTCCGCGCTCGAGCTGCGCTACACCCGCAACGTCACCGTTGCCTGGGTCATTTTCTTCATGCTGAACATGGCGGTGACCTTTGTGCTGTTCGAATTTGCGCCGCTGCGCATCTGGTCGCTTTTCGTCAACTTCTTTTCACTTCCCTTGATCCTGCTGATGTTCGTGGCGGAATACTCAGTCCGGCGCTGCGTGCTGCCGGGGCCGCGCAGCGGTCTGATCGCAACCATGCGCGTGTACTTCGCGAATCCGCCTTGAAGCTCATGGACACCATCGCGCTATTGTCGCATTCCTCACCGGCGTCGGTCGTGGCCTATCGCAGCGGCGTTGCGGTTACGGCAGCACAATTTCTTTCCGACGCGAGACATTTGGCAAAAGGCTTGCCTGATTCCAGGCATGTACTGAATGTGTGCGCCGATCGATATCAGTTCACGGTCGGGCTGGCTGCATGCTTGATGTCACAGCGCGTGAGCCTGCTGCCTTCGACGCATACTCCGCAGGTCATTGCACAGCTCGCGGCCTTTGCACCGGATGCATTCTGTTTGACCGATGATCCGCACTGCGACATAGAATTGCCGCAGGTTTATTTTCCCGACCGGTTTGCCGGGCCCGCCCGGGACGCCTCAGCGGAGTGCTTCAGCATCCCCGGCATCCCCACGACCCAGCTTGCGGCGGTTGTTTTTACCTCGGGCTCAACCGGCTCACCCGTTCCGTACAAAAAAACCTGGGGCCTGCTGGCGCGCTGCATTCAGAACGGCGCGCCGCGCTTGGGATTGGCTGATGGGCGGAGCCATGCGATCATCGGCACCGTACCCGGACAGCATATGTACGGCTTTGAATCGACCGTACTGCTTGCGCTCTTGAGCGGCAACGCCTTCTGCGCGGAGCGGCCGTTTTATCCAGCCGACGTTGCGGCCGCCGTCAATGGGGTCCCGCGGCCCCGGGCCCTGGTGACCACGCCCATCCACTTGCGCACCCTGATCACCTCCGAAGTGGAATTCCCGCCGGTGGATCTGGTGATGTCGGCAACGGCTCCCTTGAGCCGGGAGCTGGCGCGCGAAGTAGAGAACAGGTACCAGACCTCGTTATTGGAGATTTACGGCTCGACGGAAACCGGCCAAATAGCCCTTCGACGGACCGCCGACACTGCTGCGTGGCGGCTCTGGCCGGGCGTTCGCCTCAGCATTGTGAATGAGCAGGTCTTTGCGCAAGGTGGTCACATCGAGCAACTGACGCCAATGTGCGATGTCCTCGAGATCACCGGGGAGGAGGAGTTCCTGCTGCATGGCCGTACGGCCGATCTGGTCAACGTTGCGGGCAAGCGCAGCTCTTTCGGCTACTTGAATGCGCAGCTGAATGCCATTCCGGGCGTGCTTGACGGCGCGTTCTTCTTGCGGGAGGGTTTGTCGGGGTCGACGGGGGTGACTCGCTTGGGCGCCGTGGTGGTGGCTCCGGGATTGAGCGCAGCGATGCTCACCGATCTGTTGAGGCAGCGAATCGACCCGGTGTTTTTGCCGCGTCCGTTGCTCATGGTCGAGCAGCTGCCGCGCAATGCCACGGGTAAACTGCCTCAACAGGCACTACAGGGCTTCGCCGATCGTCAACTGCGCATCAACGAATCGCAATGAAAATGCACAGCACGCTCCATATTGCGGCGGACCACCCGGCGTTCGCAGGCCACTTCCCCGCATTCCCGGTGCTGCCCGGCGCCATCCTGCTCGATGAGATCTTCAAAGCCATCGAACTTGCGCGCGGCATTGATCTTCGCCGCTGGCATATTCAGTCCGCGAAGTTTCTCCATGCGGTGCGGCCGGGCGAAACCCTGGTCTTGGAACACGATGCGCCCGCGCCGGGATTGATTCACTTTGCGATTCGAGTGGAGAGCCGCAAAGTGAGCAGCGGCATGCTCCATGAATCATAAGGGCGCGAACCTCGTGGGCGGCCCAACCGAGGCGGCGGAATGGGTCAGGCATCGCGAGCGCGGCAGCCCTCGGTTGCTGAAGATCATGGCGTTTCTTTCGTTGCGTTTGGGCCGAACGCTGAGCCGCATCATTCTGTATGGCATCGCGGCGTATTTCTTTCTCTTCGGGCCCAGCGCGCGACGGCATTCGCGGTGCTACTTGCGCCGCGCCTTGGGGCGAGCGCCCACGGCCCGCGACCGCTTCCTGCAAATCTTGAGCTTCGCGAGCACCATTCACGATCGCGTGTACCTCATGAACGATCAGTTCGAGAGATTCAATATCTCGGTCGAGGGAGAGTCGATGGTGCTGGCCCAGGCATCGCTCGGCCGCGGCGCCCTGCTGCTGGGCTCGCACATGGGCAGCTTCGAGGTGATGCATTCCTTGAGCCGGCGGCAGAACGGTCTGCGCGTTTCGATGGCGATGTACGAGGAGAACGCGCGCAAGATCAGCGGCATCCTGGCCGCCATCAATCCAAAAGCGGTTCCGGACATCGTATCGCTCGGCCAAATCGATGCCATGCTGCGCATCGCAGAGCGTCTGGAGCAGGGCGGTTGCGTCGGCGTGCTGGCTGACCGCACCTTGGGAGAGGAACCCACGCAGGCCGTTAGGTTCCTCGGGGAGCAGGCCTACTTACCCACCGGACCGATGCGCGCGGCCGCGATTCTGCGCTGCCCGGTTTTCTTCATGGCCGGTCTGTACCGCGGCAAGAATAGCTATCATGTGGTATTCGAACGGGTCGCGGATTTCTCCGCCACAAGCGTCGGAAGCCGCCGTCTTGCGGTGAGCGCTGCGATCGAGCGCTACGCGGCGGTGCTCGAGCGATACTGCCGCAGCGATCCCTACAACTGGTTCAATTTTTTCGATTTCTGGCATCGCCCGGCCGGAAACCGGAGTCCCTAGTGCGCCTGCCGCTCATTGTCTTGAGTATTATCGCAGCCTTGTGCGCCACGGCTGCGTCGGGCGCCACGGCTGCGTCGAGCCGCCCGGCTGCGTCGAGCCCAACGCCGCCGCCCTTCAGTGATCTTAACGAGGTCATGGGTCTGCTCGCGATGCGGCAACACGGCCGGGTCGAATTCATCGAGCAGCACTTTCTCAAAGTCTTGAACCACCCGATCGAGTCCTCGGGCGAGCTGCGCTATGACGCGCCGGACCGGCTCGAGAAGCGCACGCTCAAACCGCATGAAGAAACTCTGGTGCTCACCGGCGGAGTCTTGACCGTGGAACGTGCGCACAACAAGCGCGTAATGGATTTACATGCTTATCCGCAAGTCCAGCCGTTCGTCGAAAGCATTCGTGCCACCTTGGCGGGCGATCGCAGCGCCCTCGAAAGATTATTTCATCTGGAATTCACCGGCAGCGTTGCACGCTGGACCTTGACCTTGGTGCCGGTGGAATCCAAGGTCAAGCAGTCGGTCGCTCAGGTGCGCATCGAAGGCGCGCGGGATCAGCTGTTGAAGGTTGAAATTCGCCAGCCCGACGGCGACCGGTCGTTGATGACCCTGCGGCCATCCACATTGCCATGATGGTGCGCCGTGCGCGAGTGCTCATCCTCTGGGTTGGGTGTATCGCATTCGCGGCATTCATTGTGGCGCGCGCCCACTACATCACCGATTTATCGGCCTTCTTGCCGGCCAATCCCACGCCCGTCCAGCAACTGCTGGTCGATCAGCTGCGCGACGGGCCCGCCACCCGCCTGATCCTGATTGCGCTCGAGCGAGGCGACGCCGTCGCGCGCGCGCGCGTGTCGGTGGCGATGGCCGATCAGTTGCGCAAGGATCCCCAATTCTCCAGCGTCAACAACGGCGAGGCCGTGGCGGGCCAGAGAGATCGCGAATTTCTGTTTCAGCACCGCTACCTGTTGAGCGATGCGGTGACGCCGGAGCGCTTTTCGGCGTCCGGATTGAACGCGGCGATCAAGGAGACCATCGACAACCTGGCCTCACCCGCGGGCTTGCTGTTCAAATCCCTGCTACCCCGCGATCCAACCGGGGAACTGCTGAACATCTTCGACCAATTGGCGCGCGCGCCGGCGCCGCAGAGCCGCGATGGCGTTTGGATTTCCGCCGATGCAACCCGTGCCTTGGCCGTCGCGCAAACCGCGGCAAGCGGCTCCGATAGCGACGCGCAGAGCAGGGCGATCGACGCGATTCGCGCGGCATTTGCCGCCGCGGCGGGCGATTCGCAACGGGGCCCGAATAAAGGCGTGCAATTGCGCCTCAGCGGGCCCGGCGTATTTGCCGTGGCGGCGCGCGCCAAAATTGAGCGGGCCGCCGTGCGGTTATCGATCGCCAGCAGCATACTGGTGGTGGCGCTGCTGCTCGCCGTCTATCGATCATTGCCCGCGCTCGGGTTGGGCCTGCTGCCCGTGACCACCGGTGCGCTCATCGGCGTGGCTGCAGTGGCGCTGGGATTCGGCGCCGTGCATGGCGTTACCCTGGGTTTCGGCATTACTTTGATCGGCGAGTCCGTCGACTACTCGATCTATTTCTTTATTCAATCGCGCCATGCCCTGAATCGGGTCGCCGGCCGCAGCTGGCAGCAGTTTTGGTGGCCGACGGTGCGTCTCGGAATGCTGACTTCCGTGTGCGGATTTGCGTCGCTGCTGCCCTCGGGTTTTCCCGGACTGAAGCAGCTGGGTCTTTATTCCATCGGCGGCTTGATTGCCGCCGCCTTGGTGACGCGCTTTGTGTTGCCCGCGCTCCTGCCGCGGGACTTCGCGATTCGCGACGTGACGCCTTTTGGCACTCGCGCCGCAGCCCTGTTGCAGGGTGTGCGGCGGATCGGCCGCGCTGCCATTGCGCTGTGGAGCGTTGCACTGGTGATGCTGGCGATTGCCGTGCTGTACCGCGATCGCGCAACGCTTTGGAATCGCGAACTGTCCGCCTTGAGCCCCGTGTCGATCGAAGAGCAGGACTATGATGCGAAGCTGCGCGCCGATCTGGGCGCCGCCGACGTGCGCGACCTGGTGATCGTCTCCGGACCTGACCTGGAATCGATACTGCGAAGCGCGGAGCGCGCGGCGCATGCACTCCAGGCATTGGTGGATGAGAAAGCGATCGGAGGATTTGAGAGCCCGGCCAATTATTTACCCAGCATGGCCACACAAGAAATACGCCGCAGCGGCCTGCCGAGCGCACCTGAACTGCGCGCCAATTTAAAGCAGGCGCTCGATGGCTTGCCCCTGCGCGCAGATCGTCTACAGCCCTTCCTCGAGGACATCGAAGCCACCCGCCACACGGCGTTGGTCTCCGTGCGTGACCTCGTGGGCACCTCGCTGAACGCCGGCTTCGATGCGCTGATCCTTCATCAACGGGACAAATGGGATGCCCTGCTGCCGCTGCGCGGCGCGGCGGCCGACCGGCCAATCGACATGGCTCGCGTAGTCGCGGCACTGAAAGACGCCAAGGTGGGCGACGCGCAGGTGCTCGACCTCAAGCAAGAGTCGGACACGCTGTATGCCAGTTATCTCTCCGAGGCAATCCGCTTTTCACTCGCCGGATTTCTGGCGCTGACCGTTCTGTTGCTGTTTGCGCTGCGCTCGCCGCTGCGCGTCGCACGCGTGCTGGCGCCCTTGGTGCTGGCGGTGCTCACCGTTGCCGCAGGCCTCGCCGTCGGCGGCGTGCACTTAACCATCCTGCACCTGGTGGGCATGCTGCTGATTGTGGCCGTCGGTTCGAACTACGCGCTGTTTTTCGACCGCCAGACCCACGCGGAAGGAGATGGCAGCGAAGCGCTCACGCTGGCATCGCTGGTCATTGCCAATGCCAGCACGGTGATCGGTTTCGGTCTTTTGTCCTTCTCGCAGGTTCCCGTGCTCGTCGCATTGGGCACCACCGTGGCGCCGGGAGCATTTCTCGCGCTGCTGTTCGCAGCAATCGGCGCACCCGCCGCAAGCGCTCGTGCGCAGCATACTTAAGCTCGCCGAACACGGCAGCATGGCCCCGACACAGATGGTATGGTTGCCGGGCGCCTATCACTCTGCTCAAGATTTCCTGGACGCAGGCTTTGCGGAGGCGGCTCTCAAGCGACAGCTCCCGTTGGATCTTCGGTTCGTCGATTTGGAAATGCGGCATTTGGATGACCGAGAGCCGCTTGACAGGCTGCGCGACGAGATCGTGTTGCCGGCGCGCAGATCGGGGGTGTCGGTTTGGTTGGCGGGAATATCGCTTGGCGGCTTGGCAGCGCTGGACTACGCCAGTTCCTATCCCGGCGAGTTCGATGGACTGTGCCTGCTGGCGCCCTATCTGGGAAATCGCATGCTGCTCAACGAAATCGCCGCGGCCGCGGGGCCGGCCGGATGGGAACCGGGTGAGCTTGCGCAAGCCGATGCGGAACGCCGAATATGGCGCTACCTCAAGCTGCGAGTCGACTCGCGGCCGCTGTACCTGGGATACGGGCAAGATGATCGATTCGCGGCGGCACATGGCCTGCTCGCGAATTGGCTGCCGGCGCACGCCGTCGATGTCATCGGAGGCGGCCATGAATGGCGCACGTGGATCAAGCTGTGGGAGAAATTTCTGGACTCGCGTTTCAAATGAACCAAGAAAGCGACCCACCGGGCCGGTGGATGCCTTCGCCGCTGTTGTGGGCGTCCGGCGCCGTGCACCTGGGCGCAACGGCGGCCGTGCTCGCAAGGCCGCACGCGTGGCCGTGGGCGCTCGGCGCGGTGGCGGCGAACCACGTTGGATTGGCAGCGGCCGGCCTTTGGCCGCGAAGCCGGCTGCTGGGCCCGAATTGGATACGGCTGCCGGCGCAGGCCGGTATCACAGGGGTGGTCGCGATTACCATCGATGATGGACCCGAGCCGGATGTCACGCCGCAGGTTTTGGCGCGGCTGGCGGAGTACCGCGCGTGCGCAACTTTTTTTTGCGTCGGCGAACGCGTGCTGCGCTATCCGGATCTCGCGCAAGAAATCGTCCGCCGCGGCCACGCGATTGAAAATCACAGTCAGCGGCACCGGCACAATTTCTCGTTGCTGGGACCAATGGGAATGAGCGTCGAGATTTCACGCGCGCAGGAGAGCATCTTTCTCGTGACCGGAAGCCGGCCAAGATTCTTTCGCGCGCCGGCGGGCCTGCGCAATCCCTTTCTCGATCCGGTGTTGGTGCGTCTGAAACTGCAGCTTGCCAGTTGGACACGCCGCGGATTCGACACGGTGAACGGTGATGCCGATGCGGTGTTCCGCCGTCTGGCCAATCGGTTGCAAACAGGCGATATCTTGTTGTTGCACGACGGCCATGCGGCGCGCAGCCGCAGCGGCAAGCCGGTGATCCTGGATGTCCTGCCGCGCCTGCTCGACGCACTGAACAGCAAGGGTTTGACACCCGTGACGCTGCGCTCGGCGTTGGCCGGAAAATCATGAAACCCTTGCTGCTCGCGGAATATACGGCGACCAGCTGCATCGGCCAGGGTGTGGCGGCGACGCTGACCGCCCTGCTCGAGCAACGCAGCGGACTCGCGCGCTGCGAATTCGAAACCGTGAAAATCGATACCCACATCGGCGAAGTTCCCGGCGTGGATGCGCAGCATCTGCCCAAAGCCTTGCAGATATTCAATTGCCGCAACAATCGTTTGGCTGAGCTTGCCCTGCAACAGGACGGATTCTTCGACGCTGTGCAAGCGGCGGCGGCACGCTGTGGCCGCCGTCGTGTCGGGGTGTTCATCGGCACGAGCACGGCGGGCATCATGCAGACCGAACTTGCTTATCGCGCGCGTGATGCCGCCAGCGGGGCGCTGCCGGCGAGCTTCGAATACGGCACCACCCACAACTCATTTTCGGTCGCAGACTACATCAGACGGCGTTGCCGGCTTGAAGGCCCGGCGGTGGCGGTTTCCTCGGCTTGTGCATCCAGCGCCAAAGCGTTCGGTTCGGCACGGCGCATGATCGAAGCAGGACTCATCGATGCGGCACTGGTGGGCGGAACGGACTCGCTGTGCCTGACGACATTGTATGGATTCCATTCTTTGCAGCTCTCCTCGCCCACGCCGTGCCGTCCCTTCGATGCCGCACGCGACGGCATTTCCATCGGCGAAGCTGCCGCATTCGCGCTGCTCGAGCGGCTGCCGGAAAATTTGGACCCGGACTCCGTGCTTCTCTACGGCGTGGGCGAATCGAGCGACGCCTACCATATGTCGGCGCCCCACCCGGAAGGCCTGGGCGCAAAGCGCGCCATGCAGGCTGCCTTGACGGCGGCGTCGATGGAACCCGGCGACATCGATTACATCAACCTGCACGGCACCGGGACACCGAGTAACGATCGCTCCGAGAGTCAGGCGGTCACCAGCATTTTTGGTCCGACCACACCTTGCAGCTCGACCAAGGGCGCGACCGGTCATACATTGGGGGCGGCAGGTGCGTTGGAGGCAGTCATCAGCGCACTGGCCATCCAGAATGCGTTGATGCCGGGCGGCGTGCACACGGCTCGAGTGGACCCGACTCTCACGGCCCACTACATCAAGGAGAACCGGCGCGCGCGGGTTGTGCGAGTGCTCAGCAATTCTTTCGGCTTCGGCGGAACGAATTGCAGTCTGATTTTCGGCCGTGCGGGATGAGGTTGTCCGCATATATCGGCGGCGTCGGCGTCTTGGGTCCCGGCCTCCACAATTGGCCGCACGCAGCCGAGGTGCTGACGGGCAAGCAACCGTATCTAGCCGCGCCCACGGTGCTGCCCACGCCCGCGATGCTGCCGCCCGCGGAACGGCGGCGCACCGGAAGGGTCGTGAAGTTGGCCTTGGCGGTGGCGTTGGAAGCCACCGCGAGTGCCGATGCGGATCCGACTTCACTCCCCAGCGTGTTTTCCTCTTCCGGAAGCGATGGCCATATCTGCCATGAAATCTGCCAAGCGTTGGCGCTGTCGACCCGCGAGGTATCGCCGACACGTTTTTCCAATTCCGTACACAATGTCGCGGCCGGTTATTGGAGCATTGCCACGGGTTCCATGGCCGAGTCGAATGTTCTGTGTGCGTTCGACGCCAGCTTCATCGCCGGTCTGTTGGACGCCTTGACACAGGTCGCCGTCGACCGGCAATCAGTTTTGCTGGTCGCCTACGACAGCGAATACCCAGCGCCGCTGCACGCCAAACGCCCCATACCGGACGCGCTCGGCGTGGCTATGGTTCTCGCCCCCGAGCGCAACGCGACCTCGATGGCGAGGATTGATCTCACGCTCACCGACGAAACTTACGAGAACATGTCGGACCCTCAGTTGGAAGCGTTGCGTGGCGCGATTCCTGCGGCGCGTTCCCTGCCGCTTCTGCGCCTCCTGGCGGTCGGCCTCCCGGGTCGCGCCATTCTCGACTATCTCGACGTGTCGCGCGCCGCCGTGCAAATCGAACCATGCCGCTGAACCGGGCATTCATTGAGGCCCGCATTCCCCATCAAGGCCGCATGTGCCTCCTGGACGAAGTCATCGAGTGGGATGCTCGGCACATCCGCTGCCGTACGGCCACTCACCGCGCACCCGACAATCCGCTGCGTTCGCACGGCCGCTTGGGCACAGCCTGCGGTATAGAATATGCCGCGCAAACCATGGCGCTTCACGGCGCGCTGGCGGGCGGCGCGGCGACTGGCGCGGTAATTGGCGCGGCGACCGGCGCGGTAATTGGCGCGGCGACCGGCGCGGTTGATGCGCTCGCAGGCGGTTTGTCGCGGGTCGGGCTGCTTGCCAGTGTTCGCGACGTGCGCCTCACTGTCCTGCGACTGGATGACATTGAGTCCGATCTGATTTGCGAGGTGACCCACCTCGCCGGGGACAGTCGCACGGCGTTGTACGGGTTCGCATTGCGCGATCGCGACAGAAGCTTGCTCAGCGGGCGCGCCTCGGTGATCCTGGATGCGGGCGGACGGCTAGGACTATGAATGACATTACGACTCGCGCCTTGGTCACCGGTGGTAGCGGCGGCATCGGCGGCGCCATTTGCCGGGCCCTGAGCGCCCAAGGCCACTATGTCTATGTGCATGCGCATCGGGGTATGGCCTCCGCCCAATCGGTGGCCGCCGGCATCCGCGAGGCAGGCGGCCAAGCGAGCGCCATTCAATTTGATCTAACCGATGCTGACGCGACGCGCACGTCGATCGACAAGATTCTCGAACACGGACCCATTCAGGTCTTGGTCAACAATGCCGGTGTGCACGACGATGCGGTGTTTCCTGGAATGAGCCCGCAACAATGGCATCGCGTCATCGATGTATCGATCAATGGTTTTTATAACGTCACGCAGCCGCTGATGCTGCCGATGATCCGCACGCGCTGGGGCCGAATCATCACCCTCTCGTCGGTCACGGCGCTTCTCGGCAATCGCGGCCAGGTCAATTACGCTGCGGCCAAGGGAGCGCTGAACGCCGCCACCAAGGCGCTGAGCCTCGAAGTGGCGAGCCGGGGCATCACGGTCAACGCCGTTGCACCCGGCATTATCAGCACCGACATGAGCAAGCTCGCCTTCGATGACGCGGCCATCAGCAGCCTCGTTCCGATGAAGCGCGCCGGCTCGCCCGATGAGGTGGCGAGCTTGGTGGCATTTCTCGCGTCGCGGCAGGCGGGCTACATTACGGGGCAGGTCATTTCCATCAATGGCGGAATGATCTGACTTGAATATGCCCGGCCTTGCCGCCACCACCGGCGCGCAGAAGAACGAACTCATTCTCTTTTATACGCTGTTGGAGCTCACGATCATTGTGGCGGCCGGCCGG
>Ga0193726_1002962_pt1 | contig 11090 bp, 7 predicted proteins | sample H2c1metaG_FD_144928 | JGI IMG/M metagenome (GOLD analysis project Ga0193726, IMG submission 144928) | Soil microbial communities from a riparian zone of the East river system, Colorado, United States - H2c1 | ecosystem: Environmental > Terrestrial > Soil > Riparian zone | place: USA: East River... | reverse complement strand
AGCGGGATCACCGAACCGCGCGACGCCATCACGTTTCCGTAACGCGTGGCACAAAAGACCGTGTGCGACGTGTCGGCGAGACGGGCCTTGGCGACCATCAGCTTTTCCATGAGCGCCTTGGACATACCCATGGCGTTGATGGGATACACGGCCTTGTCGGTGCTCAGCAAGATCACTTTCTCGACTTTTGCGGCCAGAGCGGCATTCAGCATGTTCTCCGCGCCCAATGCGTTGGTGCGAATCGCTTCCAGCGGAAAGAACTCGCAGGACGGCACCTGTTTGAGGGCTGCGGCATGAAACACGCAGTCGGCGCCCTCGATCGCGGGGAGGATGCTGCCGTAGTCGCGCACGTCCCCGATGAAGAAGCGCAGCTTCGGATCGTTCAGGTCCTTGCGCATGTCGTCCTGCTTCTTTTCGTCCCGGCTGAATATGCGCACTTCCCTGATGTCGGTCTTCAGAAACCTCCGCAACACAGCGTTGCCGAAGGTTCCCGTCCCTCCGGAGATCAAAAGAGTTTTATTTACGAACATGGGCGACTACAAAGTTTGGGTTTGCGCATGGCTGGGTTGACTCTCTTTGATTCGCGGTCTTGAAAATAGGTCCTTAACAGAAACAAAAAGCAAGAACATGACCAAACCTGTCAACGCTCCCTTATAGTAAGCAAAGGTTTGATACCATGCCCCGCGGAAGAAAAATGCCAGCAGTGCAACCAGAATCATGAACCATAAAAACTTGCCCATTAGCGCCTTGCGATAGCAAATCCCCATCAGGAACGAAATAAGGAAAGGGATCGCCAGACAACCCAATATCCCGAAATTCAGATACGCCTCGGCCAATTCAAAGAACCCTCCGATGGCCGCGTATCCGTGATCCTGAAACATCCATGCCAGATCTACGGGGCGGTCCGGATACATGAACTCCGGCGGCGATCGAAGCAGATAATCAAAATACGTCTTTCCATACTCAAAGTTGATTATATTGTGGTCAATCATATGCAGCGTGTTCGAAAACGTAGTCGCCATGCTGCTGATCGTCCCTGCGTGATAGATCCCCGAATCCGCGAGCCGCTTGTATCCCTCAATAACGGTCTCCCCCGTGGCATCTGCATAAGCCAAAGTAGAACGAAGCGAGCCCCACGCCTCAAGGAACAGGGCTAGGACCAACAACCCAAGGTAATGGTAGGCCCGCAAGCGGACAACCCGCCCGTGCGCAGCTGGGACCGCCACGATCAGCGCAAAAAGCCCGGACACTGCTTCCAGCCGCCCGCCGCGCACAAGGATGCCCCAGCCAAAGAAATAGACACCGAGAAAAATCAGGAGCGGCGTGACCCACCGTTTATTCAACCGCGAACCGGCGACCGCGGCAACCACGAGCGAGATCACGCCGATCGCCTGCAAATTGCCGAGCAGTTGTCCTTCTCCCTCCCCGGATGCATATACCACTTCAAAAACCGTAGGCCCGAAACTTCTCGCTGACAAATAGCCGGTGAGGAGAACGAGCCCGGTCGCGACCCAAAGCTGGGGTAACGGGGTGCCAATACCCGTTGCGATCCCCTTCCAGGCATATCCCGGTTGCCGCGATAGTCCAAGCCCCGCGGCCAGTAATCCGCCAACCGCGCCCAGCAGCGCCAGCGACGTAAGACCGAACATCCGCGCACCGATCTCCAACGTCTGTGTATCGATCTCTAGCGTTGAAAACGCGGCAGATGGATCTATCACCTTGACCAGTCCGGCGTAAGAGCCGATGGTAATCAGAAGCGCTAGCCGAGCCTGAAAGAGCAGGTTGTCACGAAAGAACCACAGGGTCACACCAGCTACGAACGCACCGATAGCAAACAGTACAAGGCCGTAATCGGCGTAAATTTGGGGAACCAGGACAATGACCAGCCCAACGATCGCGTTCAGGATAAGCGCACCTAACACGAACAAACGCCGATCCAGCCAACTTAGCAGCATCACAAACGGCCTCACATACCCTCGAAAAAATGCATGCACAGAACTCCCCGAGTCAGCGTTGCCGCCACCCTAGTCGACTTGCTGGGTCCAATCCATCGTTTCTAATGCCTCGGGAGAGAAATTGCCTAAGGTACCGTCGGCATTCCCTGCAATGACCCCAATTGCATCTAGGATTGTCAAAAACCTTCGGGTCCATTGGTGATCTGCAACACATCTTCGCCTTCCCTGCTCCGCAACAGCCCTCGCTTCATCTTGATTACTTCTGTAGTAACGAATCAGTTCGATAAGCTCATCAACGCCGCGATAACAAATTATTTCTCGACCGATACCAAAGCATCGCGCTAGGTCACCGTTATACGTCGTGGCATACACGCCACGTCCCACAGATGGAATTTCGAAATCGCGTCCCTTTAGGTTAGTAAGCCATCGGGAGTAATGCATGTCTCCAATACCTAGGTTTATCTTGCATCGGTTAAAGAATCTAAGCATAGATTCATCATCGAGCCTGCCTCCTTCCCATCCATCGCCAAAAACGACAACCTCTATGCCAGCCTTTGCTAACTTCGAAAGCAGATTCCGGCGACGCCCGAAGTTGCTTCCAACAAAGCCAACACCTATGTCCTGAGATACATCGCTGATTGGACGAAACCAATCGGTATCCGCTCCCTCAGGAAGGAAGATTGCCTGCCCCCCTTCCGCCCAATACCATGGCACAGAAGCAGTAGCAGAGGTCCATCCCAAGTCGAACTTTGGCGCAATGTTGTTCAACCCACTTATCCGGTCACCTCTTTCTATTTCCAACCACCAGTTCTTGTCATCCAACGAGATGTTCACAGTAGGTATTCCGATTTCCTCTTGGATACGGAGTACCGATTCGGCAGTTAGATCCCAGCCTAACGCATAGCTAAAGAACCAATCTATAGGTCGTCGCCTATGGATTTCCTTTATATGATCGAGCAATTTTTTCTGGAGCTCTTGCCGATTTAATGAGGACTTTGGGTTTGCAGATCGCAACTCACTTAGCGATAACCCTTGCCTCGTATAATCAAAACGGGTACAAAAACCCAATTTCGCCAAGTTCTTTGCAATTTGATTCTGATGTGCCCAATTTCCTGGAATATATGCGTAGGTGTGCACCTCACTGACGCGCCGAGGCACCGGCCTGTAGCCGCGATCTTCGATTCGCTTACGGGCTCTTGAAATCGCGGCAGAGGCGGACCAAGCATCCGGATTACCCGAGAGCGCTTCCTGATATTTCTCGCGAATTCGCCGGTACCCGGCGTTGAACCAAGCCTCTTGTGCTGTGGCGTAGAGACCTTCCCCTACCGAGCTAGAAAGTAAGGCCGACTTAAGGACGTTCTTAATCTGCATCCTGATAGTCTAGGCAAAAATTGTTGTAAAGCGCCGTTAGCTTTTCCCGTTTCTCCGGGCGCATTCGACAGTTGCGTATGATGATATTGAAGGTGTTAGCTGGAAAGAATACGGCTCATAGATTTGCAGAACCGCACATCAAGGAAAAGTTAGCGCGACTAAGCGTGCGTAGCAATGCACAGGTTTTCATGCAAGGCTCCCAATGGCAATGACTTGATCTGCCAACCAAGGAATCGGAATCCAGTTTTCGACTAACAACAGTGTTCTATCGCAAATTTGCCAGCAGGCTTTACGGAAAAAACCGCGGCGCCGTGAAGATTCGGCATCGTCCTTGTCACGGCTCGCGCGTACCGAGGGAGAAGAATTTTTCTTAAGCATCGCACGCGCGGTTTCGAGTAGGCTGCGGCGCCTCGGGCGAAGCGGGTGGCAGCGCAAATAGGTCAGACGAAGGCCTGCTCCTTGGTAAAGCCTGGCGACCGCAGCCGGGGTCATTTGCCAAACATGTTCTTGAGGGGCGTAAGCAAAGGCCCCGGGACAATTGGCCCACTCCACAAGCGCACGTGCTGACAGAGAGTTTGGCACCGCTATTACTAACGCCGTAGTGTGTTTGGCCAGTGCTCGAATAGCCTCCAGGGGATCCGGCAGGTGCTCAAGTACGTGGGACAAAACAATAGTGCCAACAAAACGCGGGTTCTGTAAGAAAGAGTCGATAGAGCCGATCTCAACAGGTAGCTTTCTCAATTGTCTAGCCAAGTGCACTGCGCGAGGACGCAACTCAATGCCAGATGCTGAAAAACCTTTCCCCTGCAGAATAGCGACGAGATCTCCTTCTCCGCACCCTATATCCAAGACTTCCGTCGGCACGCGCTCGACGATGAGCGCTCGCGCAATTTCTTCGGCCCAAGGTGAAGCGAAGGTATCGATATTTGAGCTCAATCGCAAGTCTTCAGTACCAGGCGACATATCTCCTAGTGCCGCTTCGGCCGCATACGGATCGCTCGGAGGGGGGTCGGTGCGCCCGAGCCCGCAGCCCAAGCAGCGCCAGATTGTGAAACGCGGGAGGCGGCCGCTTAAGACAAACGATTGAAGCATGTGTGTCTGCGTCCTTCCGCATGCGAGACACTCTCTTATCTCCCTCTGTAAGATCTTGTGTGATTTCATGGGTACGACTTTAGTGTGACAAAAACGGAACGCGTCTAAAAAAGTGCCCGGCACGCGGTAAGCCGGATACCATCCTAGATCAGATTGGACAAATTCAATTCTGCAAGCATTCTTTTGCCAGGCTTCGCATTCAAGATTTTGCAACTACCACTACTAGGCCGTTGCTAAACCCCGGATTCAGCCTGAGCAATAGATTGTAATAGACGAATAGCGTCAGTTTTCGCGGAGACCAATGATCGAATTTATAGAAATTCCAGTTGCCCGTAGAAATTCCCACCTGATAGTACTTTAAATCAAGAATACGTAACCCGACTTTTTGGCATAGGCTCGCGAATAACCTCGGTGTATATATGGCCACATGACTCGGGTCTTGCGACTCTACCCGGAATAAACCGTACAGGAAATTACTTGCATCAAGGGCGTTGGGTGTAGTCACTACCAGCTGTGTTGTATCACTCATCAGGTTTGCCCTAATATTTGAAAGTGCTTGTCCTGGATTTAAAAGGTGCTCGATTATTTCTCCCATAACAACGACATCTGGGACAAAGCCAATGCAAGCCAATGACTGCGGATCGTCAATATCTGCGTACAGAATGTTGTTGATTCCAAAATTAGTGTTCAGATGACTGACGAAGGCCTTGTTGTAGTCGAGCCCAACACAACGGGTGGCAACTCGCGTGATTCTCGCGTGTAGGAACGTTTGTGGATTGATCGTCGTTTCGAATACTTTGAGATCATTCGCGTCGTTCCCCTGAGCTGCGCCCAAGTGGATGACTTTCTTGCCAGCACACATATCGACTATGTACTGTTCCCTATCAATAATCTCTGCTCTTGGCAGTGAATGGAACATAATAATTTTTCTTTCGAGGGAGACCTTAGGTGAAATTCAATCCCACGAGTGTCATCCTTAGTCCAGCTTTGAATTCCTCAACGTAGTATTGGCTCTTTTGACCAGCAAGTAGTACAGCCCTGAAGCGCCAGTCAAGGCGGCCGCCATTCCTCCCAGCCCGAATGAGGACGCCAAGGGATAGCCCAGGACTATGAGGGCGACGGCTTGGGCTGCCTTAGGCCATATGTAAATCCCTGAACGATTACGACTTAGTCCTTCCACACTCAAAAGCTGCCCAAGGGTAAATATGGACAGCCCAAGCACCATCAGCCATAGAACATGGCTGTGGCCTGCATATTCTGCGTTCGTCAGCCAGCGTACAACTGGCTCCCCCCACACGAACGCCATCACTGTTGCGACAAAAAACACAATTGTCACTACGAGCTGCGTAGCCGAAAGCAACGAGCGACTTGCATCCACTTGGCCTTGGTTAGTAAGCGCACCAGCGCGAGCAAATACCACTGGGATGATAAGCTGATTCACGAATGCCCCAAGAACACCGATGGGAGCAGAAGCGATCTGATACAAGGCGGCGTAGGCTCCTACCCAATTGGACCCGCCGATTCCCTGCAGCAACCAACGATCAGCATATTGGCTAACCGCAGCCATTCCGGCCCAAGCGACAAAGGGCAAACTGAAACGGCGGAAACTCTCGGCATATCGAATTTTCGCGTCCTTAGCGACGACCTCGTTTCCGGCCGGCGCCAATAAACGCCACAGCGACTTGTATTGGATACAGAGCACGCCCAGAGAACCAATGCAATAGCCGGCCAATGCCCAAAAACCTTCATACCCGATTGTCACGACCAGAACCATAGCCATTGCCAATCTGCACCAGACATCAGCCGATTGAGATAAGGCGAGTCGTCGGCGCTCTCTCGCGGCAGAGAGCACCGATTGCACTGATCCAAGCAGACCTGAAATCAGACTGAACGCTACAGCCATTCCGATCAGCCATGCCCAATTGGCGCCCGCGATGAGAAAAGCAGCAGTCGCGCCTATGGCACCAACACCGACAACAAGAGGTATTAATCTGCGATGCACCCGAGCGAGCACCGCAAAATACGCCTCCTGCTCGCCCAAATCGCGGCTGACGGAGTAATACCGCAGAATGACTTGTCCCAGAGGGCCGAACACGAACATATTCATCAAGCCGGCAACCGTCATCCCGAGCGCCAACTGACCGTAGGCTTCTTGGGACATGACATTGGTAAGTACCTTGACTCCCACCAAACCGCCCAAAAAGGTGACGCCCTGTCCGAGCAGAACCCACAACACTTCCTGCTTGGCACCTCGAATCTTGACCGCCAACGCACGCAGAGCCGCTGTCTTAATAAAGATTGTGGATCCGACGCTTTTTTGAGTCACGTGTGCGGTTAGAGATCCAGAAAACCTATGGAAGTACAAGACCACGGGCCAACTCCCATACACATATGGCTTTGCCACACTGCGGGGCTAGCTTGGCTTATTACGGCAAATCCTTGTGGATTGCCAACGGTATTAGGCAAGCTGATGCTTAAGACGACGGCAGCCTACTACCTTATTCGCGAGCCGTCTCCAGCCCGTCATTTCCAGCGCGGACAAGGCGACAATCAGCATTCTCTTGGGCTTGGATTTCCTGTCCGGTTCGATCGCTTTGTCCATGACCTGAATGATGGTGGCCTCTTTGGCTTCGTCAATCTTGGCGAGCTCGTACTGCTTTGCCAGCAACTCGTAGAGAAATTCGTAGTACTTCACATCGCGCAAGCGACCGAGGTTGTCGAGGCCGCTACTGCCCGGCGCCTCTCCCTTTCCTAAAGCGGCAATCGGGGAGGAACCCTCGACGCGGGCAAGCTCGCGCCTGAGCGATTGGAGCTCTTCCTGAGTTCTCTGCAACTCCGGATTGCCTTCCGCTGCAAAGGTACGCATCACACCGAGCTGGACTTCCTTGACGGAGATCTCCGCACGCAGGCGAGCGGTGACCGCGATCATGCTGCGCCCCTGGGCGTCCACCTGGGCGAGTCCTCCCTTTTGCAGTCCCAGCCTGGCGGCAACTTCCGACGCAGTCAAACTGTCCTTCGCCTGCTCGAGCTGGCGCTCGAAAAACAACCTCCGCTGGGACGCTTCGGTGACTGCCAGAACCTGTGTAAGCTTCGTCAACTCATCCACGTAGGCGTTGGCGAGCTCCGCTGCGCGTTTCGGGTCTTTGTCCTCGACATCGATCCTGATGATGCCGTCTCTTCCGGCGGCAATGATCGTATTGTCCTGCAAATCGTTGCGCACACTGCTCTGCATTTTTTGTTCATACACATTTTTCAGATCGAAACGGGCAATCAGCTTGTCCGCCACCGTGCGGCTCTTGAGCATTCCGACGTAAAGATCGCTGGGGTTTTTTCCCAGCGCGCCGCCGCCCCCGCCCGTGAGGCTTCCCAATACACCCCCAAGCTGATTGAGCAAGGAGGAAGCAGCCGACGCGCTCTGCTGGGGCGGCAGTATCCGGGTCGTCCCGGTATAGATGCTCGGCAGGAACAGACTGACGATCGCAGCCGCGATCCCTACGACAAGGGGAACGCCGAGAACAACCCGCTTGTGCTTGGCGAGAACGATCAACAGGTCGAGCATGCCGATTTCGTCATCGCCGGATGAACTTTGCGCCACCGGAGAGTTCCCTGGATTTCCGGACTGAACACGCTCAGACATGATTCACTCCGGATTTCACCAACGCACCGATGCAGGCGATGGTTTTAGACAAACCCGCTTCCACACCATAAAGGTCCAAACTACTGATTGCGAATAACCGCAATCGCCGCCGCGCCCAGACCGAACTGGTAGAAGATCTGCGAGATGTCCTTGAGCGCGCGCGTGATCGTGGTGCGGTCGAGCTCCTCCGGCACCACGATGCTGTCCCCCGGCATGAGACGCGAGCGCTCCAGGGAAGCCGTGAAGAAGCCTTCCTGCCGCTTGCTCTTCACCGAACCGTCGGCACGCAGAACATACATGCTGCCCTCATCGGCGCCCTTGGTCGGGCCGCCCGCCTGAGTGAGGTAGTCTTCCACGCGCTTGTCGGGCTTGTAGATGAACGAGCTTTCGGTGAACACCGAACCGAACACGCTCACCATCGAGGGCGGCGGCGGTACGATGAAGCGGTCGCCGTCCTCGAGCGGCAACTCGGGAAGGTCCTTGAGTTGCGCGGCCTCGGGCAATTCGAGCACGATGCGGCCGACCGGCCGGATCTGGCGCAGGCGCGCGAGCAGTGCCTGCTGGTTGTCAGTCTGCTGCTTGAGCGAGGAGGCATCCTCGGGTGAGGTCACGTTCTGCGCCCGCAGCGAATTGAAGCGCGAGATGTCGCGCTCGAGACGATTCAGCGCCTCCTCCAGCGTCTTTTCCTGCTGCACGCGCGTGGATTCCCGCGTGAACTGCGCACCGAAGAGATAGGCATTGGGCGCCAGCCCCCCCACTCGGGCGACGAGCTGCTTGAGCGTTTCCCCGGGCACGATCTGGTGCACGCCCGAGCTGTTGAACTCGCCTTCGAGATGCATGTACTGCGTTTGTCTGGAGATCGGAACCCTGATGTCTTCCTTGGAGAACACCGTGACAATGTCGCCCGGCTGGAGGAGGACGTTGTGTTCCGGATCGCCGTCGATCACGGCCTTGGCGAGATTGAAGGGGACGAGGGACGTGGTCAGGTCTTCGCGGTTGATGCGCTCGACCACCGCATAGTCCCAGTTGACCTCGCGTTGCGAGGGCTTGATCTGATTCACGAGCCGCAGCGCGTCGGCTTTCGCCGCTTCCAGTTTGCCCGGGTCATCCTTTCTCGTGTCCTGGAGCCGGGTAATCTGCACCGAGCTCGAAATCTGACCGGGTTCGATGAATTTGGCCGCCTCGGATTCCGTCTGCGAGCGGCGGATCATGTCGCCGACGGTCGCGTCGAGCTCGCCTTCGCGCTTGCGCGGCTGGTTGAGGTCCTCTACGGTAAGCTTCGTCCCGGTAGCGCTTTGCTGTCTGAGAATGCGTGCGACGCCGTCGTCCAGACCCACCACCTGGTTGCGCTTGACCCAGTAGTCGCGCGAGAGCAGTGCTTCCCGGTCGGGGATGAGGTCGCGCACGCGCATGCCCTCGCGCCAGGGAAAGCGGCCGGGTTGCGCCACGTTGCCGCGCAGCGCCACGGCGTTGTCGAAGCGCGGCACGATCGAGTACACGGTGACGAGGTCGCCGTCGCGTATCGCGCGGGAGAGTCCACCCATGTCGAGAGTGAACTCCTCGACCTTGCGCGCCTTGTGGTCTTCGATGCGCTCGACCGTGGCCTTTTGGCCCGCGGCGGTAGTGGCAAGGCCGCCCGCCCAGCGGATCAGGTCGAACAGCGCCGTGTTCTGCGTGAGCTCGTACACAGCCGGCACGTTGACGCTGCCGGTGATGGCGACGAGTTGACCGACCGGGGCAATGTAGATCACGTCGCCCGGCAGAAGCCGCGCGTCCTTCGACTTGTCGCCCGAAAGGAGCAGGTCGTACAGGTCGACATCCGCGACGATGCGGTTGTTGCGCTTGAGCTGGATGCTGCGCATCGTCCCCTTGCTCGAAGGGCCGCCGGCCGCGAACACGGCGGTTACGAGCGTTGAGAGCGAGCTCACCGTATAGGTGCCGGGCCGTCTCGCCTGCCCCACGACGAAGATTTGGATCGAGCGCAGCCTGCCCAGGGTCGCCGTCAACTCGAAATTGCGGAATGTCCGCCCGAAAACCGTTTTCAGGTAAGCAGGCAGATCGCTCGCCTTGATTCCGGCGACATTGACAACACCCACCTTGGGCAAACTGATGGTGCCGTTCGGCTCGACGTTCGCCGCATAGTCGACGTCGATCTGCCCCCAGGCGCGAACCAGGACTTCGTCGCCGGGACCGACGACATAGTCCGCGTTGACCGGCACTTCGTCGGTCGGAGCAAACGTGCTGGGAACGTTCCTGAAGAGATCGGACCCGAACATCGGCAGATCGCGGCCCGTCGATTGCAGAACGAAATCCTGGAATTCGTTGCGCTCTTTCGGGTCGCTCTGAAGCTCCTGGATCTGCTGCTGAAGCTGCCGCGACTGAATTTCCCTCAGCTTGCGCTGCACGTCGGCGCTGGAACCGGCTGGAGCGGGCGCAGCTTCGATTCGAGCCCGCGGGCGGTTGGTGATCGTGGTTGCAGGCGGTATCGGAAGTTGCAGTTCCCCCTGGCTCGCTCCGGGCGCACCAGGCTGCGAGGCGGTCCTCTCCTGCGTTTGAAGCTGGTCCAGGAGAGTCTGCTGTGCCAGGGCCGGCGCTCCAAGCAGCACGCCCACGGACATACCGAACAGCCAGTGTGTGATCCGCATATCAGGCCCGTCCCTAAAAATCCGATTGAATTTACGAATACCCTGTAGGAATTATCCGCAGGGCGTTGAATCTTATACCCATTGTCCGGGTGAGTCCAACGGAGGCTGCCTCCGCCCACTGCGAGGAGCAGCAAGGGGAATTGTAGTTCGCCAGGCGCCGGAAAACCCTCCGGACTTGCGCCACCTTCATCCCACGGCAAGCATGGATGCAGCGCACGCTACAATACGCGACCCCGACACGGCGCGAATGCGCTCTCAAATACGTTCTCAATCGCGTTCTCAATCACGTTCTCAATCAATGAACAAACCGAAAGTCGCGTTGATTACGGGGGTCACGGGCCAGGACGGCGCTTATCTGGCGGAATTTCTCCTGAACAAGGGCTATGTCGT
>Ga0193726_1002961_pt1 | contig 11091 bp, 8 predicted proteins | sample H2c1metaG_FD_144928 | JGI IMG/M metagenome (GOLD analysis project Ga0193726, IMG submission 144928) | Soil microbial communities from a riparian zone of the East river system, Colorado, United States - H2c1 | ecosystem: Environmental > Terrestrial > Soil > Riparian zone | place: USA: East River... | reverse complement strand
CCGGAATGCCGGTGCCGGTGTCGCGAATCGTGACTTCTGCGCGCAGGCCGTCCGCGGAGCTTCGAACCTCGATGCCGATCGAGCCTTCGAAAGTGAACTTGAATGCGTTCGACAGCAGGTTGAGGATCACCTTTTCCCACATGTCGCGATCCACATAGACCGGCTGCGGCAGCGGCGCGCAATTCACCGCGAGTTTCAGCCCTGCCTTTTCGAGCGCGGAGCGAAAATTGGAGGCGAGTTCGGCGCTGTATCCCGCAAGTTCAAGCGGCTCGAAGAAGGCCTGATCGCGGCCGGCTTCGATGCGCGAGAAATCCAACAGCGTGTTCACCAGCTTGAGCAGGCGCACGCCATTGCGGTGGGCAATTTGCACCAGCTGACGATGGTCGCGCAGCGGCAGATGGTCGGGCTGATTCATCACGTCTTCCAACGGCCCCAACATCAGCGTCAGGGGAGTGCGAAATTCGTGACTCACATTGGAGAAGAATGCGGTCTTGGCGCGATCGAGTTCCGACAGCGCGTCCGCCCGGCGCCAGGCCTCCTGATAAGCCTGAGCATTCGCCAAACCGGAGGCAATCTGTCCGGCCACCAGATTGATGAATCCCAAGTAAGCATCGTCCATGCGCCGGTAGGGGTTGATGCCGGCAACCAGAAACCCCGCGGGTTCAACTTGTCCCTGCTGCGCGATGGGCGCGATGATGGCTTCGCGCGGAGCTTTGTCCCATGCGCCCGTCGGCATCGCCGTAAAACGGTCCTTCAGGTCGCTGAGATTCAAGACGGTTCGCTGCGACAGTATCTCATCGGCCGGCCAGACGGCGTCGGGATCGGCCGGGTCGATAGCCGCGGGCGCGATGGCGTGATTCGGTTCGACGCCGCTGCCGCAGGCCAATTGAGCGATGCCCTGTTCATCGAACAGGTAGGTCATGGTGAACGGCAGGTCTTTCAGGTTGTTGTTCAATTGACGCTGCAGCGCGTCCAGCACCCCTGCCATCGTATTGTTGCCGGCGATGTCGGCGGCAATTTCACGCAGGCTGAAAAGACGACGCTCACCGATGACGCGCTCGGTTTCCTCGGTAACCACGCACAGCATCCCGACGATTTTGCCGTCGTCGTCCGCCAGCGGCGAGTAGGAGAACGTGTGGTAGGTCTCTTCGGGATAGCCGCTGCGTTCCAGCAGCAACATCAGACCTTCGTCCCAGGTTGCTTCGCCGTTTTGCAGAACGTGTTCGATGCGCGGGCCGATGTCCGGCCAAATTTCCTTCCAGACTTCGCGGGCGGAGGCGCCTAACGCCCATTGCTGTTTCACGCCGAGCGTCGGGCCGTAGGCGTCGTTGTAAAACATGGTGAGCTGGGGTCCCCAGCACATCCACATCTGATATCGCGAGGTCAGCAGGATGCGGACGACGGTTTTCAGACTCTGCGGCCAGGACCCAGGGGGCCCAAGGGGCGTGTCCTGCCAGCGGATGGCGCGCATCTGTTTGCCGACGGTGCCGCCGCCCACGAGGAAATCGGCCGCCGCGGCCACCGACTTGCTATTCGATGCCATAGTGTTGCGAGACGCCTGCTGAACGCCGCTTAGCGCAGCGCAATAACTATTATTTCAATTTTTTTTGGGCATGCAAGCTTACGGCGCGCCGCCGACAAACAATAGCACTATTGCAGCGCAACAAAACCTCGCCCCTAGGGTTTTTGACCTCTGCGCTTCCAAGCCAATCCCAACAAAATCGCAGTGCCTCCCAGGCACAGGTAGGCGAAGAGATTTCCTACTGCCACGTAAACCGTATGCCCGCCGGCCATGTACGGCGCTTCCACCAACAGGCCGTCGGCCGACCGCGGATGACGGTACGGATCGTTGGCATAGGTTTTTTGCAGCACGCGGCCGTTGGGATCGATGAGCGTTGAGACCCCGGAATTGACCGAACGAACCATGCTTACGCGCAATTCGACACTGGCGAAAACGGCGAGCGCCAGGTGCTCCCATGGCTCGGTGTCCGCGCCGAACCACGAGTCGCTGGTCAAGTTCACCAGCAAATTCGGCTGCAATTGCCCAACGCCGCGTATGAATCCTTGCAGTATGTCCTCATAGCAGATGACGGGACCGAGGCGCCAATCGCGGCCATCCGGACCTTGCATCGAGATCACTCCGGGTCCGGCGCCTGCGGTAAATCTTCCGGCGCCTACCGGCAGAAGATTGCGCAGCCAGGGAAATGTTTCGATGCCCGGTATGTACTCGCCGAACGCAAGCAGCCGCACCTTGTCGTAGCGCCCCGCAACCTTGCCATTCTTGTCCAATAGCACGGCCGAATTGAATGCGTCCTGGCGCGCCGCGTCGTACATTTCGGCGCCGATCATGGTGGGCACGCTGAATCCGCGGCGGATCATCGCGAGCGAATCGGCGGAAAAGTCGGCGCTGAAATCGCGCGGCACGGCAATCGGAAAGCTGCCCTCGCTCCAGACCAGCAACTGCGCGCCTTGCTGCTGCAAGCGGCGCGATTGCTCCTGCAAAGCCGTCAATTGCCGCAGCGCTTCGTCGCGCGAGAATTCGCCATCGATGGTATAGGCGAAATTCGGCTGCACCAGTCCGATTTTGAGGCGCGGCGCATGCGCGACGACCCGGTCTATCTGGTGAATTCGCGCTGCGCCATAAATCAAGGCGGCAGATAACAGCGCCGCCGCTGCGATCGCCGGGTAGCGCGCCGCGCGCGCATCGCGGCTCAGATCGTACAACGCGCCATTGACCACCATCAGCAGCGCGGTGACCCCCAGCGGTCCGGTCAGATCGCTGATCTGTATGACCAGGGGATTCCACGCCTGGCTGATCCACTGGCCGCAGGGAAACAGTTGCGGCACCAGCAATTCCGCGCTCACCATCGCCATGGGCGCGAGCAGGGTCATCGGCAGCCGAACGCGTTTGCGAATGGCGCAGACGGCGGCGGTGAACAACAAAAAGATGAGGGCGCGGGCTGCACAGAAAAGCAGGAATACCAGCGCCGCCCCGATCCACGGGAAATCCGCAAAGCGGCGCATGACATCGATCAGCCAGTAAAATCCTCCGGCAGTTTCGACCACGCCGGCCCACCACCCCAAAAACAACGCGGCGCGATAGCTGCCGGCCTTCTCGATTGCCATGAGCATGGGAACCGCGGCGATCCAGGCAAGCAGCGAAAGATCGAACGGCGTTACCGCCAAAAACCATAGACAGCCGCTTAAGGTGGCCAATCCCAATGCGCCGTAAAATTTCGAGTTTCGCATTCGTCCTTTAAGTAAAGAGCAGTTCGCGGCTGTCCATCATCTCGGGTATTCTGGGCCCCAATCATGCAAGAAAGATACGAACCCGCCGCTGTCGAAGCGGAGGCACGGCATTATTGGGACCAGCAGCGCACCTTCGAGGCCAAAGAGGACGACGGCCGCCCGAAGTATTATTGCTTGTGCATGTTTCCCTATCCAAGCGGGCGCTTGCATATGGGACATGTTCGCAATTACACCATAGGCGACGTGCTGACGCGATTCATGCGCATGAATGGGCGCAACGTGCTGCAGCCGATGGGCTGGGATGCCTTCGGCTTGCCGGCCGAGAACGCCGCCATCGCGAACAAGGTGCCGCCCGCGAAGTGGACCTTCGACAACATCGCGCACATGAAGGCGCAGCTCAAATCTTTGGGCTATGGACTCGATTGGAAGCGCGAGCTGACGACCTGCCGCCCTGAGTATTACCGCTGGAATCAGTGGCTGTTCTTGCGCATGCTGGAAAAAGGCATCGCCTACCGGAAGACCGGCGTCGTCAATTGGGATCCGCTCGACAACACCGTGCTGGCGAACGAACAAGTCATCGACGGGCGCGGCTGGCGCACCGGCGCGCTGATCGAAAAGCGCGAAATCCCCATGTATTACCTGAAGATCACGGCATACGCCGAGGATCTGCTCGACTCGTTGAAGGATATGCAGGATTGGCCGGAGCGCGTGCGCACCATGCAGGCCAATTGGATCGGCCGCAGCGAAGGGGTGCGCCTGGGGTTTCCGCACGATATCGGCGAGGGGGGCGTGTTGCACGCCTTTACCACGCGCGCCGACACCATCATGGGCGTGACTTTCTGCGCGGTCGCCGCGGAGCATCCGCTCGCGACCCTTGCCGCGCGCAACAATCCGAAGTTGGCCGCCTTCATCGAAGAGTGCAAGCGCGGACCGGCGATCGAAGCCGAGATTGCGATTCAAGAAAAGAAAGGCATGCCCACCGGGCTGAGTGTGCAGCATCCGGTCAGCGGCGAACCCATCCCGGTGTGGGTCGGCAACTATGTGTTGATGAGCTACGGCGACGGCGCCGTCATGGGCGTGCCGGCGCACGATGAACGTGATTTCGAATTCGCCAAAAAATACAATCTGCCGATCAAGCCGGTGATCGATGTGCCGGGCCGCAGCTATTCTTTGGCGGCCTGGGAACCGTGGTACTCGGATCACGGCCGCTGCGTGAATTCGGGAAACTATGACGGACTGGAATACGAAGCCGCGGTCGACGCCGTCGCGCGCGACCTGAGCGCCAAAGGACTCGGCGAGAAACGCACCACCTGGCGATTGCGCGATTGGGGAATATCACGCCAGCGCTACTGGGGTTGCCCCATCCCCATCATTCATTGCCCGAGCTGCGGAGCCGTGCCGGTGCCGGACGATCAGCTGCCGGTGGTTCTGCCGGTCGACTTGGTGCCCGACGGCAGCGGCAATCCCTTGTTGAAGGACGAGCGGTTCCTGAACGTCAAGTGTCCGTCTTGCGGCGGCGACGCGCGGCGCGAGACCGATACCATGGATACCTTCGTCGATTCATCCTGGTATTTTTTGCGCTTTGCCTGCGCCGACAACGATCAAGCGATGGTCGATTATCGGGTTCAATACTGGCTGCCGGTCGATCAGTATATCGGCGGCATCGAGCACGCAATCCTGCACCTGTTGTACGCGCGCTTCTGGACTCGTTTCATGCGCGACATGGGCGCGCTTTCTTTCAAAGAACCGTTTGCGCGCCTGTTCACCCAAGGCATGGTGTTGAACGAGGTTTTCTTTCGCAAGCCTGAATCGGGGCGGGTGAAGTATTTCAATCCCGCCGACGTGACGGTCACGGTCGACAAGGACACGCAGCAGCGGGTGGCCGTGCTGCGCGAAGATGGCAGGGAAGTCGAATCGGGCGGCATGGTGACCATGTCCAAGTCGAAGAATAACGGCGTCGATCCGCAGACGCTGGTTGATGAGTTCGGCGCCGACACGGCGCGGCTTTTCATGATGTTCGCGGCGCCTCCGGAGCAGACCTTGGAGTGGTCGGATGACCAGGTGCAGGGCGCATTTCGCTTCATCAAACGGCTATGGAAGGCGGTTCACGATCATGTCTCGCGCGGCGCGGCGCCGCCTCTCGACAAGCCTGCTCTGACCGAGGCGCAACTTAGGCTTAGGCGGCACTCGCACCAGACCCTTGCCAAGGTCACGGATGACATCGGCCGCCGCCGCACCTTGAATACCGCGATCGCGGCCGTCATGGAGCTGCTGAACGCGGTGGCCAAATTCCCACAGGTGGCCGCGCAGGACCGCAGCGTGGCGCAAGAGGCTTTGGAGATTGCAGTGCTGACGCTCTCGCCGATCATCCCGCACGTCACGCATGCGTTGTGGCGGCATCTGGGTCACCGTAACGCGTTGATCGATGAGCCTTGGACTGAGGTCGATCCTGACGCGCTGCTATCGGCGACGCTGCAAATGGTGGTGCAGGTGAATGGCAAGCTGCGCGCTCATATCAGCGTGGCAGTCGATGCCGATGAGCCCGCGGTGCGCTCCGCGGCGCTGGCCGATCCCAATGTTCGGAAGTTCATCGGCGCCGCGGCGATTCGCAAAGTGATCGTCGTGCCCGGCAAGCTCGTCAACATCGTGGTGTAATGCTCCGTGGGCAGCGCGAGATATCTTATTTTGATCGGCGTCTGCGCCTTGGCCGGATGCGGCTTTCGTTTGGCGGGCAGCGATCCCTTGCCCGCCGTCATGGCGCGGCCTTACTTGTCGCTCAAAGACCCCTACACCGATTTCTCCCGGGAATTCGAGCATCAGCTCAAAAGCTCCGGGGCAACGCTGCAATTGGCGCGGGAAGGCGCGACCGCCACGGTGGATGTCACCAAGGATTTGGTGGAGCAGCGCACGCTCGCCGTATCGGCGAAGAATATTCCCACGGAATATGAGCTTACCTACACGGTTACCTTCAGCGTTCGCGGCGCGGGCAAGGAATTGCTGGCGCCGCAGACCATCAGCCTGTCGAAGGATTTCAGCTTCGACGAGACACTGCAGCTGGCCAAGGAGCGTGAAGCGGATATCTTGCGTCAGCAAATGGCCAGAGACTTGGTATCCATCGCCATGCGCAGACTGACGAGCCTGAAGTAGCCGCCGGCGTGGCATCCCACGGTGCTCCTGGTCAACGGCATTGATCGACTCTCGCTGCAAGTGCTCTTGGATCGCTATGGCCTGGCGCTGCGGCTGGTGGCTCCCGATGAGATCATCCCCGGATCTTATTGGGGCGAGCGCGAGGCGGGTCTGATGGGATCGACTCTATTTGCGCGTCTCGATACACCGGTGCATTCGGTTGTGCACGAAGGCGCGCATTTCATTTGTATGACGCCGGAACGCCGCGCGGGCCTGGATACCGATGCAGGCGGCGATCACGCCGAAGAAAATGCCGTTTGTTACCTGCAAATCATACTGGCGGACTTTATTCCCAACGTCGGTCGGCAACGAATGTGCAGCGATATGGATGCATGGGGTTACACCTTCAGACTGGGAAGCGCGGCGCTTTGGTTCGAGCGCGACGCCGACGATGCGCGCGACTGGTTGATCGGGCACGGCGTGCTCGATGCCGCGAGCCGCCCCACCTATGCCTGCCGATAGCGGCAACCGTATGTCGCGCCGCACCGCGCTCGCTGCCTTATCCGCACTGTTCTTGGAAGGCTGCGCGCGGCTGGGGTTCTTCGCCGCGAATGCCCCGGCCGCGTTCGGATCTCACAAACGCCATGCCGATATCGCTTACGGACCCGAGGCGCAGCATCGCTTGGATGTCTATGTGCCCACCAAGGCGGCCGGCGTGCCGCGGCCGGTGGTGGTGTTCTGGCATGGAGGACGTTGGCGCTACGGCGACAAGTCGGACTATCGGTTTGTGGGCGCCGCGCTTGCCGAGTCCGGCTACGTCGTCGTGATCGCGAACTATCGGCACTACCCGCAAGTCAAAATGCCGGGATTCATGGGCGACGCGGCGCAGGCGGCGCAGTGGGCCGCCGTTCACGCCAATGACTACGGCGGGGACGCTGCGCGCCTTTACTTGATGGGCCATTCTGCAGGCGCGCACCTCGCTGCCTTGGTAACGCTCGATCCGCGATATTTCGCCGCGTCCGGCCGACCGCCGCCGCGCATCGCCGGCGTCATCGGACTATCGGGGCCTTATGATTTCCTGCCTTTGCTCGAGGCGGACGTGCAGGACATGTTCGGGCCGCCGCCGATCTATCCTGAATCGCAGCCCATCAACTACGTGCGCGCCGATGCGCCGCCGATGTTGCTGGTGCACGGCTTGGCCGACGAAACGGTGAAGCCCAAGAACTCGCGCAATCTGGCGGCCGCGTTGGACGCGCTGGGCGTCCCGGTGACGCTGAAGCTTTATCCCAAGCTTTCGCATGCGGACACGGTCGCCGCCCTGACTACTCTGCTGCGCGGCCGGGCGCCCACGCTCGCCGACATCCAGGCATTCGTCGCCAAGGCTTAAGCCGTCGCTAAGGCTTAAGCCGCGTGCGCCGCGGCGGCCGAGGCCATGGCGTACACCTTGCCGAAGCGATTCGCGAGGAACGCCTGCATGCCGATCTCTTCCTGGCGGATCAGGCCGGACTGCGGCAGCTCGCCGGCGCTCAGCATGTCGAGCACCGCGCAAATGCCGCCCGCAGTCGTGATTTGAATGGCGCTGCGCACTCTGCCGCCCAGTGGTGCGGCATAAATCTTGTTGGCGTAGGTTTCCTGCATCAGCTGGCCGGAACGCATGCCGCTCACGGTGACGAATACGATGACCACATCCTGCAGGGTGATCGGCACCGCGTTCTCGAGAATGTCCTTGAGCAGTTCGCGGCGATCGCGCAAGCGCAGATCGTTCAACAACGCCTTCATGATCGCGGCATGTCCGGGGTAGCGAATGGTGCGATAGTTCAGATTGCGCACTTTGCCGGCCAGGGTTTCGCACAGCGTGCCCAGGCCGCCGGAAGTGTTGAACGCTTCGTACAAAATTCCGTCGAGCGAGAATTCTTCCAGTTCCTCGAGCGGCTGCGTCTCACGCAGCTGGCCGTTGACGATCGCTTCGCACGGTTCGCAGTACTCATTGATGACGCCGTCCGTGCTCCAGGTCAAATTGTAGTTGAGCGCATTGGAAGGGAATTCCGGCAAGGCGCCGACGCGCATGCGCACATCGTTGAGCGAGTCGAATCGCGACGCCAGATCGGCGGCCACGATGGTTATGAATCCCGGCGCCAATCCGCATTGCGGGATGAAGGCGGTGCGCGCGCCCGCCGCCAGCTGTTTGACGGCGCGGGTGCTCGCGACGTCCTCCGTCAGGTCCAAGTAATGAGCGCCGCCGGCCTTCGCTGCCTCGGCGATCAAGCGGGTTGCGTGATAGGGGGCCGCCGACAGCACGGCGAATTTGCCCGATAGCAATTTTCGCAGCGCATCTCCCTGCGTGATATCCAGGGCCGCTTTTTTGACCGGCACGGAGGTTTCGAGGCGCTCCAATTGCTGTGGTGAGCGATCGACGACCGTGACGGCGTAATCGCCCGAGCTGCCGAGAAATTCCGCAATCATCGAGCCGATCTTGCCCGCGCCGACTATCACTATGTCTTTCATGAATCCTCCCCAAGGGGCGCCTATTCTTATCACTAGGCATGGCGAATGGTAGGGTTGTTTTGGGCGTATTTAAGGTATAGTTGCTACATTTCGCAGGGTAAAAACGACGAATTGCCATGGATGCCATCGACGAAAAGCTGCTGTCGGCGCTACGCGAAAATGGCCGCGCATCCACCGCGAAGCTGGCTCGATTGGTGGGACGGTCGCGCACCAGCGTGCAAAGCCGCATCGAGCGGCTCGAGAAGCAAGGCATCATTACCGGCTATGGCGTTCGCTTGGCGCCGGAGCATGGTCACGGGGCGGTGCGCGCCCATGTGATGATCAAGGTCGGTCCGAAGGAGACCCGGGCGGTGAGCGCGGCGTTGCGCGAAATTTCCCAAGTGCGGCTGCTGCATTCGGTCAGCGGCGATGTGGACTTGATCGCCGTGGCGGTTGCCGCGTCGGTGGCAGAGATGGATCAGGTCATCGACAAGATCGGAGCGCTGGACGGCGTCGAGCGCACCAGCTCATCGATCATACTGTCGACGAAATTCGAGCGCTGAGCCGCGTGAGCAGCGCTGTCACGGCGGTCGGCAAGCAGGCTCTGCACGTCCTGCTGCCCACGATGGGTAGCGCCGGCGATGTGCATCCCTTCATTGCCCTCGGCGCGGCGCTGCAAGCGCGCGGACATCGCGCGACCATACTGACGAATCCCATATTTCAGGCGGTCATCGAGGCCCAGGGACTCGGATTCCTTGCCGTGGGCACAGCCGAAGCGGCCAATACAGCGATCGCCAATCCCGAACTGTGGCATCTGCGCAAGGGCTTCAGCGTCATTGCGCAAGTCATCGTGCCGGCCATCGCGGAAACATATCGTTTGATCGAGAAGCATGCGGATTCGCGCACGGTGGTGGCATTCTCGAGTCTGGCGTTCGGCGCGCGCCTCGCGCAGGAGAAACTCGGCGTGCCGGGCGCCTCCGTGCACTTGCAGCCGAGCGTCATCCGCACCTTGGTGGATCAAGGGATGATGGGAAATGTCCGGCTTTCCGCCGCTCGTCCGCGGTGGTTCAAGCAAGGCCTGTTTCGCTTGATCGACGCGCTGATTCTTGATCGCAGGCTCAAGGCCCCCGTGAACGAGTTGCGCGCGAGCTTAGGTCTGCCGCGCGTGGATCGGGTGATGCATCGCTGGATGCATTCACCGCAAATGGTAATCGCCTTTTTCCCCGCATGGTTTGCGGCGCCACAGCCGGACTGGCCCCCCAACACGCATGCCGTCGGATTTCCATTGTGGGATGCGGATGGCGAAGCAGCGCCATTGGCCGAAGCCGAAGATTTCTTATCCGCCGGACCGGCACCCATTCTCTTTACACCGGGGTCCGCCGGCTCGACGATGCAGCGATTCTTCGCCGAGTCGGTCAAGGCCGCGAGCCGCCTCGGCTTGCGCGCCATGCTGGTGACCAATTATCCCGAACAGGTGCCTAAGAAATTGCCGCGCGGCATGCGTGTGTTCGGTTACCTGCCGTTCAGTCAGGTGCTGCCGCGCGCGGCGCTGTTGGTCTATCACGGCGGCGTGGGCACCCTGGCGCAGGGCATCAAGGCCTCGGTTCCGCACTTGGTGGTGCCCCATGGCTATGATCAATTCGACAGCGGCTGGCGCATCGAGCAATTGGGTTTGGGCCGCAGCATTCCCGAGACGCGATATCGCGCGAGCCGCGTGGCGCGCGCCATCGAAGCCATTCTCGGCGACCCTGCGGCGCCACAGCGCCGCGCGGAGTATGCCGCGCGCATCAACTCGGCAGACGCTGTCGCGCGCGCCTGCGAATTGATCGAGAGTTTGGCGGGCTAGCAACCTTTCAGGGCGCGGTGTTGGAACGGGGTTCTTGTCCCTGCGCGTCGAACATGTGATCGAACAAATCGCCGCGCGGTGGAATCTTGCCGATGCCGCACATGGGAAATGGGATCAAGCCTGCCATGACGATGAAACAGCGATCGTTGAGCCAGAGAATCGATCCGCCGCCTTCCATGGCTTCGATGCGATGGGTGCGCGGATGGTACCAGCCGAATTCGGGCCTGGCGTAGGCGTCAGGTCCAAGTCCTCCATCGAAGTCCGACCCTGCGGCAGGCTGATCCAAGGCTCGAGGCCCGGGCGCGGCGGCGGCTTGCGCCTGCTGTTTCGCAGTGAGCGCGGCCTCGGCATTCCAATCGATGGGCGCGCTCACTGCGAAACAGCAG
>Ga0193726_1002960_pt1 | contig 11093 bp, 10 predicted proteins | sample H2c1metaG_FD_144928 | JGI IMG/M metagenome (GOLD analysis project Ga0193726, IMG submission 144928) | Soil microbial communities from a riparian zone of the East river system, Colorado, United States - H2c1 | ecosystem: Environmental > Terrestrial > Soil > Riparian zone | place: USA: East River... | reverse complement strand
TGTGTCGCGAGCGTTAGCGGAAAATCTGGCGCCATGGCCGGGCGACACTCCCTTTTCGCACAAGCTCGTTAGTCAAATCGCCACCGGGAGCTCCGTCAACGTTGGTGCGATTGGCCTGAGCGTGCACAACGGCACGCATGCGGATGCCCCATTTCATTTCGACAACGGAGGGAAGGCGATCGATGCCATGCCGTTGGAAAACTATTTCGGACCCTGCGTCGTCGTAGACTTGAAGGAACGATTTTCTGAGAACCAGCGAGAGATTCAAATTAATGACCTGTCGCCTAACGAAAAGACGATTTCTGAATCGCGACGCCTGCTCATCAAGACGAATATCTGGACAGATTCGTCAGTTTTTCCATCGTGGATTCCGGTGATCGCGCCCGGAGTCGCCGAGTGGCTGCAGGCAAGGCATGTCGTGCTCATTGGATTCGACGTTCCGTCGGTGGATCCGATTGATGCGAAAGTGCTGGTGAATCATCATGCTCTAGCGCGCGCGGGAATTTGCATTGTCGAATCGCTGGATCTCAGCGTCGTCGAAGGCGGGCTGTATCAATTTGCCGCGTTCCCGTTGAAGATCTCGGGTGGAGACGCTGCCCCTCTGCGCGCTGTCCTGTGGCGAACTTGAGCCATGGTTGAGAGCAGCCATGCCGGCGACCAACTCAACGCGCGATGGCTGCTTTGGGTGGTCGCGGCTTTCGCCCTAACGCTTTTCGTCATTACCGATCTGCCCTGGAATCTCGACGATTACGATCAGGCGAAACAAGCGTTTACCTCATTCGAGATGGTGAAGCAGGGGAATTGGTTCTATCAGCACACCCCGCGCGCCCGCCTCGCCACCAAACCGCCGCTTGTCGGTTGGGTCTCCGCGGCCTTCTACGAAGTTTCGCGGTCCTGGACTTTGGCGTGGCGATTGCCGTCGTTGATTTCGGCTGTTGCGATCGCCCTGCTGCTTGCGCGCAACGCGAAGGAAGCGTTCGGCACAGCCGCTTCCGTGATCGGTCTGAGTGCTTTTGCTTTCAATCTCCTAACGCCGCGGCTGGCAACGCTTGTCCGGACAGACATGCCCCTGGCACTTGTCATTTGCGCCATTGGATTCTCCATTTGGCGGCACGCGCATTGGGGAACCTCGTGGCAAACACATGGGCGCTGGCTTTTACTCCTCCTTCTTGCAGGCACGATGATCAAGGGGCCGATCGTTTACGCATTTCTTCTTCCCGGCCTTCTCCTTTATCAGTTTTGGCGCAGAAAAGATGTATCGAACCACGCATGGCCGGGTTGGTGGCCGTGGATCGGGTCTCTCCTGCTCTTTCTAATCTGGGCGATCATCGGAGACCGTTTTGTTCCGGGTTTTCACGATCAGGTTGTTCTTCATGAATTTCTCGGCCGGTTTGGCGGGACAGAGCACCAATCGAAACCGATCTACTTCTACCTGCCGCATCTGCTGCAGAAATTCGCTCCATGGAGCCTTCTGATCCTGGCAATGGCGTGGCTTCAATGGCGCGAACGGGGCGACGCGAAAATGGATCCAGGTATGAGGTGGCTCATTTGCTGGATCGTGGGCGGGCTTGTTGTCATGTCGCTGATTCCCTCGAAACGGGTCGATCGTATTTATCCGATTGTTCCGCCTCTTTGCCTGCTCGCGGGCACGCAGATCTCGGCCCTTTTGCCTAACGAGAAACGCCGCTCGATTCATGGCCTGGCGCTCGTTGCTCTTGTCCTCGCTGTCCCCTTTTCCGGGACATACTGCGCTTATAGAATCATCAATGGATTTCAACGCCATAACGATGCCCTGGTAGAGTTTTGCAAGACTGTCCGCCAGTGGGCCGCCGCTACTGATTGGCGTTACGCAGCCATCTACGGTGGCGATGAAGGAATGATTCTCTACCTCGACAGGATTTCTTTTGTGGAAAAAAATGCGGCGATTTCCGAGTGGAATGCGGGGAACCTCGACGTCCTGGTAGTGCCCGCGCGAGATGTTCAGGTTTACACCGATGCGCTCCAGCCGGCGCCGGTCATTTTTCTTCGATCTCGTTCCCGTGGCGACGACAAGACGGACTACATCCTCCTGGAGCACAGAGAGTGATCGCGAAAAGGATGTTAGATCGGGACCACGGCATCACGCGTCGGCGCTGTCCGGATGACGGTGCCCAGACTGCGTCCTCACCCTGACCCTCTCCCGGCGGGAGAGGGGACTGACGCGTTCTTCGAATGCGAAACCGAGAGTGTGGTTCGCGAAGCTTCTTCCTCTCCTCTCAGGAGAGGATTGAGGTGAGGAGGGAGATCTCAGGGGCGGCGCAAGTTACTGTTTCACGAGTGGCAGCGAGAGGCGACGGCTGCCGCCAAATGCTTGCTCGACTTTCCGGTCTGAAAATTTAACTTCGCTCCCATTGATGAAAGCATGGCTCTGCGCCAGCACTCACCCTCCCGCGCCTCTCAGTCGGCGGGGGACAAGTGCTGAACGTTGAAAAAAGATGGCTGCGGACTTTCCAAAGTCTGAAATCGAAACGCTCTGGGCTCCATGGCGCGTGGAGTACTTTAAGAAGGAAGACCGGGACTCGGATTTCCTATCCAAAGCTGCTTCCGCGACGAACGATGCCGAGCATCTTGTCATCACCCGCCGGAAAAATGCTTTTCTGATGATGAATCGTTACCCGTACGCAGTCGGGCATCTCATGGCGGTTCCTTATCGCAAGGTCGCGGAGCTGTCCGCGTTGGGAGACAACGAGATCACCGAGCTTTGGAGTTTGCTGGTTCATGCGCAGAATCTTCTGCGGCACGCGACCAGAGCGCAGGGGTTCAACGTCGGGATCAATATTGGTGAAAGCGCGGGTGCCGGCGTGCTCGATCATCTGCACGTGCACATTGTGCCGCGCTGGACGGGCGACACCAACTTCATGCCGATGCTTGCCGAAACACGCACGATTTCCGAAGGGTTAGGCGGGCTCTATCAAAAACTGATCGACACACAAAACGAACTGGAGAAGGAGGTGAGAGGGTGAACGGTTGGATTGAACCACCGCCTCCGCAACGCGGGACAGGCTGCTTCGGAAAAGGCTGCCTCATTCTGGTTGTCTTTGTTCTTGTTCTCGCGGCGGCTTTCGCCGCTGGAACGTTCTTCGCGGTGCGATATCTCAGGACTTCGTATTTTGTGACGGCACCCGCGGAGCTGCCGGCATCGAACGCTACGGACCAGGAGCGTGAGATGGCTCGCGCGAAATGGTACGAATTCAAACGCGCCGCCCGGGCGCATACAGCGGCGCGAGTCGAGTTCACGGCCGAGGAACTGAATGCGCTCATTTCGGCGGAGCGCGAACTGCGCGGAAAAGCTTTCGTGTCAATTCAAGGCAACGCTGCGCGCCTGCAGGTCAGCATCCCGCTTGTGTTTTCGCGCCTGCTGCGTGGCCGCTACATGAACGCTGAATGCACGGTGCAATCAGATCCTGACGGCGATCCGGCTAACGCGCATATCACAAGTGTGATCGTGAATGGCAAACCTGTCGCCGAAGATGTCCTGGACTATCGCGGACCGTACGGTTTCCGGCACTATCTGGGACAATGGTCCGACCAGGTCGCGCTCAAGACTTTCGAAGTCAAAGACGGCAAGGTGATCTTTGAAAGTCGCAGCAGCGACTAACGACAGGTTGCGTTGAGTTGTTTTTCGTCCGTTGTTTTAACCGCTGATTACGCGGATTAACGCGGATTGCCTGTAGGGGAAGCTGTTAGCTTCCCGATCCAATAATTGATTAGGAACTAGGAACGCAGGAATCGAAGCGCAGCAAACACTTCAGCTGCGGAGCCGGTTTGCCCTCGGGCCGGTCGGGCGAAAGGCGTCCCTCATTCCGGTTTCAAACGCACAGGACGCGCTTATCTCGTTCGTGAATCACTGCATGATTTCGCGGGCGAAGACGTTGAGCTGACCGTCTTCCTGCTTCCGGACTTCAGTGATTTCCAGCGGCCGCGCTTCATCGCGGTTAACGACCGAGCCCTGCGCGGGCGGAGAATAACCGGCTGGAAACTCGACAATGATGCGTGCGTTGGACGCTCCGCCTCCGAGGTGGAGCATCGCGGTTGGCAGCCGGGTGCGGGGGCGCAGAACGGCTTTGTTGGCGTCGGCGAAGTTGACCACAAACTGGCCCTTCAAATACACGCGCTCGCCCACGATGCCGCGATCGGCCAGATCCTTAAGGTCGTTAGTCTCGACCAAACGGCCTAACGGCATTTTGCCCGGAGCAAAAGTCTTCCAACTTCCGCCGCCAGCCGTAGAGGCCAGCGCTCCGGTTGGGTTTACCGGCGCCGCGGTCGGGGCGGGTGGAACATTGGTGCCCTGAAAAACTGGCTCACCCGAAGGCGCTGATGCCACCGCCACGGCCGCGGGCACCGGAGTGAAAACGGGCTGGGCCGAAACCGCTGCCTTCGGCGGCGCTGTATCCTGCGCCACCACGGGCGGAGAATGAGAAGGCGCGGCGGTTGGGGCTGGCGTCGGCTTTTGGTTCTTGGCGAGCTTTCCTTGTTTCGGCGTGGGCGCTGCTTTCGCGATCGCTGACGGCGCAGGCGTTGGTTGGGCGGGCTCAGGAGTCTGTACCGGTTGTGCCGCTTCAACACCGACCAGCGAGTGCTGGGCCGGCGGCGGCGCGCCGGTGGGCGGCAGTCCGGGCACAACAAGCGGCGCTTCCGGCGCGGCGCCGCGGCGCAAATCGGCGTAACGCATTTCCGCGCGCAGGCGCTGTTGTTCTTTAAAGATCGGCCAGCCGCCCTCCATGTTCAGGGTGAGCGGCGGTTCCAGGCTGAACGTTCCGGGCCCGCGCGTCACGGTGTAGGTTCCGTAAAGAAGCGGAACAGCCGTGATCATTAATCTGCCGTCGTTCAGGCGCTCCACGTGGATGACTGCGGAAAGGTCGTGCGAACGCTCCAGCTTGATTTCCAGCCCGGGCGTCAGTGTCTGTTTCATCAGGGGAATGGCCTGCGGATCAGCCGGGTAAATGTGTTCCATCAGGATTTCACCGTTCTCGACCGGGCTCGTTAGGGCAACCATTCCCGAGGTGAAGATGTCCTGCGGCCCAAGGTCGCGCGCCTCCTCGATGACATAACGGCCGATAACATATTGAACCAGGCCGGGAACCTGTTGGAAGTTGCGGATATAATTGCGCGCCAATTGAGCATTGGTCTTGGCGAGCGCGGCCGTGCCGAGAACGGCGTATCTCTCCTGCAACTGCTTTGGATTCAGGAATTCGCCCGCGGGCGCCGCCGTCAGCTCAAACCGCTTGGGCTGCTCGATCTTGTGCAATCTCGTTAACCAGCGATAACTGTCCGGACGTTCCGGTTGCCCGAAAATGTAAAAACTTAGAAGCCAGGCCGCCAATGCGGCGCCGGTGAGCAGCAGCATCGCAAGCGTCCAGCCAAAATAGTTAACCCGCCGCCGGGGACGCGCGTACGGCTCATCGTAATGAAAATAGCCGTAATCCATCTAAGGCAGCACGTGAAGAGCAGCCTTCACGCCGGGCGCGCTGGTTCGAATGACGTGCCGCAGCCGCATGTCCGCGCGGCATTGGGATTCACGATCTGAAAGCCGGTTCCCGTCAATCCGCCGTGAAAATCCAGTGTCGCGCCATCGAGGTGGGCTGCGCTTTCGCGATCAACCAGGAATTGAACGCCTTCGCGTTCCAAAATCTCGTCACCGGCATGCGCCGCATCCAGGGACATCTCGTATTGCAACCCGGAGCAACCGCCTTTCGCGATGTTCACGCGCAGGCCTTTGCCAGGTGCCGCGCCTTCGTCCGCGAGGAGTGTTTTGAGCTGCCGGACTGCGTCGTCCGTGACCTTAATCATGCCACTTTTAAGCTAAAACAGCCCCCGGCTAAGTCAATTTCGAAGGGCAAAGCGGAAATCTGAAATCTGAAATCGGAAATTCGATAGGTTCGTGATTTCAGTTTCGCGTAGATTCAGCTTTCATTGCCAGAATGAGCCGGATTTCCGACGAGCTTCGAGCAAGAACCAAGGCCTATGCTTCGGCAATCATCCGTTTTTATGTTCAACTTCCGAAAAGGAGAGAAGAGATCAGGATCTTGGGGAATCAACTTCTTCGCTCTGGCACATCCGTGGCGGCCCACGTCCGCGAGGCTGCGCGCGCTCGTTCGGTTGCGGAATTCATATCCAAACTCGATGGTGGGATTCAAGAGGCGGACGAATCGGACCTCTGGCTCACCTTGCTGCGGGACGATTGCGGTATCCGCAATGATGACGTTGCTCCTCTCTTGGGAGAAACCGACGAGCTGATCAGTATTTTCACGACGATGATTAACCGAAGCAAAGGTAACTCGTGAGAAATTTCCGCTTTCCGTTTTCCGCTTTCCGTTTTCAGAATGTCTAGGATCCGCCTTCTTTCCGAGACCGTTGCCAGCCAGGTGGCTGCAGGAGAGGTCGTCGAACGTCCGGCCTCGGTGGTGAAGGAGCTGGTGGAAAACAGCATCGATGCCGGCGCGCGCAAAATCGATGTCATCGTTCGGCGCGGCGGAATGTCGATCATCCGCGTGATCGATGACGGTTGCGGAATGGATCGCGATGACGCCCTGCTTTCGCTCGAACGGCATGCGACGAGCAAGATACGATCGGCGGCCGACCTGGAATCAGTTGCGACTCTGGGATTTCGCGGCGAGGCGGTTCCGAGTATTGCCAGCGTCACGCGCTTTCGCCTAACGACGCGTGAAGCGGGCGCGATCGCCGGCACGGAAATTCTTGTGAACGGCGGCAAGCTGGATGTGGTGCGCGACAGCGGAGAAGCGCCAGGGACCCAGGTGGAGGCGCGCTCCATTTTTTACAACATGCCGGCGCGAAGAAAGTTCCTGCGCTCGGAAAACACGGAGAGCCGCAACATCGAGCATCAGCTTCATCTACAGGCCATCGGGCATCCGGGGATCGCGTTCACTTTCGTCCGCGACGAGCGGATTGTATTTCAGGTGCCGTCGGCCGCTGGTTTGCTCGATCGCCTCCGCGATCTTTACGGGGCCGAGTTCATCGAGCGTTTGTTGGAGGTAAAGCAGGAGGGCGCTGCGAATATACGCGTTCGCGGATTCACCGGAAAAGCCGGCGTAAGCCGGCAAACGCGCGATCAACAGCTCGTTTTTGTAAACGGACGCGCCGTCGAAAACGTCGTTCTCAATACCGGTCTGCGTGAGGGTTATCACACCGCGTTGATGAAAGGTCAGCACCCGGTGACCTTTCTTTTCGTCGATCTCGATCCCGGCGGAGTGGACGTGAATGTTCACCCCGCAAAGCGCGAGGTCCGTTTTCGCGAACCGAAAGCTGTTCGCGAAGCCATTGTCCAAGCCATCACCCGCACCCTCGAAAGCGATCGTTCGGATTGGCAGGCACAGTTTCGCGCCGCGCCGCTCGCCGCCCCAACCGATCTTCCGTCTCCCAGGCCTACCTCGTCGACAACGCAGCCTGGAGGGGCAACCTCCGTATCGTCGCCAACGTTCGCTCCCGCTCCGACGCCGCGGGAATTGCCGCAACTGGAAACGGAATTCTCGCTGCGTGGCGAGAGAGCCGTAGAGGTTCGAACGCGCGCGCCGTTTACCCCTAACGAGTCTCCGGTCACGCCGCGAACCTCGCACCGCCAGGACTTTCAAATCATCGGCGTGCTCAACAAACTTTACGTCCTCATGGAAAGCGTCGCCGGCCTCGTCCTGGTGGATCAACACGCCGCGCACGAGCGGATTCTTTTCGAGGAACTCCGCCGCCGAATGGAGGAGCAGGGCGTTCCATCGCAGCGTCTGCTTTTGCCGCAGACCTTCGATCTTCCTCCGCGCGATGCCGAATGGGTTGAGCGCAACATTGCCACGCTGCAAAAAATGGGAATCGGGATCGAAGGCTTCGGGCCTAACACGTTCAAGATCGACAGCCTGCCGTCGTTTGTCGCCGCGCCGGACGCGGTCGCCTTTATGCAAGGCGTGATCGACGAGCTCAAGAGCGCAAGCAATAGCGCGTCGCCGTTGCGCCTGGGCGAAGACATGATCGCGAAAACGGTCTGCCGCCACGCGGTCAAGGCTAACGACCCGCTGCGCCATCCCGAGCTGGAAAAACTGATCCAGGACCTGCTCGAGTGCGATCTACCCTACTGCTGTCCCCACGGCCGTCCGACCATGATCCAGATCTCGCACGCCGAACTGGAGAAAAAATTCGGTCGCAAGGTGTGACATGCTCCGGCCGCCTTCCTTACGGAATGTCTTGGTTCAGGCTCCTTTTTTGGATTCCCGAAATCTTTCGGAAAACAAAAGACCTCAGCCTTCGCCTACATTATTTATGAAATATACCAGATGACGCGCGCCGAATTTATCTCTTATAAAAAAGCCTTTGTAGGTGCTGCCAGGCAAGTGTTGGCAACGTCCAGATCAGCCGTTTTGAGTGAAGCTGCTTTTCCGGCCTACGCCAATCGCAACCCATTGATCAGTTTTCTTTTCTGGCAACGGGTTCGCAAGGTGATGCGTCATTTGGAAGCGGGCGAGTGTTCGGGCAACGCAATGGATTTTGGTTGCGGTGGCGGAGTCATGTTGCCTTTCCTCGGCCAACATTTCCAGCACGTCACTGCCTTGGACATAGACCTTTCGCCGTTTAAGAAGATGGCAGGCTACGTCAAATTTCCAGGTAACCTCGATATTTTCGAATCTGCGATCAGGCCCTTAAACAGTTTTGCAGCTGGTTCCTTTAGCGCCATTCTCGCGCTGGACGTCCTGGAACATGTCGCCGATTTGCCGGGGACAGTGTCCGATCTCTGCAGATTACTCGCCCCCAAAGGGAAGCTTCTGGTCAGCGTTCCGACTGAAAACTTCGCGTATCGGATTGGCCGAAAAATAGCCGGCGCTGAATACTCTGGCGACTATCACATGCGCAATAGCGACCAGATCGAAAAGTGTCTGTCGACCCAGCTCAAGCTCAGTCGCATAGCGACGCTGTATTACCCAATGCCTCTCTTTGAAATATATTGTGGGGAGAAGCGCGACATAACGACTTTGGCGGAGTGAGACTCCTCTGAAGTCGTGCGATCAAATTAAGCATCCTGTTTTGGGCTCGAAGCGCGCGGCGGTTCCGGCCATGCGGGCCGATGCAAAGGATCTTTAGGCACCTTTTGAAGTATTGAATCAGCATCCTTCTCAAGAAGCCGCTGAGAAGAAGAGGGGGGAATTCGAAAAAAGCACGTCGCTCGGATAACGTGCTGATCTTATCGCCGTAGCGCGCAGGGATATAAACATCAAGGACCACGGCCCGGTTTAATCCCAACTCGCATAAGATACTGCTCTCAAAAAAAAACCGCTTGTGAATTCGGGTGGAATCAAACAGCGACACCGCGGCAGAATGGATTGCCACATATCCATTGGTCGGATCAAAAACAGCCCAGTAGCCCGACGCCAATTTCGTCATGAAGGAAAGCCCGATGTTTCCGAGGCGTCGAAGAAGCGGCATTTTTACCAACTCCCGGGTATGGAGGAATCGATTGCCCTTCACATAGTCCGCTTCGCCGCGGCGGATCGGCTCGAGCAAACCCGGCAACTGAGCGGGGTCCATCTGACCATCGCCATCCATCTTTACCAGCACATCGGCGTCCAATTGGAGCGCGCGTTCAAACCCTGCGAGAGTGGCTGCACCCACGCCTCCGTTTTCCGGAAGCTTGATGACAATAAGTCGGGGTTCCTGGCTGTTTGCGAGCGCTTCGTAAGTTCCATCGGTTGAGGCGTCGTCGACAGCCACAATATGATCGACCCAGCTCGGGAGAGTTTTGATTGTTTCAGTGATTCTCGCCTCTTCGCAGAAGGCTGGGATAATCACCGCCACTTTTAGGTCGTGATACATGATAAAGCGCTGTTGGAAAAATTTGCGGAAGTGAATCGGCGCGCCGTCAGTCTATCTCGTCAGTGCCAGTTAGCATAATGTTTGCCGCCAGGATTGGAACCCCGGATCTTAGAGTAGCCCCTTCAATCCACTCTCTTTTCTTCCGTTAGAAAATCGGGGAGCAATCGCCCGAGCGCTTGGGTGAATCACCCCCGTGCCTCGCGATTTACGTGACTCAGGTCATCGTAGTCAGAGAGGGTTGTTCGGCCAGATCCGCAGCGCGAACGACTGACACCTTGGGAAAGTGGTCCTGAAGTTGTTTGAGAGAACTAATCATGTCGGCATGGATCGAGGGCTTCGGGCCTAACACGTTCAGATCGACAGCCTGCCATCGTTCGTCGCCACGCTGGATGCGGTCGCTTCTTGCAAGGGGTGATCGACGCGCTCAAAAGCGTAAGTAACAGCACCTCACCTTTGCGCCTCGGCGAAGACATGATCGCGAAAACTGTCTGTCGTCACGCGGTCAAGGCTACCGACCCGCTGCGTTATCCCGAGCTGGAAAAGCTGATCCAGGATCTGCTCGAGTGAGATCTGCCCTATTGCTGTCCCCACGGCCGGTCGACTATGATCCAAATCTCCCGCGCCGAGCTGGAAAAGAAATTCGGACGCAAAGTCTAGTCGCCGCCGCTTCCCAAGTCTCGGTTTTGACGCGGTCCGAGTTTTTGTTTCCTACGTGGAGAGCGTGTGCGAGAATTGCTCTCAGTTAGGAAGTCGAGTCTGCTGCGCGATTGCGACCTTCCGGCACGCCATTGAAATCGAATCTAGAATGGGAAAAATGGGGCGAGCGTGACCCGCTCTATGCTGTTGCTTCCTGGGAAGGGAAGGCGCGTGGTAACTCGGGTGCCTGGACGGACCAGGAGTTTTATGAACTTGGCCGTTTAGATTGGGCGGATTTTCTCAGGCAATGGGAGCACTATGGAATCAGCGAGGGGAATTGCCTGGAAATCGGTTGCGGCGCCGGTCGGATTAGCCGGCAACTAGCAACCTTCTTCAAAAGTGTCACCGCCATCGACGTCTCAAAGCACCAGATCAATTACGCGAAAGAGCGGATTTCTGAGCCGAACCTCAACTTTATGCTCTCCGATGGGAATCGGCTGCCGGTCGTCGACGAGAGTTGCGACGGCGTCTTTTCTGTCCATGTCTTTCAGCACTTCGAGAGTCTCGACGACGCGTTGAACGTGTTTCGTGAGATTCATCGCGTGCTCAAG
>Ga0193726_1002959_pt1 | contig 11100 bp, 6 predicted proteins | sample H2c1metaG_FD_144928 | JGI IMG/M metagenome (GOLD analysis project Ga0193726, IMG submission 144928) | Soil microbial communities from a riparian zone of the East river system, Colorado, United States - H2c1 | ecosystem: Environmental > Terrestrial > Soil > Riparian zone | place: USA: East River... | reverse complement strand
TTGCCCAAGCGAGTCTTGGCCGGCTCTCCGCACTCGAAGCCTACTCGCATATCACCGCGCCCTTCTCGGGGGTGGTGACCAAACGCTACGCCGACACCGGAGCCCTGATCCAGGCGGGCACGGCCTCGGATACCCAATCCATGCCGGTGGTGCAATTGGGGGAGTGGTCGAGGCTGCGGTTGGTTGTGCCCGTGCCGGAATCAGCGGTCTCGCAATTGCACCTGGGAAGCACGGTTCAGGTTCACGTGTCCGCCCTGAATCGCGACTTTCAAGGACAGGTCGCGCGGTTCGCCGAGGCGCTCAACGATGAAACCCGGACCATGCACACCGAGATTGACGTGAACAACGTCGACGGAACTTTGGTGGAAGGGATGTACGCCGAAGCCGAGATGGTTCTGGACGAGGATAAAAATGCCCTGACCATCCCAGTCCAGGCGGTCGAGCGAAATACCTCGGGGGCCAGCGTACTGATCGTGGATTCCGAGGCCCAGATCGAAGAGCGAGAGGTGAAGCTGGGAACCGAGGGTAGTGACCGGGTCGAGATTCTATCCGGGCTGAGGGAGAACGACCGTGTCGTCGTGGGCCGCCGCGGCGAGTTCCGCCCGGGCGAAAAGGTACAGCCAAGAGTGATTCCCGAAGGCGGGGACAGACCGGAGGGCACGGTCTGATGTCGGGCTTTGCCATTCGGTATCCGTTTTTCATTGTTGTCTTGTGCCTGATGGTCGCCATCGTGGGCACGGTCACGCTGGTCCGCATGCCGGTGGATTTATTTCCCCCTATCAATATTCCCGTCGTGGTGGTTGCGACATTTTATTCCGGCATGCCACCACAGCAGATTGAAACTGACATCACCGATCCCTTCGAACGCTGGTTCACACTGGGAAGCGGAATTGATCACATCGAATCCCGCTCGTTACCGGGCGTCAGCCTGATCAAAATCTACTTCCAGCCCGGGTCGGACGCGAACGCCGACCTCAGCAACATTTCCAATCTTGCATTGGCCGACTTGCGCCGGCTTCCTCCCGGCACGCTGCCGCCGGTGGTGCTGAAGTTCGACGCTTCCAGTTTGCCGGTCTGCCTGATCACGCTAAAGGGAGAAGGGCTCAACCAAACGCAATTGCGTGATTTGGGGCAGTACAACGTGCGAAATCAGATCGCGAGCGTGCCCGGCGCATCGGTGCCACAGCCATTCGGCGGACGATACCGCCAGATCATGGTCTACGTCGATCCGCTGAAACTGGAGGCTCACGATCTTTCCGTGATGGATGTCGTGCGAACCGTCAATGAGAGCAACTTGATCCTGCCGGCGGGCGACGTGAAAATTGGCCCGGTTGACTACAACCTCTATACCAACAGCCAGGTGCCGACCACGCAGCAGATCAACGACCTGCCGCTGAAGAGCGTCGAGAATGCTTCGGTCCTGGTGCGCGATGTGGGGCAGGCGAAGGATGCGCAGCAGATACAGACCAACATTGTTCGGGTCGACGGCCAGCGCTCGGTCTACCTGCCGATTCTCAAGCAAGGCGGCGACAGCAATACCATTGCCGTGGTCAATGGGATTAAAGATGCCTTGTCCAGGCTGGTGGATATTCCAAAGCAGCTGGTCGCCAAGGTCGTCTTTGATCAATCGGTTTTTGTGAAGGTGGCGATTGAGAACCTGCTCCACGAGGGTGCGATTGGATTGCTTCTGACCGGGGCCATGGTGCTTCTATTTCTCGGAAGTCTGCGCGCCACCGCTGCCGTCTTCATCTCCATTCCTCTCTCCGCGCTGGCTGCGTTCATGGCGATTAGCGCGGGCGGGGGCACGGTCAACACGATGGTGCTGGGGGGGCTGGCCTTGGCATTCTCCCGCTTGATCGATAACTCGGTGGTCGTATTGGAGAACATTTTTCGGCGCCTGGAGACGGGGGAAGCGCCCGAGGTTGCGGCGGAAAAGGGCGGCCGGGAGGTTTCGCTGGCTGTCTTGGCCGCGACCCTAACCACTGCCATCGTTTTCTTTCCCGTGGTCTTTCTTTATGGAGTCAGCCGATTCCTGTTTGTCGCTCTCGCCCTGGCAGTGGTGCTTTCTCTGCTGGCTTCCTATGTCGTCGCGATCACGGTGGTTCCGTTGTTCTGTGCAAAATGGATACGCAAACACCAAGCCGATGAAGAAGTTGGAGCCGGCTCGATCGGCGCCCGGTTCGGCCTCGTCGCAGGGCGGTTCAACCTTTACTTCGAGCGACTGCTCGGAAAATACGATCGCACGCTGAAGATGGCGCTCGGTCAACCGATCGCAACTGTGCTCGGACTCGTGGGGATTTCACTGTTATCTTTCTCGCTGTACCCGCTTCTGGGAGTCGCGTTTTTCCCTCGGACAGATGCCGGCCAGTTCGTGATCAACGTGAAAGCTCCGTCGGGGACGCGTATCGAGGTTTCAGAGCAGGACATCAAGCGGGTGGAAGACGTGGTCCGGCAGATTGTGCCTCCGAACGAATTGAGCATGATTGTCTCCAACATCGGGATCACCCCCGATTTTTCTGCGATCTACACCTCCAACTCCGCGCCCCACACCGGCTTCCTGCAAGTCAGCTTGAAGGAGGGCCACAAGATTGGCAGCTATGAATACATGCGGCGGGTGCGGCAGCGAGTGGCTCAGGAGTTGCCGCAATTGAACGCGTATTTCCAGTCCGGAGGCCTGGTCGATTCGGTGCTCAATATGGGGATGCCGGCCCCTATCGACGTGCAAATCAGCGGCAACAGCCTGAAAGCAGACTATGCGGTTGCTTCCGAGATTGGCCGGCGTGCGCGCGCGCTCCCCGGAGTGAGCGACGTACTGATTCCGCAAGACATCGACGATCCCGCACTGGAGCTGGATGTCGACCGTGAAAAGGCCAGCCTGGCTGGCCTCTCGCAAAAGGAGATCGTCGAGAACGTGATTACGGCCCTGACTTCCGACGGCATGATCGCGCCCAACTATTGGATTGACCCCACGAGCGGCAATCCGTACATGCTCGCCGTGCAATATCCCGAAGACACTGTAAAGACGGTGGAGGATCTGAAGCAAATTCCGCTGCGTGGGACCAGAAGCAAAATGACCACAACCCTCGATGCAGTTGCCCAGGTAAGAATCATTCCGACTCCCACGGAAGTGGACCACTACCAGCTGTTCCGGGTGATCGACTTATATGTCGCGCCCGGGTCGGAGGATCTCGGAGGGGTGAGCGGCCAGATCGAGAGAATCATGGCAAACACCAAATTGCCCGAGGGGGTACGGGTCAATCTGCGCGGCGCCGTGCAGAGCATGAACTCGTCGTTCAAGAGCTTCGGAATCGGATTGTTGCTCGCTGTCGTACTCGTGTACCTCATTCTAGTGGCGCAATTTGCCTCGTTCCTGGACCCGCTCATCATCTTGCTGGCGGTGCCGCCGGGGATTGCAGGTGTGCTGCTGTTCCTGCTGGCTACTGGTACGACACTGAATGTGATGTCCCTGATGGGGGTCGTGATGATGGTCGGCATCGTGGTTTCGAACAGCATTCTGATCGTGGAATTCGCAAGACAGTTACGAGCCCAGGGGCACTCCATCAGGGGCGCAGTGGCCCTGGCCTCGCGACAGCGTCTGCGACCTGTTTTGATGACTTCGCTTGCCACCCTGCTCGGACTGATTCCCATGGCGCTCAAGCTGGGCGCGGGCAGCGAAGCCTATGCGCCGCTTGCCCGAGCCATTATTGGAGGGCTGCTGCTCTCGGTTGTGGTCACGGTTTATCTGGTGCCCGCCGCCTACTTGTGGTTTCACGGCAAAGGCGAGACTGTACCCGAGGAGACGCGAGCATGAACTCGATCTGGGCGTTATTGGGGGGCATCGTGCTGTCGGCCTTGCCCTCGCTTGGTCAGTCCACTCTTAACCTGCAGAATCCTATGGATGCGCCCTTGGGTTCATTTTCCCCTTCCCCTGCGGAACCAGAGCCGGCTTCGGCGCAGTCAGACCCCAAGAAGGCGCCGTCAAACCTGGCTTTCCGCCTGTCGGTGAAAGATGCGGAAGCCCTGGCCCTCAAGAACAACCCTGCAATTTCCATTGCGCGGCTCGGCGCCTTGGCTTCACACCAGATCACGCGTGAGGTGCGCTCCAACCTTTGGCCGCAAGCAAGCGTGGATCTCACCGGCGTGGATGCTCATGACAACAGTCGCATTAGCGCCGGCGGATTGAACAATCCCATCATTTTTTCTCGCGCCGCAGCCGGCACCAGCGTGAGTCAGTTGATTACAGACTTTGGTCATACCACGAATCTCGTAGCCAGCGCGCGGTTCCACGAGCAGGCCGAGAATCAGAACGCCCTCGCCACCAAAGAGCAGATTCTGTTGGCAGTGAACCAGGCCTTTTATGCCGCCCTGCAAACCCAGGCTGTGCTTAGGGTGGCCGAGCAGACGGTCGCTTCACGACAGCTGCTCTCGGATCAAGTGGCGGCTCTTACGAAAAGTAAACTCAAGTCTGGCCTCGATCTCAGCTTTGCCAATGTGAACCTCTCGCAAGCAAGACTTCTCTACCTGGATGCGTTAAACAACGACAAGGCGGCCATGGCAGCGCTTTCGTCAGTCCTTGGCTATGGCACCGTAGAACAGTTCCAGTTGGTCCCGGACTCGGGAGCGTTGTCGGGTCCCCCCACGGACATCGATCCACTCCTGGCCGAGGCTTTTAGCAAGCGTCCGGAAATTCTTGCGCTGGAGTTTGAATCGAAATCGGCGGAGAAACTCCACCGCGCCGACCGCGATCAACTGCTTCCCACCATCAGTGCAGTCGGAGCAATCGGTGACGCGCCCTTTCGCGATGATCGCATCTCCAGTTGGTACGGTGCCGCCGGGGTCAATGTACAAATTCCAGTATTCAACGGGCTGCTTACTACAGCCAAATCCCGCGAGTCGGATTTGCAAGCGAAGGCCGCTGAACAGCGAGTGCTCGATATGCGCAATCGAATTTCGCGCGATGTCCGCACCAGCTGGCTGAGTGCGAATACTGCCTACGAACGAGTCAGCGTCAGCCAGCAACTGCTGGCCCAGGCCAATCAAGCCTTGGATCTGTCGCAGACTCGCTACAAACTTGGCCTTGGTTCGATCGTGGAACTGAGCCAGGCGCAATTACAGCAAACACAAGCGGAGATCGGAAGCGCCCAGGCGGAATATGAATATCGCCTGGCATTGTCGGCTCTGCGTTACCAGACGTCGGGATTGTAGTCCACAACATAAGGAGGTACAGAAGTATGCAACTCGACCGTAACGATAAACAGCTCCTCGATATTCTCAGCCGCTCGATTCGAGATATGGAAAGAGTGGAGGATGATCCCGCGACCATGACCTTCGTAGCACGACGGGTTGGAAATATCGTAAGGCACATGAAAGACCTGCGGGACGATCTGCGTCCTCGGGGGTGCCTAAACGGAGGGGCGAATGGTAAACCGGCGGGAGAAAAGCCATACCAGGCCTCGCAACCGATCAGCTAGAGCACATCCGCCTCGGCTGTAAGCCATCGCGGGAGCCGTGCCGGAGCGCGATGAGAATTGGCTACTTGCACGCGGCGAGCTGTGGACCTGCTCGTTCGTCCATCCGCATCGTGGGTAGTTGCGACGCGTCGTACACGATAATCGACAATTCTTCAAATCTCCGGTGGCAGCCGTCTCGACATTTTCCCGTTTTCGCGACCCGTGGTGGGATCGAAAAATAGTCTGCGGTTCGCTCGTTGCCGAACGAGCGCCTTCGAGCCCCTGAGCCTAGGTTGGGTTAGAAGTTGACCTTCCCGGCCGCTTTTCTGGGCGGTGCCCTCCAAGTAGCCGACGAACGGGGAGTTAATCGGTTCGTACGCGCGTCTGCTGTAAAATGTGGCTGCAAGGTACCTCCTCGGACGCCGGAGTTTGCCCCTCTCGTGGTCGCCCACTTCTTGAACGACGCAACGGCCCTTCCTTGGATCGCATTCTTTATGGTAACGGGTTCGTTGGACCGAACCGAGACCAGGAAGTCTGGGACCGACCAGCTTCGCCGAGAACCGCGACCGGACGATGCGGATATCAGCGCAACCTGACGCACACCTTAGTTCGGCATCTGCACGGGTGCGAGATCGCGGAAGCGAGTCGGAACCGTCGGACCCGTTCCAAAACGTCAAACAAGGTACTTCGCTACCACCTCGGCAATCTTCGTCCCTGTAAGTACATGAAAAAACGACAACGGTTTGAAGTGGCCTGTTTCGAGTGCGGATCCGTGGATCGGCGCTCGAACCCGGTTGGGGGACCCGCAAATGGATCTGTATCAGGTGAATAGCCAGAAACACTTACGTAACATTGACTGTCCTCGGGCCAGTTTGTAATCCTGCTTACAATGCCACGGAAGATTGACAAGCTTGCCAAGCACAGCCGGCCACCTCGAATCCGCGTCCCCAACCAGGAGCGAGCAGTCTTTACGGTCGATCACCAGAAGTTCCTGGGTACGATCCAGCGCCTTTCGGTGACCGGGGGATCTGTCGTGCTTGCGAAAGGGTTTCTCCCCGAGAGAACCCCCGGTGAAATGACCTTGGGTACGGTTTTTGGGAAGGTCAATGCGCAGATTGAATTCCTCCAGGCCGGGGCCGATGGTGTACCGCTCGCGCAAGCCTTCCGCTTTGTCGCGATGGATGACGTGAGCGCCAAACGCTTCAGCGCTGCGGCCGAAAAAATGCAGAACGCGGGCTTCGCGGACGCCGAACAGAGGCAAACACCGGTCCATATGGCATTCGAAGGGTGGACTCAGTTGCGCCAGGGCGTCCAGAGGATTTCGGGAATGCTCACCTCGGCGCGGGGGAAAAGATCGAAAGGTTGAGCGGCACGCCCTCGCATTGTCCTCTGGCGGACTCAACCGGAATCACCTTCGAATTGCTCGCCTTCCAGACACCATCCCAACCGGAAGAGTGCTTGGCAGACTGAGAAGCAGGAGCCGAAACTCACTTCGACTCCCCAAGAAACATTCTTGTGCCGCGATTTCATTTCCCCAACTCTGCTGTGGCAGGGTGAGTGAGCATCTCGGCGATCGTCTGACGGTTGAAGTACGAGGCCAAGTTCTGGGCGAGAAGAGGATCGGCCTTTGCGCCCGCCATCGCTTTCCGGACGTGATCGTCGTGATCGCGCTCTGAACCGGTCATGGTGATGAGCGCGGCGGCGAATTCCATCTCCGGATCCCTTCCTCGCAAACGGATGGCCTTCTCTACCCAGCCGTATCCGTCAATGCTCTTTGCGGGATTCGGGTCACCCTTGCCCATCCACTGTTTGTAGGTCTCGGCCAGGTACCCGGCGTCAAACCGTGCCAGAGCGCCAAGTTTGCCTGCATCGGAATCGGCGACCCGCTCGCGAAGACGGGTGAACAGCTGTTTCGCCACTGGAGCATCCTGGCGAGCGTACAGCGTCGCCCGGCGCAGGGTTTCCATGCGCACCAACACGGGAGGGTTCGAATCGAGGATGGCCAGGGTGTCCCGGGTGAGATCCTTCAAGTCGTAACCTCCATTGCCTTTCTGATAGTTCAAATCCACCCCGGGAAGCGATTTCGCTTGCCCGATTTCAATGGGATGGCAGATAAGAGGCGGCCCCGCATGCGCCAAGCTTGTAAACCCGAGCAGGACCGTCACGACGCAAATGGCGAGGCGTGAAAATGAATGTGAATGCATAGTCTGGAGTCTCCTTAAGCTTCGCTGAATTAGCTCACATTCAGAGAGACGCCGGCGGAGAGTGGACTGTTAACAGGGTGCGAAACATTCGAAAAGAGGCGCGGGGCCGCTGCCCCATGAGCCATAAGCTGCTCTGCGTCGAGTTGCTTCAGGAAAAACCCTGGCGCCTAGTCGAAGACGGCCCGAGACGCTCGAATTCGCCAAATATGTGATTGTGTTTTCGACCCTGTCCGCTTGGTTCGACGTCGGACATCCTAAACGCTTATCGTTTGCTGTTGGCAGATCGAGGTTGTAGTCGATCCGGAAGCCGATTCAATTGACAAAGATCGCAGCATTTAAGAAGGTGGACTCGCCATCGGCGTTGCTGACGGTCAATCGGACACCCCCGCCATGTGTACCTGACGGAATAACAAACTGGAAAGTGTGTTCATCGACAAAGGTGACAGTAGCAGCAATTGAGTCGACCTGAACCTGAGTATTAGGCTTGAACCCACTCCCGCGAACTGTAACCAATGTTCCGGATACGCCACTGGTAGGGGATATCGAACCTATTCCGAGCGGAGCGTCTCCCAGGTCAACCACAGTGATGCCCGAAGCGGTGACGATAAATGCGCGACGACCCGACGCATCGAGGACCATTCCGTCCAATACTGTCTGTGCAACTTCGGGTAACAGAATGCATTTCTTGAGTCTGCCCGTATTTGCATCGAAGATCTCCAAGGCGCGATCAAGCGGCCAGTAGAAGACCGAACCCGAGACATCGAGTTTCTCTCCGAGAACATACTGGGCCGGAAAATTTATCGAGCTGCCACCGTCTGTGATTGTATTGGCGGTGCGCACCCTGCCCTCGATGCGCAATTGTCCGTCCCCGAGCGTCAGGCTCTCGACTACCCGATTTCCGTCCCCGGCCACAGTCGAATCCCAGCCGCCATACGCGACGAGTGTTTTGGCATTCAGCACTTTTCCATCCGCATCGAAGGAGACGAATGTACCTTGCGATCCGAAATAAGAGTGCGATCCATCGGTAGTTCCATGCAACAGACCTGATTCTGGCACGCAGTCTGGGGGATTGGGAAGATCAGAGACACTTCTCGTAGCGAGATCAATGATGCGGAGCCCCCTAGTACACCCGCTACCAGCAAACGAATGGTACACAATGACTTTGTTGTGCGCAGTTGCCGCCAGACTCAGTAGGCTGTAAGACGCGTCGAGTTGAGAGCCCTGTTTTGTGTCAATCGACCAAACATCCGTGGGATTATCGGGATCCAACACATAAGCCAGCGACTGTCCATAGTCGGCAACCACCAGACGCGAGCCATCCACAGTGAGGGTCAATCCAGCGAGAGACATTTTCGATGGGTCTCCCGGAAGAGTGATGGGAGAAAGCCATTGATAGGTGTCCGTTGAGAGAGCGAGGATTTTTGCGGCATCGGTGAAATAGACCCTGTTTCGCTGGTTGTCATACACGCCCTGAGCTATGGAAGCAGTCACCGGCACCACAGTTGTCTTGACATATTCGAATGCCTGTTTCATCGTCGCTGTGCCGCATGGGCTATTCAACGTGATGTCTTGTTTTCCAATCGTGCCTTGCGGCGGGGTGAAGTAGATGTTCTCCGAGCCGAACATCAAGCCGGACTCCCGCGTATTCACCATTTGCGCGGGTGTGCCGCCTATCAGAATCTGCGGCAAAGCTTGCGGGTTGAAAAGACCAAAGCCCATGAACCATCCCCAGAACCCGTCGACGGAACTCGGCTGTGGAGGGGCACCATTAATCCCAGGCGGAATCGCGAGCTCCGGCCCGAATGAGTAAGTGTCGGGAGCAACCGTTACCCAACCATCCGGGAAAGTAGCGCTTACCACGGCGACGTGCGGGGTCGGAACGCCGCCGGGCGTCGTGACCTGGATCATTCCTGGTGACATACTGACATCTGTTCCCTCCAAGTTGTCGAAAAAAACTCGCGGGATGTCTAGGGATTGACGCGATGTCGGGATGGAAAGGCGAACGGGCGTCCCGGGGGCGCCGCAGGCCGGGGTGGGAAATGAGATAACTGGGTATGCGGTTGGATCGGTCACACGCGCGCTGGTGTCAGTGAAGGTTAGACCGTAAAGGGCCGTTTCGAACAAAATGCCAGAGTTGCTTACTGGGACTGGGGTCCAGAAATTCGGTCGCATGCTCCCGAGCACGACCGTACGCGGAGCATAGCCAATGCGAGTGTAGTGAACAGTCTCATACAAATCGGCCACCATGTCGTGAATCACGAACAGCAGAGAATCGTCAGGACTATATACGATCGAATCAGGGCGAACGCCGAGGTCCACGGTGCCTAGTTGATTCAAAGACGCGTCGTACCAGCGTAGGGTTGTGTCAAAAACCGTGGCGATCACTTCCCCGCGATGACCGAGGGTCGAAATGGCCGAGTTATTCGTTTGCCGAAAAGTGTCCGTGGACGCATCGTACAAGACAACGATGTCGCCGCCGGATTGGATGATAGCTCGCGATCCGTCCGCGGAGCGCATCATGAATGAAGGAGCAAACGAAATCTCAGGGCGGCCCTTCCACGTATTCTGCACCGGGTTCCATTGAACCAACGCGACCTGTGACCCAAACGTCCCGGCACTCCAGAAAACCGTCCCGTTGCTGAGCGCTAGCGGTTTGAAGTAGTTGTTCACCGTGGCTCCCCTCACTCCGACCGGTGGAGTTGGCACCCGTTGAACAACCTCGAGTCGGTTCAGATCGATCAGAGAGATAAAGCCCATAGCGAAAAAGCCGTCACCGCTCCCCTCTCCTACGTAAAGGACATTACCGTCAGGGCTTATGTCCATTGAGATCGGTTGTTGAACGGGTATGCTTGCAACCACTTTGCGTGAGGATACCGAAATTATTTCAACGCTGTTTAGTTGGGTGATCGCCGCATATACGCAATCACGGGCGGTGTCGTAAACCACCGAGTACGGCTGGGACTCAAGGCGGACGTAGCCCGCCAATGTGGGAGGTGGACGGTAAGCGACGACATCCAATTCAATCTGGCCAGCCTGTGAAATTGATCCTGAAGTCGCATGTACAGGTATTTCGATCTGTTGCGCCGCTTCGGAATCAGCAGCAGTAAACATCACCGGCTGCGATGAACACGTGCTCATGTTGAATGTGGACGGAGAAGCCGAAATCCCATTTGGGACGTCAATCGTGAATGCCACTGGCGCGCTGAATCCATTTTTGGCATTGCATTGAATCGTAGCCGCGAGACTCACCCCAGGATTGACGGTGATTGAAGGCGGGGAGAATGAGATGGAGAAGGAGGGCGGAAGAGGTGGTGGCTGGGGAGCACCCGACCCTCCGCCACATCCGGTCGCAACTGCAAAACACACAGCAACTAGCACTAAACCTGATCGGCCAACCATGATTCAGCCCGTCCGGACGATTAATCGCCGCATAAAAACTTGAGAAA
>Ga0193726_1002958_pt1 | contig 11101 bp, 11 predicted proteins | sample H2c1metaG_FD_144928 | JGI IMG/M metagenome (GOLD analysis project Ga0193726, IMG submission 144928) | Soil microbial communities from a riparian zone of the East river system, Colorado, United States - H2c1 | ecosystem: Environmental > Terrestrial > Soil > Riparian zone | place: USA: East River... | reverse complement strand
CAGCCGCCTTAAGCCCACACCCGACGAACCACACCTAGCGACGAGCCTCAGCGCAGATCGGCCGCGACCAACGACCACATCTCCAGATCGACCCGACCGCTGTGTACATAGCCCGCGTTACGCAGCAATCCCTCGTAGTGGAAGCCGGCCTTCTCGGCGACCCGACGCGAGCCGGTGTTGCCCGGCGCGACGCGTAGCTCGATGCGGCCGAAGTCGTGCCGCATGATCAGCTCGATGGCAAGGCCGTCGATCGCCTCGGCGGCGAATCCGAACCCGCGTGCCTCGGACGCGAGCGCGAACGACACCTCGGTGGAGCGGGCCGGCCAATCCGTGCGCTTGGTCCACAGGCATCCGACCACCTGCTCATCTTCGCGTCGCACGATCGCGTAGTGATCACCCTGGCCCATGGCTCGACGCTCGGCCGCCATCTCGCCGCACCAGGCACGGCCGTTGATCGGGCCGTGCTCGGTGGAAAAGGGCAGCCATCGCTGCGTCAGCCGGTCGCCGAAGATCTCGGTGACGCGGTCGGCGTCGGCCAGTATGTGTGGGCGGACGTGCAGGCGCGGGGTGGCGATGGTGAGGTGGGGGAAGCGTTCGCCGACGAATACGCCCCCGGGCACGCTGGGAATCCGCTGAACCGGAGGATGGGCCGTCGATACCGCGTGCGGCGACCCGGCGGCCGAGGTGATCGGCCGCTTGGCTCGGTCCGGTGCCGCACCGCGGCCGTCGCTGGGGCGCACGGGGTCGGGCGGCGCGGCTTCCGCGCTGGTCAGACTGGCCGATGCCGGCGCGACGGGGTGATCCGCCGGCGCCACGACCGAGGTAACGCCCGGAGTGTGTCGGGCACTGCGCACCGAGGACGCCAGCGAGGCCGCCATGGTGTCGACCATGATCGCTCCGACCGGTGCGTGGGCCGGTATACCACCGGGCTGCGCCTGCGCCGTGGCGAGGGCCACGAGGGTCGCCGCATCGTGAGCGACGTTTGAGCCAGACACTCCGACCTCGAGTGGGGTCACCGAGCCGCCTTTCCGGAACGCGCCAATGCGTACCTTTGTACGACAGTTCGCCACGAGACATCCGCAGCCATGCTCAATCGCACTCGCAAAGATACCCAACCATGCCTTGCTTGGTATGACCTAGGAAATGTCCCCCAGGTTGCTGCGGTAGCGTCAGCATTCGTGTACCGGTTCCTCGCGACGCCGAAATGGGTGGGCTTTGCCGCACTCATGGTGGCGTTGTCGGCGATCATGGTCGGTCTCGGATTCTGGCAGCTCGACCGATACCACCTGCACCACGGCATCAACGTCCGTATCGATCGCGCCGACGCGACCGCGCCGGTGCCGATCGACACCGTCATCTCACGGACCCGGCCGGCGACCGCCGCCCAGGAGTGGGTACGTGTGTCGGTGACCGGGACGTACGACCCCGCGCGTATGGTCATCGCCCGCGACCGCTCGGTCAACTCGACGGTCGGATTCGAGATCCTCGTCCCCCTCGACCTGGCCAACGGCTCGACGATCATGGTCGACCGCGGATGGATCCCACCGGGTGGCGGCAACGGGATCACCGCACCGCCGTTCGCCGCGGTCCCCGCCGGTCCGGTCACGGTGACCGGGCGGATCCACTTGCCGGAGAGCAAGGGCGAGACGCCGACCGAGATCAACGGGCAGACCACGATACGCCGGATCGATCCTCGCATGATCGCGCCGACGATCGGGCTCGCGTCCGCGTACACCGACTATCTCCTCCTCGACAAGCAGAACCCGTCGGCCGCGGCCGGTTTCACCCGCATACCGGCCGATCGGCAGAATTCGTGGTTGAACGCCGGCTACACCGTGCAGTGGTGGATGTTCTCCGCCCTGGCATTGGTCCTGTTCGGTTGGGCCGCACGGCGCGAGGCGCATGACCGGCGCGACGGCATCGATCGCCGCTCGCGCGGCGATCGGCCACGCGACCGCCTGTCCAAAGACCGGCTCGCCGGCGATCGGACCGGTGCCATCACGTCGAGGGACCGTCTCGGCGACGAGGTGCCAGGGGATCGCCCGAGGGACGACGCCACCACCGTCCGGCTGGTCTAATAGTGACCATGGATCCGTCCATGGCCATCTACCACGATCCGCCGATCGCACAGGTCGGCGAGGTCTCGGTGACGTCGTCCGCGGTGCGAACGCCGGCCGGCGCGTTCCCGCTGCGGGGCTCCCAGTGGATGGTCACCGACCAGTGGTCGGTGGGGACCAAGATCCCGACCTGGGCCATCGTGCTCGCCATCGTGCTCATTCCGTGCACCGGTTTCCTCAGTCTCCTGTTCCTACTGGCCAAGGAAGACGTCTACCTCGGCACGGTGACCGTGACGATCTCCAATGGCCCGGCCGCGTACGTCGCGCGCATCCCGGTCGCGAACCAGGCGCAGGTCCAGAACGTCTACAACCAGGTGAACTACGTCCGGTCGGTGGCGCTTCTCTGATCCGCGACGGCTGATCCGAGCCGGCTGATCCGAGCCGGCTGATCCGAGCCGGGTTCCGGCGGGCGTGTCACCCGAGGCCGACGTCATCGTCCGGCGTCACCCCACCTCGGTGCAGCGCCCGGACGGCATCGATCGTGTCTGCCTCCGACGCCTTCTTGTCCTCGCGATAGCGCAGCACCCGGGCGAACCGCAACGCCACACCGCCGGGGTAGCGCGGGCTTGTCTGGACGCCGTCGAAGGCGATCTCGACGACAAGCTCGGGACGGACACGGACGACCCAGTCGTCCGGTCCGACCGGCTCGGTCGCCAGTGACGTCAATCGCTCGGTCTGCCACGCCAGCATCTCGTCGGTCATTCCCTTGAACGTCTTGCCGAGCATGACGAACCCGCCGGTGGCGGGGTCGCGTGCACCGAGGTGGAGATTCGACAGCCAGCCCGAGCGCCGGCCGTGCCCGCGCTCAACCGCGAGGACCACCAGATCGAGGGTGTGCCGGGGCTTGACCTTCACCCACCCGCTGCCGCGACGGCCGACGTCGTAGGGCGCCTGGATCGCCTTGATGACAACGCCCTCGTGCCCGGCCGCGACGGCCGATTCGAACGCCGCCGAGGCTTCCTCGACCGAGCTCACTTCCCGCCGCTCGACAATGTGTTCGCCCGGCACGGCCTCGGCCAACCGGGCCCAACGGATCCGTCCCGGCTCGTCGATCAGGTCCTCGCCGTCGATATGCAGGAGATCGAAGAAATACGGTCGCAGGCCGCTGTCCGCGTGCGTCGCCGCCGCGGACGACGTCTCCTGGAACGGACGCGCCCGACCGCCGATGTCGAGAGCGATCGCCTCGCCGTCGAGCACGATGTCGGTGGAACCGAGGGCGGCGACGACCGCCACGACGCCCGGCAGCCGCACCGTGATGTCATCGAGGCTCCGGGTAAATACGCGCACCGATGGACCGGACCGGTGGACCTGGATGCGGATGCCGTCGAGCTTCGCGTCGACCACCGCCGGCAGGCCGGTGGCGTCGATCGCCTCGCTCACGTTGGGCGCCGACGCGGCGAGCATGGGCGTCAGCGCCCGGCCGACCTGAAGTCCATAGGCGTCCAGGCCCACGGCACCATGCTCCAAGGCGGTGCGAGCTACGTCGGTCAGACTGCCGCTGAGCAGGAGGGCACGGCGGACGCTCGCCGCCGGGACCTCCGCGGCGCGAGCGATCGCGTCGACGAGCACACCGGCCTGCGCACCCTGGCGCAACTCGCCGCCGATGAGCCGGACCAGGAACTCCTGCTCGGCGCGGGTCGCGCGGGCGAACAACGCGTGCACGAGGTCGCGCCGACGCGTCTGCGAACCCGGGCCCGACTGCACGGCCAGCTCGGCGAAGGCCGCATCGACCTCGCCGACCGTGAGCGACGTCGTCTCGGCCGCCAGGGGAAGCGCACGCAACGCCGCCCACCCGACGCCCGTCTGCCGCTGTCGGAGCTCGCCCGACAGATATGCCGCCCCGGCGGTGACATCCTCGTCCGGCGCGCCACGTAGCTCGTGCAGCGCGCCGGCGAGCAGCTCGACCTTGGCCAGTCGCTTCGACGTCGCGGCGACCGCCGCCGACGCGGCGACCAGGTCAGCAAATCGCATGTCGGTCTCCGGAGTGGGATGCCAGCACCCGTTCATCGTGCCAGCACGGTCAGACGCTTTCGGCGAGTCTCGCGGCTCCAGCCTCGACGTCCCGTGTGGCCCGCGCCGCGCGGCCGCACCCGACGTCCGCCATCGATGATTCGACGGCGGCCACGGACCACGACGATCCGCGAACGTCAACTTGCGAGCGGGAGGTCGACTTCGGCAATGTCAAACCCCCGTGATCGCACGGCATCGGCCAGCCGAGACAACTCTGCGTCGATGCGACACAAGACGAGCGAGAGCTCGTCGAGATGTCCGCTCAGGCTCGAGTCGGACCAGGTGGCGAAGTCGACGTCGCCGAGGGCGTCCACGGCCGCGTCGATGCGGTGAATGACCGCGCCCTCGGCGTCCGGGTCGTCGGCGTCGTCGCTGACCGTGTCGTGGCCGGCCAGATCGGCGATGACCAGGTGAGTGACGACCGCGGCGTCGACGGCACTACGGGACGCGTCCACCTCGGTGTCGTCGAGGGCGGTGCCGTCGAGGGTGGTGTCGTCGAGGGCGATGCGACTACGAAAAACCTCTGAATTAGAACTCATGTTCGAATACTACCTCGACCGACCGACACGCAAAAGGACGAAGCACACCATCGGGTGAGACACCGCCCGCGACCAGCACCGCCGGCCGGAGTCTCGATCCGGTGGCAGACTGACCTGATGGCGACCGAATCGGTATGGGACTATCCGCGCCCGCCGCGCCTGGAGCCGACGACGCGCGAGGTCACCGTCACACACCGCGACGTATCCGTCGCGCGCACCACGGGGGCGTTCCGCGTGCTCGAGACATCGCATCCGCCGGCGTTCTACCTCCCGCCCGCGGACGTACGGACCGATCTGCTCGTGCCCACCGATCACCACACATTCTGCGAGTTCAAGGGCGTCGCCCACTACGTCGACCTGGTGCTGCCGGGAGCGACCGTACGCAATGTCGCGTGGTACTACGCGGATCCGATCGAGTCCTACGAGGAAATCAGCGGCTACTTCGCGTTCTACCCCGGCCGGGTCGACGAGTGCACGGTCGCGGGCGAGCAGGTCACGCCGCAGGCCAGCGACTTCTACGGCGGCTGGATCACCAGCGAGATCATCGGCCCCTTCAAGTCGTGAATGGACGGCCGCCGGTTTGCGAGTCGACGGCCGCCGTCTCGCGAGGTGGCCGGTCGGCCGGACAAGTCGCATCGAAGCGGTCCGCGCCCTTGACGGCGCGGCCCACAGCGCCGAGGCTCGATCGGTGAACGGCGACACGGATCGTGCCTGGCTCGACTGGTGGGCAAACGCCTCGACCCGTCTGGGGAGCATCGAAGTCAAACTCGACCTCGGCTCGACGGACGACGGCGGTGACGCACGGGCCTGGCTCGTCCCGGACGGGAACGGCGTCATCGAGGAGTTCGAGTTCCTGTGTTCGCTCGATCCGATGTTCAGCCTCCGATTCGACGACGGGAGCATGGTCGCCGTCCGGGTCGCTTCCACCGCCAACCGCCGCGAGGTGACCCTGCACGAGCTCGACGGGCCGGCGTCCCAGGCGTTCGAGGCCCGGCTGGACCTCTAGCCCGCGCCGCCGGACACAGATCCGCCGGGCCGAAACGTACAGCGTAATCAGCGGCGTACCCGTCACTCGTGCCGGAGAACCGCACGTCGCCGCTGGTGCGTCGCTGGTTTCGAGATCGCGGGACCGGGTAACCTGCGGCCCATGCACAGCGAGGCAGGTCCGCCGTCGTCGGATGCGCCCGAACCAGGGGCACCAGAGGCTTCGGCCGGGGCCCCGGACGCCGCCGCCAAGGTCGCAGTCGTGGAGGCCGCGTACCGTCGCATACCGGCACGCGACATGTTCGGCTATGCGATCACCGTGGCCATCGCCGCTCTCGCCGTCTATTTGCTCGCAACGGCCGTCTTTGCATTGCGCGGCTTGCTGGTGAACGTGGCGGTCGCGGCGTTCATCGCGGTCAGCCTCGACCCGGCCGTCCGGTGGCTGATCGCCCACAAGATCAAGAGGTCGCGTGCGGTCGCGTTGATCGTCACGGTCGTCCTGCTGCTGCTCGCAGGCTTCGGGTATGCGACGATCCCCACGCTGGTCGGGCAGGCGGGCCAGCTCGGCAAGGACTTCCCCGGCTATCTGCAGCATCTGCGGGAGCGGTCGCCGAGCCTCGCGCGTTTGGAAGACCGCTTCAACCTACAGCCCAGAATCGCGTCGTGGGCCGAGCGGGCGCCGTCCTACCTGAGCCACGAGGCCGTGACCGTGGGTACGCGGTTCTTCGGCGCGCTCGTCACGACGCTGTTGGTCGTCGTGCTGGCCATCTACTTCATGGCCGACCTGCCCCGACTCCGCCGAGCCATCGTCCGGCTGTTCCCGAAGCGCCATCGTCCGCGAGTAAGCCATGCGACCACCGTCATGATCGACAAGGTTGGCGCGTACATGATCGGGAACCTGATCATCTCGCTGATCGCCGGAGTGAGCGCGTTCATCGTCATGGAGATTCTGCGCGTGCCGTTCGCACTGCCACTCGCCGTCGCCGTCGCCATCACCGACCTGATCCCGCTGATCGGCGCGACGATCGGCGCCGCCGTGTGCGTGCTCGTCGCGTTCGCGACCACGGACCTGTGGCCGAACACCATCGTGCTGGTCATATTCTTCCTGGTCTATCAGCAGTTCGAGAACTACTTCATCCAGCCGCGGGTGATGCGCAACGCCGTTGACCTCCCCTCCGTGGCCGTACTCCTGGCCGCGTTGATCGGCGCCAGCATGCTCGGCGTGATCGGAGCGCTGATGGCGATTCCCGTCGCCGCGGCCATCCGCGTGGTCGTCGGCCCCATGCTGGCCGCGCGGGACGGGACCGGCGAGGCGCCGCCACCGGTTGCCGGTCCTGATCCACCGTCCGAGATCAAGCCGGCGGAGCATGGCCGTCTGGCACGGGCGCTGCAGGCCGCCCGGGCCAGACGGTGGACCCGACGGCCCTAATACCCGATTCCGCTGCCTAACTGCGCACCGCAGCGACATTGCGCAGCAGCATCGCCTCGGCCAGGCAGACCCGGGCGAACTCGCCAAGGTCGAGGCTCTCGTTCGGACCGTGCGCCCGCGCCTGCGGATCCTCGACGCCGGTCACCAGGATCGCCGCGTCCGGGAACATTTCCTGGAAGGTCGCGATGAACGGGATCGAACCGCCGACACCGATGTCGACCGGATCGGTTCCGTCCCAGGCGTCGCGGAACGCCGTGCGCGCCGCGTCGTACATCGGGCCGGTCGCGTCGATCACGCACGGATCGCCGCCGGCCTCCAGCGTCACGGTCGCTGTCGCGCCCCACGGAACGTGCGATTCGAGGTGCGCCTTGACCGCCTCGTACGCCTTGCGGGAATCGTCGCCGGGCGCGATCCGTACGCTGATCTTGGCTCGAGCCGTCGGCACGAGCGCGTTCGGGGCCGCGTTGGTCGGTGGCGCGTCGATGCCGAGAACCGACACCGCCGGCTTCGTCCACATCCGGTCCACGAGCCGCCCGGTGCCGATCAACTCGACGCCGTCGAGCATGCCGGCCTCCTCGCGGAAGCGGTCCTCCGGGTAGTCCAGCGGCGACGCGGACGCCTGGACCAGGCCCGCGATCGCAACGTCGCCGGCGTCGTCGTGCAGCGTGGCGAGGAGCTTTGACAACGCGGTCAACGCATCCGGCACGGCACCGCCGAACATCCCGCTGTGTACGGCGTGGTCCAACGTACGGACGTCGACAAAGCAGTTCACGATGCCCCGCAGACTCGTGGTCAACGCCGGCACGCCGATATCCCAGTTGCCGGAGTCGGCGATCACGATCACGTCGGCCGCGATCTCGTCGCGGTGCTGCTTGAGCAGCTCTTCCAGCGAGTCGGAACCGAACTCCTCCTCGCCTTCGACGAACACCACGACACCGACCGGCAGGTCGTCGCCGAGCGCCCGCAATGCGCTGACGTGCGCCATCACACCGGCCTTGTCATCGGCGGCACCGCGGCCGTAGAGCCGACCGTTCCGCTCGGTCGCCACGAACGGGTCCGTCTTCCACTGGCTCGCGTCGCCGATGGGTTGTACGTCGTGATGCGCGTAGAGCAGCACGGTGGGCGCGCCCAGCGGGGCGGGTTTGCGACCGATCACGGCCGGTTGGCCGCCGGCCTCGACGACGGTCACATCGGGCAGACCGGCCGCCCGCAACAGCTCCGCCACGGCGTTGGCCGAGGCGTGGACGTGCGAATGGTCGAATCCGTCGAACGCGATACTCGGGATCGCCACCAGGCGTTCCAGGTCAGCTCGGACGCCGGGCAGGGTGGCGGCGACTTTGGCGCGCAGATCGTCATCGGTCATGACAGCGATCGTAGGCCGCGCCCGATCCCGCGCCGCCGAGCCGGGTCACCTCGCGGGTGATACCGCGCCGCCGAGCCGGGTCAGCTCGCGGGCTCGTCCGGCGGCGGCGAGCCGTTGGTCCCGTTGGTCCCGTTGCTTGGCGTGGTGCCGTCGTTGCGGTTGCCCATCCAACCGCGGACGCGACTCGCACTCGCACCGACCACGTCGCCCACGCCGGACGCACCGTCGCCGAGCTTGCGCAGCAATCCGACCAACGGGTCCTGGGAGCGCCGGAACGAGTCGCGGTAGGACTCGGCCGCCTCCTTGGCATCCTGGCGGATCGAGGCGTCCTTGTCGTTGTCGCGGCGCGGGTAGTCGCCGGACAGGATCCGGGCGTACGCCCCCGAGTCGATCCATTCCCGCAGGGCGGCCGCACGCGCCACCGGCAGCGGATGCGTCAGACCGAGCAGCATCTGAAGCTTCAGCAGGCTGTCGCGCAGATCGCCGGTCGAGTCATACTCGCTCGCCTGCTCCAGGAACGCCGCGGTGTCGATCTCGGCCAGGTCACCGCCGCCGGCCAGCTTCATGTGCGCACGCAACGCCGCCGCGGGGTCCTGGCCAGCGAGCAAGCCGGCCCGGTCGCCGGACAACTCGGCCTTGCGCCACCACTCCTGCAGCGCGACGATCACGCCGCGCAGCACGATCGCGCCGACCGGCAGCCAGGCCAGGTTCATGGCCAGTCGGGTGAGGATCACCATCATCGTCCGGTAGACGGCATGACCGCTACGCAGGTGGCCGAGCTCGTGACCGAGCACGTACCGCAGCTCTTCGTCGTCGAGCAGTTCGACGGCGCGGCTGGTGACCGTGATAAACGGTTTGGACATGCCGATGCACGACGCGTTGATAATCGGCGATTGCTCGACGTAAAGCTCCGGCAGCTTGTCGATGTCGAGGGTCGCGGCCGCCTCGGCGAACAGCCGATGCACGCGCGGATGTTGACGGTGGTCGACGCGGATCGAGCCGCCGAGATACATCAGCCGCCAGGCGCGCTCGTTCCAGATCCCGGCGATCGCCTTGAGGACGTCATCGAAGCCACGCAACTCTCGCAGCGCGGTGAGCGCTCCCCGGTCGGCCGGGTGCTCCCAGGCCCGCGAGCTGATTCCGGTGAGGACGATGCGGCGTCGGGTCGGCATGTTCTCGGTGGTCATCGGCGCCATCCTCCCGTGGGTGCACCGGCAGGGCGCAGGCACACGTATTCCTTCTCGGGATCGTGCCGCAGATCGGTCGTGCCGTCTACCACGACGTCAGCCATGTCCGCCGTACGCTCCGCTTGGAAGTACATGGTCTCAGCCGCCTGCCAATTTCGCAGGGCCGCCTCGATGTTGGCGCCGTCGCGTGCCAGCGTCCGCTCCGTGCGCACCGCGGCGTCGCCAGTGACGAACACGGCCAGGCTCAGCTGCGCCCGAACCGCCGCGCAGGCGCTGGTTACGCCCTCGAGAATCAAGACAGTGGGTACGGCGACCGGAATGGCCTGGCCGCCGAAGCGCCGCAACGTCCAGTCATAGGCCTGGTACGCCCCTGGTCGGCCGGCCGCCAACGGGTCGAGCACGTCCGATCGCAACGCCGGCCAGACCGACAGCGGCTCGGCCCACCCGTCGAGGAACGCGTCGGTCGGCACAACCGCCGTGTCGGCCGGTACCGCCGCTGCGAAGCGCAGCCGCGAGGCGCATTGTTCATCCGCTGCGTAGCGCAGCCGCGAGGCGCCCTGTAGTGCCCGGGCGAGCCGGCCGGCGAACGTCGTCTTGCCCGCGCCGGACGGTCCGTCAACCGCAACCAGGCGTACGGTGCCGAGGCGGGGCCTGCGGCCCATCACAACGTGGGCCAACGCCGCGAACGTCTCGATGACCGGGACCGCCGGATCCGTCACGGTGCCCCCGGCGGTACGAACGGCAGGCCGGCCGGCGCACCGTACTCGATGAGGCGCCAGAGCGCGGCGGTGTCGAGATGCGCGGCGACAAGGTCGCCAAGCAGATCGAGCAGCCGCGTTCGACGGTCGGCGAACACCGTGGCGGGGGCGACGGCGAAGCCGGCGCGGCCCGCATCGCGGGCAGCGGCCGCGAGAAACCGGCGGCGGAACTCGTCGGACTCGAACGCTCCGTGCCAGTGGGTGCCGTAGACACTGCCGGCCACGGCGCCCTCGGGCGTACCGTCGATCCGCTCGATGAGCGGCCGGACCCGTGACGCCTGGCTCGACACGTACCCGTAGTGGATCTCGTAACCGCGGACCTCAGCCCGCCCGAAGCCCGTGCCCACCGCGTGGCTCAGTGTCTTTCGCGATCCGAACGTCACGTCGACCGGCAGCAGTCCCAGGCCTTCGACGCGTCCGCGACTACTCTCGACATCGTCGTCGATCGTGCGGGCCAGCATCTGAAAGCCGCCGCAGATGCCGAGCACCGGATGCCCGGCGTCGGCGTGCGCCGTGATCGCACTGGCGAGACCCGTCTCCCGTAACCAATCGAGATCGGCGACGGTTGCCTTGCTGCCCGGGAGCACCACAAGATCGGCGTCGGCGACCTCGGCCGGCGATGTCGTGACCCGAACGGCGACGCCGGGCTCGGCGGCGAGCGCTTCGAGATCGGTGGCGTTCGAGAGGTGCGGCAGGCGTACGGCGGCCACGCGC
>Ga0193726_1002957_pt1 | contig 11107 bp, 5 predicted proteins | sample H2c1metaG_FD_144928 | JGI IMG/M metagenome (GOLD analysis project Ga0193726, IMG submission 144928) | Soil microbial communities from a riparian zone of the East river system, Colorado, United States - H2c1 | ecosystem: Environmental > Terrestrial > Soil > Riparian zone | place: USA: East River... | reverse complement strand
ACTCCTGGCCGGCAAAGGTCAGGCAGAAGCAGCGCGCGCCGCGCGGATCGAGCAACTGCTGCGCAAGGGCGCCGAGGAGGCCCTGCCGATGGCCCCCCGGCAACGCGAAATCGCAGCGCCTGCCTTGGCGCACGCGGCAAAGCGTTTCGGAGCAGATACCGCGTTTGCAGTCTATCTGCTCACCGCAGATCACCTGCGCATCCTCGTCACTGCCGGCGATAGTCAAGCCGAGTTCACGATTCCCATTGATGGCGCGCTGCTGAAGCGCGACATTGGCTACTTCCTGGCTGCCATTTCTCAGCGGCGAGATACAAGCAAGCTGTCGGGCGCACTGTATGCAGAGATCCTCAAACCGGTGGATGAATTTGCCGCGCAACATAGGGTGCATCGGCTGACGCTCTGGTTGGACGATGCGCTGCGCTACGTGCCGATCGCCGCGCTACAGGACGGCCATCGCTACGTGGTCGATAAATACGTCATTCAAATTTATTCGCCGGCGCTCGATGCGGAACCGATTCACGTGGGGCCGCCGCAAGTTCGGGTATTTGGTGTGACTCGAGCGGTTGGCGGCTTCACGGCGCTGCCGTCCGTCGCCGATGAGCTGTGCTACGTGGTGCGCGGACCCATCGAAGGGCTGGTCACCTCGAGCAACGTCTGTACGACGCCTTCCAGCGGCGATGGCGCCTTGCAAGGTAGGGGCTTCGCCGATGCCGCATTCACCGAACTGCGCTTTGAGCAATTGCTCGCCGGGCCGCGGGATTTTTCAGTGCTGCACGTGGGCACGCATTTTCGTCTGCGGCCGGGTAATGCGCTGCGCTCCTTTTTGTTGTTGGGAGATGGTTCACTACTCACTCTCGATGCCTTAAGCGCTCTGGATTTTCACGCGATCGATTTGGTGACCCTGTCGGCCTGCGAAACCGGTATGGGCGGCGCGCGCGCGGACGATGGCCGAGAAATCGAAGGCTTGAGCGCGCTGGTGCAGCGCCGTGGGGCGGGACGCGTGATCGCGAGTCTCTGGCAGGTGGAGGATGCCAGCACCGCGCAGTTGATGCGCAGGCTCTATACGGAGTTCAATGCGACGCACGGCGATGCAGCACTCGGCCTGCAACGCGCACAGCGCGCGTTACGCTCACTCTCGAGTTCCACAGGCACCTCCTACGCCAACCCTTATTACTGGGCGGGTTTTTCGGTCGCAGGCAGTCATCCTTAGCAATTGCGGCCGATGTCGCGGCCAGCTAGGGAGACTAGCCGAGCCCCTGATGCGCAACGACTGCCTTGGCGAAAGAGATCGCTGACATGGTCGGGTCTGACTGCAACACGAAAAGATATCCGAGTGCACCCATGACAAGGCCGTTCATCATTAGAGCGGCTGCGAACGCGGTGAGTTTGGTAGAGAGGGTGTTCAGGTTCTTCATGACTATCTCCGGTGGGTGAGACTTAGGTTTCCTTCGATGGTGGAATCTTGAGCGCGATCCTGCTGGCACTCACGCGATATTCGGCGAATGATCCGCGATTCCCGGTGAATAACCGGCCGCCGTTCACCGGGAAGTCTCATGCAATCGGCGCAGCGAGTGCCGTTAAGCATAATCCTGCCGATTCCATCGATCGGGAATTTAAAGAGGGACGCCCGCCTAGCCTCGGCTAGAGTGCGGGGCTATGATTGCCTATGCAGAAAATTGATCGCCGTGCCTTCATTCTATCTGCGACCGCACTCGGTGCTACCGCGGCGTGGGCGCGCGCTATTGCCATCGTATCGCCCCAAGCTTGGAAAGAACGGCGGGATCTTTTTACTGAGGGTGTGGCCTCGGGCGATCCGGAGTCCTCGAGCGTCATTCTGTGGACGCGTCGCGCGTATGGTGACGGACGAACCCAATCTGTCATTAACGTGCAAGTGGCAGAAGATGAAGGCTTCAATCGCGTGGTCGCGCAGGCTCACTCGACCATTAAGGCGGCATCGGACTGGACCAGCCGTGTCCTGGTGGGGGGTCTGAAGCCCCACACCGTTTACTGGTACCGCTTCATCGATACGGAAGGCAATGGCAGCCGAATCGGCCGCACGATCACGGCGCCCGAGATCGACGATGCAAGAGCCGTACGCTTTGCTTTCGTTTCGTGCCAGAGCGTGAATGAAGGCGCGCAGAATGCCTACCGGCGCATGATTTGGGAAGATCAGCGCGCCGCGCCCGCGAATCGCCTGGCGTTCGTCTTACATCTCGGCGATTTCATCTATGAGGTCGTTGAGTACCCGGATGAGGTGCCGCATCGCTACGATCGCACCGTGTTCGACATCGGGCGTATTCCCGACGCTCGCAAAGTCGACAACTTCCATGTGCCGACGACTGTCGATGGCTATCGCATGGTGTATCGCTCGACCATCCAAGATCCGGACGTCCAGGATGCTCGCGCCTATTTTCCGTTCGTCTGCATTGGCGACAACCACGAGTTCTCGTGGCAAGGCTGGCAGAGCACCATCAAGTATGACGGAAAGTCAGAGCCGGCCCAGCCGCTGCGCGTAGCTGCAAACCAAGCGTGGTGGGAATATATTCCATCGCGGGTGCGCAAATCTTCAGGACCTGGACTGGATAGATTTGATGGCCCGCACGTCAAAAATGCGCGGATAACGCGCTTGGACGCGGACGGCCTCGGTGACGAACCCAATAATCGCACTGCAATCGCGAGTATGACCGGCTATCGCGCGATGCGCTTCGGTCGTCACGTCGAGTTGATACTGACAGACTTCCACAGCTATGCGATGGAGGATCCAACTTCCCGAAATGAAGCCGACGCATTCAGCCTAAAGGACTTTCCAGAGCTCTTCCCGCTCGAGGCGATGCAAATTCTCGACGCTGGGCGAACCTACGCCGGCGGCAACCCACCGCAAAGCATCCAGCTCGGCGAGAAAGTCATACCGAACTTTGCTCGTAACGATCCGCCGGTGACGGTACTCGGTCGCGAGCAGAAAGCCTGGCTCAAGCGCACGTTGGCAGCGTCGAAGGCCACGTGGAAAGTTTGGGGCGCAACCAACGGAACTCTGGACATGCGCGCCGATCCGCACAACCTGCCGGCGGGGCTCACGGCTTCGTGGCCAGGCAAAGGCTACGCCTGTTTTGGCGGCGGAGACTTCAGTGGTGCGCTCAGTGAACGCGCGGAGCTGTATGACTTTGTGCGCGATCAAGGTGTCAGCGGCTTTGCGGTCGTGTCGGGCGATCGGCACAGCTTCTGGGCCGGGTATGCGGCTAAGGCTTTGCCGCCTGAACCGTTCGATCCGGTCGGAGTTGCCTTTATTTGCGGCTCAATCTCAGCGATCGGTATGGCTGAGGCGATTGAACATGGAATGAAAGGCCATCCGCTGCGTCCACTATTCGTCAGCGAACGCGAGCCGGGCAAGCTTGAGTCAGCCATCAACCTGACCTTGAAGCATGGGGTGAAGAGCGCGCTCGAGTATGAGCGTACCGGTGATGTCGCGGCAGCTCATCGAGTGAGCAATCCGGATAACGCACCGCATCTGAAGTTTGTCGATATGGGAGGCCACGGGTACGCCGTTGTCTACGCCGGTGCCGACGCAATCCAAACCGAGTTTGTCTGCATCCCTCGACCGATCACTCGCGCTGCGACTCCCGATGGCGGACCACTTCGCTACCGGGTGCGCCACACGGCACCACGATGGACGGCGGGGAAACGACCGGAGCTGACCCAAGAGATCATTGAGGGCGACCCGGGGCTTTCCATCTGAGATCGCGGACGAAGCAGCGTAGGCCTCTGAGGCGTTGGTCGGCCCGGCCTCCAGAAACCCAGCATATGGTCGATAACATGTGGACAGAGCGGCACTCGTACGAAGATTGTCCGCGCTCTGCATTTGCCGACTAGGTCACACATTGGGCGCCCCTGCGGCCTTGGGTTGCGGAGAGCAATGGCGAGCATAGATTTGCGACCGGCGCGGGATGTCGCGCTCTCAATAGGGCTTCCGTTTCGCGGTTTTGCGGCACTTCTGCTCTTGATCGTTTGCGGCCACGCCCAGGCGCTCGATCCGTCACGACAGCCGACCCAGTACGTCCTCGACAATTGGCAGATTCCCGAGGGACTTCCACAGACATCTGCCCTGGCGATTGCGCGCACACCGGACGGGTACCTGTGGGTCGGAACCCAGGAAGGATTGGCTCGCTTCGATGGCGTTCGATTCACGGTGTTCGATACTAATACTGAACCTGCTTTCGCGGACAACTACATCTCCGCGCTACTCGTCGACCGCGCCGCAAGACTATGGATTGGAACATCGTCTGGGATCGTCGTGTTGGAGAACGGGCACTTCACCGCGTTCACCGGGGTCGCGCAACTCGAGCACGCCTATGTTCGATCGATTGTCGAGGGCAAAGACGGGCGTGTTTGGGTGGGAACCGAGAACGGCCTGTTCGAGATCGGCGGGGGTCGCGCACTCTCATTTAACGTAGCGAATGGGATACCAGATAGCCGTATCCGCGCGCTACACGAAGACCGCGAAGGCGTGCTGTGGGTGGGCACCGGCAAGGGGCTGGTGCGCTTCGATGGTAAACACTTCGAGACCGTCTCGCTAACTGCCGAAAGTGCGGGCGCGCCCGTCACGGCCTTTCATGAGGACGACGATGGGACCTTCTGGGTAGGAACGGAGAGCGGAGCGCTTTATCGCCGCGCCGGAAATCGCTTCGATGCGGTAATTCGACCGAATGGCGCCGGACGGGGAATTGCCTCTGTGAACGCCCTGATTCGAGATCACGATGGCAATTTATGGATCTGCACTGACCGCGGACTCGCGAGGTGGCGAGATGGAGAACTGAGCCTATTGACCGGTGGTCTATTCGCCGCGAGCGAACTGCCTGCGATTCTGGAAGATAACGAAGGCAGCCTCTGGGTTGGCAGTTCGGCTGCGGGTCTATTGCGATTGCGCGATGGAAAATTCATCACGACAGGCGAGCCAGAGGGTCTGCAGAACGACACGACATGGACCATTGCGCCGCGCAAGAACGGCGGCCTGTGGATTGGATCAAATCTCGGACTCGGAAGCTACGTCGGCGGCCACTATCAGCAGATTCCGGGACCGCGCGGGCATGAGAACATCAAGGTACGTTCCGTGGTCGAAGACCGACAGGGCGCCCTATGGGCCGGGACGATCGGAGCAGGCCTCTATCGAGTTGATCAGCGCGGCATGAAGTTGTTCGATCGTCGCACCGGACTGTCGGGAAACTCGGTGACGGCCCTTATGGAGGATCGGCTGGGCCGCATGTGGGTCGGTACGGAGGAGGGCCTCGATGTTATCGATCAGGACAAGATCACGTCCAAGCAGTCGCTGTTGCACGCCTCCGGTCCAACACCGATTCACTTAATTCATCAAGATCACGCCGGCAATTTGTGGGTGGCCACGTGGTCGGAAGGGCTTTTCGTCATCGGCGAGAATGGCAGCCGTCATTTCAGCATGGCCGATGGGTTGCCAAGCGACTATGTCTTCGGCATCTATGAGGATGAGAGAGGCGATATGTGGCTCGGCACGAGCCGGGGCCTAGCCCTGTTTCGCGACGGCAAGGTACTTTCACTGGCGCGCTATAGCGACCCGCTGCGGGAGAACATCTATCAAGTGTTAGAGGACGACTCGCACCAGTTCTGGTTCTCCACCAACAAAGGACTGTTCACGGTTGCGCGCAGCGCCTTGGAAGACTTGGCAGCGGGGGGAACCCACCCGGCCGATTTTCATGCGTATGGAACCAAAGATGGTATGCGCAGCGCCGAATTCAACGGCGGTAATACCAGCGCCGGAACTCGTACGCCGGATGGATTGCTTTGGTTTCCGAGCATTCGCGGCATCGTCGGTATAAACCCCAGCCACATCGTAACGAACGCTTTGCCGCCGCCCGTGATCATCGAGCAGATTGCGATCGATGGGGTACCGCTAACGCTCGCCGCTGGGGCGGAAGTCGCCCCGGGGGCCGAGCGATGGGAATTTCACTACACGGGACTGAGTTTGCGAGTGCCGCAGCGCTCGCTGTTCAAGTATCGCCTTGATGGCTTCGACAAGGACTGGATCGACGCCGGCAGCCGTAGGACGGCCTACTACACGCGCCTTCCGCCGGGTTCGTATACCTTTCGCGTGATAGCGAGCAATGATGATGGGGTATGGAACGAAACCGGCGCGCGCTTTGGCTTTACCCTCAAGCCGCACTTTTATCAGACTTCTTGGTTCGCTCTTCTGTGCACACTCGCCATGTTGATCGCCGTGGGTGCCTTTTATCGGTGGCGCGTCGGACGCCTAAGGCGTCTCGCCGATGCGCTCAGCGAGCAAGTGGCACTGCGCACGCGGGATCTTGAGCAGAGCAACGCTGAACTCTTGACTGCGAAAGAGCGGGCCGAGTCTGCGGTTCAGGCGAAGTCGCAGTTTCTCGCCAACATGAGCCACGAAATCCGCACACCGATGAACGGAGTTATCGGCATGACGGAGCTGCTGCTGGACACCAATCAGGACAGGGTGCAGCGCGATCAGACAGAGACGATTCACGCCAGCGCTTTGAGTCTGCTCGCAATCATCAACGACATCCTGGATTTCTCGAAGATCGAAGCCGGCAAGTTGGATCTCGAGCGGATCGACATGGATTTGCGCAACACCGTGGACGACGTCTCGCGCCTGCTGGCGATTCAAGCACACGCCAAGGGACTCGAATTGATCACGAGCATCGATCCCGAAATTCCCGAGCAGCTGCTTGGCGATCCGGGCCGCGTGCGCCAGGTGCTGCTTAATCTTGGCAGCAACGCGGTCAAATTTACGCGTGACGGTGAGGTGTCGATCGATGTGAAACTCATTTCCACAGATAGTCTTGGCTCGATCATCCGCTGCGAAGTCCGCGATACCGGCATGGGAATCTCCGCGGAGGGCGTCAAATCGCTATTTCAGCCGTTCTCGCAGGTCGATGTCTCGACGACGCGGCATCACGGCGGTACCGGTCTCGGTCTGTCGATCGTACGCAGGCTTGCGGAACTGATGGACGGCGACTCAGGCGTCGAAAGCACCGAAGGCGTCGGATCGACGTTTTGGTTTACAGCCCGCTTCGGCAAGTCGGCCTACAAGTCGGATACGCGCCGCTATCCCTTCGAAAATCTCAAGAACAGGCACGCGTTGATCGTCGATGACAACGCCACCAACCGCAAGGTACTGAAGCAGCAGCTGACGCAGCTCGGCATGAACCCGATGTGCGTCGACAACGCCGACGCCGCGCTTAAGGCTCTGGAGGACAGCATCAACGGCGGCGTTCAGTTCGATCTCGCAGTGCTCGACTATATGATGCCGGGAGGTGACGGGTTTGAGCTCGGCCGGCGAATTGTGGAGGATGGCCGGTTCAAGGCGACGAGGTTGGTACTGCTGACCTCTGCGCAGCAGATCCGCAGCGTTGAGGATTTTGCGGCATTGGGTTTCGCCGCCTATCTGCTCAAGCCGGTGTCGCAGCGCAACTTGCGCGAATGCTTAGCCCGGGTCATGTCGGTGGAGGGCGCGAAATGGCACGAGCGCACGCAACCGATTGTCCTCGCCGAGCGGATCGAAAGAGCATTTGACGATCGCCTCATCCTGCTGGCTGAAGATAATTTGGTGAACCAGAAAGTGGGGCGGCAGACCCTGGCGAAAATCGGCTACCACGTTGACGTCGTGAGCAATGGCGTCGAGGCCATTGCCGCATGGGAGACCGGCCGATACCATCTAATTCTGATGGACTGCCAAATGCCGATGATGGATGGGTACCAGGCGGCCCGAGAGATTCGCCTGCGCGAGCACGGCACCGGTCACATTCCGATCATTGCTTTGACTGCGGACGCCATGCAGGGTACCGAGCAGCAGTGTCGGGAGGCGGGAATGGATGACTACTTGACCAAGCCGCTCGATCGTACTCGACTGAGCAAGACGATTGATCGGCATCTCAGCTCCGCAGACTTCACATTGAAAATCGTAAAGAACGCCACTAGCTCACCGCCGCCCCAGGTTAGCGCGGATGCTCCGGTGGACTGGAATCATATTGTGTCGGTGAGCGACGGTGACCAGGAGTTTGCACGGGAACTGGTGCAGCTTTTCATCGACGCAGGTGACGCATCACTGCGGGAAATCCGCGAGGCGCTCGAGCGGGGCGATCTGGTGGCAATGGGCTCCGCAGCGCATTCGTTCAAGGGCTCGAGCGCAAACATTCACGCCGAGTCGGCAAGCACGGCCGCCGGCCGCTTGGAAGAGGCAGCGCGTGCAGGGAACATTGATCAGCTAGCGGAGTTGGAGGGGCAGTTGCGGCGGGAGGCCGAGCTAGCCTTTGAATACTTGCGAGTGTCGCTCCAACTGAATTCCGGTAACGCCGACCAAACCAATTCAGTACCTTAGAGCGTAACCGCCGAGGGATTGCCATTTGGCACTCTGAAGAAATGCTACGTCACGCAATCGCCGGTTGAACGAGGCCGCGGGCAAAACTCCTGTTTTGCACCCCCCGTCGATCAATGAGTTGTGGATTGCTGCTGTACAACTCGCACAGTGTCTGGCGCGCTCCAACAGCAATAGCGGAGTGGCCGCCGACGGCACACTGTTTTCGGCGTTCCTCTCACACCTAAATGGCTTTGAATATCATGACCCCCCGAGCGGAGTAGACGCCAGCACTAGATGGACTCCCAGCGCCACATGTTTTGCAGATCGTTGCGATTGGCGGATCCCTAGCATGGTTGAACTCTGCTCGATTGTGGATACGACGCAGCCCGGGTGCGGCTCCGTAGGATGCATCGATCCGATTTTCGGACCTGTGCAGGGATTCGGATACTGGAGCATTACTTCGCTCACACTCTCGAGCGCAACGCGTCTGGGCGCAGGTTTTATCATGAACTCTATCAGCGGGCAGCTCGATTCTACTCTGACAACCGACTTTTCGAAGGTCAGTTCGCACTCCGCTCGCGCCTTTCGTAGCGCATGTTGATGAATGCATAGATTGAGCGCTAAGAAGAGCCGTAGGCCGGGAGCGATCAATTCGCTTCCGGTTGGAGTCACCTACCCAAAGACAAAAGCGGACGCAATGATGGAAACTTCACACCGCCGTTTCCCACTTGCCCGCGACGGGCGAGTCCCTTGCCGCCACGTGATTTAGCGTCCGTGTGCATCCATTCGATGATCGCATCGGTCCTGCGATGCGACATCAATACGGCGATCTCGGCGTCCTGCTCGAGTATTGCATGGATCAAATTATCGCGAAGCACACGGCGGGCGGCGATTAGCTCGGGATTCACCACATCTGCGCGTAACGTATGGAAGGTCGTTCCAAATTCGACAAGCACGAGCCCAAACAATTCAAGAACCGGGTTGGGACTGCATGATGCAAGTAGGCGCACGAACTCTCGTTCCGCGATGAGGAATGCTTGAACATCATCGGAAGGTCGCGACGCATCTTGCGCTAGAAACTTACGCAATCGCTTGCGGCCCTTTGGGCTAGGATCCAGGGCAACAACGCGCGCTATCTCCGCGAGTATGGGCCGACCCGTTCGTACGACATGTTCGACATTCGCCTGTCTGGTATACAGGTAGATGGCAGCCGCGTGTGATACTCCAGCTGTAGTAGGTAGGCGGACAAAATAGCCACCGCCAACTCCCCTTTTGATTACCAGCAATTGCTCTTGCTCGAGCAGCTTCGCCGCCTGGCGAAAAGTAGGTCTACTTACCTCGATCTGCCGAATAAGATCTTCTTCGGAGCCGAGGAACTCTCCGTGAGGCCTCGCAAGAATGAGATCGCGGAGTTCTGCGACTGCGCGCCGAATGATTGATACCTCGACTTTACTTCTTGTCGGCACGAGTTCACCTCCGTGTGGACGCGAAAGTGTAGCTAAGTCTCGGACTCTTGGATAGGCAACCACTCCGCTAATCAAGCTTGTTGTGGATCTGACGTATGCGTTTCTTGTCGATCTTTCCGGTTGCAGTCAGCGGAACGGACTCGAAGAAAATGCGGTCAGGAAGCCACCATTTGGCCACCCGTGCTTTCAGAAATTCCAACAACCCAGCCTCGTCGACGCTTGCGCCCTCGTGCGCCTCGATCACCAATACCGGGCGCTCTTCCCAGCGCGGATGTCGGACTCCCACCACGGCGGCGAGCTTCACGCCTGGGTACGCGACGGCGTAGTTCTCCAAATCGATAGAACTGATCCACTCACCACCAGACTTGATCACATCCTTGTTACGGTCTGTGATTCTCATGTATCCGTCGGCATCAAGCGTAACGATATCACCGGTATTGAACCAACCTTCGGCATCCGTGGCAGAAGAATCGGCCCGATAGTACTTCTGAATCGTCCAGGATCCTCTCACCATTAGTATTCCGGGCGTCACACCGTCGGAGGGCACTTCCGCGCCGCTCTCATCCACCACTTTCAGCTCAATCCCGAATTGCATTCGGCCTTGTCGGGTCCAAATCACTTCGTCAGCTTCAGTAGCGCCACGCGCGAGAAGCCTTGGGGTTGGCGTGGCGACGACACCCATTGGAGAAGTCTCCGTCATACCCCACAGTTGTAGCACCTGAATACCGAACCGAACTTTAAAAGTCATAGCCATCGCGCGCGGAACTGCTGATCCGGCTATTACGAGTCGCTTAAGCGTCTCAGGTCTGTTTTTAGTTTTATCGAGGTACTCGAGATACATTGTCCAAATTGTCGGAACGCCACCGCTGATGGTCACAGATTCGCTGGTGATGAGATCGTGAAGGCTCTCGCCGTCCATTTTATCAGCGGGCAGTACCAATTTTGCCGCGTTGATCAATGCAACGTAGGGCAGGCCCCAGGCCGTGGCGTGATAGAGCGAGGAACACGGCATGACGACGTCGAAAGCGGTGATGCCCAGCGCGCCAGATAGGCCTGCCGATAGGGCATGGAGCACAATGGCGCGGTGACTGTAGAGCACGCCCTTCGGATCCCCGGTAGTTCCGGATGTGTAGCACAATACGGCGCCGGCGTTTTCATCCAGTGTCGGCCAGTCAAAGCCGGCAGGCTGTTCGTCAAGGAGCTGCTCATAGCACCTCGCGCCGATTGCGCCCGGCTGATACACGGATTGTCCCGACAGGACGATGTAGGTCTTAACGTGCTTGAACCG
>Ga0193726_1002956_pt1 | contig 11107 bp, 9 predicted proteins | sample H2c1metaG_FD_144928 | JGI IMG/M metagenome (GOLD analysis project Ga0193726, IMG submission 144928) | Soil microbial communities from a riparian zone of the East river system, Colorado, United States - H2c1 | ecosystem: Environmental > Terrestrial > Soil > Riparian zone | place: USA: East River... | reverse complement strand
AGTTCTGTGCGAACGCGCTAAGAGCAAATATGGTGAGGCAGAAGGTGGTTAGTGTTTTCATAAGTGCGGCCATTTGTTTCAGATGAGAGCCCAATAGGTGGGACCCATATTTATCCCAGACGGATTTGCTGAGAGTCCAGCTAAAATTTTCCCTTTCATTAAGTAAACCCGTTGACGGAGTCGTCTCTAAACTAATTCGAATCATCCGGCCCCAAGGGATGTAGGTGGGCAACGGGATGCCAGAAGTGCTGACTTTGTCCCTTGTAGCGGCGGTCTATGACCGTCGGATTTCTCATTAATCCTGCACTTTCACTTACTCTTGCACCCCCCCCCCCGCAGTTTTCACCTGGCTGTGCAGGTGCAAGTGAAAGAGCAGGGATAAGGATTTCTAAGTTTCCGACGGTCAGCCGTAACGCAGCACCGATTCTTCGGTGCGAGGCCGGTCTTTCAAACCGCGCTACAGAAAAAAAGAAGCCTCAGGGACGGTTCCCGACCTGGAGGGTCAAGACCGGCCAGTCCGAGATTCGCGCTTCCAGGGCATCACCCGCCTTGATCGGGCCCACCCCCGACGGCGTCCCGGTCAGGATGATGTCGCCCGCCAGAAGCGTGAGCGATTGGCTGGCGAAAGCGACGATTTGCGGGACTGAGTAAATCATCTGGCTTGTGCGCGCCTCCTGACGGACGGTTCCATTTTGCCGAAGCTCGACCGGCAAATCGGCCACGTCGACGCCGGAATAAACAAACGGGCCGATGGGCGTGTAGGTGTCGAAAGATTTGCAGCGCGAGAACTGCTTCTCCGTTTTCTGCAGGTCCCGATCGCTGATATCGAGACCGATGGTGTAACCAAAAATGTATTCGTGCGCGCGGTCCTCGGGAATATCGCGGCCGGACCGGCCGATCACGATGGTCAGTTCCGTTTCGAAATCCGTCTGATGATCCGGATAAGCGATTCTAATGACGCCGTTATGCGCGAGAAGGGAACTGGGAGCCTTGAACCAGATCAACGGCGTGCCGAGAGGCGTGCGCTTCATCTCCGCGATGTGGTCGGCATAATTCAACCCCACCGCGATCACCTTGGAAGGCGCGACTGGCGGCAGAATCTCGAGATCGCTTGTCCGTTTCGTTAGGCCAGTTTTCTCAATGCCCAACCAGTAAGGTTGTTTCAGAACTTGCACGTCGTCGCCCACGACTTCGCCGTGAAAAATCTCCTCGCCCAATTTGAATCGGCCAAAAATGCGCATGCTTCATTGTATGGCGGAGATCCTGTCCGCCAATCGATTAAAGAGCAGCCGACACGGCTGCCACCACAAAAGATGCTCGCGAAATCTGTGGAGGCAGGCGTGTCGCCTGCATCACTTCATTTGGGGCCCCGCGATGCCGACAAAATCACGAACCGTCTTCAGTTCCGATTGAGAAATCACGCTGCCGTTGGCGCGCTTGAACCAAAAGGCGGTGGACGACCCGCCGTCGAGATTCATGGCGCGCACGGCCTTCCCGTTCTCGCCGAGGCGGACGGTTGAGAGAATTTCAGCTGCGTCAGCCAGAGTGACATCCGACGAAACACCCAGTCCAAACGTTCGGTTTCCGACTACGGCAAAGGTTCGTCGCGCCAGCCTTGTTCGCTCAAGGCCTTTCACCGGGTGACCGGCATCGACCAGAAGCGGGCCGCACTGCACCGCCACATTAATTTTCGCGCGCGGCGAGTATTCGTTAATTCGAAGGATCTTCATGTAGCCCGGCCCGGAAGCGAGAATTCCCGTAAGCAACCGGGCGCGCCGCATTGGCCTAACGATTTTGCCGCCGGAAATCCGCAATCCCATGGGTAGAAAATCCAGATCGAAATAGCCGCCGTTCACACCGGCGACGCACTCATTGCGATTCATCGCTTCAGCCAAATCGAGCGACCCGCCGGGATTGTCGATCAGACGCAGGGAAAGATCCGGCTTGCCGGAAACGACCAGGGCCAGATCAAGTTGCGCCGTGTCTCCGGAAGAATTTTCAACCTCGATGTGGCGATGCACCAGGGCTGGCGAAGCGGAGGTTTCGGCGCTGGAAGATTTCTCGATCCATTGTCCAAAGCCGGACGCAACGGCGAGGAGAAGTGCGCCAGCAGCGAGAAAAAATCTGTGCAACATCTTGGTCGAGCGAAAAATGGTCGCGAAAAACTACGCCTTGGTTTCGCGAGCGCTGATCAGCTTCTGGAAACCGGGATCGTTCCTGATCTTATCCCAAAGCGGGTTGATCTTTAGCGAAGTCACAGTCAACGAGCCCGGCTTTTGCAAAAGCCGCTCGATGATTTGCACGGCGGTGGCGGAATCGCCGAGGGTAGCATAAACCTCGGCCTCGGTCTCGGTAAGATCGGGCCCATTAAATGAATCCTTGCCCTCGGGAAGAAGTTTTTTTGCCTGGGTAATCGCGGCGATTGCGGCATCGCGGTTGCCGAGACTCGCGTCCGACAATGCGAGATTGGCGTAAGCAAAGGGGTCGTCCGGCTGTTTGACCGTCTGGGCCTGCGCGGCTTCGCGGGCTCTGGTAAACGCCCTCCGCGCGCCGTCCTCATCGTGCAACAGCCGTTTGAGGTGACCAATGGTTCCGTACTTGTTGCATCGATCGGCCGGCTCGTCCGCCAGCTTCGAGTCTGGCAGCTGCTCGGCCACCTTCAGCGCTTCCGCGTATTGACGGCGCAGGAGCAGAACACTCGCCTTTGCCAGCGATACCTTGATCTCGATATCGGGCCGGGAGGAGCCTTGGAATTGCTCAAGCGCTTGTTGCGCGGTTTCGAGGTCGCCGACGCCGTCGATCAATATTTTCAATTTAATTTCCCAGGGCGCGGGGTCTTTTGGATTGATCGCGATCGCATGGTCAATGGTGGCGTTCGCCGACTTGAAATCACGCAGCATTTGGTAATTCACCGCCAGATTATGTATCGTCCACGAGTCGTTAGGATTGAGGCCGACGGCCTTCTTCAGGTTCTCCGTCGATTCGTCCCACTTGCCCTGCCGTCGCTTAATGGCGCCCAGCGCCAGATAAACGTCCGCCTGGTTAGGCAAACCGGCCCGGGCGATTTCAAATTCACGCGCGGCACCGTCGAAATCGGAATCGACATAATAAAGAACAAAACCCTGGGCGAGGTGTGCTTCTGGCATTGAGCGATCAATCGCGAGCGCCTTCGTCGCTAGCTCGCGTGCCTTGTCGCGATGCGCCGCGGTGTGTTCGAAGGAATGGTAAATCCAACTCTCCAGGTACGAATAATAGGCCAGCGCGAGCCCGAAGTTCTCATCCAGCTTGATCGCTTCCTCATATTTGGCCGCGGATTCCTTCAGCTTCTCCCCGTCCTGCGGATTATTACTCTGCAGATTGTGAGCTTCCTGAAAGGCAAGGCGGGCGGCATCATTTTCCGTGGGCGGGCGATCCAACCGCGCCTTTTCGCCCGGCGAAAGTTTCGCCTTCAACGCGCCGGCAATCTTTTCAGCGAAATAAGTTTGGGCCTTGAAGGCATCGGTCACGTCCCCGTCGTAGTCTTCCGCCCATAAGTGCTCGTCGGTAGCGGCGTCGATCAATTGAACGTTGATCCGCACCTGATTGCCACTCCGGCGGACGCTGCCTTCAAGAATGGTGGCGACACCCAGTGCCTTGCCGATCTCCTTGATTTTGCTCGTTTGTCCCCGGTACGACATCACAGACGTGCGCGAGATCACTTTCAAATCGCTGATCTTATAGAGGTTCGTGAGGACATCGTCCTGAACGCCATCTGCGAAATAGGCATTTTCCTTGTTGTCGCTCAGGTTTGTGAACGGCAGCACGGCGATGGATTTCTCGACCCGGTGCGCGATCGCGCCCGGCAGGACGAAAAATCCGGCCGCGAGAGAAACGATAATTCCGGTGGCGCCAAGAAAAAGCACATTCTGGCGGCGACCCTTCAACGAAGACGTCGGTGCTGGCGGTGTCGTCTGAATGCCGCTGGGGGTGACGTCGTAAGCCCAAGCGAGAATGAGCGCGATCGGGAATCCAATGAGAAGCAGGACGATGACAAGGCGGAGCGACCACTCCGGCAAATCCCAGGCCGGAAAGGCGGCCGAAGCGAGTTGGATAATGCCGCCGCCGGCAATGACGTAAGCCACCGCCACGCGGTAAACCTTCCGCCGCTGCACTTCTTCAAAAAAGCCGGCCATACGCAATTCTAACGGGAATTCTCAAGCATCACCATAGATTCGATGCCCTTTGGACAGAAGGAGATAACTTAGCGTTCACTCGCCGTGGAAGCCTGCCAGCGCGGCGTGCCCGAACGCACGCACGGCAGTTATGGAGACGGCCGGGGCGACGGACTCTTACTCGCTCGATCAATCTCCTGAATCGCGGCATCAATCCACCAGGTTTCATCCGAACTGGCAGTCTGCCGTAGAGTTTGCAGCTGCTCCCTCGCGAGGCCCGGCTGGCTGGCCAGGATTAGAACGGCTTTTTCGCGTTCACCAAAATCGCCGTCGTGAAGAGAACGTAGCGCATAAGCAACCTGTTTTTCACGGTCAACCAAAACGCGGAATTCATACTTCGCACCTTTGGGATCAACTTGGAAACGGGCACTGATTCCGCGCGCTTCGAAAACATGCTTTCCATTTGGGAGGAACGAAAAAGCAAGATCGCGCTGTTCTGTGGATTTGCTCCAATTCGATTGGTCCAGGCGCCATTCGAACCAGCGCGCAGGAAGAGCGTCCGTACTCAACTTAATCGCTAGCGAATCAACCTTGAGCGTACCCTGAACCTTCGTTCGCGGAGGTTTACCAAAGTGAAGTAACAAGCATTCACCGTAGGCGTCGCTGTCGAAGAAGACGTTCCCAGCGCCGTCGTTAACGGCTTTGCGAATTCTGCGTCCATCACAGAACGGATCGGCCTCATTCTCGGCAAAAACCGGCGCCAGCAAGCCGCGACGGAAACCATACAAACGGTGATTTTCAGCCAGCCAGGCGTTGCCCATCTCATCGTGTTTCACCCGGTCATAGTCGTAGTTGTAGGTCGTGGTACTGTTAATCTTTAGCGGCGTCAGTTTGGAAGTGTCATCCTTAGGCGCCGGGGAGGGCTGCTCGGCTTCCTTCTTCCATTCGTTTCCATCAAAAGACCACCGCGGTCCGTTATCGACACCCGTGAGTTGCCCGGCCTTGTCGAAGGAAGGCCGAAGGTAACAAACGGGCTTATCCTTCCAGACCCGCCAGCTTTTGCCGTCGTAGTATTCGAGGAATACACCGGTGTCTTCCCGGTAACAGACACGCCTGTCGCCAGCAAACGCGCCATGCCAGGCATCGTTTTCCCCGAGGCTGAAATTGCGATCTGCCGCGAGAGCATGCTCGAGGGCCGCGTGCATTCCTTTCTCCGTCCGCCAATGGCGCTTGGCGGGATCAAAAATGAAAACCGTCTCCTGGCTCTGCAGCCAAATTCGTCCAGCACTATCGACTGATGGCAGATTCACCACCTCTTTGTGCGGTGGCAAAGGGTGCGTTTTCCAAGTGTGACCATCCCATTCCTTCAGCGATTCCCCATTCTTCCGGCTGCGCGCCCAAAACCGTCCATGCTGATCCTTTAGAGGCGCCTCCGAAATGTCCGGGATTTCAAAAGCCCCATGTGTTGGCGCCTGGGACCACGGCGGCAAACGTGCCATCGCGCTGCCCTCCTCGCCCAAAGCCAGAACACCCTTGTTTCCCATGGCAAAAAGCTGCGTCACTTTCGAAAGACGAAACCCACGAAGCTTATCGTACTGCTCGATCTTTGACTTGTTAGGCGGAAGCCACAGCAGTCCGTTCCAGGCCGTGCCAAAGAGAATGCCGTTATTTAACGCCAGCGCTGGCACCGGCGCTTTCGATTCGCTGACGAGATCGACGACTTTTTCAGGTATAACTTTTTCGCTGAGCCGCCACAAGGCTCGCCCGGCGGTTTTTCCCCACGCGGAGAGATAGGTTTGTCCGCTGACGCGAACGATGTTGCTGATGACCTTCAGCTGATCCTCATCGCATTGGATTATCGGCGAGCCGCGGAGCGTATGCAGATCCAAGCGGAACAAGCCTCGTTTACGAAAGAGCAACAGGAGATGCGAGGCATCCTCACGAACCACATACGTGCATTCCGCGATTGGAGGAAGTCCCTCTGCAACCGGGCAGTCAAATCGGCCGTCGCGATAAACCAGTAAAATCGCCAAGGACATCACGTTCCAATCGCGAGCATCCGTCCAAAACCAGATTGCCCCTTCGCCGTCTTCGATTGGGAAAATCCGGTCGAGATAGTCCTGGGTGACATACTCGCGCTCGGGACCGATCTGACACTGGCTCGCCGCAATCGTGTAAACCTTTTCCACGGGCCGCCCCGCTTGAAGCCGGTAGATTTCGCCGCCCCGTCCGGTCATCCAGAAGTTGTTCTGACTATCGGCAAAAAGCGATGGCTCATCCAATGTCGCAGAAAATTCCGCGATAACGGCCGCATCTTTCCCGCGATGCCGCGTGAGAAAATGTTTTTCGGACTTATTGCCTAACGAATCAACATTCCAGAGAATAGCCACCGCCCCGTCGGGCGTTGCCGTGATCGCTTCAGGTGTGCCCCTGAGGTTGACACCGGCGACGGATGAATCCGCCTTCTCCCATCCGCCGCCGGAGTTGGTGAAAAGCATCTCGCCGGTTTCGGCGATTCCCCAAACCAGGCCGGTCGAGTCCTGGGTCGCTCCGATCCACCGCGTATCATCCTCTACCGAGGCATCAATGACGGCATCGCCGAGGCAAATCGCGATGAATGCAGCCCCGATCATCGCCGTCTTGGAATTCATCAGTGGCCGCGTGGTGTGGGGGAAGGCGCGACTTTCCCCCGTTCGATTTCCTGAATCGCGGCGTCAATCCACCATTTTTCGGCGTCGCCCGCAGAAGTCCGGCGTGATTTCAGCAAGGGCTCGCGATGGGCGTAATCTTCCGAAGCCAATTCTCGCAGCGCACTTTGCACCTGCGCCTGGACATCGACCTTGACGGTAAACGTCGCGACCGCAGGAACCGGTTCACACTGCAGTCTTTCATCCAGAGTCCGCGCTACGAGTCGGTGCGGCCCGTTGGCCAGCGCCTCCAGCAAGACCTCGCCCGATTCCGCCGGCTCACCCCATGGAGAACCGTCCAGTCGCCACTCAAACCAATGCTTCCCTGAAGAATCCGACCGCAGGCGAATCCGCGCTTCGTCCTGCTGCACCGCCAGATCGATTTTTGTTTTGGCAAATGGCGGCTTCGACCTAACGAGAACGCATTCTTCCCGATGATCGGTGTAAACAAAGGCGTTCCCATGATTATCAAGCGTGACATCGCGCAACGACCGTCCATCGGCGAAGGCATTTGGCTCCTTCTCTGCAAAAACCGGCGCGCGAAGTTTTCCGCGCTGCCGATAAAGTCGTCGCTGGTAGGTGAACCAGATCGTATCGTCGGCGTCAACGACCGAGGGTTCGGCGCTGCCGGTTAAGTTGTAACGAGTTTGCGGATTTCGATCGATCGATCCGGCGAATTTCGGCAATGCGTTGTCTGCCACTTCTGGCCGTCGAAAGACCAGAGCTGGTCGTAGGTCACCAAGTTTAAGTAGCCATTCGTCTCATCGAATTTGATCCAGCCGTGAATCAATTCCTCTTTCCGCCACTCGCGCCATTGTTTTCCGTCAAAATAATTCAGTTTTTCAGGCCCATAGCTCCAATAGGCCGCGCGCCCATTCCCGCTGAAAGTGATGGCCCAACGATGATTGCCGGGAAAAGAAAGCTTCCGGTCGCGCAGCAACATGGTTTCGAGCGCCACGCGAAGGTTCGTGAACGGCATCCATTGCTTCCCTGAAGGCTCCCAGATCAGGACTTCCTCGTAAGTGAAGCCCCAAACGCGACCGCTGTTATCAACCGACAGATCGGTCAGGGCATTGGGATGGGCCGGACAAGGATGCAATTCCCAACGCGTTCCATCCCAGTCTTCCATTTCCTGCACACGTGATTTGATAGCATGAACGCGTCCCTGATGGTCGGCCACCGGGGCGCGGTAGAATGAAAATACCTCAGGACCGTCTGGAATCTCCGGCGTCGGGGATGCCGCGGGCGAGCCGCCTGGCAACGACCAAAGGTCGGACGCCGCACGGCGTGGCGGGCAGATAAGCAGGGCAACCAACAACAAGAGAACCCACGGCCGGCTCACCACGAGTAATGCACGGTGTAGTGAATCGTCTTTTCTTCGTCGGGCTTTACCTGAACGCGAAACTCCATCGTCTGTGCGTTGGTTTTCAGGAACGTGTCGGATTTCTCCGTGATGTCCCAGTTGTACCAGCGAAACATATGTTCTACTACGCGGATTTCGGATGGTTCTTTCTTGTGATTGCGCAGCTTGATTTCGAAACCTTCATCCACCCAATGATTGTTTGAATCGAGCTTGAAAAACGTGCGCCGCCTCTCGCCCACCAGATCGAAAGCGTTGCCAGTATAGATCCGGATGGTCTCGTCCTTCGGAGTGTGATCGATGGTGTTTTCGCCCGTGAACTCGAGCTGCTTGTCGTTGTCCTGCTTGTAAAAGCGAACCTTCCCTTTGGGCAAAGGCATGCCCAGATGATTGGCCTCTGAGTTTTTGAACTCGCGCATCACGGCCACCTTGGTCTCCATCTCCGCGCCCACTTCCTGGTTGTTCCGCAGATTCTCCATGCCGTAACCGCGGTACCGATTCCAGTCGATCTTCAGCCCGTCATAAACGTAAATCTTTTGCGACTGCACTTTATTGGCGCGAATGAATTCGACCTGCTTGCTCTCGCGGTCATGCAGCGTCGTCGACCGAGCCAGGTTGTAGAGGTGGTAATCTTCGAAAGCCTTTTCGCTCACGCCTGCCGGAACCGGGGCGATGGAAGATCGGACCGCCAACTCTTCATTGCCGAGATCGTCCATGGCGCCCCTTTGTATTTTACTGACATCGCCGGCCATCAGTTTGATCTTCGCATTCTCGAAGGTCTTGCCGCTCTGGTTGTCCATTGTCACCCAGCCAATGAAATCGAGCAGATCACTATTCTCCGGCGCGACGATATTGTAGTCCGCTTCCCATGACATCCCTCCGGTGACATAAGCCAGTTCGGCATCGAGTTTCGCCGTTTTATCCGTCTGAATTTGCCACTCAATTGTTGGCTTGAGAATGGTGTCGCCGGAAAGCGGCGGAAAGATCGGCTGTCCCGGCAAACTGAACCGCAGTTTGCCGTCCACCTCGATAATCGGCTGGGCAGTCCCTCCCTGCCCGTAGGCCATGGCTGACTGCGCCATGGCGTAACGAGCGCCATAGCGCGCCATGGCTTGTTGCGCGTGCATGGCGTAGCCGCTGCGGATAATCTTTCCGAGAACCAGCTTTTTCTGGCCGCCTCCGATATCGTTTTCGAATTCGATTGTCTTATCCTCGAAAAGCGAGAGCAACAATTCCTGCGAGACCGGATCGTTCCGATAATTCTGCTCGAGAACCTGCAGAACAACTTTTCCCGTCGGATCGCGCAGGATCACCGAATCGGTCTCCAGATGCGCCGTCGTTTCGGTGAATTTCACATCATTCACTCCTGCTTTGAGATCCAGCGGGATAGTGTCGCGCACGACTGCGAAATTCTGATTGTAGATCGTGAGCGCCGGCTGATCGGCCTGAATGGTTGGGGCGAGGATGGCAGAGAGAAGTGCCAGAAGATGAACGGGGCGTTTCATACGCCGAGTTAAACACCCGAGATGAAAAAATCCGAGGAGGAATCACCGTTGTGTCATGACAGCGAGACCGTGGAATCGCCGCAACATTTGGCCCCTTGTCATCCCGAAGCAGGCGGAGCGCGCTGAGGGACCTCTCATTCGAAGTCTACGTAATGCAAACTACCAAGTAATGAGATCATGATGGTTGCGTCCGGGGCCACGATACGGCCCTCGATGATTCGCGTAACCTCATCGCCGCCTGCGAGGTCCTTCGCCGTCTTCGCGGCTCAGGATGACGGAGCAACGCGCGAGCGATCAGGCTTACTTCACGCCGGTCGCGAAGACCGTCTGAAAATGCGGGCTTTGCTTTTCGCGCGAAACCACGCGCACATCGATGTGGATAAACCCGGCTTCTTCGAGCAGATCATGCAATTGCACTTCACTGAAACCGAGCCATTGATCGAGATAAAGCTCGCGCGCCTTATCAAACTGGTGGCTCAACAAATCGAGAATGACGATGCGGCCGCCCTTCTTTAATATGCTCCGTGCGCTCGCGATCGCCCGATCCGGACGACTGGCGTGATGCAAGGCCTGGCTGAAAATCGCCAGATCGACACTCGCCTTCTTAATCGGCGGATCCTGAATGTCGCCGAGCCGATATTCCAAATTCTCGAACCCATGTTTCCGGGCGAGGCTCGACCCGAACTCGACCATCTTCTCGGAGTTATCGATCGCGATCACTTTGCGAGCGGTCCGCGCAAGGAGCTGTGAAAGCGTTCCCTCCCCCGCCCCCAGGTCGGCCACGGTCAACGGCGGAAGCAGCGTGATTAAGACATTCGCGAGCGCCTCCCAGGAACGCCCGGGCACATAGTCGCGTCCAAAGCGGCCGGCGAGTTCATCGAAATATTCCCGCGCCTTGTCCTGGCGTTTTCTCAAAACCAGCTCGAGGGCGGTGTGATCCCTGGCCGTTTCCGGCAAATCGCGCCCGAGTCCGCGAACGATCTCGCGAACCCTGCTGCCCGCGCCGTTTTTGCCACCTGATTTCGGAGCGCCGTAATAGACATTCTTCCCCGAGCGCCGCGCCACCACGAGGCCGGCCCTTTTCAGCTGGGCCAGATGGGTGGAAATGCGGGATTGGCCCATGCCGAGAATGTCCTGCAGTTCAGCCACCGAAACTTCCTCCTGATCGAGGAGGAGAAGGAGGCGCAGGCGGGTGGGATCGGCCACGAGCCGGAGCAAATTAACGGTTGACGCGATTCCCACTTTCCCTGATATATCGACATATCCTGATCCGTCAATATGATCGGTGGCACGGATTTAGGTTTCAGACAGGGAACCATCCTTGCTGCGACTGACCCTGAACACCGAACCCTGAACCCTTTTAGCTATGCCTCGACGTTTTATTTTTTCCTCTGAGTCTGTCGG
>Ga0193726_1002955_pt1 | contig 11107 bp, 7 predicted proteins | sample H2c1metaG_FD_144928 | JGI IMG/M metagenome (GOLD analysis project Ga0193726, IMG submission 144928) | Soil microbial communities from a riparian zone of the East river system, Colorado, United States - H2c1 | ecosystem: Environmental > Terrestrial > Soil > Riparian zone | place: USA: East River... | reverse complement strand
CTGGGACGGGTCCACCTGGCAGCAGGTCGCCAGCCCGAGCCCGGCCGGCTACAGCCAGCTGGAGGGAATTCACGCCGTCTCGGCCACCAACATCTGGGCCGTCGGCCAGTCGGGCCGGGGCAGTTCCATGACGACGCTGGTCCTGCACTGGGACGGGACGGCGTGGACGCAGGTCCCGAGCCCCAGCCCGCCCGGCGGCAGTCAGCTGGCCAGCGTCTCGGCGATCTCGGCCCGGAACGCCTGGGCCGTGGGCGAGGCCGGCCAGGACAGCCTGATCCTGCACTGGAACGGGCGGGCGTGGCGGCGCGTCCCCAGCCCGAGCGCTCGCGGCCTGGTCGGCACGACCCTGGCCAGCGTGGCCGCCGCCTCGCCGCGCAGCGCCTGGGCCGTCGGGTCCGGCGGCGACCCGGTCAGCGCGCTGATCCTGCACTGGAACGGGCGGGCCTGGCGGCGGGCGCCGGCCCCGCCCGACGGGGCCGGGCCGAGCCCGGAGCAGTTCCTGGCGGGCGTGATCGCGCCGGGTCCTGGCAGTACCTGGGCGGTCGGCCGGGATGACGATTTCCCCGTTGCGCTGCGCTGGAACGGGCGGGCGTGGCGCTGAGGCTTAGCGTTCGCCCGGTACCCCCAAAATGGCATGAAACGCGAACGCTAAGCGGGCTCCGCCCACCTGGCGGCGGCGTCGGGCAGCGGGATGGCGTGCGACTCGGCGTAGACGAGCTGCGCGGCCTCGATGCGCTGGTGCATGGCCCAGGTCATGGTCAGCGCGGTGGTGCTGGAGGCCAGGATGAGCACCAGGGCCGCGGCCACCGGCCACGAGCGGCGGCGGCGCGGCTCGGTCAGGGCCCGGATCCGGGCGCAGGCGTCGGTCTGGGCCATGGCCAGGCTGCCCCGCGGGCCCGCCCCGGCGGCTGACCCCGCGGCCGGCGCCCTGCGGCGGCCCGGCCCGGCGGAGACGGCCAGGCTGGCCCGGGCCAGCGCCCTGGCCACGGCCCGGCGGTCGCCGATCTCCGCGACCGCGTCCTCGTCGGCCTGGAGCTCGACGGCGAGCCGCACCCGGCCCGCCAGCGGCCGCAGCAGCGGATTGGCCGCGGCCGAGAGGTCGGCCAGCAGGACGTAGAGGGCGTGCCGGTGCCGCAGGTGCGAGTCCTCGTGGGCGAGCAGCGCCCGGCGCTCCTCGGCGCTGAGCAGCCGGAGCATGCCGGTGGAGACCACGATGGCACCGGCTCTGGTCGGGACGGAGTACGCGGTGGGCCGGTCGTCGTGGGTGATGACCAGGCGGTCCAGCCCGCCGAGCTGGCGGCAGGCCCGGCCCGCCCGGGCCAGGTCCCGCGCGGCCCGGACCGTGAAGATGAGCGCGGCCGTGAGCAGCGCGGCGGCGATCGCGCCGGGCAGGACGCCCCAGCCGGGCTCGAGGTTGCCGGGCGCCAGCACGCCGCCCGACCAGCCGGCGCGCTCGGCCAGGAACGGCAGCTGGGCCACGGCGCCGAAGGCGGCCAGGCTGAGCACGAGGCCGGTGGCCAGCGAGGTGGCCAGCGCGAGCAGCGTCAGGAGCGGGACGGCCACGGCCGGGGCCAGGTGCCGGGACAGGCCGCCGCTGGCCAGCGCCAGCATGACGCTCGCCGCGACGGGAACCAGGCCCAGTGCGATCATGATGGCTCTTCGGTCCCGCTGTCCTCGTCGGCCAGCAGCCCGGCCAGCAGGCGCTCGTCCTCCGCGCTGAGGTCGGCTACGAACCTGGACAGCACGTGTGCCCGGTCATCGTCAGCCTCCAGGAGCTTGAGCATGCGGTGCGCCGTCATCGACGCCTGGGCCGCGCCGGGGCTGCCCCGCAGGGTGTAGACGTACCCGCGGCCGGCGGGCTCACGCGAGACCGCGCCCTTGGCGTGCAGCCGGGACAGCGTCGTCATGACCGTGGTGTAGGCCAGGCCGCCGCCCAGCTCGGCCTGGACCTCGGCCGGCGCCATGGGCCGGCCGGCCGCCGCCAGGCAGGCGAGAACCTCCCGCTCCAGGCCGCCGCGCGGCCGGGCCGGCCCCGCTTGCGTCATCATCCGCTCCTAGCTACTACAGTGCCTGTAGTACGACTGAGGCTGTAGTCCAGTCTCTCATGGCTGGACTCAGCCTCGCACTCGCCCGGAGGAACCGGCATGTCGCACAGCGTTGCCGCCGCAGGTCCTGTCGCGCTGAACCTGCTGGACCCGCACAGCCTGCTGGCCAGCGCGGGCGCCCTGGGCGTGTTCATCGTCCTGTTCGCCGAGACCGGGCTGCTGATCGGGTTCTTCCTGCCCGGCGACTCGCTGCTGTTCACCGCCGGCCTGCTCAGCGCCACGGGTGCCGGCTCGGCCGTGCACCTGAGCCTGCCGGCGGTGCTGGCGGCGGGCGCGGCGGGCGCACTGGCCGGCGCCCAGGCCGGCTTTTTGATCGGGCGGCGGACCGGCCGCGTCCTGCTGGCCCGGCCGCCGGAATCCCGCGTGCGGCAGGGGATCCTCAGTGCCCAGCGGGCGATCGACCGCTACGGGGCGCCGCGCGCCATCGTCCTGGCCCGGTTCATCCCGGTGGTCCGCACAGTGCTGAACCCGCTGGCCGGCGCCATCGGCGTCCCGGTGCGGACGTTCACGATCTGGCAGGTGGCCGGCGGCCTGGTCTGGTCGGTGGGCATCACGCTGGCGGGCTACGAGCTGGGCTCCCGGATCTCCAACATCGATCACTACCTGCTGCCCATCATCGCCATCATCGTGGTGGTGTCCCTCATCCCGGTCGCCCTGGAGCTGTGGCGTCATCGCCGCGCCCGCCGGGCGGCCCCTGGCCCGGAAAAGAACTCGTGAGCGCGCTATGCACCTGACCTATCTGCAGGCGGTCGTCATCGGCCTGATCCAGGGCCTGACCGAGCTGTTCCCGATCTCCAGCCTGGGCCACGTCGTCCTGGTGCCGGCCTGGCTCGGCGGGAGCTGGGCCGCGCTGGTCCACGAGGAGAGCAGTTCCGAGAGCCCGTACCTGGCCTTCGTGGTCGGGCTGCACCTGGCGACGGCCGCGGTCCTGGTCGCCTATTACTGGCGCGAGTGGGTGCGGCTGATCCGCGGCTTCGTCACCAGCATCGTCCGCCGCCGCATCGAGTCCGCCGACGAGCGGCTGGCGTGGCTCATCGTCGTCGCCACCATCCCGGTCGGCTTCGTCGGGCTCGTGCTCGAGCACTCCTTCCGGGTCCTGTTCGCGAAGCCGGCGGCCGCCGCCATCTTCCTGACCATCAACGGGGGCATCCTGATCCTCGGCGAGCGCTACTGGCGCCGCGAGCGGCGCCGGACCGCGGCGGCAGCGGCGGCGGCGCCCGTGGCGCCCGCCGCCCGCCCGGCGGCCATGGCCGCGGCGGTGCCGGGCCCGGTCCCGGAACCGCCCGCCCCGGTCCCGGCCCCGGCCGGCGACGCCGACGACGCCACCATCGACCAGGACGCCCAGCGCCGCCTGGCCGGCATCGGCCTGGTCTCCGCCCTGTGGATCGGCGCGTCCCAGGTCCTGGCCCTGTTCGCCGGCATCAGCCGGGAGGGCGTCACGATGGTCGGCGGCCTGTCCCGCGGCCTCAGCCACGAGGACGCCATGCGCTTCTCGTTCCTGCTGTCCACGCCGGTCATCCTGGCCGCCGGCCTGCTCAAGCTGCCGGACCTGGCCGGCCCGCTCGGCAACGGCATCCGCGGGCCGGTCATCGCGGGCAGCGTGGCCGCCGCGGCCAGCTCCGCGCTGGCCGTGATCTTCCTGGCCCGGTACTTCCGGACCCGGACGCTGACCCCGTTCGCCATCTACTGCCTGGCGGCCGGCCTGATCAGCATCATCCGCTTCACCGTCTTCTAACGCGCACGCACGAGCATCCAAGCCTCAGGGGGGAACGATGGCGACGAGGGAGAAAGCCAGCCGGGATTACTACGACGATCCCGGCTTCAACTACGCGCGCTGGTGGGCGGGCCGGGGGTATGAGCATCACGCCGAGGTCATGGCCATCCGCGCGCTGCTGCAGGGCCGGTGGTTCGCCCGCGCCGTGGACGTCGGCGGCGGCTTCGGGCGGCTCAGCACGGTACTCGCCGAGTTCGCCGACGTGGTGACCCTGACCGACTCCAGCACGCAGCAGCTGGAGATCTCGCGCCATTTCCTCGCCCATCACCCGCACGTCACCGGCCGCCTGATGGCTGCCGAGGACCTGGACTTCCCGGCGGCCAGCATCGGCCTGGTGGCGATGATCCGGGTCATGCACCACCTGCCCGAGCCCGAAGCGGCGCTGGCCGAGATCGCCCGCGTGCTGAAGCCCGGCGGGTGCGCGGTCATCGAGGTCGCCAACTCGGCGCACGCGGTCAACCGGCTCCGGTACCTGGCCCGGCGCGAGCCGGTCCCGGCCGCGGCCTGCGACCTCGGGATGCCCGGCGAGATCCCCTTCGTCAACCACCACCCCGATACCGTCGCGGGCCAGTTCCGGGCGGCCGGCCTGCAGGTCCGGCGGAAGCTGTCGGTGTCGAACTTCCGCCACCCGCTGCTGAAGCAGGTCATCCCGGCCCGGGCCCTGCTCGCCGCCGAGCGCGTCGCGCAGGAGCCCCTGGCGCGGGCCTGCTACGGGCCGAGCCTGATGTTCCTGCTGGAGAAGTAGGCCGGCCGCCGCCCGCTCGCCCAAGACGCCGCACCTGTCGGCGGCGCTGACTAGGCTGCCCCGAAGCAGGACCGGGCGGCCCGGTTTGCGAGGCAGGTGAGGAGTGCCGTGACAGAAAGCCCTGGTTCCGCCGTCCCCGCGGGGACGGTCGGGCGGGTGGCGGGGACCGAGGACTCCACCCCGCTGCAGTTCGCGGTGGCCCTCGACGAGGCGTCCTACCTGCAGCTGGACGACGTCGTGGTCACGGTGCGGCAGATTCCCGGCGTGGGCCCGGTGCTGACCAGCGGCATCGTCACGCAGGTCCGGGCGCGGCACGAGGGCGCGAGCTTCGGCTCGGACGTGTTCCTCATCTCCGACGGCGTGCTGCCCGCCCGGGTCCAGGAGATCGCCGAGGTCAGCACCACGCGGGTGGAGCCCGAGGTGTACGTCCCGCCCAGCCCGGGGGAGATCGTGCGGCGGGCCACCGGCCTCGAGCGCGCCCAGGCCCTGTACTTCGACCAGATGACGGCCAAGGTGCCGGTCGGCCGCGGCCGCGACGGGGCGCCGATCTACGTCAACATGGAGTTCCTCGACGGCACCCGCGGCGCGCACGTGTCGATCAGCGGCATCTCGGGCGTGGCCACCAAGACCAGTTTCGCGCTGTTCCTGCTGCACTCGATCTTCCACTCCGGCGCCCTCGGCGCCCGCGCCCTCAACGCCAAGGCTCTCGTGTTCAGCGTCAAGGGCGAGGACCTGCTGTTCCTCGACCAGCCCAACGTGCGGCTGGACGACGACCTGCGGCTGGCCTACGCCGAGCTCGGCCTGCCCGCGCAGCCGTTCGGGTCGGCCGGGTTCTGGGCGCCGCCCATCCCCGACGATCCCACCGGGCGGCCGAACGTAACGGGGCGCACCAGCGGGGTCGAGGCGTTCTGGTGGACGCTCGCGGACTTCTGCGCGCGGCACCTGCTGCCCTACGTGTTCGCCGACGCCGAGGACGAGCGCAACCAGTACACGATCGTCATCCACCAGGTGGCGACCCGGCTGCGCTACGACGCCGTCCCGTACGGCCGGGCCGGCGCGGTGAAGATCGGCGATGACGTCGCGGCCACCTACGAGGAACTGGTCGACATCATCATCGAACGCTTGACCGACGACGGAACGCGCCCCGAATGGGCCGGCCCGGTCACGGGCGTCGGGACCGTGAACGCGTTCATCCGGCGGCTGCGCTCGTCGCTGCGGCCGCTGCGCGCGATCATCCGGGCCGACCTCGCCGACGCCCCGCGCCGGTCCATCTCGACCCAGGACCAGCAGGTCACGGTCGTGGACCTGCACAACCTGCACGAGCGGGCGCAGCGCTTCGTGGTCGGCGTCGTGCTAGCCGCCGAGACCGCCCGCAAGGAGGACGCCGGCCCGGGCGGCCTGCTGTTCACGATGATCGACGAGCTCAACAAGTACGCGCCGCGCGAGGGCACGTCGCCGATCAAGGACGTGCTGCTCGACATCGCCGAGCGGGGCCGGTCGCTCGGGATCATCCTGATCGGCGCGCAGCAGACGGCCAGCGAGGTCGAGCGCCGCATCGTGTCGAACTCGGCCATCCGGGTGGTCGGCCGCCTCGACTCGGCCGAGGCGGGGCGGCCGGAGTACGGCTTCCTGCCGCCCTCGCAGCGGGCCCGCGCGACGCTGGCCAAGCCCGGCGCGATGTTCGTGTCGCAGCCCGAGATACCGGTGCCGCTGGCCGTGGAGTTCCCGTTCCCGGCCTGGGCCACCCGGCTGTCGGAGTGCCCTGAGCCGCCGCGGGCGGCCGCGGCGCCGGCCGGGAGCGTGTTCGCCCGGCTGCCGGCCGTCGACGAGGACATCCCGCCGTTCTAGTCGCGTGAGAAACGGAGTGCGATGAAGTTCCTGCACACCTCCGACTGGCACGTCGGGAAGACGCTCAAGGGCCGGGACCGGCTCGACGAGCAGCGCGCCGTCCTGGCCGAGATCGCGTCGGTCGCGGAGTCGCATGAGGTGGACGCCGTCCTGGTCGCCGGGGACGTGTACGAGTCCTGGGCGCCGTCGGCCCCGGCCCAGCAGCTGGTCAACCAGACGCTGCTGCGGCTGCGCCGGGCCGGCGCGGAGGTCATCGTCATCTCCGGCAACCACGATCACGGGCCGACGTTCGAGGCCTACCGGCCGCTGATGGGCATCGCCGGCATCACCCTGGTCGGCATGGTCCGCCCCCCCGATCGCGGCGGCGTCGTCACGTTCCGGGCCCGCTCGGGCGAGGACGTCCAGGTCGCGGTGCTGCCGTTCCTGACCCAGCGGTACGCCGTCCGGGCGGCCGAGATCGTCAGCCAGACCCCGGCCGAGAACGTGCGGGCCTACGACGAGATGACCCGCCAGATCGTGGCTGCCCTGACCGCCGGGTTCGGGCCGGGCACGGTCAACCTGCTGATGTCGCACCTGACCTGCGTAGGCGGCCTGTTCGGCGGCGGCGAGCGGTCGGCCCAGTCGATCTTCGAGTACAGCGTCCCGGCCAGCATCTTCCCGGTCTCGGCGCACTACGTCGCGCTGGGTCACCTGCACCGGCGGCAGTCGCTGCCCGCGCACTGCCCGGTGCACTACAGCGGCGCGCCGATCGCCGTCGACTTCGGGGAGCAGGACAACACCAGCGTGGTGTGCCTGGTCGAGGCGACGCCGTCGACCCCGGCCCGGGTCACTGACATCCCGCTGGCCGCGGGCCGGCGGCTGCGGACCGTCCGCGGGACGCTGGCCGAGCTGGCCGCGCAGGCCGGCTCGTTCGGCGAGGACTACCTGCGGGTCTGGCTGCGCGAGCCGGTCCGCGCCGGGCTGCGCGACGACGCGGTCGGGCTGCTGCCGCACGCCCTCGAGGTGCGCATCGACCCCGAGTTCGCCGACCGGCCGCGGCCGGGGCGGGCCGCGGCGGCCAGCGTGACCCGGACGCCGGGCCAGCTGTTCGCCGAGTACTGCGCGTCGGCCCAGGTGGAGGACGCCCGGGTCGCGGCCCTGTTCGGGGAGCTGCACGACGAGGTCACCGCCGCCGGCGCCCCGGGCGCGGGCTGAGCGAGGGGAGACTGCCATGAGGCCGGTCGTGCTGGACATGAACGGGTTCGCCTCCTTCCGGGAGCCGGCCCGGGTGGACTTCGCCGACGCCGACTTCTTCGCCCTGGTCGGCCCGACCGGGTCGGGCAAGTCGACGGTGATCGACGCGATGACGTTCGCGCTGTACGGGTCGGTGCCCCGCTGGGGACGCAAGGGCATGGTGTCGCTGGCCCTGGCCCCGACCGTGGCGCGGGCCACGGTCCGGCTGGTGTTCGACGTCGAGGACCAGCGTTATGTCGTGGCGCGGGAACTGCGCCGGGCAGGCGCCGGCGTCAGTCAGCGGGCCGCGAGCCTGGAGCGGCTCGGCGACCCCCGCGGCCGGGCCGAGCCCGGTGACCCGACGGACGTGCTGGCCAAGGACCTGGCCGGGGTGACCGAGGAGGTCGAGCGGCTGCTCGGGCTGTCGTACGAGGACTTCTGCCAGTGCGTGGTGCTGCCGCAGGGCCAGTTCGCGAACTTCCTGCACGCCAAGGCCAGCGAGCGGCAGGAGATCCTGCTGCGGCTGCTCGGCGCCGAGCACTACCGGCAGATGATGGGGCGGGCCAACCAGCGGGCCTCGGCGGCGGGCCAGAAGGCCGCGACGCTGGGGGAGACCCTGGCCGCGTTCGCCGACGCGACGCCGGCCGCGGAGGAGGCCTGCCGGGCCGCGGAGGCCGCGCTGGCCGGGCTGCGCGAGCGGGTCGCGGCAGCCCTTCCCCGGGTCGACGGCGCGACCCTGGAGCTGGCGGGCGCCGAGGGCGAGCTGGCCCGGCTGGAGGCCGAGCGCTCGTCGCTCGCCGCGGTGCGGATCCCCGGTGACGTGGCCGGCCTGGATGCCGGGCTGAGCGCCGGGCGGCTGGCCGTCACGGAGGCCCGGTCGGGGGAGCAGGCCGCCGAGGCCGGCGACCGGGCGGCGCGCGACGCGCTGGCGGCCGGCCCGGAGCGGGCCGGCCTCGAGCTGGCCCGCGCGCACCGCCGGGAGCAGCGCGAGCAGGCGGCGCGGCTCCCGGTGCTGGAGGCCGAGGTCGCGCGGCTGGCGCTGGAGTCCGGGCAGGCCGAGGCCGGGCTGGCGAAGGCCGCGGCCGCGCTCGAGGACCAGCGGGCCGGCCGGGATGCGGCCGGGCGCGGCGCCGAGGCGGCGGCCGTCCGGGTCCGCGAGCTGGACGCGGAGCACGCCGCGCTGGCGGCGGTCACCGTCCCGGCCGGGACCGGCCAGCTCGACGAGCGCCGCCAGCGGGCGGAGGACGCCGGGCAGGCTGCTGCGGCGGCCCTGGCCGGCGCCGAGGCGGCGGACAGCGCGGCCCGCGCGGCCCGCGCCGCGGCCGTGGCGCCGGCCCCGCTGGAGCAGGCCCTGCGGGACGCGCGCGAGCTGGACGGCCTGCTCGCTGGCCTGCGCCCGGCCCGGGCCGCGCTGGAGCAGGCCCGCCGGCAGCGGGCAGCGGCCGACACGGCCGCCGAGGCGGCGGAGGCCGCCCGGCTGCGGGAGCAGCAGCGGGCCGACGAGGCCCGGCGGGCGCACGTCGCGGCCGACCTGCGGCCGCACTTGGTGGCGGGGGAGCCTTGCCCGGTGTGCGAGCAGCCGGTCGCCACGCTGCCGTTGCCGCTGCGGGCCGCGGCGCTGGAAGAGGCGCAGGCCGGGCTGCGCGCGGCCGGGCAGGCCGCCACGGCCGCGCAGCAGGCGGCCCGGGCGGCGGCGTCGGCGGAGGCGCGGGCGGCGGCCGGGGCCGAGGCGCTGGCCGCGCAGCGGGAGCGGCTGATGGGGTCGCTGCGCGCGGCGCTGGCGGGACCGCTGACGGCGGCGGGGCTGACCGCGACGGCCATCCTGGCTGGTCAGGGTGCTGCGGCGGAAGCGTCCGAGATCGCGAGGGGAGAGCTCGCCGGGCTGGCCCATGCTGCCGGGGCCGACCCGACCGGGTCTTCGCTCGCGGGCGGCGCGGGCGGCGCGGGCGGCGCGGATGGCGCGGATGGCGCGGATGGCCTGGAGGCCGGGCAGGTCGCGGCGGCGATAGCGGAGATTGCGGCGAGCCGGGCGGCACGCCGCGAGATCGACGAGACCGCGGAGGCGGCGTCCGCCGCAGCCGACGCCGCGCGCGGCCGGGCGCGCTCCGCGCAGGCCGCGGCGCAGCAGGCCGAGGCCGGGATCGTGACCGCCCGCGCGGCGGTGCGCGCCGCCCGCGACCCGCTGGTCGGGCTGGGCGCGCCGCCCGTCGACGGCCTGGCCCTGGCCGCCGCCTGGTCGCACCTGGCCTCGTGGGCGGCCGGCGAGGCCGGCGCGCGGGAAGCCGAGCTGGCGCAGGCCCGCCCGGTGGCGCAGGCCGCCGCCGGCGAGCGGGACCGCGCCCAGGCCGAGCTGGACCGGGCCGAGGCGAGCCTGTCCGCACTGCGCGCCGACGCCGGGCAGGCGGGCAAGGCCGAGCAGGACGCCCGGACCCGCCTCGCCGGGCTGGCCGGCCGCATCGGCGAGCTCACCCGGCTCCTGCACGGCGCCCCGGACGACGGGCAGATAACGGCCCAGCTGGCCCGGCGGGACCGGCTCGAGGCCGCGGCCGCGGAAGCTGACCGGCAGCTGCTGAGCGCCCGCGCCGCCCGCGCTCGGGCCGAGCAGGCCCTCGCCGGCCTGGAGCGGTCGGAGTCCGCGGCCCGCGCCCGCCTGTCCGCGGCCCGCGACCCCGTCGTCGGGCTCGGCGCGCCCGCGCTGGACGACGGCGGCCCGGGCCTGCTGGCCGCGTGGACCGCGCTGGCCGCCTGGGCCGGCCGGGAGCTGGCCGCGCGCGGCCTCGGCATCACGTCCGCGCGGGCCAGGGTCACGGCCGCCCGCTCCGCCGCGGAGCGGCTGGCCGGCGAGCTCAGCGCGGACCTGGCCGCGAGCGGGATCGACCTGCCTCCGGCGCGGGCGGCCGCGGGCGCGGCCGCCGCGGTGGCCGCCGCCATCGAGCGGGCCGGCGCCGCCACCCGGCGCATCGCCGAGCGCCGCGCGCAGGCGGCCGGCCTGACCGCGGACCGGGACGAGGCCCAGGCCGGCCAGCAGGTGGCCCGGCTGCTGGGCGACCTGCTCCGGTCGGACCGGTTCCCCCGGTGGCTGGTCACCGCGGCCGTGGACGACCTGGTCGCCGACGCGTCGGTCAAGCTGGCGGGCCTGTCCGGCGGGCAGTTCGACCTGACCCACGAGGACGGGGACTTCTACGTCATCGACCACGCCGACGCCGACTCGCGCCGCTCGGTGCGGACGCTGTCGGGCGGCGAGACGTTCCAGGCCTCCCTGGCGCTGGCGCTGGCCCTGTCGGCGCAGATGTCCGGCCTGGCCGCGGCGGGCGCCGCCCGGCTGGACTCGATCTTCCTGGACGAGGGGTTCGGCACCCTGGACCCCGAGACCCTGGAGGTGGTGGCCAGCACGCTGGAGACCCTGGCCCAGGGCCAGCGCAT
>Ga0193726_1002954_pt1 | contig 11109 bp, 9 predicted proteins | sample H2c1metaG_FD_144928 | JGI IMG/M metagenome (GOLD analysis project Ga0193726, IMG submission 144928) | Soil microbial communities from a riparian zone of the East river system, Colorado, United States - H2c1 | ecosystem: Environmental > Terrestrial > Soil > Riparian zone | place: USA: East River... | reverse complement strand
CGCCTCCTGATCGAGCGGGGTCATCAATTCGCGTTCCGCCAGCCGGATCAGGTCGGCGCCATCGATGATGTCGTCGATATGACCCTGCAGCGTGGCGCGGGCGCGCGCCAGTTGCGGGTTCTGGTGCTCAAGTTTGAGGAGATCCTGCACGATGCCGCGGCTTTCGGCGCGATCATCGCTGAGCAGTACCGCTGCGGCGCGCAGATGCAGTTTCTCGATCGCCGCAAGACGCGCCAGACCGAGCGCTTCGCGCGCGACAACGACGGCAAACGCCAGCGCAGCGGCAAAGGCAAAAGCCAGCCCGAGAAAGCCGAGGCTCTGGCTCCGCGCGAACAGGTCCTCGATCAGATTGACAACGCCGAGACCGAGAGCGAGCAGAATCAGCCCCCCGATCGCGCTCCAGAACACGGTGCCCCAGCCGAAACCGCGCTGTGCGGGAACGGCAGGCGCGTCGAGAGCAACCGGCAACAATGCAGGGTCGATTTCCGGCGTGACCTGGACCGTGCCGCGCGACGGGCGGCTCGAATCGTCCGGATCCATCACGGTGACGCCGGGATCGTCGAGCCTGAAGGTCGCAGGCCGCCGATGGTGAGGCCGCTCGCTCATTGCAGTTTGTCTCCAATCAGGAACTGGAGGGCGCGGTCAAGGCGGATGTGAGGCAGCACAGGCTCGCCGGTTCCGTCGGCTTCGAGCAGCGGCGGCCGAAAGCGCAGAAAGCGAAAATCGCTCTTTTCGGCGGTGGCGCTGGAAAGGCCGCGGAATGCGGTCTCGCTCCTGAACAATTCTTCCGCATCGGCCGGCAGATCGCCCGGAAAGGTCGCGACTTCGGTCGCGCCATCGAAGCTCTCGCCATCAGCGCTTTCGCCGGCGGCGGGTGTCCCAAGGAGCGACGGCAGCTTTTCCCGTCCGCGCTGCATCTGGGCCTCACGGGTGGCGCGCACCGCGGCCAGTGCGACGACGTCGATCTCGGCGCCGGTGTCTTCGGCGCGCGCGACCGCGCGGTTCACGATCCGCCGCAACACCGCTTCAAGGCGATCATGGCTCGCATGATGCAGGTGATCGGCCTTGGTGGCGGCAAACAATATCCGATCGATGCGCGGCCGGAACAAATTGGAGAGCAGCGTGCTGCGGCCGATCCGGAAGCAATCCAGAATGCCCGCCAGCGCCGCCTCCAGATCGACCAGCGCCGCCGGGCCGGAGTTGAACGCCGCCAGCGCATCGACCAGCACCACCTGGCGATCGAGCCGCGAGAAATGATCCCTGAAGAACGGGCGGACCACCACGTCCTTATAGGCCTCATAGCGCCTGCGCATCATGGCCCACAGCGATGCCGCCGGCGCTGCGCCGTCGTCAGGCAGGTCGAGCGGTGCAAAGGTCAGCGCCGGCGAGCCTGCAAGGCTGCCCGGCATCAAGAAGCGGCCGGGTGGCAACAGGCTCATGGCAAAGCGCTCGTCGCGGCAGGCGCGCAGATAGTCGGTGAACAGCCGTGCGGCGGTGAGGGCGGCCTGTTCATCCTCCTGCCCTGCGGCGTCCAACGTAGCAAGATGGCTGTGCCATTGCGCCGCGAGCGGCGCACGGGCTCGCTCCCGCGATAGCATGAGGCTTTCACGGGACCATTGCTCATAGCTCTTCTTGAGCAGCGGCAGGTCGAGCAGCCATTCGCCGGGGTAATCGACGATATCGAGCGTCAGCGTGCGGTCCGCGCCATTTTGCCGCTGATAGTCGATGACGAGACGCAGTTCGCTGATATCGACGGTCGAGGTCGGCCAGTTTCGTTGCTGGATCAGGGTGCGGACATGATCTTCATAGCCAAAGCGCGGCACCGCGTCGTCGGGCTGCGGCTCAAGGCGGGCCCGCGCGATCCGCCCGGTGGCGAGCGGCTCGAAGACGGGAAAGCGGCCGCCGCGGGTGAGGCCGTTGACCAGTGCGGTAATAAAGACGGTCTTGCCGGCGCGTGACAGTCCGGTGACGCCGACGCGGACCGTGGGGCTGAAAAAGTGGTCGCCATAGTCCATCAGCGCCCGCGCCGTAAGGCGGGCTTCCTCGACGATATCGGAAAGGCTGGGGGACATGCGGTGCGGAAACGCTCGATGAACAGAGGCAATGGGTTACAGAACTAACCGGAAAGTGGCGATTAGCGGGCGGAAATCAAGTTTCATACTTAGGACGTGATTTGACCGAGGACCTTTTTAGGGTTCATTGACGTCCCCGGCGGTATGATTTACCGCTTCGCCATCATTAGCCGAGCCGCCATGACCGTCTTCAGACTGAAGCAACTCGCCTCGACATCCGCCCATGCGGCGGTAGGCGCCATGCGCTGGAATTACGATCGGGCTGAGCTGATTGCGGACGGCGTCGTGCACGGCATCGGCGTGTTCAGTGGATTGATCGCCGCTACCGTGCTGATCGTGCTGGCTGCCATCTTCGCCTCCGTCAACCAAATCGTCTCGGCGTCGGTCTATGCTGCCGGCCTGCTCGCCATGCTCGGATTTTCGGCGGCCTATAACCTCTGGCCGGTGTCGCGAGGCAAGTGGCTGCTGCGCCGCTTTGATCATTCCGCGATCTACATTCTGATCGCCGCAACCTATACGCCCGTGTTTGCCCAGTTGCAGGACCGCGTATTTGCGATGTCGTTGCTGGCGGGAGTTTGGAGCGTGGCCGCGGTCGGGATTGTCCTGAAGCTGTTTTTCCCGGGACGCTTCGACAAGGTATCGGTCGGTCTCTACCTGGCGATGGGTTGGAGCGGGTTGATCGCCTACGACGCCGGTCTATCGTCGCTGCCGCAACTGGCGTTGTGGTTCATCGTCGCCGGTGGCCTGCTTTACAGCTTCGGGATCATCTTTCACGCCTGGCAACGCTTGCGCTTCCAGAACGCAATCTGGCACTCTTTCGTGCTGCTGGGCGCGGCCTGCCACTACACCGCCGTGCTCGATCTGGTTCTGGCCTAGAGATTTTCGAACAAGCGGGTTTGGCATGCAGGTAGCCGGCAAGGTCGTGGTGGTGACCGGAGGCGCCAACGGCATCGGCCGGGCACTCTGCGAGGCCTTTCATCGCGCCGGTGCAGCGAAAGTGATCGTCGCCGACCTGGACCTGGCCGGTGCGGAAGCCGTCGCGGCCTCGGTCGATGGCGCGGCATTCCGCTGCGACGTGGGGCAGGAGAAGGATATCCGCCACCTCATCGAGGAAACCGAGGGGCGCTTCGGTCCGATCGCGCTGTTCTGTTCCAATGCCGGCATCGGCGGCGGCTTCGATCCGCTGTCGGAAAATGCCGGCGGCGCCTCCGACGAGCCCTTTGCGAAAAGCTGGGCCATCCATGTCATGGCCCATATCTATGCCGCGCGGCATCTGATCCCGCGCATGAAGACGCGCGGCGGCGGATATTTCCTCAACACGATCTCCGCCGCCGGATTGTTGTCGCAGGTCGGAAGCCCGGCCTATTCGACAACCAAACATGCCGCCGTGGGATTTGCCGAGAACCTTGCGATTTCGCACAGGGCCGACGGCATCAAGGTATCCATTCTGTGTCCGCAGGGCGTCGATACCAACATGCTCCGCTCGATCCCGAAAGGTCCGCAATCCGGCGATGGCGATCTTTCGCCGGAACAGGTGGCGAAGGATGCGCTGGCGGGAATCGAACAGGAGACGTTCCTGATCCTGCCGCACCCGCAGGTGTTGGGCTATATGCGCAAAAAGACCGAAAATTACGATCGCTGGATCGCAGGCATGGCCAAGATCCAGGCCAAGATGCGGGAAGCTTACGGGAAGTAAAAAGGGCCCTTCATGGTGAGGAGCGCGACAATCTCTCACACGTCATTGCGAGCGGAGCGAAGCAATCCATCTCACCACGCAAAGAAAGAGTGGATTGCTTCGTCGCTACGCTCCTCGCAATGACGACGAGGGATTCGGGCTAACTCAGCGCTTCCGCGCGTACAGCAACGGCACCGCCGAATCCACCATCACCTCGATCAGGCTGACGCCCTTATGCGCCAGGCCGCGTTTCAGCGCCGGCGCGAGCTCGGATGATTTGGCGACGCGCACCGCGTCGCAGCCGAGGCCCTGCGCGATCTTCACAAAATCAATGCCGGGCAGATCGAGGCCGGGCACGTTGCGCACCTGCATCACCTGGCTGAACGAGCGCATCGCGCCATAGCCGGCATTGTTGATCACCACCACCGTCAGCGGCAGCTTGCGCTGCGCCGCGGTCCACAGCGCCTGGATCGAATACATCGCCGAACCGTCGCCGATCAGGCAAACCGTCCTGATATCGGGACGGCCGAGCGCGATGCCGACCGCGGCCGGAAGACTGTAACCAAGGCCGCCGCTCGCCATGGTGTAGAAACTGTCCTGGCCCCGCATCGGCATGAAATTCTGCATCGCCGGACGATGCGACGGGGCTTCCTCGACCAATGCGGCATTATCGGGCATGGCGGCCGCGAGCGAATGCAGCAGAAATTCCGCGGGGATCGGATCGCCGGCGAGTGGTGCTAAAGGCAGCACGCGTCCTGCCGGCACCGCGCGTTTGGTTTCCGGCAAGAGCTCGATCAGCATCGTCAACGCAGGCTTCATGGTCGCGATGATGCTGGTGCCCAGCGGCGACACCGCGGCCGCATCGGAATCATCGGTGATCTGGAACAGGGTGGTACCGCCGTCGAAGATCGAGGCATGGCCTTCGACGTGAAAGGTGAACACCGGCGCGCCGATCACGACCACCAGATCGTGGCCGCGCAACGCGTCCGAGAGCTGGCCCGGCGAAGCATGCAGGAAGCCCGCGAATTGCGGATGCCGTTCCGGGAAACTGCAACGGGCCGAAAACGGGCTGACCCACACCGATGCCTGGGTCTTCTCCGCAAGGCGCACCATCACATCGACGGCCTGTGCGCGATCGACAGCGGGGCCGACGACGAGGGCAGGGCGCTTGCTGGCCGTGAGTGCCGCAGCCAGCGCCTTGATGGCGTCGGGATCGGGACCGAGTTCGCGGCTGACGTGACGGGCCTCGATGGCCTGCGTCGGATGGTTCCAGTCGTCGATCGGCACCGAGACGAAGGTCGGTCCGCAGGGCGGCTGCATCGCCACGTAATAGGCGCGCGCAATCGCCGCCGGGACGTCTTCGGCCCGCGCCGGCTCGACCGAGAACTTGACATAGGGGCGCGGAAACTCCGATGCCCGTTCGGCATAGAGAAATGGCTGTAGCGGCAGGATGCTGCGCGCCTGCTGGCCCGCGGTAATCACCAGCGGGGTCTGGTTGCGATGCGCGGTGAAGATATTGCCGAGCGCATTGCCGAGCCCGGCGCCGGAATGAAGATTGACGAAGCCGGCGTTGCGGGTGGCCTGCGCATAGCCGTCGGCCATGCCGATTACGGAGGCTTCCTGCAGCCCGAGCACGTAGTCGATATCGCCGGGCCAGTCGGCAAGGAACGGCAATTCGGTCGAGCCGGGATTGCCGAACACCTTGTGGATGCCGAATGCGCGCAACAGGTCAAACGTGGCTTGCTTGACGGTGACGGATGAGGTTTTGGGTTTGCGGGACAATGGTTTATGCCTCGAATTGATGCCGTCCTTGCGAGGAACGAAGTTCGTAGGGTGGGCAAAGCGAAGCGTGCCCACCATTACTCTATTGCAGGTAAAGTTGGTGGGCACGGCGCAAGCGCGCCTTTGCCCACCCTACGAACAGCATCCTCACCACGTCGCCGTGCCCTTCATCGTCGGCTGCCCCGCCGAATTCGCGGTCCACAGTTCCATGCCGGCGTCCGTATCGTTGGCATTGACGCTGAACTCGCCGCCTTCGAACAGCGGCTGCACCCCGCGATAGCTGAATTTCTTCGGCGCCGCGCCGCCATGGAGCTTTGCCGCGAATTCCACCAGCAAGGCCGCCTGCAGCGGGCCATGGAAGATCAGGCCGGGATAGCCCTCAACCTTGGTGACATAGTCGCGGTCGTAATGGATGCGATGACCGTTGAAGGTCAGTGCCGAATAGCGAAACAGCAGCACGGGATCGGCGAGGTGGCTTTCGCGATGCCGGGCGGCAGGCGGCGCCCCGGCCGGCTTGGCGGGTGCCGCGGTCGGAGACACGTCGCGATAAACGATATCCTGCCGTTCGCGAATCGCGAGCCCGCGCGATGTCGTGATCAGATGTTCGACGGACACGAAACACAATGCGCCGGTGCTGCCGGTCTTCATCGTCACGTCAGAGATGCGCGAGGTTCGCGTGGTCTCGTCGCCGACCCGCAGCGGTTCGAGAAACTCCAGTTCGCCGCCCGCCCACATCCGTCGCGGCAATGGCACCGGCGGCAGGAAGCCGCCACGGGCGGGATGACCGTCGGGTCCGAGCTCCGACATCGGATAGACCGGCTGGGCCAGGCACCAATGGACGGTGAAGGGCGCAGCATCGCCCGGCTTCGGTGCGCCGATCTCCAGGAACAGCGTGGCGCGCAGTCCGCGCACCAGTTGCGCGGTAACGATGTCGGAGGCCTTCTCAGAGCGGCCGATCCACTGGCGCAAATGGTCGAGGTCGGGTTTGGCGGTCATGACGATTTGGTCCGGGCAGGAGATGGTTTGGCAAGGCCGGGGCGTTCGCCGATCCCGGGCACGGCGCCGTATCGGCGCGGCGCATCGACGACGATCGCGGCCGGTGCGGGATAGCTCACCGGTCCCGCCGGGGTGCCCACCTCGATGCGGCGCAGATGCGGGTGCACGGCAAGATCCGCCATGGTGTTGACCTCGGCAAAGGCAATGTCGGCGTCGGATAGCCGCTTGAGAAGATCATCCCGCGTCATGGTCGCAAAGCTGTCGCCGACGGCCTGGTCGGTCAGCCCGCGGTTGCGGACGCGCTCGACCATGTTGGAAAATCTGGGATCGCTGGGCAGATCGGGCTGACCCAAAACGTCGACGCATAATTTCTTCCATTCGCGCTCGCTCTGGATCGAAATCAGGATGTCCTTGCCGTCCCTGGAGCGGAACACGCCGTAGGGGGCGATCGAGGGGTGCGCGAGGCCCATGCGTTGCGGCGGATTGCCGGCCTCCGCGTTGAGCAGCGGCACCGCGAGCCAGTCGGCCATCACGTCGAACATCGAAATCCGGATATCGGCGCCCTTGCCGCTGCGCGACCGCCCGATCAGTGCTTCGAGGATGGCCGCATGTGCGGTGGCGCCGGTGCCGATATCGACGATGGAAAGACCGACGCGCGAGGGGCCGTCCGGCCCGCCGGTGACCGAGGCGAGCCCGCTCTCGGCCTGGATCAGGAGATCGTAGGCCTTGCGATGCGCGTAGGGGCCGTCGTCGCCATAGCCGGTGATGGTGCAGCAGATCAGCTTTGGATAATCCTTGCGCAACCGCTCCAGCGTGAAGCCGAGCTTGTCCATCGAACCCGGTTTCAGGTTCTGGATCAGCACGTCAGCGCCGGCGATCAGCGCTTCCAGGCTGGCACGGCCTTCCTTGGTGGCGAGATCGATGACCACGGAATCCTTGCCGCGGTTGAGCCAGACGAAGTAGCTGCTTTGTCCCCTGGCCGCGGCGTCGTAGCCGCGTGCGAAATCGCCCTCGGGCCGCTCCACCTTGATGACGTGGGCGCCGGCGTCGGCGAGCCGTGAGCTGCAGAATGGGGCTGCGACCGCCTGTTCGACGGCAATGACGGTTATTCCTTCAAGCGGCAGCATCGGTCTTTGTCTGTCTTTCTGTCTTGCTCAGTAGGAGCGCGGCATGCCCAGCACGTGTTCGGCGAGGTAGGATAGTACGAGATTGGTGGAGATCGGCGCCACCTGATAGAGCCTGGTCTCACGGAATTTGCGCTCGATATCGTATTCTTCCGCAAAGCCGAAGCCGCCATGGGTCTGCACGCAGGCATTGGCGGCCTCCCAGGAAGCGTCGGCCGCCAGCATTTTGGCCATATTGGCCTCGGCGCCGCAATCCATGCCGGCCTCGTATTTGCGGGTGGCTTCCTTCACCATCAGTTCGGCGCCACGCATCGCCGCATAGGCTTTGGCAATGGGAAACTGCACACCCTGATTTTGCCCGATCGGGCGGCCGAACACCGTGCGCTCACTGGCATAGGCGGAGGCCTTGGCGATGAACCATTTGGCGTCGCCGACGCATTCGGCAGCGATCAGGATGCGCTCGGCATTCATGCCGGACAGGATATAGCGAAAACCTTTGCCCTCTTCGCCGATCAGGTTTTCGGCCGGCACCCGCAAATCCGTAAAGAACACTTCGGTGGTGGAGTGGTTCATCATGGTGCGGATCGGACTGATCGAGAGCCCGTTGCCCTTTGCCGCCTTCATGTCGACGATGAATACCGACAGGCCGTCGGTGCGCTTTTTGGATTGCTCCTTCGGCGTGGTGCGCGCCAGCAGGATCATCAGGTCGGAATATTCGGCGCGGCTGGTCCAGATCTTCTGGCCGTTGACGATGTAGCTGTCATTGCCCTCGCGTTTGGCAAAGGTCTTCAGCGACGAGGTGTCGGTGCCGCTGGTCGGCTCGGTGACGCCGAACGCCTGCAGCCGCAATTCGCCGCTGGCAACCTTCGGCAGCCATTGTGCCTTCTGTTCGGTGCTGCCGTGCCGCAGCAATGTGCCCATGGTGTACATCTGCGCGTGGCAGCCGCCGCCATTGCAGCCGGCGCGCTGGATCTCTTCGAGGATCGCGGCCGCGGCGGACAGTTTCAGCCCGGCGCCGCCATATTCCTCCGGAATCAATACCGAGAGGTAGCCGGCCTGCGTCAGCGCATCGACGAAGGCGGAAGGATAGGCCATCTCGCGGTCGAGCTTGCGCCAGTATTCGCCGGGGAATTGCGCGCACAGTTTTGCAACCGCATCGCGGATATCGGCATATTCATCGGGTTGTTCTGTTGCGGTCATCGGAACTCGGCTGGCAGATCGAGGGCGCGCATGGTGGCGGTGCAGAATGCACAGAGGATTTCGGAAGTCCCGTTCTTGCTGAAGACCTCGACGGTGGCAACCCCGATCGACCCCGACATTTTCAGGGTTTTGGCGCGCGCAATCAGCTCGCTGCCATCGGCCGGGCTCAAAAAATTGACCTTGATCTCGACGGTGACGCCGATCCGCCCCGCAGGCAATCCCGAGGTGACGGCGATCCCGGCGGCCTGGTCGGCCAATGCGGTAATGACCCCGCCGTGGAAATGGCCGAAAAACTGCAAGAGATCCGGTCGGCGCGGCAGCGAGACCTCGGCGCGCCCCGGTTCGACGGCGACCACGCGAAAGCCCGCGGCGCCGGAAAAGCCCTTCGCATTGATAGTTTCGGCAAGGCTAGGCGGGTTGAGGGCGGTGTTCAAGATGATGATCTATTCACGCTGGAATGCGCACCGGCAGCGACTCGTAGCCGCGCACGAAGCTGGAATAGATTCGCTTCGGCTCGCCCATCACCTCGATGCTGTCGAACCGCTTCAGCATTTCCTGCCACACGATCTTCAACTGCAGTTCGGCAAGGCGCATGCCGACGCAGCGATGGATGCCGAAGCCGAACGACAGATGGGTGCGCGGCCGGGCGCGGTCGATGATGAATTCATCGGGGTTTTCGATGCCCTCCTCGTCGCGGTTACCCGAAACATACCACATCACGACGCGGTCGCCTTTCTTGATGGTCTTGCCGCCGAGCTCGCTGTCTTCAAGCGCGGTGCGACGCATATGTGCGAGCGGCGTCTGCCAGCGGATCACTTCCGGCACCATGGAATCGATCAGCGCCGGATTGTCGCGCAGCTTGCGGTACTGGTCGGGGTTTTCGTTGAGCGCCAGCACCGATCCGGTCATGGTGTTGCGGGTAGTGTCGTTGCCGCCGACGATCAGCAGAATGATATTGCCCATCAGATTGTCGGGATCCATGTGCCTTGTGGCGTCGCTGTGCGCCATCATCGAGATCAGGTCGTTGCGCGGTTCGGCATTGACGCGTTCGTTCCAGAGTTTGGCGAAATAGGCCGCGCATTCGTCCATCTCGGCGCGGCGCTGCTCGGCCGATTCGACGATCATGCTCTTGGGCAGTGCGGTCGAGACGTCGGACCAGCGCGTCAGCTTGCGGCGTTCCTCCCAGGGAAAGTCAAACAAGGTCGCCAGCATCTGCGTGGTCAGTTCGATCGACACCCGGTCGACGAAATCGAAGGTCTCGTTGCGGGGCAGCGCGTCGAGCACCTTGCCGGAGCGCTCGCGGATCAGAACGGCCAGCTCGTCCAGATGTGTCGGCGTGAACATCGGTGACACGGTCTTGCGCTGGGCCGAGTGCCGCGGCTGATCCATGGCAATGAAGCTCGGATAGTCATAACCCGGAGGCACGTCCCGGATCGAGATGCCGCCGAGCGTAACATCGGAAGAGAAGATGCCGTGGTTGGTGTCGACATGCATGATGTCGTTGTATTTGGTGACCGACCAATAGGGTTCGATCGGCGAGCTGGTACAGAAATGGACCGGCTCTTCCTTGCGCAGCCGCTCGAACCAGGGCCACAACGTGTCGTTCTGGAACAGCCGCGGCGCGCCGGGATGAAAATCCTTCAGCGGCGTGGAATAGGCCTCTTCACGCGCCAGGCGCAGAAGCTCGGCCTTGTCGCCGCGGAGGGATGTCTGGATGTTCATCGTTGATCGATCCCAAATAAATATCAGGCTGCGATGCGCACCGGCAGGGTCTCATATCCCTTGACGAAGCTGGAATACACCCGCCTGGGCTCGCCGACCACCTCAATATTGTCGAAGCGCTTGACGATTTCCTCCCAGACGATCTTCAACTGAAGCTCGGCCAGCCGGATGCCCACGCAGCGGTGAATGCCGAAGCCAAAGGACAGATGCTGGCGTGGCCGCGTCCGGTCGATGATGAAGCGGTTCGGATCGTCGATGATCTCTTCGTCGCGATTGCCCGACACGTACCACATCACCACCTTGTCGTCCTTCTTGATCAGCTTGCCGCCGAGTTCGGTATCCTGCCGCGCGGTCCGGCGCATATGCGCCAGCGGGGTTTGCCAGCGGATGATCTCCGGAACCATGCCGTCAATCAGCGCGGGGTTGTCGCGCAGCTTCTGGTATTCGGCGGGAAATTCGTTGAGGGCGAACACGCCGCCGGACAGCGAATTGCGCGTGGTGTCGTTGCCGCCGACGATCAACAGAACGATGTTGCCGA
>Ga0193726_1002953_pt1 | contig 11113 bp, 7 predicted proteins | sample H2c1metaG_FD_144928 | JGI IMG/M metagenome (GOLD analysis project Ga0193726, IMG submission 144928) | Soil microbial communities from a riparian zone of the East river system, Colorado, United States - H2c1 | ecosystem: Environmental > Terrestrial > Soil > Riparian zone | place: USA: East River... | reverse complement strand
AGTGGCGCGCAACACCGGCAAGCCCTTGTGGTCGAGTGAGGATCAGCCCAATGGCGGCGGGGGACCGATTGTCAGCCGGGATTGGCTCGTGGGCGGACGCATCCTCGCGCAATTCTACAACCAGAATTACCTGCAGGGTTCCATGACCTCGACCGAGATCTGGAGCCCGGTTACGTCTTACTACGACAATCTTCCCGCGGCCGGTTCGGGGCTGATGGAAGCGAATACGCCGTGGTCGGGTCATTACGAAGTGAAGTCCACGATCTGGGTCACGGCCCATACGACGCAATTCGCTCAGCCAGGATGGCGGTACTTGGATTCCGCATCCGGCAACCTGCCGGAACACGGCAGTTATGTATCCTTGCGCTCCAAAGACGGACGGAACTGGAGCACTATCTTGGAAACGGTCGGGGCCGAGCGCCCGCAGACCATCTCGTTCCACGTGACCGGCGGGCTCGCCGCCGCCGGCGTGCACGTCTGGGAGACGAACAATTCCCGCAGCTTCGACCACGTGGCTGACCTGACTCCCGTGCGGGGAGCATTTGAATACACTTTTGATCCTGACTCCCTGTACTCGCTGACCACGACTTCCGGCCAGGGCAAGGGACTCGACCAGCCGCCGCCGGGCAGGCCCTTTCCGCTGCCTTACGCCGATGATTTCGAGCAGACTCCCATCGGTCATGCGCCAAGATATCTTTCGGATCAGGACGGAGCGTTCGAAGTTCGGCCCTGTGTTGGCCGGCCCGGCCGTTGCCTGGAGCAGGTGGTCGTGGAAAAGCCCGTCGCCTGGGCTGCGATGCCCGACCCCTACACGCTGGCCGGCGACGCGGATTGGAAGGACTATAGCGTCGGCGCAGATGTGCACTTTCTATCGTCGGCCTCGGCGAGACTCATGGGCCGCATCGACTCCGCCGATGATTGGGAAGACGACGGGCAGTCCCCGCTGCCCAGCGGCTATCTGCTCAGCCTGAAACCCGGTGGGGAATGGGAGTTGTCGTCAGTATCGTTTCATCATCCTGTAGCCACGCTGGCGTCCGGTTCGGCCGCGATCGACCGCGCACAGTGGCATCGATTGAAACTGGATTTTCGCGGCAGCCGGATCATGGTGTCGCTCGATGGAAATCAGATCGCCGCCGTCAATGACTCGGCCCATGCTCGAGGCATGATCGCACTGGGAACGGAGTGGGATCGCGTCCAGTTTGGCGCTCTAAAGGTCAGCGGGCCGTGAGCGTGGAGCGCGCCGGCCATTCAATTGATATTTCGCCGGCAGGTGAAGAAGCCGTTGAGCGTGAGGCGGCCTTGCAGCGGGTCAACCGTGAGTTTCTCCGGTGCCTCGATGTGCCCCGAATGCAGCATGCCGCCGTCATAGAAAATCATCCGGTTCCATTTGGCAGGCACCGTGCCGATGCAGGTGAAGTAATCGTTGGAGCCGAGCATGTAGCCGGGCTCGATACGATGGCGCCGCACGAACTCCTCGGTCGCGAGGATTTTCGAGTCGCTGAACAGCGCGACGATTTCCTCGGCAGGACGTGCGGGGACATAAAAACTCGTGCCGCCAAGGCTCTCATCCCGGAACAGATAGAGCACAGATGCCTGAATGCTCTCGCGGGGACTGAGCACCACCCCGTCGCGGTGGCAGAGCCACTGGAAGGGCAGCAACCCGGATGCGGGCGTCGTGACCAGGGAAAGCCGGCAATGCATCTTCAAGGTCCGGCGCGCATCGAACCGCCGCCGCATGTGCCACGTGAACAGCCGGTCCAATGCGTGCGTCAACTCCGCGGGCGCCGGCAGGCAAATGCCCGGATAGCCTTTCTGGTCGAGCGGCCGAAAATCATCCGACCGCTCGCCGGCATACCGCACCCACTGGTCTGGATCGAGCAGAGCATCATCGATGACATAACAGACATGCCGGTCGGCGAATTGCATCGTCGTCATTCGTGCATCGGGATTGAACATCCTGCGAGCATACGAGATCGGAGCGCCTGATGGACACCACTGACTATGATGCGATCGTGGTGGGCAGCGGCATCAGCGGCGGCTGGGCGGCCAAGGAACTCTGCGATAAAGGATTGAAAACGTTGGTTCTGGAGCGCGGGCGGGACGTGCGGCACATCCAGGACTACCCGACCATGAATATGGCCAGGTGGGATTTTCCGCTGCGCGGCGACAACTCCCGGAGTTGGAAGGAGGAAAATCCGCTGATCTCCCGGGCTGCAGGTTGCGACGCCACCACCGCGCATTTTTTCATCAAGGATGCGGACCATCCCTACATCCAGGAGAAACCGTTTAACTGGGTGCGCGGCTATCAGGTCGGCGGGAAGTCGCTGACCTGGGGCCGCGCCTGTGCGCGGTGGAGCCACAGCGACTTCACTGCACCCCAGCGCTACGGATATGGAATCCCCTGGCCCATCGGCTACGACGACGTCGCGCCCTGGTATAGCCACGTCGAGAAATTCGTCGGCGTGTGCGGTACCCGGGAGGGCCTAGAGACAATGCCGGACGGCGAGTATCTGCCGGCCTATGAACTGAACTGCGTCGAGCAGCATTTGCGCACGGTGCTAGCGCAGCGGTTTGGGCGGCATTATGTGTCGGGGCGGTGGGCGCACATCACCGAGGCGCAGCCCATCCACCGCCAACAGGGACGCGGCACCTGCTTGAACCGCAATCTGTGCATGCGGGGGTGTCCTTACGGCGGCTATTTCAGTTCCAACAGCAGCACCTTGCCGTGGGCCGAGCGAACCGGAAACCTGACGGTGCGGCCGCACTCGGTCGTTCACTCCATTGACTACGACGAAACGCTTGGGGTGGCCACCGGTGTGCGGGTCATCGACAGTGAAACCAAGCAGGAACTCGTCTTCAAGGCCAAGACGATTTTCGTCAATGCCTCGGCACTGAACACCAATCTGATCCTGCTGAATTCGAAGTCCCGGCGCTTTCCCAACGGCCTGGGGAACGACAACGGACTGCTCGGTACGCATATCGGATTTCACAACTATCGCGCCGGAATGGGCGGGCAGCTGGACGGATTCGAGGACAAGTACTATGAAGTCGGCAAGCCGGCGGAGAACATCATTCCCAATTTCCGCAATGTGCATCGCCAGGACACCGATTTTCTGGGCGGCTATGTGATCTTCTCCGGCGCCAGCCGGGAAGACCTCAATGAGACCGGTTTCGCCGAGACGATCGGGGCGAATTTCAAGAAGGCGATCAGCCAGCCCGGCAAGTGGACGGCGTACATGTACATGCAGGGCGAGACGCTGCCCAAGGTATCGAACCATGTGCGCCTGAGTAAGGATCAAACCGATCAATGGGGCATTCCCTTGCTGATCATCTCGGTGGATTACGATGCCAACGATGACCGGATGGTGGCGGACTTTCTCACCCAGGGCCGCGCCATGCTCGAGGCCGCCGGGGTAAAGGATATAAAATCCGGGGACAATCGCCAGCCGCCGGGCCTCGACATTCACGAGATGGGCGGAGTACGCATGGGATCTGACTCCAGGACCTCGCTTCTGAATGCCCATAACCAACTGCATCAATGCAAGAACGTGTTCGTCACCGACGGGGCGTGCATGACCAGCACGGGCAGCCAAAGTCCCTCCATTTTGTACATGGCATTGACTGCGCGCGCCGCCCACTACGCAGCCGAGCAGCTCAGGCTGCACGGCAAGGTCGGGTGATTGCAATGCAGCGCAGGGAACTCATTCAACTGATCGCCGCGGTCACCGGCTGCGCATTTGTCGGCCATGATGCGCTGTGGGCCGCCGAAAAGCCCCGGACGCCGCTTCTCTATTCCGACTCCGACGTCGATTTCCTCGACGATATCGCCGATACCATCCTGCCCGCCACCGACACCCCCGGAGCGCGCGACGCCGCGGTCGGTCGGTTCATGGCCAGGTATTCGGCCGCCTGCTATCCACCGGAGCACATTGCATTGTTGAAATCCGGCCTTGCGGACATCGACGCGCAAATGCAGACCCTGCAGAGCAAGGGATTCCGGCAGGCGAATGCGGCGGCGAAAATTTCGTTGCTGACTCAAATAGACCGGCAGGCAAAGGAGCATGCGCGCCTGGCAGATGCCAAACCCGGCGATAGTTCACCGCATTATTTCACGCTGATGAAACAGCTCACGCTGTACGGTTTCTTCACTTCCGAACCCGGTGCGACCCGCGTTGCGCGTTATCGTCCCATTCCGGGCAGGTACAAGGGCTGCATCCCCTATGTCAAAGGCGAGACTTTCTGGTCTTGGTAGGCGCCGCAGCTAGTGGGACAGGAATGCCCCGGTCAACCGATAGCAGGATAAAGAAGGCTTGCGCGGCGACGCCAGCGGTTCAAGGCGTTGAGCGGTTCGCTAACGACCCCGCCGCGGACACGCAGGCCGCGCCGGCGCGTGGCGTGTCGAGTTGCGCGAGACGCGGCGAGTGCGTGTACCCCAGACCGTAGCCGCGCTCGAACTGCGGTCTTGCGTTTCCTGCAAAGGAATCCTGGCAGGGTGACCGCGGCCACGCGAATGGCAACGTGCCGCGAAAATCGTACCTCGCACGTCCTTGCGCATCAGCGAACAGCACATCCGCAACGCCCTTGCCTTCGGTGCCGGGCAGCCAGGCCGCGACGAATGCATCGGAGCGGTTGATCAGATCGTTCACGTACAGCGGTCTTCCCGACACCAGCACGGTAATGACCGGTTTGCCATGGCCCGCCACCCTGTCGAGCACTGCCCGATCCTCGGGATGCTGGCTGGTCAGCGACAACAGAGCGGGTGAGACAATGTCGCCCTTCATTTCTGCGTAGGGATCTTCGCCGACGACGGCGATGATGGCGTCAAAATCGCCCGGCGTAACCTTCGCGGCGTCCTCGCTATAGACGACGTTCGCATCCCCCGCCGCCTCGCGTATGCCCGCCAGAATCGTCTCGCCCGCGGGAAAGTCTGCATTCGTATTTTTCGTACCCTGCCAGTCGAGCGACCAGCCGCCGGCTTGGTTGCGCAGCGAATCCGCGCTCCGGCCGACCACCAGGATTTTTTTATTCGGGGCCAGCGGCAGGGTCCGTCCGTTGTTCTTCAACAGAACCAGTGATTCGCGCACGGCGCGCCGTGCCAGGGGGCGTGCCCGCAAGGTCGATTCATCGCCATAGAATTGGTCCGGCTTGCGATCGAACAATCCGGCACGCATCTTGACGCGCAGGATGCGCGACACGGCATCTTCGATTCGCGCCAGCGGAATCTCGCCATCATTCACATGCTTGATGGTGTTGGCGATGAAGCTCTTCCACTGTTCGGGCACCATCACCATGTCGATGCCGGAGTTGATCGCGCGCGCGCAGTCATCGAGACTGCATCCGGCCACCTCCCCGATGCCGTTCCAGTCGGACACGATGAAGCCGTCGAACCCCATGCGACCTTTGAGCACATCCGTCAGCAGCGTGCTCGCGCCATGCATCTTGCCGTAGTCAACTCCGCCCTGCCGGTCGTTCCAGCTGTTGTAGGAGGCCATGACCGTCTGCACGCCCGCGCCGAGCGCACCGACATAGCCCTGCGCGTGGATGCCGATCATTTGATGCCGACTGGAGAGATTGACGCCGCGATCCACGCCGTGGTCGGTCCCGCCATCGCCGATGAAGTGCTTGGCGGTTGCCACCGCATTGGCCGGACCCGCAAAGCGGCCTTGCAGAGCGGCGACGAAGGAGGCGCCATACTCGCGCACCAACGCCGGGTCCGAGGAGTAGCTTTCATAGCTGCGGCCCCAGCGGTAATTCTGCACGACCGCCAGTGCCGGCGCGAATGCCCAGTCGATGCCGGTCGCGCGTACCTGGGCCCCGACTGCCGCACCGATCTCACCGACCAATTCTGCGTCATGTGCGGCGCCCAGACCGATGTTATGCGGGAAGATCGATGCGCCACGCACGATACCGTGACCGTGCACGGCGTCCGTGCCCCAGATCAACGGAATCCTGACCGGCATGTCCGTCGCCAGGGCAGCGGCATGGTAGAGGCGCGTCGCTTCACGCCATTGCTCGAAGGTGGCGAACCGCGCGCCGAACGGTTGCGAATCCGCCCCGTTCAAAATCCCGCCCAGATAATAACTGCGCACATCATCCGGCGTCGCCGCACTGATATCCGGCTGGGTCATCTGGCCAACTTTCTGCGCCACCGACATGCCGGCAACGATGGCCTTGATCCGTGATTCCATGGCGGCGTCCGGCGCGATGGCGCTGGCCACCTGCGGCCATTGCGACAAGCTCGGGTCCGCAGCGGACGCCTGTGCGATGGGGCCGCAAGCGAGCGCCGCGGCCGCGCTGACGCTCGTCAGGAACGATGCAACGCTGCCGAAGAGGCTTCTTTCGCGCCCGCCGGCAGCGTCGCGTCTTGCCTCAGAGCTTATAGTTGACTCCCAGCAGGAACGTGCGCCCGTAGGTGTCGTATTCCAGCGGGGTTTTGATCGTGCCACCCACCGGCAGAGTTGTGATCTGGACGGTCTTGTAAGGTGAGTTCGTGAGGTTGTTGATCTGCAGCTGCACGGACAAGCCCTTCGCCGGACCTCTCTGCAGTTCGTAACCCGCCTGGAAATTCAAGGTCCGGTCGATTTCGATCTGCGTATAACCCAACTGGTCGAAATTGCCGACGACCTCGCCCGTGAAGGGCGAGCGGTAAGTTTCCGCTACGCGGACCGAAGCGCCGTACTTTTCGTAGTACAGCGTGAGCGCGCCAACTTTCTTGGAGAAGCCAGGGAACGTGGTGGGTCCGCCCGGAACGTTGCCGAGAATATTGGTCGGAATGAAATTGTTGGTGTACGCGAAATTCGACTGCAGGCCGAATCCGTCCAGCCACTGAGTAAACAGGCTGCCCTCCAGCACGAGGGCGACCTCGTACCCCTGAATCTTTCCGCCCGATCCGTTTTCCGGAGTGCTGTAGCTGCCGATGTTGTGGAGATTTGGGTCGGGCTGCCGGCCGCCGGTCGTGAAGCCCGTGAAGTCGTAATGCTCGTCGGTCTGGGTAAATATATATGAAGTCAGGTTCTTGTTGAACAACGCCAGCGAGAAATAGCTGGCCTTGCCGAATATCTTCTCGAACGAGAGGTCCTCGCCGATCGCGATATAGGGCTTGAGATGAGGATTGCCGCCGCTCCCGCTCCATTTTGCCGGCCCTGTCGCGGCTACCCCTGCGGAGGACGCGGCCTTCTCATCGTCGATACGCCCGCGCATCATGCTCTTCGAAGCACCGAGGCGCAGATAGTAGCGGTCAGCGAATGCGCCGACGAGGTTCAGGCTCGGCAACACTTCGTTATAAGAGAATGACGTATTGACCGAGCCATTCGGCTTCCCAGTGTCGGGATCGGTGATCACGGCGGTCCCATATTGTGTCGTGTGCACGAATTGCACCCCAACATTGCCGCGTATCCCGACTCCCGCGACGTTCGTGTCGATGTCCAGCCTGACATAGCCGACAGGCACCTTTTCTTCGACCGAATAGTTGCGGTTGTAGTCGCCGGGGCCCAAGTCCTGAGCGAGATAGAACTGACGGCTCAGAGCGTCGTACACGTTGTAATTGATGACCCCCGGCACGCCGACATAGGACAGGGAAGTGGGCGAATAGAGCAGCGCGCCGTCGACGGGGGCATATTGCGTGTTGTTGTAAGGGGCACAGGTAGGCTGGGCGTTGCCGCAACCATTGCCGAGAAGATAGGCGAAGTACACGTCCGCCGATTTCACTTTCTTGCGATCCGAGTAATCGAACCCTACATCCACGTCCTTGAATATCCATCCCAGCGGGTGCTTCACCTCCAGCCGAACCGCCTTGATCGTGTCCGTCTGCTTGTCAAACTCGTCGCGGCCGTTGTAGCCATAGCCATCCGGATCCGTGAAACCCACCAGGGTCGGATCGGCCAAGTTGTACGGAACGCTCAGATTGGGATAACCGGGCGCGATATGAAAACCGATGTTGTTCACCACCCCGATCTGGGGACCTGTGAAAGCATAAGCATCGTGCAGCGTATCGCGCGCGGTCGAATAGGAAAGGTCGGTGACTACAGTCCAGTCGCCGGCGAGCGTGAACCGGTTGTTCCAGCCGACCGACCAATTCCGAGTGTCGGCGATGGTGTACTCGTTCTGCATGAGCGGCTTGACGCCGTTCACGACGCCATCGGTAAGCACACTGTTGGGGCCTGGGCTCGTCGTGACATCGGTATAGCTGATGCCGTCCCAGGGGCTGCTCGACCACTGCAGTCCATTGAGACTGGTCTCGTCCTTGAATTTCGAATAAAACAAGTCGAGTTCGCTGTGAATTGAATCGTTGGGGGCCCACTCGAGCACGCTCATGAGGCCGGTGCGCACCTGGCTGAGCGATTTGGCGCGCGCCTGATTCCCTTCCTCGCTCAGGGTGAAGTCTGGAATCCCGTCGACGTGACCGGCCCACCCCTGACCCTCGTATGTATTGCTGCCCGGCGGCCCATTGTTGCGGCCCCAGTACCAGGCCTGATACTGCTTTTCCTGGATCGGCGAGTCCAGGCGCGCAACGCCGAAGGCCACGCCCAGCGTATGGTCGAAGAACTGGTCGACGACCGAAAAACTCACCCGACTTCCCGACCTCCCAATACCCTGGCCGGGATTCAGATTCTCGTAGGAGCCGCGCTCTCCGCGCGCATTGATCGCCATATGGAATTCGTTGGAGGCGAGCGGCTTGATCGTTTCCAGGTTGACCGTGCCGGCGAGGCCTTGGCCGATGAGACTCGCGTCCGGCGTCTTGTACACCTGGACGGCGTTGATCAATTCAGCGGGATATTGATCGAATTCGACGCCGCGGTTCTCGCCCGTGGAGGCCTGCTCGCGTCCCATCAAGGTGGTACCGCTGAAGTCGGCGGCAAAGCCGCGGATCGAAATGAAGTTCGAGCGCCCGTCGGTGCGTTGCGCGGCGAGTCCCGGCAGCCGCGCCAGGCTGTCCGCGATACTCAAGTCCGGCAGCTTGCCGAGATCTTCGGCGGATATGGTCTCGATAATGCTGTTGGACTGCTCCTTCATCGTGATGGCGGTGGCGATGCTGGCCCGTATGCCGGTCACGGTGATTTCCTCGAGAGCGTCTGCGGAGGTGTCCGCGGCAGCGACAACGCCGGCGCTCATTGCAAACAGCACACCTGCACAAACCGCAGCACCGGGCGCAATCCCCTGGGTTGGAGGAAGCAATGCCTGCCTAACTGCCCGAACGAGCCGATTATTGTGCTGTTTCATCCGAAGCTCCCCAACCGACCACCGCATGGAATTCTTATTCAGGCATAATGCAACCACATGCAACCAAAAAATGCAACCATAAACAACCTAGTGTTGAACTCAGACAGACTGACCGCCTGCCGCGGCTTGGTCACGATCGATTCGCGCACCGGTGAAGTGACCCGCAACGACGACTACTACGTGATTGCGCACGCCAGCCGGTTCGTACGCCCGGGCGCACTGCGCGTCGAATCGAATCAAACGGACTCAAGCGTAGACAGCGTGGCGACCTTCGTCTGCTCGCAACGCGAGGCGCTCCGCTACAATTGAACATCCGCATGACTCACCCCGCTGTAAAGCACATTGTCATCGTCGGCGGCGGCACCGCCGGATGGATGACCGCGGCCGCCATGGCCAAGGTACTACTCGGCGACTTCAGCATCCGCCTGGTCGAATCCGACGACATCGGCACGGTTGGCGTCGGCGAAGCTACCATTCCGCAGATCAGGCAGTTCAATCAAGCGCTCGAGATCGATGAAAACGACTTCGTCCGTCAGACCCAGGCCACGTTCAAGCTGGGCATTCAATTCGTCGACTGGGGCCGGCTCGGCGACTCGTACATGCACGGCTTCGGCATCCTGGGCCGCGACCGCGGCCTGCTGTCGTTTCACCACTATTGGCTCAAAGCTCATCTCGCCGGCAAGGTGAGCGCTATTGGCCCGTATTGCCTGAACGTCGCCGCAGCGCTGCAAGGCAAGTTCATGCGACCGCCCGATCTCGGCGCCGAATCCCCGCTCTCAAGTATCGCCTATGCGTACCATTTCGACGCCGGCCTTTACGCGCGCTACCTGCGCCGCTTTGCCGAGGCGCGCGGCGTACGCCGTACGGAGGGCAAGGTGAAGGAGACTGTACTGCGCCCGGCGGACGGGTTCATCGAGGCGATCGTTCTCGACAGCGGCGAGAAAATCCCGGGCGATCTGTTTATCGATTGCTCCGGGTTCCGCGGCCTGCTGATCGAACAGGCCCTGCACACCGGCTACGAAGATTGGACCCACTGGCTGCCCTGCGACCGTGCACTCGCCGTACCATGCACATCGGTCGGTCCGCCTACCCCATACACACGCTCAACTGCCCGGGAAGCGGGATGGCAGTGGCGCATTCCGCTGCAGCATCGCATCGGCAACGGCTACGTCTATTCGAGCGCGCATATCAGTGACGACGAAGCCTCCGCCAGGTTGCTCGCGAATCTCGACGGCGTGCCCTTGAGCGATCCGCGGCCACTGCGCTTCGTGACCGGAAGGCGCAGAAAATTTTGGAACAGGAACTGCGTGGCGATTGGCCTTGCGGCCGGCTTCATGGAACCGCTCGAATCCACCAGCATCCATCTGATCCAGTCGGCAGTGACCTTGTTGCTGAGTTTCTTCCCAGACCAGGGATTCGATCCGGTGATGACAGACCGGTTCAACGAGAAATCGACAATGGAGTGGGAACGCATCCGTGATTTCCTGATCCTGCATTACCATGCGACCGAGCGCAGCGACACGACATTCTGGAACGACTGCCGGACCATGAGTGTGCCGCGCCGGCTGCTCGACTACATGGATCTGTTTCGCCACAGCGGCCGCTTCTATCGGGAGAACGAGGAACTGTTCACGCAGACCAGCTGGGTACAGGTCATGCTCGGGCAGCGGATCACGCCGCGAAGCTATCACCCGCTGGTCGACCTGCTCAGCGATGCCGATCTGGATGCATTCATCGCCAATGTCCGGCACATCATCGAGCGCTGCGCCGACACGATGCCGCCGCACGAAAAGTTCATCGCGCGATATTGCGCGGCCAACCCGCCGGCATAAGCTGCAGCCTATTGAGCGACCGAGGATGCGCCGTCCTGCGAGATCGGCGCAGAGAGCGGCAG
>Ga0193726_1002952_pt1 | contig 11114 bp, 8 predicted proteins | sample H2c1metaG_FD_144928 | JGI IMG/M metagenome (GOLD analysis project Ga0193726, IMG submission 144928) | Soil microbial communities from a riparian zone of the East river system, Colorado, United States - H2c1 | ecosystem: Environmental > Terrestrial > Soil > Riparian zone | place: USA: East River... | reverse complement strand
TGACCGACGCGCCGTTGGCCAGTCCCTCGTTGGCCGACGTTCCGCTGATCGCGGGCGCGCCGACCGTACGCGCCACGGCCAGCGTCGCTTCGACGACGCCGAAGATCCGGGCCGCGGTCACGATCACCGATCCATCGAGGGCGCGACCAGCGACGATTGGGCCAGCCGACGCTCTGATCCGCGGGACCGCCAGCGTCCGAATTCCGTCGACCGTGCGCGCGTCCGCATCGGTGGCGAGTCCGGCCGCGAAAGACGGTCCGAGCCAACCATCCGCGGACGGGCCGGGACCGGTATCCGCGGACGCGCCGCGACCGGCATCCGCGGACGGGCTGGGACCGGCATCCGCAGACGGGCCGCGACCGGCGGACGACCAGACCATCCGCGCCACCGCAACCGTCAAGGCGGAATCGTCCGGTCGCGCGTCGGTGCCGGTTATCCGCCGGGAGGACCAGCGCGGTGGCGACGACCGCGAATCGGTCGACGAGTCATCGCCCGAGAGCGCCGACCACCACTGACGAACGGTCGATACGCCATCCGAGGATCACGGCGTGACCTGCCGCCCGGTGGCAAGCCGTAGCAGCTTGCGGCTCCGGTGCGAGACCGTCCGCTGCTGGCGCGCAGCGTACATCCGGTACACCGCTCGACGAGCCTGCGACTGCTGCGCGTCGGTCAAGCCGGCCTGACCGAGATAGCTCAGCATTTCGCGGCACTGCAGTGTGCTGGAGAAATGCGCGTGCCAGGACGGGACATCCAATCGGCGGGCGAGACGGCCGACCCGGTCGGTGCGCCAGTAGCGATGTGCCAGCACCTCGGGAATATGACCCCACGGCCCGGCCAAGGCGAGCTTGGTCGCGAAAGTCTCGTCCTCGCGAAGCATGTTCCGGCGCGGAATCGTGATGACCCGGTCGCGACGCATGAGGCCGTACAACGGATCCATCAGCAGATGACTACTGCCGAGAAGGCGCAACATCTCGCGGAGGCGCACGACGGGATTATCGGAACCGAGGGCGGTGCCGTGATAGACCGCACTTTCGGTCGCACGGTCCGGCGACGTGTAGGCGATGCCGGTCGTGACGAGGATCAGACGCGGGTCGGCCAGGACATCGAGGCACCGCGAGACGTACGTCGACTCGAGTTCGTCGTCGTCTCCGATCCATCGGAAGAATTCGCCCCGGCCGAGCTGGAGCGCCGCCCGAAAGTTGTTCAGCAGGCCGATGTTCTCCGGTTGCCGGTAGTAGCTGATCCGACCATCGGCGCGGGCAAGTTCGCGGCACACATCCTCGGTGTCGTCGGTCGATGCGTTGTCCGAGATGACCAGTTCGATGCGCTCGTGATCCTGGGCCAGGACCGACCGGACAACGGCGGCGACGTCCGGACCCGCGTTACGTACGGGCAGGCCGATGGACACCAACGATGGGGAGCTCACGAGTTACCTCCTGGTCGAACGAAGCGTATCCGGCGATCGGTATCGGCCGTGGCGCTGAAGCCCGGTGGCGTCCACCGCGATAAACCGGTTGCTGGCGGAACTGGTTCGGCCGCACCGCGATGGCGGCGTAGCAGCCGAGGCCCGCAAGGCCGGCCACGATCAGCTGGACGACCGCGTGCGGTCCGGTCACGTGAGCGACAACGAGCGTCAGGACCGCGGTGATCGCGCCGGCCGTGAGCGGTCGGATGAGCGTGTGCGGAATCGGCTTCATCCGCACACCGGCGCGGCTCAGCGCGATGATTGCCAGTGGCAGAGCGATAAGGACGCCGATGAGCGCATGGGCGATCGCCGTACCGCGGATCCCGTCGAGACGCGCGCCGACAATGAGCGCGGGTATCAACGCGATCGCCCAGCCAACATTGACCCACAGCGACGACCGGGTCTTCCCCGCGCCGGTCAAGATGTCGAGGGCGACGCCGGTCAGGAGCCGGACCGCCGCGAGGATCATGAGGAAACGAAGCGCGGTGGCGGCCGGGGCCCACTTGGCGCCGTAGAGCACCGAGACCACTTGTGGGGCCAGCACCGTCATCAGCACGACTATCGGCGTCAGCACCGTTACGAGCATGGGCACCGACCTTTGTACGCCCCGGGACAACTCCTCGGTATCGCGGTCCGACAACCGCGAGAACGCTGCGACCGACACGTACCGGATGGCTGTACCGATCATGCCTTGGGTCCAGCCGGACACGTTGAAGGCAAGCAAGTAGTAACCGAGGGCAACGACGCCCAGCACGCGCCCGACGATCACGTAGTCGGCGTTCGTGAGAACGGCTTCGACACCGAGGCTCGCCGCCAGCGGTATGCCGAACCGCATGAGCTGGCGGGCGACCTCCCGATCCACGCGGACCCCAAAGGGCACCTTGGCCAGGATCAGGACGAGTACGCCGGTGATCGCGTTGCCGATCACCTGACCACCCGCGAACGAGTAGGCACCCGCGCCGGCCAGCGCGAGAGCGACGGACGTCCCAGCCGACACCACGACGCCGGACAGGGTGGCGATCGCGAGTCGGTCCTGTTGGAACCGTCGCATCAACGCCGCACTTCGTACGGCGGTGAGACCGTCGATCACGATGATGAGCGTCAGCAGTCGAACGACACCGGCGGCGTCCGGGTCGCCGGCCAGACGGGCGAAGACCGGCGCGATCGCCCAGAAGACCGCGTAGATAGCGACACTGAACAGCGCGGCCAGCGTGGTGGCCGTCGGCGCGACCTCGGACAGCCGCCCACGCCATTGAACGACGGCGGCGATCAGCCCAACGTCGTTGATGTGCATCACGAACAACGTCGCCGCCGATGCGATGGCGAACGCGCCGAAGTCGGCCGGCGTGAGGATGCGCGCGAGAACGATTCCGACGACGAAGGTGAGCGGCTTAGCGCCAACCGTACTGAGAAGGCTCCATTTCAGGCCCTTACCGGCCGCCTTCCCGATGGCGTTCGCTTCATCCGTCGCCGCGACCGTCATCCCGTAGGGTCCCCCACGCGCTCGAGCCAGATTTCCCGCCAGTACGCCGGGATGCTGCGTGGACAGTTTGCGTTGAAAGCGCCCTCGCAGACAATCCCCTCCAAGACAATGCAGGGGTTCTTCATGTAAATCATGCGACCGGTGTGTTCGTCGATGATGTGGTCCACGCGCCGGGCGACTCGGGCCGTCCGGCCGCAGAAGCGCGACATCTCGGCATCGAAACCCATGCCGCGATTCAGCAGATCAGGGTTGAGCGTCTTCTCGATCTCCGGCTTCGATTTGATCCGGACTGATTCGCCCGGCCGGAGATCGAGGCGCCCGGTCGGTGTCTTGCCCTCGACGCCCTTCAAAAAGCCCCACGGCAACCCGCCGCGGATCCACAGCGCCTTCGGCAGCACCTTCCGGCTGTGATTTTGATACCGATCGAAAAGGCCCACCACAAACGCACGGGCGACTGAGACCGGACCAACATTGCCGAAGCGAAGATCCTCGGCGTACTGGCCGACGCTGCGGAACGGCAACGAGTCCGGTGCTGCCCGCAACAGCTCGGTTGCCTGGCAGCGGTAGCGCTCCGTACCATCCGGTCCGTCCGGCCGGCGACTGACGTCGGTGAGCCTCAGCATCACCGTCGTCGGTACGTCGGCCGTCGTCGTCGGAATCGCCCCAGCGTTGTCCTCGACCGGACGCAGCCAAACGTTCTTCCAATAGATCAGACACGCGGCTTCGCAACCGCCGTGTCCGCCGCCATCACACCGCACGTCGGTCAGGTGCACGGCGTTGTCCATCCGCCGCATTCCGCTGCGGGTCATCGTGTCGCAGAGCTTGTTGGCGACCTTGCCGACGGTTAGTCGGCGGCCGCAATACTGCTGCATCTCCGGCATGAAGGGCAACGAGTCGAATTCGCCGTTCTCGTCGAGCGTCGCCAGGATCTCCTCGGCGCTACGGACCTCGACGACCTGACCGACCCGAAACACGACGTCGGTTCTCGGCATGACTGTTGTTGTGGCCACCGTCAGTTCTCCTCACACGCCCGACCGGGCAACCGTTCGGATCGACTATCCGTAGAGATTTCACGCTTGATCGGGCCGGGAATCGCGGCAACCGATCGCCGGTCCTCCGGCAATCTCAACCGCGATCCGGCCCGAGCATCCGAGATCGTACGACGCGGCGCTGCGCCGACACGTGAACCAACGGGCACATTTCGCGGCCATTTAGCCGGGATGGGGTCATTCGTCTACCGCGGGGGTCGTCCGCGGCAGGATCACGGTCGCGTCCGCTGGCGGGTCGTACGGCACCGCGCGGTTGCCGTTGACAACCGTCTCGGCCGAACCGGGCTGGGACGAGGCTCGCTCCGGCGCGGAACGACCGGCACTGCCGTTGTTCGAGCCGGCGGCCCGGAAGAGCCGCGTCATGACAAGGGGAATCGTCTCCGTGGCCGGGGCCGGGGCCGGTGGCTCGAAGAGACTCGATGGCGGTGACGGTGATGGTGGCGGTGATGCTGATGGTGGCGGATCCGCGGCCGCTTGCACATCGGCATCCGCCGCCGTCGCCTTGCGGCGGCCACGCCGGCGTAGCCATGCATCCGCGGTGATCGTCACCGCCACGGCGAGCAGCAGCCCGACGACCGCCACCGCGGCGACCGAGCGCTTGACGTTCGAGCTGGACGCGACGACGTTGGTCCCGGTATCGAGTCGCTTGGCGGTAATCAGGTCGACCGGCTCAACGTCGTAGGAGGTCTGCAGGGAGCTGAGACTTTGGTCGAATTGGCCGACCAACTGATCAGCTGTTTCGCTCGCCTGGGCGGCCGACTTTCCGGTCACTTCGAACGTCATGAGCGGTGTGGTATCGCCGACCGTCGCCGTGAACGAGTCGCTGTATCCGGCTTTCTTCAGCGATTCGACGTAGCCGATGTCCTGCACGCTCACGACCGCCGCACTGGCCAAGGTCTTGAGGTCCTCGTTCAGCCAGGGGTTGCGTTGGGCGCGCGCGGGCTTGCCGGGGTCGACCTGGACCGGCACTGGCGGAACCAACTGCACATAGGCGGTGGCCACATAGTCGGGCTTGACGTGCGTGAATATCACCGCGGTCAGCGCGATCGACAGCAACAACATCGGCACCGAGATGCGCCAGCGTCTGCCCAGCAGCTTGCCGAGATCCCAAAAATCCAATGTCGTTCCCTTGTTAGCCGAGGGCGCACCCCCGAAACGCGCGATCGTTGTCGTATTGTGCCACTCGCTGACACAGTGCCCGGCTCAACCGGCATACATCACGACTGAGAATTATCGCATCATTTTGGACTCACGCCGCGAGACCGCGACAATGAACTCCGGGATCGGTACTCAGCACATATCGACGCGCGCCGACTGCGTCACGCCGTTCCGAGCCTATAGACCGGAAACCCGAAGCGAAATCTCCTTCCCGCTAGAGTCGGCCACCGGGTCGGCTACGGTTCGATGCCCCGATGTACGTCGATCTCGCCACGCCCGACCGATCCATTCAGTACGCACCCGAACTGCGGAAGACCGCGATGATCGTTCGCGCGAGGATCAACAGGTCCATCGGCAGCGACCAGTTTTCGACGTACCGCAGATCGAGCCGGATCGCCTCCTCCCACGACAGGTCCGATCGCCCGGAAACCTGCCACAGTCCGGTCAGCCCCGGCTTGACGACCAACCGACGGCGCACGTCGAACGCATACTCGGCAACCTCACGCGGCAGTGGGGGGCGGGGACCGACGAGCGACATGTCGCCCTTGATCACATTGAACAGCTGGGGAATCTCGTCGACCGAAAATCGCCGCAGCCAACGGCCCATCGGCGTGATCCGCGGGTCGTAGCGCATCTTGAACAGGATGCCGTCGTTCTCGTTGAGATGCCGCAGATCACGCAGGCGCGCTTCGGCGTCTTGATACATGGTCCGGAACTTGTAGATGACGAACGGCTGACCGTTGCGGCCGATGCGGATCTGCCGGAAGATCAATGGCCCCCGGCCACCGCGGGTGCATTTGACGACGAGGGCGACCGCGATCACCAGCGGCATCAGCGCGGTCAGCGCGGTCAGGGCAACGACCCGGTCGAACACCTCCTTGACCATGCGACGGGCGCCCTTGAGCCGAGGGTGCTCGACGTGCAGCAGCGGCAGTCCGTCGACCGGGCGGATCGTCGTACGGTCGCCGGCCACGTCCAGCAGCGCACTGGCCAGAATCAGGTCGATGTCGTCGCGCTCGAGCTTCCAGGCCAGGCGGCGCACGGCCGACGCGTCCAGCTCCGGGCAGGGCAGGACGATGACGGTGTCCGCCTCGGCCTGAGCCACCGCGTGCGCGATCTGCTCGACGCGAAGGTCGCAGAAGACCGGTGGCCGCATCCGTCCATCGGGCAGCATGGCGCCGGCCAGGACGGCTGGCCGGGGCAGGCATACGCCGACGACGCCCATCCCATGGAAGCGCTCGCGACCCAGCTTGCGGGTGAGCTCCCAGACCGATTGCTCGCGCCCGACGAGGACGACACGCCAGAGCCGACGACCGTTGGCCCAAGCGCGGTGCAGTAGGCGTCTCATCAGGTAGCGCACAGTCAGGCTGCCTACGATTGCCACCGGGATCGCGATCAGCGGGTAGACGCGGGACATATGCAGGTTGAAGGCAAAGGAGACGACCGCCGCGACGGCGATCAGACCGATGCTCGCCCGGACGACGCGCTCGTACTCGTCGTTGCCGACGAACAGATAGCGGGCCTCGAATGCCCGATTCACCGCCAGAGCGGTGAACCAGGCAAAGGGAAACGCGATGGTCAACCACAGGTAGTCGCGGTTGTACACCGCGTCAACCGAGTCGCCAAACCGGACGAACAGGGCGGTCAGCCCGGCGCCGGCACCGACGAGGAAATCGAGCAACATGACGACGCGGACGTATCGAGTTTCCCAGCCGGCGCGGGCAAAGCCGGCCACGTTGGGCGCATCGATGGCCGACAACACCTTCGTGACGTTGTTGCCTTCGCCCAGCGGCTCTACGGAGGGGATAGTCTCCGTCGTCGTCACGTTCGCCTCCGTCCGGACCGGTCACACATGCAGTTGAGGACGCGATGGCCCTGGCCGGATCGAGCGATCGACGCCGATCCAACCTTTGAAAATTTCTCGCACAAGTAGATTGGGGCGCGGTCGCCGATTTCGCCACACCTGCCCGCCCGATGTCGCCTTGATGACAACTTAATCGGGCAAACGCGGCAGTCAATGGGCGACGAGCAGCGGACCGAAACTCCGTTCGATGTACGTTCATTCCTCGCTAACCGCTCCGAAAGGTTCTGCCCGGACCCGGCCAAAGCCTCCACAAGCGATCGACATGCACATTAGAGGTACGTTGCGCTCGGCGCACACTCTGTTCGGGGCGTCTTGGGTAACCGTATGGCGCACGTCCGGTGACGGGCCGGATGACCACGGCGAGCCGGTTCGTACCGGCGCCGGTCGCGACAGACGACTCGACAGTCGTCGATCGGAACTGCATCCGCCCAAGCTTCACCACCAAGATGCCGATCGCGTTACACGACCGGCGTCGAGCCGGCGTACGACCGCTCGTGCGAGCACCTAACCAGAAGCCCAGCCTCGACCGCTACCCCGTTCCTGGGCAATGTGGTAGACGGTGTCGGGGCGGTTGAGGTGCGATGCTGGTCGACATGGTGAAAATCGGATCGGTCGTGCTGACCGTACGGGACATCCAGCGGGCGTCGACGTTCTGGCGGTCGGCCCTCGGATACGTCCCGGGCCACGGAAATGACGCAATGCTCGTCCCGGAGAACGGCGAAGGTCCCTTCCTCCTGCTCGATGCCGAGGACCGTACTCATCTCGATCTATGGGCGGCCAACTCGCAGGAACAGCAGGCCGAGGTCGACCGGCTCGTCTCGCTCGGCGCCCGCCGCGTGGAGGACTGGGTCTACCCGGACGACGCCGACTTCATCGTGCTCGCCGACACCGAGGGCAACCTGTTCTGCGTCATCGATGCCGGCCGTTGAGGCTTTCCGAGGGTAATTGTGCTGGTTCGAGGCCGCCCACCACTGACATCATGGCGAGATGGCCTGGACAGCACCGGCGATCATCCGCGTCGATGAGCCCTTTGCCGGCGACGAGCGCGACACCCTCGACGGCTTCCTGGAGTGGTATCGAGCCACGCTTCTGCACAAGTGCGCCGGCCTCACCGGCCAGCAACTAGCCGAACGCGCGGCGCCGCCCTCGAATCTTTCTCTTGTCGGATTGCTCCGCCACATGACGGAGGTCGAACGAGCCTGGTTCCGCCGGCGATTCGCCGGCGAGCCGATAGAGCGGGTGTACGTGAGCGACGAGAGCCCGGATGCCGACTTCGACGACGCGACCGCCGAACGCGCCGAGACCGACTATGCGGCGTTCCTGAGCGAGCTCGAATTGGCTCGTGCGGCGACGGCGGCGCATGCGGTCGAAGAGACGTTCTGGCATCCCCGGCGCCAGTCGGCAATGAGCCTGCGATGGGTGTACGTCCACATGATCGAGGAGTACGCCCGGCACTGCGGCCACGCCGACCTGATCCGGGAGCGCATTGACGGCATCGTCGGATCCTGACGTCGCTGACTCCCGACGACCGGCCCGGGTGCCCTCCGCCGGCCCGCTGGAGCGGTGGCGGGTCAGGCCCCGTGCTCGGCGGAGAGGTCCTTGTCCTCCATCTCCCACGCGTGGTCGAGTGTGTGGAAGGCAGAGTGTCGGATGAGGAACGGTAGTGTCCACGACCGCATGCGCCGCGTGACCTCCCCGGCGTTGTACGCGCGCATCGCCGCGACGTAGGCCTCCCGATGCTGCCGCAGTCCATCCGTGGAAAGCGCCGCACCCTCCGGTATCCGCAACCCGACTTGCTTTGCGAAGTCCTCGCTTTCGGTTCGGATGGTGTGGCGGATGATCCGGTCGCGGTCGCGTCCTCCCCCACGAGGGCCTTTGCGCATCTCCGGCGAGACCCGCGCCGCGACGCCATCGAAGAACGCCCAGCAGGCCCTCAATAGCGTGATGCCCCGCTCGAGCTCCGCCTCGCCCATCGGCCCCTGCTCGGTCGCAGAGGGCGAGAAGGAGATGCCCCAGAAGTCGGTCGAACCGGTTCCGACCCTGTCCTCCACGATCTCGAGGGGCCCGGCGGCGTGGAAGTCGCGTTCCATCCCGGCGAGATCCGCGACCGGCCGGTACCGCTCCCGATAGGACTCGAGCGTCTCCAGGGCGAGCTCGGCGCTGCTCGCGCCCCGACTCCACCCTGGCCAGTCGATGCCGAAGGCCACCGACCGCTTCCCCTTGGGCCCGCGTTCGATGACGGTGCGGACGGGCACGGTGTTGGTCATGGCGCCACCATAGGATTCAATCCGGACGTTCCGCGTCCGTAAGCCACCGACCTCCGGGCATGTGGATGTCGGGGCAACAAAAAGCATCGCGGACCTCGATGTCCGCGATGCCCACTCGCGCCGGCTCGCCTGCGCGCCGGCCGCAGTTCCCCCGTGCAACTGCCGCCCGACCATGACGGTAGGACGTCGACGGATATGTGAGCGACATTTCTTGTATAGCCTGTGCATCGGTCGTCCACGGGAGGTCCGATGATCGAATTTGCGCTGCTCGGTGCGTTGGCGGTCCGGGGCCCTGCGGGTCTCGTGCCGCTTGGGCCGCCGAAGCAGCGTCAAGTCCTTGTCCGGTTGCTCCTGGGACGCAACCAGGTAGTCACGACACCCGACCTGATCGACGATCTGTGGCCGGACCGACCGCCATCGTCAGCCACCGCAAACCTCCGGATGTACGTCGCGAACCTGCGCCGATCCTTCAGCGCGGCCGTTCCGGGCGCACGGAAGCCCGGGGTCGACGTGGCCCGCGTGCCCTCCGGCTACCGGCTCGCGGTGAGCGACAGCGCAGTGGACATCGATCGATTCGGCATCGGGGTGGCTCGGGCCCACGGTGCGCTCAGCGGTGGTGACACGGTGGCCGCCGTCCGCGACTACACCGCAGCGCTGGGTCTCTGGCGCGGTCGGTTCGTCGAAGACCTGCCGCACAGCCCGTACGTGGCCTCGCACGCCCAGGCACTGTGGGACACGCGGCTGACCGCAACGGAGCAGCTAGCCGTGGCGCACATAGACACCGGCCAGCTCATCGGCGCGATCGACGCAGCGCGGGAACTGGTTCGGCTCGACCCGTTGCGCGAGGGTCCATATCAGATTCTGATGACGGCCCTTTACGCGCGCGGGGAAATCGCCGGCGCTCTGACGACGTTCCGGGACGCAAGTCGGCTGCTGGCCGCCGAACTCGGCACGGATCCGTCCGCCGATCTCCGTCGAGCCCACCGCGACGTGTTGAGTCAGGTGCCGCAGCACGACTTGATTCGAGACCTCCTCGTGACGTACGGCGTCGGGCGCGGCGAGCCGATCACGGCACGGGACAGGCCTCGGCCGGACGGCGACGACAAGGCCGCCCGCAACGACGACCCGACCGATGCCGACCCGACCGATCCCGACCTGAGCGAGACCGCTGGCGCCGACGTCGACCCGCGTGACGACGATCGGCACATTCACGGCCAACCCGTGGCCACGGCGCGGTCGAACAAACCGGGCACGCCGAATCAACTGCCGGCTGATACGCGCGCGTTCTCTGGCCGTACCACGGAGTTGTCCTGGATCGACGCCGCCACCGCGGCGGACCCAGCCCAGCCAACGGCGAGCGTGATTTCGGCCATCTTCGGTGCCGGCGGGATCGGGAAGACCGCGCTCGCGGTGCATTGGGCGCACCGCGCCCGCGATCGCTACCCGGACGGACAGCTCTACGTCAATCTGCGCGGCTTCGATCCGAACTCGCCGCCGATGGATCCGGCCGACGCATTGCGGGGCTTCCTGTCCACGTTGGGCGTCGCACCGGCGCAGGTACCGAGCGATCCCGACGCCGTGGCCGCGACCTATCGCAGCCTCCTCGCCGACCGTCGGATGATCGTGGTGCTCGACAATGCGCGGGACACGGCGCAGATCCTTGCGCTGCTTCCCGGCTCGGCGGGCTGCGTGACGCTGGTGACCAGCCGAAATCACATGCACGGCCTGGTCGCCACGGCCGGTGCCCGGGCTCTGACGCTCGATCGGCTGCCGGCCCGGGATTCGCGCCAGGTGCTCGCCGCTCATCTCGGCCAGCCACGTCTGGATC
>Ga0193726_1002951_pt1 | contig 11115 bp, 13 predicted proteins | sample H2c1metaG_FD_144928 | JGI IMG/M metagenome (GOLD analysis project Ga0193726, IMG submission 144928) | Soil microbial communities from a riparian zone of the East river system, Colorado, United States - H2c1 | ecosystem: Environmental > Terrestrial > Soil > Riparian zone | place: USA: East River... | reverse complement strand
CCCCGAGCACCCGGGCCCACATGCGGTCCGCCGGGTGGAACCGGGAGTCCCACTCCGCCACCAGGGCCCACACCCAGCCGCCGTCCCAGAAGGCGGCCAGGGCGACCGCGCCCCACCCGGCCATGGGGAATCCCAGCTTCGTGATGGCGACCATGGACAGCATCACGCTGATGGCGGTGAGCACCGCCGCGCCGTTGACCAGGAACGTCCGCGAGCGGTTCCGGGGGGCCGCCGGGACCTGCCGGATCTGCTCCACCTCGATCTCTTCGGCGTCGGCGGGGTCGCCGGTCGGCGACCACATCTCCTTGACCATCTCGGTGACGGTCTCGAACCTCGCTGCCATGATCAGTCCTCCTCTGCGGGTGCGGTGGCGAGGGCGTATCCGCCCTCGGTGGTGCGGACGACCGTGCCCCGGGCGGTGAGCTTGTCGAGCTTGCGGGTGACGGTGCCGGGGTTGTGGCCGGTGGCGCGGGCCAGCGCCCGTACGCCCTGCGGCCCGTCCAGGAGCGCCTGCTCCAGCGCCTCCGCGAAGGCGTCCGCGCGGACGTTGCCCGTTGCTGTTGCGCAGGTGTCATCCCTGCTCACAGGCGTGCGAGCAACGGGCGCAACGCGCAACGCCCGGCTGGGGACGTCCTTGGCCAGGCAGACGCGCGGCCGGAGCGCAGCCAGCACGTGCTCGGGCAGCCACAGGCCGTACACCGGACGGGGCCTGCGGCGGCCCTCCTTGACGTAGCACTGGCCGGGGGCGGTGAGCAGGTGCGGGTTCCAGCCGGAGCCCTGCGCGTCCTTGAAGGTGATCTGGCTGGCCTCGATCGTCTCCACCCGGAACGCGATCTTGCAGGTGAGCTGCTCGCGGAGTTCCGAGGGCAGCACCGTGGTCTTGACGTCCTGGAACCCGCACCAGACATGGACGTTCAGCTCACGGGCCGACTCCACCAGGACGACCAGGTTGCGCAGCGCGGACTCCGGCAGCTGGCGCAGCAGCCGGGTCTCATCGAAGATCACAGCCCGGTGCGGCGGGTCGAACATCATGGCCCGTGCCGGGAGTTCGCGCTCCACCAGGTCGGCCAGCCGGGCGGTGATGCCCTCCAGGGTGGTGACGATCTCCGCCTTGTCCCGGTAGGCCAGGCTGGAGCGGCCCCACTTGCCGTCCAGCACGGTGACCAGCCAGTGCGGGTGCATCAGGGCGTACGCGGCCAGCACCCGCAGTGCGGACGACTTGCCGGAACCGGTCTCGCCGACACACAGGATGTGCTGTGCCGGACTGATTCGCACGGGCCGTCCGAGCGGGCCGGTGCGGGCGATGGCGACCAGCGGGGACGGCTTGGACGGCGGGGCCCACCGGAACAGCCGCTGCACCCAGCGAGAGGGCAGCGCGGCCAGCGCCAGTTGCAGCAGCGGGCGGCGGGTGCGGGCCCGGCCGAGTGCGCGGATCCGGCGGGCCTCCTTGCGGGTGGTCTTCAGGCTCTCCAGCCGGTTCCGCAGCCAGCGGTAGGCCAGCCAGGACCCGGCGAACAGCAGCAGGAGCAGGAAGCCGGTCACGATGCACCGCCGCAGGGGGTGATGCCGCGCAGGGCGAGCCGCCGGGCGCGGTCGCGGACAAGCCCGTGGGCGCGGGTGCACTTGCGACACTCCCGCCTGCCGTCCGGCCTGATGTACGTGTTGACGTCGTCCCAGCGGTGCCCGTGGATGCAGAAACCGGTCTTCCGGAGCGATACCTTGGGGCGGCGCGGCCCCCGGTTGCAGGCACGGCAGTCACGGCCACCGTTCGGATGGATCCGGGTGTTCTCCGAGGTGTACTCGTGCCCGTGCGGACAGTGCGTCCTGCTGAGGTGCCAAGCGCGGGCCCGGCCTCGCAGAACGTTGACGCGGTGCGTCACTGGGTCCAGGTGGTACGGGTTCCAGCACGCCGGGCGGCGGCACAGGTGGTCCGGCTCCAGTCCCTCGGGGATCTCGCCGACCATCCCCCGGTAGGCATAGCGGTGGGCCTTGAAAGCCCGGCCGTCAACCCTGATCAGGCTGTAACTGCTGCTGCCGGTCACCCAGCAGGGCAGGTCCAGGCCCTTGGTGAGGCAGGGGGCCTCAACGCTTCGTGCCGCCAGCAGATCCAGCGGCGCTATGGTTCCGATCATGGGCACGGGAGCCTTTCTCTCTGGTGTCCTGGGCGACCGTTCGGCATGGGGTGCCGGGCGGTCGCCGTCTATGCGGAGGGGGTCCGCAGGGCCGCTTGCAGCTCCCTGACTTCGTCCAACAGCTCGTTTACGAAGCCCTGGAGTTCGACGCAGCCGGTGTGTTCGTCGTCCAGCGCGTCGGCGATCTGCCGCAGCCGCTCATCAGTCATCGGTCCGCCTCCCGGTTTTATGTAATCCCGTACGGCGCTGGCGTCGTACGTATGACTCTATACTACAGGCATGGCATCCTCCCTGGGCACAGTGAAGCGGGTCCTCGGCGTGGTCCGGCTCAGTGACGACACGGACGCGACCACCAGTCCGGAGCGGCAGCGGGCGATCATTGAGAACTGGGCTCGCGCCAACGGGCACGTGATCGCAGGCTGGGCCGAAGACCTGGACGTCTCCGGCAAGGTCAGCCCGTTCGACCGGTCGGGGCTGGGCCCGTGGCTGAAACGCCCGGAGCGCTTCGACGTGATCGCCTGCTGGAAGCTGGACCGGCTCAGCCGGAGCGTGATCCACTTCGCCCGGCTCATGGAGTGGTGCGACAACCGGGAGCAGTCCGGCGGCAAGACGATCGTGTCCGTCACCGAGGGCGTGGACATGAGCACGCCGATGGGCCGACTCTTCGCGCACATCATCGCCGCCTTCGCCCAGGGCGAGCTGGAGACCATGACCGAGCGGGTGACGGCGTCCCACGCCAGGCTCCGGCAGGACGGCCGGTACGCGGGCGCTCCGCTGCCGTTCGGCTACGTCACCGCCCCCCGGGCCGACGGCAAGGGCCTGACGCTGGTCCAGGAGCCCGAGTACGCCGCGCTGCTGCGACGGCTCGTCAAGGACGTCACCGAGGGCGTGAGCACCCATGAGCTGGCCCGCAGGCTCAATGCCGAGGGCGTGCGCACCTGGGGGTGGAAGCGCGCCCAGATGGCGGGGCTGGTGCTGCGGACCAGTGACAAGAAGGTCGACCTGGCCAAGCAGCGCTGGTCGGCGGACGTGATCCAGCAGGTGCTGAAGTCGCCGTCCTGCTGCGGCCAGAAGGTGCAGAAGGTCAAGACCGAGAACGGCCGGTACCTGCGCACCCCGGTCCCGGTGCGGGACGAGGACGACCAGCCGGTGATGGCCACGGCGGAGCCCATCGTCAGCCCGGAGCAGTGGCGGGCCGCCGTCGCGGCGATGTCGTCCCGGGCCCGGCCCGGGGAGCGGTCGGCCCGCACCGACAGCCTGCTGCAAGGGGTGATCGTCTGCGCCTGCTGCAAGACCAACCTCTTCGTGCACCGGATGACCAAGACCGTGCGGGGTGAGCAGAAGGTCTACAGCTACTACCGCTGCCAGGCCGATCGGAAGGGCGGCGAGTGCGCCCACCCGGCGGCCCTGCCCATGGACGCGGCGGAGGCGGAGGTGACCGAGCAGGTGCTGTCGCTGCTGCACGGCAAGGAGATCACCCGCACCGAGTACGACCCCGGGGAGGACTACGCGGCACAGATCAACGAAGCACGCGGACGGCTGGACGAACTTGAGGACGACTACTTGCAGGGCGTGTACGACGGTCCCGAGGCCAAGCGGCGGTATGAGCGACTGCACCGCAGGACCAGCGAGCGGATCGACGCGCTGGAGGCGCTGCCCCGGCGGACGGCGGCCGTGCGGACCGTCGGCACGGGTGAGACCTATGACCAGCGCTGGGAGGCCAGCACCCGGCTGGAGCGGCGAGCGTTCCTGATCGAACAGGGGTTCAGCGTGCTGGCCGCTGCGCCCGGGGTGAAGTGCGGCACTTACTGCAACCCGGACGACTGCACCGTGCCGCACGTGCGCACCGTGTTCCCGGAGTCGACGTGGACCATGGAGGCCAGCGCGGACGGGTCGCTGATCACCTACACCTCGGGCGTGCCGACCGGCGCAAGGCTGGGCAGCGCCTAGAGACCGGCCCGCAAGGCGATCTTCCGCACGGTGGCAGGTGACCAGTGCTCAGCGGTGCGCGGCCGGATGCCGTCGGCCTCCAGCGCGGCGCACACCTCGCGGTACGACTTGCCCTCGGTGCGCAGGGCGACGATGCGCTGCACTGCGACCTGCTCCGCGTCGTCCGGCACGGCGTCGCGGTCGAGTCCGGCGCCTCCGCCTTTGCTGCCGTACGGGTAGAGGCCCACCGCGTGCTTGCCCTTGGCCGCCTTGGTCGCGCGGCCGTCCCGCAGCCGCTTGACGATCATTCGCCGGTCCAGCTCGGAGAAGACGCCCGCCATCTGCCGCATGGCCGTGCGCATCGGGTCGTCGGGGTCGTCTTGCAGCACCTCGCCGTGGTCTGCGGTGAACACTGACGCGCCGTGCTTCCACAGCACGGCGAGGGTGGCCTCCTGCACGGTCACCGCGCGGGCGAGGCGGTCCAACCGGCCCATGAGCACCCCGGCGGCGTCACCGTCGCGCACGGCCTCCATGGCGCAGGAGAGGCCGGGGCGGTCGATGGCGTCCAGCGCCCCACTGAGCGCCTCGTCAGTGCAGACACGCACGATTTTGTGGCCGTTGGCGCGAGCCCATTTACGGCACTCGCTGAGCTGAGTATCCAGGCCGTAGCCGTCGTTGACCTGGCCACGGCCACTGACGCGGGTATACACGACTAGCTTCATAGATCCATCATACTGCCTCTGACCTGCGGTGTAAACGAGTCCACGGATATGTAAACGGGTCGGTCGGGGTGCAGGGAGATCACGCGGCTTGGATTCCAAGGTGAGCCGTCACCGCCCCCGGTTGCCGTCGATCACGGCATTGAACGCCGACGCCCGCAGCCTGCCCCTGAGTTCGGCGGGCCAGGTGGCGATGGCGGCGTCCGGGTCGGTGTCGGCCGGATCAGGCACCAGCGCCGCCTGCGGCTTCGGCGTCGGCGGAGCCAGGGCGATGATGTCCGCCTCGGTCTTCAGCCGGGCCAGCTCACCGGTGAGCCGCTGCATGGTGGCCCGCGCGCCGGGCTGGCCGGGCGCAGCGGCCAGTGCCCGCAACTCCCGCTTGACCGCCCTGCGCCGTGCCTTGATCAGTTCCAGGTCACGCAGCATCGCCGTCGTCCTCCATGCTGCCCAGCAGAGCGGCCAGTTCCGCCTGCTCAGCGGCCGTGAGCCCCTCGGTCGGCACCATCGGCCCGGGACCGTCCGGCAGGCCGTCAGAGGGGCCGTCAGAGCCGCTGCCCGGCATCAGGGCCAGCATGCGCCGGGGTGCCTCCGGCTCCGGCACGGCGGCGGGGTCCGGGGCCAGGGAGCGGGAGGCGACCAGCAGACCGTACCTTTCGAGCTGGACCGCGAAGGACGGCTCGACAGCCAGCGCGGCGAGCACGGCCGCGATGGCGGCGGCGGTCGCGGTGACGGTCGCCTCGATCTCCACGTCGACCCTCGCGTCCAAGTGGATCTCGGACACGACCGGCGCGTCCATGCCCCACAGCCGACGGCGGCTCTCACCGATCCGGCGGGCCGCCTCGATCGCCGGGACCTCGCCCGTGGCCAGCTTCGGCGCCAGCCTGCGGAGCAGGGTGTCCAGCCGCTCGTCCTCGACCTTGCGGTACTCCTCCAGGCCAGGCGCCACGCGCTCCGCACAGGCGTCCGTGACCCGGCGGTGCGCGGTCGCCCGGGGGATGCCCAGCGCCTCGCCGATCTGCCGGTAGGTGGCGCCGCCCAGCCGCAGGGTGAACGCCCTCTCCTGCTCCGCCGCGACGGCTGCCTTGTTGATGTGTGATCCGCGCATGTGTCCCAGCCTCTGTGTCCGGGTGTCTCACCGTGCTGCCCAGCGTCCCACCAGTCGCCGGGGACCAATCCCGCGAACGCGGGAATGGTCGTTAGCGGGCCAGCCCAACTCCCTTGCTAGGTACGGGAGTTGGACAGCAGGGACCGCAGTGCCGCCCACTGCTCGGGTGACGGCTCGAAACGGTCGAGCAGGACCGTCAGGTTCGTGATCGCCAGCCAGACCTGGGACGGCCCGGTCCGGCGCCGGGGGTCGCGGTAGGAATACGCGGGCACCTCTGGACGGCCGTTCTCCAGCGGTGCTGATCGCGGTGTCCAGGCGCGCGGTTCGGTCATGCCGCTCATGGTGCTCCCGGTCGGCAGGGTCGGCCAGTGATCGGATCGATTCTTGGCTCTGAACAGCTGTTTTGTCGGCTGGGGGGTCTAGGGGGGGGTCTGTGCAAACTTCCCTAAGAGCCCTACATGTAGGGACTTTGTGGGAACCCCCCCTAGACCCCCCTGCGATCTTCAGCGAGCCCGGAACGGGTTGCCTCCGGCCTCCTCGGCGTCCTCCCGGAAGCGCACCCCGATCCATGCGGCGAACTCGCCGGGAGGTGCTGCCGGTGCCCCGTAGTCCGCCGGGGTGTAGCGGCTGATGCCCGGCCGGGACGCCTTCACCCGGTTGTGCTTGACGACGTGGTTGGCTGTCGTCTCGGAGTGCTCCGCGAACTGCGGGGTGAACGCCCTGTCCGTCCAGGTCTTCGGGTGCCCCTGGGCCCTGAGCCGGTCGGTGAACGCCCGGAACAGGTCGGTGGACATGACGTACCGGCTGGTGTCGGCGACCAGCAGACCCGACCACAGGCCCAGGATCAGGTCTGTCTCCATCCGCCACGCCCTGCTGTCCGCCTCCACCTGCTCCGGCAGCTCCGGCAGCACCATGCCCGCGTCGTACCACTCCCGGGCCCCGGCGACGATCCACGCCAGCGCGGCCCGCAGGATCTCCGGGTCGCCTGCCTCGATCTTCGGCCGCAGCGTCGGGTCGCCCTTGCGGTCGTTGGTCCCCGGCCGGGGGTCCCGGACGTACCGGTACGGGAAGGTCACCAGCGGCAGCCTCCGCCATATCCCGTCGTCGGTGTCGGTGACGATGGGCCGGTGGTTGGTCGTCACGAACAGCGTGTGCGACGCCTTCCACGTGGTCTCGGACGCGTACAGGTGGTGGCCGCTCATGTCCGGGCTGGTGACCTTCTTGAGCACGGCCGCGTTCAGGTAGGCCCCCTGTGCGGTCTCCTCGATCAGGGCGAACCTCGCCCCGCGCAGGGTCATCGACTCATCCCGCTGCGCCTTGCCGGTCAGCAGCGAATCCGGCACCAGCACGTAGTACGACCCGAGTGCCCGGGACACAGCCGCCATCAGCGTGGACTTGGCGTTGCTGCCGTTGCCGCACAGGAACGGCACGTGGTCCCGCTCGGTTCGCAGCCCGGAGGCCGCCTGGCCGACCACGGCCCGCAGCCAGGGGCGCACCCCGTCCGGTACGGCGGTGAGCACCGCGTCCCAGTCCTTGCACTCCGCAGCCGGGTCGTAGTCGACCCCGCAGACCCGGGTCATGTACTGGTCCGGGTCGCTCTCGGACAGCTCCCCGGTGCGCAGGTCCACCACGCCGTTGTGGCAATTGAGCAGGTGCGGGTCGGCGTCCAGCGCGTCATCCGACACGGTGACGATGCCCCGGGCCATGCCGGTGACTGTGCGGATCTTCCCGCCGGACAGGTACTTGTTCCACCCGGCCGCGTCGTCGGCCGCGCCGCTGTCCCGGGGACTGTCCCGGTGCCTGCGGAGCGCGTCCTCGTTCTGCTCGATCACGTAGAGGCGCACGGCCTCCACCGTGGCCGACTCGTCACAGCGGGACCAGACCTGCCCGGTCCACTCCATCCACCCCATGCCCCGGGTCCAGCAGAACCGGCCGTACAGCGCGTCCCCGGCCACCGTGGCGGCCATGTACGCGTCGGTGAACGCGTCCACCTCGCCGGGCAGCTTCGGCATCGACGCGGAGCAGGCTTCGCGGAGCCCGTCCAGCGTGCCCCCGGCGGCGAGGTAGTCGTCCGCGCCCCAGCCGTTGCCCTTGTCGCCCTTGACCTCGCGGACCACCCGGGCGCCCTGGACGTCCACCTCGTCCGGGGTGATCAGGTAGAGCACCTTCGCGCCCCGCGACCGCAGCCAGCGGCCGAACCGCTTCATGGCGAAGTACACGTCCCGGTTGGTCAGGGCGTCGGAGTCGAAGCAGACCACGACCCGGCGGCCCTTGAGCGGGACCTCCTCCCAGTCCCCAAGCACACCGTGCTTGGACTTCCAGTTGAAGACCCCGAACATGGCGGCCACGCACAGCCCCTGGCTGGTGAGCGCGTCGGCCTTCTTGATCCCCTCGGTGACCCACAGCTCCTCACCGGGGTCCTGGACGCGCTCCGTGTTGAACGGGTGCACGTCCACGTGAATGCCGGACTGGAGGTACCGGATCTTTCGCCGGGTCCCGTCCGGCAGCACCCGGCCGCTGTAGTCGGTGGCGGGCTCCGCCATCCGGTACACCGTGCCGACGTGCTGCCCACCCGGTCCGAACGAGGGCATCACGATGCCCCGGTGCTGCTTCGGGCTGCTGGTGTAGAACGCGCTGATCCCGAGCGCCTTGAGTCGCGCGGCGGAGTCCAGGTCGCCCTCGTAGGAGCGGTGCATGGACCAGTAGCCGCGCTTCTTGACCACCTCGTCGGTGATCCCGGCGAGCAGGGCCCGGTCGTCCCGGTCCAGCTGCTTGTTCAGCAGGTCGAACGCACGGGCCGACAGCTTCGCCTGGCCGTTCTTCGGCTGGTCGCGGTGCACGGACAGGTTCTCCATGTGCTGGCGGGCCTCGCCGGACAGGATGTCGTCGCTCATCGTCCGTCACCGCCGTTCAGGCGCTGGTCGATCTCCCAGAGCAGCACCCGGGTCCAGTACTGCACGTCGTGGTCGCTCCGGCTGTCGAACGGGTCGGCCAGGAACGGGTTGATGGACGGTCGGGCGGGACGCTCGTACTCGGGGTTCCTCGCTGCGAACGGGTTGCGGGGCTTCTCCAGGTCCGGCTGCGCGGCGAACGGGTTGTGGCTCATCGCGCACCGCCGTCCAGGGCGTCAGCGGCGGCGCGGAGCCGCTCCGCGATCAGGTGCCGGTCCCAGGTGCCGTCCTCGGCCATGGCCTCGTCCAGGTCGGCCGCGTCCAGGGCCTGGGCAGCTTCCTTGATCTGGTCGGCGAGCCGGGCCGCCCGGTTGAACCGCTCGGTCGCCGGATCCGGCCGGTACACCGGAGCGGCTACCTTCGCGGCGTACGCCTTGCCGTCGGTACCCGTCACCCTTGCAGGTGCGTCATCTGACGCACCTGCGGTCCGGCGCACCGTGGCCTCGCTCAGCCCGGTGGCCGACGCGATGGCGCGGTTGCTCATGCTGGCCTGCCTCATGGAGGCGACCACCCCCGGGCGTTCCGCTCGGGGGAGGGCGAGCCGCGTCCCGGCAAACTCCTCCGCCACGTACGCGTCCCAGCTGGGGTACCCCAGCGCGACCCAGGCGCGGGTCTGCCACGCCTCGGTGACCAGGTCCCACGCCCGGGTGAGCGTGGTCTTGATCCGGTCGGTCAGGTCGCGGGCTGCGTCCGCGCTCTGACCAGCGGTGCTGGTGTTACCGGTGGGGCAGCCGGCAAGCGGCTCCCGGACTGCGGTCGAACCGATTTCATGAACCTTGCTGGCGTTCACGGACCCCGGGTGCGATCCTGAGGGCAGGCCAGCCAAGCCGTTTTCGAGGGTCCCCGGGAGTCCAGCCCCGGGGATCTTTGCTGTCGTCACTGCGATGCACCGCCCACCGGGGCGAGGAGCACGGCGAGACGGGCGCGCTGGGCGTCGGTCAGCGGCGGGGCGGCGGCGACCAGTTCGGCGACGATTTCGTCCACCGGGTTGGCGGCGACCAGTCGGCCGACCAGGTAGGGCGCGGTGTTCTGTGCGGCCCGCGCCTTGACGGCCTTCTCCCGGCGGACCTCGGGAGGGGCGGGGTTCTTGAGTACGTACGGACGTGCCACGGCAGGTCTCCCTGAGGGAAAAGTGCCGGATGCCGGTCTCCCGACTTCCCCCTGTGGCGGGGACGGCCCCTGAGCGCTCCGAAGCGCGTCCGCGTCCCCCGGATTTCCGGGGGCGGGTCCTTGGGTGGCGCTGAGCGCCGGGCCGTACCCGTATTCTAGCCGCCCGATTCCGGAACACAAGGAATGCCGGGCCTCCGCCGGTCATCCGTTCCGATCCCCCGCATCACCGCAGGTCAGAGAATTACCGTCATCGATTACCACAATTCGACTACGCTGCCCGTAGCGGTTGCGTCTAGCCGGATTCCTGGCATTTCAGCTGCTCGGGAATTATCTTTGCAAGCATGCAGACTTTCACAGTGGAAGAGGCCGCGAATGCCCTCGGGATAACCGGCCAGGCCGTCCGCGACGCACTCCGCCGGGGCGAACTCGCCCGGGTGGACGGCGGTCCGGTGATCCGCCTCGCGGCGGCCAGCGTCGACGCGTTCGCCGGGCGCCGCCGCACCCTGGCGCTGTCCCGCATCGGCGACCGGTCCGGTACGCGGCGGACATCGTCCGCAGGCTCCGCCCTCCGGCCCCGGCAACCGTGACCTTGATCGACGGCCGAGTGGAGCTGGTGCCCGACTTCCGTACGCCGCAAGGGAGTTGGGTGGAGGCAAGCAACCGGCCGGGCGGACGGCGCGCACTGACGGGGATCATGCCGGACGCCTTCGCCGCGTTCGGCACCAGCACCCTGGAGGCGGCGGCCGTCGCGGTGGAGGGCGGAGCGTGCAGATGGTGTGTCGCCCACCTGTTCTCACGGGTGCGGGGCGACCTCGCGCCCACGGACACCGCCGCGAACCGGGTCCTGATGGGCTCGGCCCCATGCCCGGCGGATCAGCGCCGCTGGTCGGTACTGCGGGACGCACAGCAGCGGTACCGCCATGCGGCGCTGGCGGCCATGCAGCAGCGCGCCCGGGAGCAGGCCCAGCAGCGCGTCACAGCGGCTGCGGCACAGCTCCGGGTCGCCCGGTCCGCAGCAGCCGCCGTCGCCCCGCAGACGGCCCGTCAGAGGCCGCGCCCCATCACCGCGTCGGCCGACCCGCCCCCGGACCGACCGCTGGACCCCCGGCGGGACCTGACCGCCGCTCAGGCCCGGGAACTGGCAGCCCGGCGAGCCCGCCGTGCGGAAG
>Ga0193726_1002950_pt1 | contig 11116 bp, 12 predicted proteins | sample H2c1metaG_FD_144928 | JGI IMG/M metagenome (GOLD analysis project Ga0193726, IMG submission 144928) | Soil microbial communities from a riparian zone of the East river system, Colorado, United States - H2c1 | ecosystem: Environmental > Terrestrial > Soil > Riparian zone | place: USA: East River... | reverse complement strand
CGGATAACCCCTCCCCCCGAGAACGATGACCTGCGGGCCTGGCTGCTTGACCTGCTGCTGGTCACCCACGAGCTCAATGCCAGGAACGGCCGCGTCTACTGGGAGCTGGCCCTGGAGCCGGACTGCTTCTCCGGTGAACTGGCCCAGGTGGCGGCCGAACGACGGGAGAGCCGGCGGCAGTTCGCGGAAGGGGTCACGGCCCGCATGTGGCAGGCCCGCGGCGGCCGCGGGCAGCCGCCCCCGTGGCTGGGCGACGCCGTCGCCGTGCACCTGTCGGGCTTCACCACCCAGTCGCTCACCGGGGACTTCGGCCGCACCCCCGACGAGGTGGCCACGCTGTCCGCGCAGGTCCTGGAGGCCGTACTGGCCGCCGCCCTCGCCGCGGCGCGCTAGCGGCCGCCACTGCGCCGCTGACTGTCACATTCCCGCGGCCCGGCGTGTCATCGGTGTGCCCAGCGAGCACAACCACGTGACATGGAGGACATCATGCAGTCACCAGCCAGGATCGCCGTCGCCGGGGCGACCGGACGGGTCGGCCGGCACATCGCCGCCGTCTTGGCCGAGCGCGGTTACGGCGTGGCCCCGATATCGCGCGCCCAGGGCGTGGACGTGATCACCGGAGACGGCCTGGACGCTGCCCTGCAGGGCGCGGCGGCCATCATCGACGCGAGCACCGGCCCGTCGCCCGAGCAGGCGCCGGCCACCGAGTTCTTCACCACCGCGACGCGGAACCTGCAGGCCGCCGGCCAGCGGGCCGGCGTCGGCCGGATCGTCGCGGTGTCCATCGTCGGGACCGACCGTTCGCGAGGCGGCTACGCCCTGGCCAAGCTGGCCCACGAGGAAGCCATGCTGGCCGGGCCGGTCCCGGCCAGCATCCTGCGGGCGACGCAGTTTCACGAGTTCGTCGCGCAGCTCCTGGACTGGGGCACAAACGGGGACATCGCGTACGTGCCGCAGATGCGCACCCAGATCGTCGCCGCCCGGGCTGTCGCCGAGGTGGCCGCCGACCTGGCCACCGCAGCCGGGCTGGGCGATGGCCCGTTCACCGAGGTGGCCGGCCCGCGGGTCGAGAGCATGGCCGAGCTGGCGGCGCTGTTCGCGGCCCGGCGCGGCTACCCGGCCAAGGTCGAGGGCGTGTCCGACCCGGCCAACCCGGACCGCGAGCTCTACGAGGGTGACGGCATGCTGCCCGGCCCGGGCGCCATCGTGGCCGGCCCGACGTTCGAGGAGTGGCTGGTGGCAGACTGGCGGCCATGACGACGCGGACGCTGAGCGAGGCCGACTTCGCGGTCGGCATTGAGGACCGGTACTTCGAGGACTACCAGGCCGGCGCCGTCTACGAGTACGGCTACGCCAGCGTGACCGAGGCCGAGATCCTCGCCTTCGCCCGGCAGTTCGACCCGCAGCCGATACACGTGGACCCGGCCTTCGCCGCGTCCGGGCCGTTCGGCGGCCTGATCGCCAGCGGCTGGCACACGGCCGGGGTCATGATGCGGATGCTGTGCGACCACTACGTGTCCCGGGTGGCCAGCCTGGCCTCGCCCGGCGTCGACGAGCTGCGCTGGGCCACGCCGCTGCGGCCGGGTGACCGGCTGCGGCTGCGCACCGAGATCGTCGAGGCCCGCCCGTCCCGGACCAAGCCCGACCGCGGCCTGATCCGCACCCGGGCGGCGCTGCTCAACGACGCCGACGGCCAGGTGCTCAGCCTGCTCGCGATGAACCTGATCGCGCGCCGGCCGTCACAGGAGGAACCGGAATAGGGTGCTGGACGCGTCGACCCGCTCAATGGTCGGCGGCGCCTGCTCCATGCGGGCGAGCAGCGCGGGCAGGTCCTGCGGCCGGGACAGCTCGATGCCGACCAGGGCCGGCCCGGTCTCCCGGTTGCTCCGCTTGACGTACTCGAACAGCGTGATGTCGTCGTCGGGGCCGAGGACCTCGTCCAGGAACCGGCGCAGCGCGCCGGGCTCCTGCGGGAAGTCGACCAGGAAGTAGTGCTTGCGGCCCTCGTGGATCAGCGCCCGCTCCACGACCTCGGCATACCGGCTGACGTCATTGTTGCCGCCGGACACCACGCACACGACGGTGGCGCCGGGCGCGACCGTGACGACGTCCGGGACCGCGCCGCGCCCCGCGGGCCTGGCCGGGCCGAGCGCGGCGGTGGCCAGCGCCCCGGCCGGCTCGGCGATGATCCCGTCCGACTGGTACAGGGCCAGCATCTCGCTGCACACCCGGCCCTCCGCGACCGTCATCACCTCGGCTCCCGAGGCGGCGATCAGCGGGAAGGTGACGTCCCCGGCCCGGCGGACGGCGGCTCCGTCGACGAACGTGTCGAGCTCCGGCAGCGAGACCGGCCCGCCGGCGGCGAGCGCGGCCGTGACGCAGGCGGCCCCCGCCGGCTCGACGCCGACGACCCGCACCTCGGGATACCGCTGCCCGATCCAGGCCACCGCCCCCGCCAGCAGGCCGCCCCCGCCGACCGGGAAGACCAGGACGTCCGGCGCGAAACCGAGCTGCGCGATGATCTCCCGGGCCACGGTGCCCTGCCCGGCGATGGTCCGGGTGTCGTCGAAGGCCGGGACCAGGGTGGCGCCCGCCGCCGCCGCGTCGGCCGCCGCCGCGGCCGCGGCCTCGTCGTAGCTGTCGCCGCCCACGATGATCTCGGTCATCTTGCCGCCCAGCACGGCGATGCGGTCCCGCTTCTGCCGCGGGGTCGTGCGCGGCAGGTAGACGCGGCCGCGCACGCCCAGCGCGGCGCACGCGTAGGCCACGCCCTGGGCGTGGTTGCCCGCGCTGGCCGCGACGACGCCCGCCGCCCGGGCGTCGTCGTCGAGCTGCGCGATCAGGTTGTAGGCGCCGCGCACCTTGTAGGACCGCACCGTCTGCAGGTCCTCGCGCTTCAGCCACACCTGGGCGCCGAGCGCCTCGGACAGCCGCGTGTTCCGCTCCAGGGGCGTCGTCGAGACCACCCCGGCCAGCCGTCGCGAGGCCGCATCCACCATCGCCGCATCAACAGTCACCTGACCAGTCTGCCGGCCCGCGGCCCGTCCTCGGGCCGCACCCCGGACATCCGAGATCCCCGGCCGCCGCAGCCGGCACCCGGCGGCCGGCAAATCAGTTGCGGTCGCCGCGGCGGGCTGGTGTACTCCCCGCACCAGGCCCGGCAACCAGGGAGCAGCTCATGCGCGAGGCGTTCGTGACCACCCCGATGGCCATGTCCGCCCACCGCGAAGGACCTCACGCTCCGTGCGAACGCTCAACCTGGGAATCCTGGCGCATGTAGACGCCGGAAAGACCACCCTGACCGAACGGCTGCTATTCGCGGCCGGGGTCATCGACGAGGTCGGCCGCGTCGATGACGGGAGTACCCAGACCGACACCCTGGCGCTGGAGCGGCAGCGCGGCATCACGATCAAGTCTGCCGTCGTGTCGTTCGAGGTGGCCGGCCTGCGGGTCAACCTGGTCGACACGCCCGGCCACCCCGACTTCATCGCCGAGGTCGAGCGGGTCCTGGCCGTGCTCGATGGCGTCGTGCTGGTCGTCTCGGCCGTCGAGGGCGTCCAGGCCCAGACCCGGGTCCTGATGCGGGCGCTGCGGCGGCTGGGCATCCCGGTGCTCATCTTCATCAACAAGATCGACCGCGGCGGCGCCGACGACGCGCGGGTCCTGCAGCAGATCGCGGCCCGGCTGACGCCCGCCGTCATCGCGATGGAAACCGTGCACGATCCCGGAACGCGCCGCGCCGGCGTCATGCCGCGCGGCGCGGGCGATACCGCGTTCACCGAGCGCCTGGCCGACCTGCTGACCGGCCAGGACGAGGCGCTGCTGGCCGCGTGCGTGGCCGACGGGGCCGGCGTCCCCTACGGCCGGCTCCGAGAGGAGCTGGCCGCGCAGGCCCGCCGCGGCCTGGTGCACCCGGTCTTCGCCGGCTCGGCCGTGACCGGCGCGGGCATCGATGACCTCATCACGGGCCTGGCGCAGCTGCTGCCCGCGGCCGGGGGCGACGCGGCCGCCCCCGTGTCCGGCACCGTGTTCAAGGTCGACCGCGGGCCGGCCGGGGAGAAGGTCGCCTACGCGCGGCTGTTCACGGGCACGCTGCGCCTCCGGGACCGGCTGCCCGCCGGCCGCGAGACCGCGGCCCGGGTCACCGCGATCAGCGTGTTCGACCGCGGTGGCGCGCCACGCCGCGGCTGGGTCAGCGCCGGGCGGATCGCGCGGCTGTGGGGCCTGGGCGACATCCGGATCGGTGACGCGATCGGCGCGGCACCGCCGGGCGTGCCGGGCCGGCACTTCGCGCCGCCGATGATGGAGACGGTCGTCGTGCCCGGCCGGGCCGCCGACCGGGGCGCGCTGCGGGTGGCGCTGGCCCGGCTCGCGGAGCAGGATCCGCTGATCAACGTGCGCCAGGACGACGCGGGCCAGGAGATCCACGTCTCGCTCTACGGCGAGATGCAGAAAGAGGTCATCCAGGCCACGCTGGCCGCCGACTTCGGCCTGGACGTCGGGTTCCGCGAGACCACCACGATCTGCATCGAGCGCCTGGCCGGCGCCGGCGCCGCCGTCGAGGTCATCGGCGTGCCGCCGAACCCGTTCCAGGCCGGGGTCGGTCTGCGCGCCGAGCCGGGCCCGGCGGGCTCCGGCGTGCAGTTCCACCTGGGGATCGAGCTCGGCTCGCTGCCGCTGGCGTTCCTGCGGGCCGTCGAGGCGGCCGTGCGCGAGACGCTCCGGCAGGGCCTGCACGGCTGGGCCGTCGCCGACTGCGCCGTCACGCTGACCGAGTCCGGGTACTACCCCCCGTCCAGCACCGCCGGCGACTTCCGCGGCCTGACGCCGCTGGTCCTGATGACCGCTGTGCAGCGGGCCGGAACCACCGTGCACGAGCCGGTGCACCACTTCCGGCTCGAGGTGCCCGCCGATGCCGCCGGCTCCGTGCTGCCGGTGCTCGGACGCCTGGGAGCTGCGGCGGCGGTCCCGGTGACGCTGGGCTCAGCGTGCCTGCTGGAGGGCGACATCCCGGCGGCCCGGGTGCACGAGCTGGGGCTCGAGCTGCCGGGGCTGAGTCGGGGGGAGGGCGTGCTGGAATCCTCGTTCGACCGCTACCGGCTCGTCCGCGGTCCCGTCCCGTCCCGTCCCCGTTCCGACCACAATCCGCTCAACCGCACCGAGTACCTGCTGCGGGTCGTCCGGCGCGTCCGGTAGCCGCGGCTAGGTGGACGAGCCGTCAGCGGACGAAAGTTAGAAATCGAACGTTTAGACGTCTGTCAGGCCATGGTACGGTGCGGCCATGCCCCCGCCTGCCCGGACGCCCATCGGCCTGGTGCTGGCCCGCACGGCCCGGACGGCCAGCCGGGCCTTCGATGAGGCGCTGGCGGTGGCGGGCGGTTCCCTGCCGGTCTGGCTCATCCTCCTCACGGTGCAGACGCGGCAGGTAGCCAACCAGCGCGAGCTGGCCGAGGCGGTCGGCATCCGCGGGGCCACCCTGACCCATCACCTGAATGCCATGGAGGACGGCGGCCTGGTCACCCGGCGCCGGGACGCGGCCAACCGGCGCATCCAGCATGTCGAGCTGACGCCGGCCGGAGAGTCGCTGTTCCGCCAGCTGGCGGGCGCGGCGCTCGCCTTCGACCAGCGCCTGCGGGCCGGCCTGGACGACCGCGACCTCGACGTCCTGGAAGGAATCCTGGGCCGCCTGCACGCCAACATCGCCGACGGGCCCGCGGCCGCGGCCGCGAGCGGGCGCCCGGGACACTGACCGGAGCCATCCGCCTCCCGAGTGTGAGGAAAGATCGCTCATGCGCGTCGGATTCTGCCTGCCCCAGTTCGGAGCCCAGGCCCACCAGGCCGACCAGATCGCCTGGTTCGCCGCCGAGGCGGAGCGGCTGGGTGCGCACAGCCTGTGGGTCGGCGACCGGCTGATGGCGCCCGTCGACCCGGTCGTCGGGTACGGCGGCACGGGCACGATCCCGGAGCAGTTCCGCTCGGTGCTGGACCCGTTCGCCGTCCTGGCCATCGCGGCCACGGCGACCAGTTCGGCCCAGCTGGGCAGCAGCGTCATCAACCTGCCCTGGTATCCGCCGGTCATGGTGGCCCGGTCCCTGACCACGATTGACGTCGTCAGCGGCGGCCGGCTCCTCCCCGGCTTCGGCATCGGCTGGTCCCCGGACGAGTACCAGGCTGCGAACGTCCCGTGGCGGGGTCGCGGCGCGCGGCTCGAGGAGAGCCTGGACGCCCTCGAGTCCATCTGGGGTCCCGGCCCCGCCGCCTACGCGGGCGCCGCGTGGACCATGCCCGCCAGCCACCTCGACCTGCGGCCCGTGCAGCAGCCGCACCCGCCGATCTACCTCGGCGGCCTGTCGGAGGCGGCGCTGGCCCGGGTCGGCCGTCGCGCCGACGGCTGGCTTCCGGCCGTCAGGCTGCCGGGCTTCGCCGAGCCGGGCCTGATCCTCCTCCAGCGCGAGGTCATCGCCCGGGCGGCCGCCGAGAGCGGCCGGGACGCGAACCAGATTGCCACCGCACTGCGGATCAACGCCATCGCCGGCACGACGGTCGAAGAGATCGTCGCCGTGATGGGCCGGATCGAGCAGGGGACCGGGATTGAGCACATGTTCGTCGACCTGATGTACCTGGCGTCCGACGTGCCGGAGATGCTCGGCCTGGCCGCGAGGATCCTGGAACGGGCCTGAGCCGGGATCGCTGGCAGCGGCTGGATCTACGCTGGACCGATGATCACTATCCGGCCGGCGGCCGGCCCCGACGCGGACACCGTCCAGCTCATCACGGCCGAGGCCTACCGGCACTACGTGCCCCGGATCGGCCGGGAGCCGTCCCCGATGCTGACGGACTACGCCGGGGCGGTCCGCGCGGGCCAGGCCTGGGTGGCGGAGGATGACGGCCAGGCCGTGGGCATCGTGGTGGTCGAGCTGCACCCTGATCACCTGCTGGTGGAGAACATCGCCGTCCGCCCGGCCGCGCAGGGCGGAGGCGTCGGCCGCCTGCTGCTGGCCCGGGCCGAGGAGCTGGCCGCTGAGCTCGGCTATCACGAGGTCCGCCTCTACACGCACGAGACCATGACCGAGAACATCGCCTACTACCCGCGCCGCGGGTACACCGAGACGCATCGCGGTGGCCAGGACGGCTACCGGCGCGTCTTCTTCCGCAAGCAGCTCGGCGGCTAGCCCGCGCCCGCTCCGCGCGGCTGCCGCTTGTTCGGCGTCAGGCCTTGAATTGCCATCAATTAGTTGACACTAATCAAGACATGAACACGGTAGCGGTGGTGACCGGCGCCTGCCGTAACCTCGGCCTGGCTCTGGTGCAGGGGCTGGCGCAGCGACTGGACGCGGGCAGCGTCGTGTACCTGACCGGCCGGGACCCGGAGCGAGTGCAGGCGGCGCAGGCGGAGGTCCAGGCGGCGCCGGCGGAGGTCCGCGGCGCGGTGGTCGACGTCTCCGACGCCGTGGCGGTGGCCCGGTTCGCGGCCTTGCTCACCGAGCAGCACGGCGGCGTCGACATCGTCTTCGCCAACCACTACGCGCGGGTCCAGCCCGATGACGACCCCGCCGCGGTGGTGGACTACTACGTCGCGGTCAACAATCTCGGCACGACCAATGTGCTGCGCGAGTTCGCGCCGCGGCTGCGCGACGGCGGCCGGCTGCTGGTGGTGGCCAGCCGGGCCGGCCGGCTGCGGGTCCTCGCGCCGGTCCTGCACGACCGCTTCGACGCCCCGCAGTCCCTGGACGAGGTGGACGACGCGGTGTGCACCTGGCGGGACGCGGTCCGGGCCGGGCGCGCGGCCGGGCAGGCCTGGCCCGCGTGGATCAACATCCCGTCGAAGATCGGCCAGGTGGCGGCGGTGCGCGTGCTCGCCCGCCAGCGGCGCGCGGAGGATCAGCGCCGCGGCATCCTCATCGCGGCCGTGTGCCCGGGCCTCATCGACACCGGCGCGTCGCGCGCCTGGCTGGACATGGCCGATGCGCAGTCCCCGGCCCAGGCGGCAGCGGGCCTGCTCGACCTCGCGCTGGACCCGGCTCCGGATCCGGGGCTCTACGGTGAGCTCATCAGTTTCGGCCGGGTCCTGGCTTGGAGATGAGATGACGACAGCACCCGATCAGCGCCCCGGCATGGCGCTCAAGCAGGCGGAGCAGGCCATGGTGCGCGTCAAGAGCGCGGCCCTGAAGCCGTCCGGCGTGACGCTTGCCCAGTATGTGGCCCTCGCCGAGCTTGACCGGCAGCCGGGCATCACCGGCGCGGCGCTGGCCCGGGCGTCGCTGGTCACCCCGCAGGCCATGATGGTCGTGCTGAAGTCGCTGGAGGAGCAGGGCCTTATCGGGCGCGCGCCGCATCCGCGGCACCCGAGCGTGCTGGAACTGCGGATGACCGACGCTGGCCGGGAGGCGCTGGCCGCGGCCCGGCGACTGGCCGAGCCGGTCGAGCGGCAGGTCCTCGGCTCGTTCTCGGCGGACGAACTCGAGATCCTGGGCGCGCTGCTGGCCCGGTGGACGCAGGCCTTCGAGGCGGCCCGGCCCGGCCGGTCATGAGCCCGGCGCGGACTTCGCCCGTACCGGCAGGTGCCGGGCCAGGAACTCCTCGGTGCGCTGCGAGGCCCGTGCCGCGGGCTCGGGCACGTGGAACATCGGCGCCTTCCGGTTGTGGAAGGCGTGCCCGGCGCCTTCCTCGACGTGGATCTCCACGTTGTCCCGACCGGCCGCCGCCGTCTCGACGGCCGCGACCTCGTCCCGCGAGATGTAGGGATCGGCGCCGCCGAAGTGGAACTGCAGCGGGATGGTGATCTGCTCCATGACGGCCACGCTGCCGGGGACCGCGGAGCCGTAGAACGAGACCGCGGCGCTCAGGCCGCCCCCGGCGGCGAGGAAGTAGGCGATGGACCCGCCCAGGCAGAACCCGAGCACGCCCGTGCCGCCGTCCACCTCGGGCAGCGCCTGCAGGCGGGCCAGCGCCACCGCCGAATCGGCAATGCCCTGCTCGAAGTCGAAGCGCGAGCCGAGGTCCAGCGACTCGGCCAGGCCCGCCTCGTCGTGCGCGGCGTCGTGGTGCGGCTTGAGCCGCCAGAACAGGTCCGGCGCCGCCACCACGTAGCCGAGGCCGGCCAGGTCCTCGGCGACGGCCCGGATGTAGTCACTGACGCCGAAGATCTCCTGGATCAGCAGGATGCCGGGCCCGGTCCCGCCGTCGGGCAGCCAGACGGTCAGGTCGAAGGAGCCGTCGGTCGTCTGGACCGGGTCAGTGCGGGACGTCGGCATGGCTGCCTCCTTGGGGCCGTCCGGGCTGGGCCTGCGCCTAGCGAGCGTAGCCGGAGGCGAGGAAGCGCGCGATATAGCCGGTTAGCTCCCCTGCGTCCTCCGTCGGGATGGTGTGGTGACTTGCCTGAGCCAGGGTCTCGACCGTGACCCCCGGAAGCCGCTGCCGGGCGCGCGCCGCGATCTGGGCCGGGTCGTGGACCCGGCTGCGGGCGGCGATGACGACCAGGACGGGCATGACCAGGCTGGCCAGCTCCGCCGGTTTCAGCACCGCGGGCAGGACGATCTGCGGGCGGCCCAGGTCGGCGCCCGCCGCGGCGACGGCGAGCCAGTCCGGGTCGAGCGGCCGTCCCCTGGTCTCCCAGGCCAGCAGCCGCCGGGCGCGCGCGGCGCTGGGCCGGGTGAAGAGCGGGATCGAACGGAGCCGGTACGCCAGGCCCAGCGGCGCGAAGCAGGTCGTCGGGTCGAGCAGCACGAGGTGGCTGACCCGGGCGGGCGCGTGCAAGGCGTAGCGCAGGGCCGGCCACGCCCCGTAGGAGTGCCCGGCGAGCACCGCACGCTCCACTCCCAGGTAGTCCAGCACCTGGTCCAGCCAGCCGGCCAGGTCCGCCGCTGTCTTGAGGGGCCGCTGGCCAGGGGTGCTGAGCCCCGGCTGGCCGATGGGGTCGACCGCGACCACGCGATGGGTCCGGGACAGCTGGCCGGCGGCAGCCGACCAGGCCGTGGCCGTGGCGCTGCCGCCGGGGAGGAGCAGCACGACCGGGGCGGTCTCGTCGCCCGAGGCCAGCAGGTGCGTAGTGCCGTAGTGGGTCGGCGCGTCCAGGCCGGTCACCTTGACCGGCCAGTGGTCGACGACCCGCTGGTAGGCGCTGGTGAACCGGGCCTGCGGGCCGGAACCGGGGGTCGACGTGGGCATAGCAGCCTCCGCTATTATCTCGATGGTCTAGATAAGAGGCTATCGAGAGGATCTGGCGGCGTGCAGCCCGACTTCGACGAGCAGGACCAGCGCGGCCTGCAGCTAGTTCACCGGCTGCGGGCCATTTCGGTCGAGCTGGAGCTGTCCCGCGCGGCGTTCGCCCGCGCCCACGGCCTGCACGACACCGACGTTCGGGCCCTGATCCATCTGCTCGACGCGGACCGGGCCGGCGTCCCCGCCACGCCCGGCTGGCTCGGCGCCCAGCTCGGTCTCAGCTCGCCGTCCACCACCGCCCTGATCGACCGGCTGGAAAGCGCCGGGCACGTGGTCCGCCAGCGCAGCTCCGCCGACCGCCGCAAGGTCGAGATCCGCGTCAGCGACCAGGCCGTCGCCCTGGGCTGGGAGTTCTTCGGGCCGCTGCTGACCGGAATGCTGCGGGCGATGCGGTCATTCGGGGCCGCCGAGCTCGACACGGTGGACCGCTTCCTGCGCGAGGTGACCGCCGCAGCCGGCCGCCCGCCTGCCCGGTGACCTATGGTGCTGCCGTCAGCTCTCGTCGGCTGGCCATAGCCTGACGCTTCGGCGGGCTGCGTCGAGGATCAGCTGGGCGTCGATGCTGACCCAGGTTCCCCCAGGCCAGGAACGCCTTCCGCCGGGTGACGTATCCCCAGGCATACATGGCAGCCGCCAGGCGAAGCGGCCCCAGTCGACCTGCGGGTCGTCCCACAGGACAACCTGCGCAACGAACCACCTCGGCCAGCGCCGCATGAAGCGCCGGCCACCCGTCATCCAGGTCGCCGAACTCAGCGCTCGCCGCGACAGCCAGGTTCATCCGCCAAGGATGGACCGCTCTCCTGTCGTGGTGATTGCCTCATGAGGTGAAGAACTCCACCAGGACCGGGGCGAGCGCGCCCGCCTTCACCTCATGCGTCTGACCTGCGAGCGTGCG
>Ga0193726_1002949_pt1 | contig 11119 bp, 4 predicted proteins | sample H2c1metaG_FD_144928 | JGI IMG/M metagenome (GOLD analysis project Ga0193726, IMG submission 144928) | Soil microbial communities from a riparian zone of the East river system, Colorado, United States - H2c1 | ecosystem: Environmental > Terrestrial > Soil > Riparian zone | place: USA: East River... | reverse complement strand
AATGGTTACACGACCATTGGATTGACATAAAAGCAGCTGGTGATTGGATTCCCTGGCAATTCGAACATTCAGAAATTACGGGTGCTTCTAATGGTGTTTTACATACTACCGGGGAATCAACTATGTGGGCAGGAGGCGGTTCTGTTTTTGCAGATTTTATTTGCATCAATGCTCTGCAATGCTTGGCTGAAATGGCAGATAGTTATGGCGATCTCCAAACAGCAGAACATTGGCGTGATAGGGCCAACAAAATGTATGATGCAATTCATAATTATATTGTTTCCGATCCTGAATATGGAAAGATTTGGACCCTTAAAAATGCTGGCTGGGCTTATAAAGCCACCGTGTTAGGGCCTTTGTTTAGTCTTGCAGATCATCAGGGTTTTGCACCCAATGATGATGATACACAACTACGGGGAATTAATGAGGCTGCTTATCAACGACTCGTAAATACTTACAATAAACCTTTTGGATTTTATGGTGAAGGAATGGGTTATGGACAAAGCTTCGTAACGGAATCCGCTTTATTACTCGATAAAATGGAAGATGCTACAAAAATGTTGACATGGACAGCAAAAGCTATTTATGATCCGAGATTGAATTGGTTTATTGTTCCTGAAGGCTGCCAAACAGACTCCACAGGACAATATTGGTATAGAAACGGTGATTTGGGAAATGGGGTGCAGGAAGCAGAAACAATCAAAACATTGCGTATCGTGATTGGTATTGACGACACACATACTGACAGGCTGCAGTTTTTCCCGAGGATGCCGTATGATTGGAATAAAATTGAAATTGAAAAATACCCTGTTTTATTCAAACAGGCATCAAACTTTGAAACAGCACATGTCAATTACAAATTAGAAAGAATAGGAGAGGGTATGAAACTAAATATTGATGCCGATAAACCATTGGTTGATGTTGCATTTCGGTTAGGACCATTTAAAAACATCCCTGGTGATAAAGGGATCATAGTGAATGGAAAATTTCCGAAAACAACTTTAGCAAAAAGCGGAGATTCCTGGTGGGAAAGTTTTACAATGACTGTAGGACCAAGCAAATAAATTTCATAATAAGTATAAAAATGGTTTATATTTTATGATTCAACAGGAGAAAGAACTCTTTCGACGCAGGCATTTTATAAAGGCATTGGGGCTTTCAACTTCTGCTCTGCTGTTTCCAGGAATTTCATTCTCAGCACTGTATAGTACACATGATAAAAATAATGCAGATTATTTTTATTATGCATCATCCGAATTAGAAATTAATCTTTCTTCTACAGCACCCGAAATTATCAATTTTAATATAGATGGCCTTGCCAAAGGGAAGCGAAGCTCTATTCCCATCATAAATGTCAAGAATACTAAAAAAGGATATCAAACTAAAACTATTAAAAGCAATAACAATTTACATATAGAATACAGACCCGATGAACTGAATGCGATTATTACTGCCCCATGGACCATTGATGTTGAAAGTAATAAAATTACTCTCACAAGTAAATGGACTGCTGATACTGAACCTATGCCCTTTATAATGAACTTTAACCAAAGTGAAGTGTTTGCTACTGTACTTGGGTTGTTTCAGAAAGATAATTTTTTAATAAATCCTGTAGTTATTCATATTCCCGGGCAGGGAGATGTTCGCCTTACTTCTTCTTGTCCTGACTTTGGATTTAGTTATACTTCGTTTCGGGATAACAGTTTAGTCTCTACTGCTGCACTATCATTGCCCGGTGCTACCTACGAGAACCCACAAATCGTTTACACGATGGAAGTAACGGCAATTTATCCGGAACTTCCTGGTATTAATAGCGATATCCGTTTCGATGATTTCCGCCGCAACTGGTTGGATGCATTGCAACTGAATCCCAATTTGCATGAATTGAGTAATAATACGGCCAGTGATAGTTGTGCATTTTGTTATTACGCATTCTCTGATATTGCTGCCATGACACCTCAATTGGCACCTAAGCTTACTGCCATTGCATTAGTCAAGCAAACGCTGGAATGTATATTTTCAGGGGGCCATGCTTACGGGTTACCCGGAGTAACTACTATTACAGCATTTTCGGATACTTATCCTTCCATGATTATTGCAGCAGCCAATTGTGTGCGTGCCGATAAAAATTATATATGGTTATCGGAACATTATAAAAGTATTCGAGGTTGGGCAGAATCTATGCTGACTACAGACCACACAGGTAATGGTCTTATTAAATATGGTCATAGTGGTAACTCTGGAATATGGCCCAAATCCGGTGCACCTCCCTTCCGGCCTTCTAATTGGTGGGACACAATTGGTTTTGGATATGAAGATGCTTATGCCAATGCACTTGCTTATCGTGCATTTCATAATATGAGTATGATGGCTAAAAAGCTGAATAAATCCGATGATGCAAGACATTACCAAAATGCTGCTGATAAGATACAAAAGATTTATTACAAACATTTTTATAATCCCGAAACCGGAGTGTTGGCAGGATGGAGAAGTAAGGATGGGCAATTACACGATTATTATTTCCTATGGGTTAATGGAATTGCTATTCATTATGGCTTGGTCAATAAAAAAGAAGCCAACGATATTATGGATATACTTATGGCAAAATTGAAAGAAGTGGGGTATACCAATTTCAATTTGGGACTTCCGGGAAATTTAGTAACAGTTGCATTAAAAGATTATGCCCATAACTTACCCAATGCACGATTTGGTGGTGGAGTGAAACCCGATAATTCAGATGGATTTCAAAATTATGAAAATGGCTGCGCAACAGGCGCATATGCCTTTTTCACTTTGGCCGCACTATATGATTTAGGTCGTAAGGAAGAAGCAGATAAAATTTTGTTTCCTATGTTGGAAGAATATGGACGTTGTGGTTTCCAACAGCGTGATCCTAAAACTAAAAGATCAAATGACTGGCGACGTTGGGACGGAACACCCACCGGATATGAAGGGTTTCTGACGGACGATTATTATGCACTGTATGCCGTAGCAATCCGACAATTACCGGTACAATGGCAATCGGGATTTCGGCCTGTTACAGGACTTGACTAAAGTGAACGTCTTATAAAAATGAAACGTAAAGAGTTTATAAAATCAACTTCTATATTTTCGGCAGGTATCATGCTCTTGCCAAAAGAGTTTATTTTCAATAAAAATGAAAGTGCAGAAACTTTGTATAAGTTATTTAAAAATCCGCCATTAAAATATCATCCTTATGTACGTTGGTGGTGGGTAGGCGATAAGGTTGAAAAATCGGAAATAACCAGGGAACTTGAATTATTAAAGTCTGCCGGTATCGGAGGCGTTGAAATTAATCCGATTGAATTTCCTCCTTATACAGACGATTTAAATAAAAAAGCTTTAACCTGGCTGAGTGATGAGTGGATTGAAATGTTAGACCATACGTTAAATGAAACAAAAAGATTAGGCTTAACGGCAGATTTGCTTGTAGGTAGTGGTTGGCCATTTGGAGCCGAATTTTTAGAAGGTGATGAAAGGGAGGAAATGTTGACTATTGCGGTTAAAAAATTTGAAGGGGTTCAGGATATAAATATTTTAATTGCTGATATTATTGAAGAAGCAGATCTTAAACTTGGAAGACAAACGGAATATATACATTATGAAACCATGGAAGTGTTACTGGTTCCGGATCCTGTTTCGTCTCTTGATAGTATCACAAACTTATCAGATCAAATCAGCTCTGGAAATATTAAAACGAAAATTACTTCACATAGATGGGCTTTATATGTATTGGTAAAAATGACCGGATTTCAAAAAGTAGCTCATGGTGCTCCCGGATCAGCTGGTCCTGTGCTGAATCATTTAAATAAACAAGCAGTAGAAAAATACTTTAATCACATGACGGATACGATTAAAAATAAAATCGGGCCGTTAAAAGGGAGGATCAGATCTTTTTTCATAGATAGTTTAGAACTGAACGGTGGCAACTGGAATAAAGAAATGCCCGAGGAATTTAAAAGAAGAAGAGGATATGATTTGATGCCTTATTTGCCAATTGTACTTTTTAAAGCACCTCGTAAGGGAGTTCCTTTAGATGATAATTATGGAGTAAAAGTTGCAGATTCATTCAAAGAGACTATTGACAAAGTAAGATTGGATTTCGATATCACCATTATCGAAGTATATCGTGATAATTTATCTGAAACGTTTAGAAATTGGTGCAAAAAAAATGGTATTCAATCAAGAGTGCAGGCTTATGGGAACATGTATAATACGCTTGACGGAAATTTTGGAAATGATATACCTGAAGCCGAAACATGGATAAAGTACGGTTATGGAAAAGTAATGCCCGATGACAAATATACTGATAGCAGGTCTTATACGGTGGTAAATAAATATGCTTCTTCCGCTGCACATTTGCAGGGAAAGCGATTGGTGAGTTGTGAAGAATGTACAAATCTGGAAATGATTTTCAATACCACCTTACAAATGATGAAACTTTGTAGCGACATGAGTTTGATTACCGGTATTACTCATTCCATTTGGCATGGATACACGTATTCGCCTCCGGAAGCTCCTTTTCCGGGTTGGATTCGATTTGGAAATTTTATCAGTCCCCACAATACTAATTGGCCCTATTTTAAATATATAAACAGTTATAAAGCTCGTATTTCTGCGCTGATGCAACAAGCCGATTTCTTTGCCGATATCGCTTTGTTCACCTCGCAAAATGAATTATGGACGAAATATGGTTTGCAAAATGAACCGGGACCGAAATACCGTTATCCGGAATATATTTCGCTGGTGTGGGAAGCTATTCATCACAATGGAAATGCTTGCGATTATATCTCGGAAAGTGTGATTCAATCTTCTGAAATTAAGAACGGCGAATTTATTTATGGCAAAAGGCACTACAAAATCATTTTTCTGATCAGTATTGAGATCATACATCCGGATGTTGCGGAAAAACTGTTGAAGTTTGTGGAAAGCGGCGGAAAAATATTTTGCATGGATACTTTACCCAATAAAAGCGTTGGATTATTGAATGGTGCAATGAACGATACCGCTGTAAGAAAAAGAGTGGCGAAGATGAAAACGTTTAAAAATGACTTTATTTTTCTTGAAATACCCGATAAAAACTTTATCGGTTGGTTTAAAAATATGCAGCAAACTTATCAGATAAAGCCTTACCTAAAACTGCAAGGAGGTAATACGTTTATTCAACAAATCAGATATTCAAATACAGAGGCAGATTTTATTTTCTTATTTAATTCAAATTACGACAATACATACGAGCAGCAGACTATTATTCCAGATAAGTCTTTAATTAAAGACAGAAAAGTGTATTTATGGGATGCAAATACCGGAGAACGTTTTCAACTTCCTGATTCGGAAAAGTGGACGATTGATTTATATCCTTCCGATCTCAGAATTTTTGTTTGCGCCAAAGGAAAAGATGAACCGGTATTTGAAAACTATCCTGACGTTAAAAATTCAAAAACTGTTGTAACACCCTGGAGCCTCGAATTTGTGCATATGAATGGGGAACCTGTAAAAAAAATTCAATGGAATGAACTAAAAGATTTGAAAGATACAGCATTCGTGGATTTTGGAGGAAAAATAATTTATAGGAATAGCTTTCGCGGAGACCATTTCAAATGGCTTGATCTTGGAATCGTATGTGGTATTAGTGATGTAAAAGTAAATGGTAAGCAAGCCGGGATCAGATGGTATGGCAGACATATTTATTCTTTGAGGAATTTACTCACTGACAATGAAAATGAAATAGAAATAACTGTTACTGTGGTGATGGGGAATTATATAAAATCATTAAAAGATAACATTTCAACTCAGTATCGGGTAGAAAAGCAACCCATTCAATCCATGGGATTAATAGGGCCGGTGCATTTAATTTGATAAACTTGATTTAATATTGAAAATATCGTGAATAGAAAACAATTTATCACACAAAGTTCTCTTGCTTTTGCTGGTGTGATGTTATCAAAAAATGGTATTGCACAGGATGATTTTCCCGTTGTACGTGTCCCGCTTTCGCAACGAAAATTTACTAGTGTTGCCGTAGAAGACTTAATTACACAAATTCAAAAAAATATTGGTAATAAAGAACTGGCATGGATGTTTGGCAACTGTTTCCCCAATACATTAGATACAACGGTTGACTTTGAAATGATAAATGGTAAACCCGATACATATGTAATTACCGGCGATATTAATGCTATGTGGTTGCGTGATTCAACGGCCCAGATTACCCCTTATATTTTATTAGCGAAGAATGATAAGAAGTTACAGCAACTCATTCAGGGAGTCATCAACCGTCAGGTGTATTGTATACTTAAGGATCCATATGCCAATGCGTTTTATAAAGATGAAACTAAAATTAGCCCATGGAAAGATCGTGATAAAACAGAAATGAAACCAGGTATTCATGAACGTAAATGGGAACTGGACAGTCTTTGTTACCCCATTAGATTGAGCTATTTATACTGGAAACAAACGGGTGATATTACAGCTTTTGACAGCCATTGGATTGATGCTATGCAGCTAGTCCTAAAAACATTTAAAGAACAGCAGCGGTGGAATGGCAAATCACCTTATACCTTTCAACGTGTGACCTCATGGGCTACCGATGGCGTAACTATGAGTGGCATGGGTTATCCTGTAAAACCCAATGGGTTAATTTGCTCTTCCTTCAGACCAAGTGATGATGCTACTGTTTTTTCATATTTAATTCCATCCAATTTTTTTGCGGTAGAGGCATGCAAACAAGCTGCTGAAATTTTAAAACACATTGGTCAGAATAGCTTGGCGGAACAATTTATGCAGTTGTCCAATCAGGTAAAAAAGGCAATTATGGATAATGCCATTATTGAATTGCCTCGCTTTGGGAGAATATATGCTTACGAAATAAATGGTTTTGGTAGTTATAATCTAATGGATGACACCAATGTGCCCTCCTTATTGTCTTTACCTTATTTGGGTGCTGTTGCTTCCGATGATTCCATCTATCTCAATACCAGGAAATTTATTTTCTCTGATGCAAATCCATTCTATGCAACAAGCAAATGGGGTGAAGCCATTACCAGTCCGCATTGTGGATTGGAGATGTTGTGGCCATTGAGTATTATAGTCCGAGGCCTCACTTCAAACAGCACCGAAGAAATTAAAATGAGTTTGAAACAATTAGAGGAAACTCATGCAAACACAGGGTTTATACACGAAACATTTCACAAGGAAATTCCGGGAAAGTTTACCCGTAAATGGTTTGCTTGGGCTAACACTATTTTCGGTGAGTTTGTGTGGAAAGTATATAGAGAACATAAAGGCCTTTTGGATTAATTAATTGTATATAATTTATATGAAAAGGAAAGCATTTTTACAAACAAGTGCAATGTTTTCAATAGGCAGCATGTTATTGCCCGGGAATATTGTGTTTGCAGAAATTTCTGATAATGAAGATCTTAGGTATCGACTTTTCAAAAATCCACCTGCTCAATATCACCCTTATGTTCGGTGGTGGTGGAATGGCGATAAGGTGGAAAAAGCAGAATTAACCAGAGAACTTGAATTATTAAAAACTGCTGGCATTGGTGGTGTAGAAATTAACCCTATTCAATTTCCACAGCGTACAGATGATATGGGCCGACGCTCATTAGTTTGGCTGAGTGATGAATGGATCGAAATGTTAGACCATACATTAAATGAAACAAAACGATTGGGTCTTACTGCAGATTTGCTGGTAGGAAGTGGCTGGCCATTTGGTGCAGAATTTTTGCAAGGAGAAGAACGTGCAGAAATTATAACTATTGGCGTTAAAAAAATTGAGGGTGAATTTGATTTTGAAATATCCTTGTTTGATTTAATCAAGATAGCCGATCCTGCAATTGTCAGCCTCTACTCACGCAGAGAACCGGTAGTGCAAAAAGTTTATTTAGTTCCCGATCCAATGACTTCCCTGGATCAGGTGAAAGATCTGTCCGATCAAATTCCAAATGGTTCTATAAAAGCCTCCATACCCTTGGGTCGTTGGGCCATTTATGCGCAAGTAATTACCAGGGGTTTTCAGTCGGTTTTGAATGGTGCACCGGGAGCGAATGGCCCGGTGTTAAATCATTTTAATAAGGAAGCCGTTGAAAAATATTTGAGTCACATGACGGATACGATTCAACAAAAAATGGGTCCGCTAAAAGGCAAGCTGAGAGCATTTTTTACCGACAGCCTTGAGGTAGAAGGTGCCAACTGGTGCTCGGATATGGCAGAAGAATTTAAGAAAAGGAGAGGGTATGACATACTCCCTTATTTGCCGTTTATCTTATTCAAATGTGGTGGTATGGGTTCTGTATCCGATTATAATTATGGGGTAGCTCATTCCGATGATTTCCGGGATGTTTTGGAAAGGATAAGGTTAGATTTTAAAATTACGATGGCGGAGCTTTTTTACGAACGTTTTTGTCTATCGTTTGAAACCTGGTGCAAAAAAAATGGCGTACAATCTCGTGTGCAGCCTTATGGCAGGGGATATCATATTGTGGATGGAGCCTTAACTTTTGATATTCCGGAGGGAGAAACCTGGGTAAGACCGCATAGCGGAAAAGATATGCCGGAAAATAATCCCGGATGGGGCAGGTCTTACGATATGATGAATAAGTACGTTACATCTGCAGCTCATTTGAACGGAAAACGTTTGATCAGTTGCGAGGAGTGCACCAATACTTCGGTGGTCTTTAGTACCACTTTACAATTGTTAAAACTTTGCAGTGATCAGAGTTTAATATCCGGCGTGACACACTCTGTTTATCATGGATTCAATTATTCACCACCTGATGCGCCTTTCCCCGGATGGATTCGCTATGGTAATTTTATGAACGAACGAAATACTTATTGGCCATACTTCAAATATCTGAATGAATATAAAGCGAGAATTTCGGCTTTATTGCAACAAGCTGATTTTTATTCAGACATTGCTTTGCTGCCTTGTGAGTATGATGCATGGTCCAAGTATGGGGATTGGCTGGATGTTACTTCTAAATATTTTCAAAAGGATGAAGATTTTCATGAAATAAGAGACTTGAAATATATTGCTTTGCTCTGGGAAGCTATTCATCATAATGGGAATGCCTGCGACTTTGTTTCAGAAAAAATTATTGCTGAGGCTACCATGCAAAATGGACTGATGCAGTTTGGCAGCAAAAAATACCACACGCTGTTTTTATTGAGCATGGAAATAATGGATGAATCCACCGCAAGAAAAATATTAGAGTTTTTGAAAGGCGGTGGAAAGGTTTTTTGTATAGATAGGATTCCTTCTACCAGCGTTGGCTTTCACAATAAAGAAACAAAGAACCAAGCATTGAAAGCCGTTATGGATGAAATAATTTCTTTCAAAGATAAATTTATCTTTCTCAAAAAACCTGATAGTGATTACATAGGATGGATTAAAGGTTTACAACAGCAATACAATATAAAACCTTATATAACTATAAACTGCGTTAATCCGTTCATTCAGCAAATCAGGTATTCGACTAAGGATTTTGATTTAATCTTTGTTACAAATTCCAGCTATAACAATAGTTATGAGGTAAATATGATTCCCGATGGATCTATGATAGGCAACAGGCAAGCTTATGTATGGGATGCGGTATCGGGCAATCGTTATCGTTTGGAGAATAAAGAGAATTGGAATTTTACATTGTATCCTGCAGATTCGAAAATAATAGTTTGCGAGAATAGTATAAGAAACGATGCTAAGGCTTTTATAGGAGCTCCGCAAGCACAAGATAAATTTAAAATAACCGACCAATGGGAAGTTGAATTTATACCAATTAATAATGGAGATGTCAGGAAAGTAAAGATGTTAGCGTTGAAAGATTTGAAGGATACTGAATTTAGGGATTTTACCGGAAAAATAATTTACAGAAATTCATTTATAGGAAATGCTGATTGGCTTGATTTGGGCGTGGTACAAGGGTTAAGTGATGTGAAAGTTAACGGGAAAGAGGCAGGTGTAAGATGGTATGGAAGGCATATTTATTCATTAAAAAAGTTAGTGAATAGTGATTTGAATACTGTAGAGATCGGAATTGTGGTGGTGATGTGCAATTATATGAAATCATTAAAAGATAATCCTATTGCACAAGGTTGGACAAAAAATCAATCCATCCAATCAATAGGCTTAATTGGTCCTGTGATGTTATTTTAAAGATTAAATATACTGGTAATATAAAAAAATGGCGCAACTAAAAACTTTGTTTTTGTATTTATTGTTAACGGCAATAGTTGTTTATTCTAATGCACAAAAAGGAAATAATTCCTCTGCCGAAGTGCTTACAGGATTCAAACAAATGGTGGCTTTAGAACGATTGCCTCTATTATATCCTTATGGCAGTAAAAAAAATCGTATCGTTTGTTATGATGCTACAGGCGGGAATAAAGACGGATATTTTCGATCTACTTTTAATCGTTACATCGATAAAAATGGTGAGTTAGTAATTTTTGATGCGTTTGGCCCCGGATGTTTATATCGTCAACAAATGAATATTTGGATGGGTTCCGGTATTGGTAGAATGAGCAAAACAGTTCGTATCAGATACTATCTCGACGAGGATCCTAAGCCGATCATTGATGCCAATGTTCATGATTTCTTTAATGGACTTTGTCCCCCGGTTACAGCACCTTTTGCTTTCTTACGAAACAGTCAACAGTTTGGTATTGTATATTATCCTTTTAGCTTTAATGAGCATTTAAAAGTAACCTTATCAGACACCCTCATCACAAGATATGTTGCTGCAAAATTTGATCCCGATTGTAATTGGTATCAATATGATTATTTAAGTTATCCGCAAAATGTTAAAGTCAAACCATCCTTTCGCAGGGATGAAGTTGCAGAAGCATTGGTTCGGAAGCAATGGGATAATCTTGGATTAGATCCTAAATCGAAAGAAGGAAATTTGTCGAAAGAAAAAAGTATTGCCATAGATAATGGAAGTACCGGAACCTTTTTTGATCTTGATGGTAAAGCTTCTATTGCCTCTATTGAATTAAATATGACCCCATTTGATTCGGCTACTTTTTATCACAGTAAAATTCGCGTTACCTGGGATAACAATGCGACCGCTGCGGTTGATATGCCATTGAGTTA
>Ga0193726_1002948_pt1 | contig 11121 bp, 9 predicted proteins | sample H2c1metaG_FD_144928 | JGI IMG/M metagenome (GOLD analysis project Ga0193726, IMG submission 144928) | Soil microbial communities from a riparian zone of the East river system, Colorado, United States - H2c1 | ecosystem: Environmental > Terrestrial > Soil > Riparian zone | place: USA: East River... | reverse complement strand
ATTGGCGAAATATTACACTGAGCGCGCCGCTGACTTGCAGTGCAAGATTGCCGACCATTGGCGCGACGGAACGATTCGCCAGACGCCCTTCGGACAGCAAACGATCATCCAGGTCTTTCACACGGAAGATGGCGAGCATTGCGAGGAGAATTCGGTTTTCGCGCGTGTTGGGCATGACGAGTGGAAACAGGTCCGAATCGAATTGCCACCGGGAGCCGAAGCGGCGCCACTTCGAATCGATTTCGTGACCGCCCTGACCACCATCGACATGGCCTCGATCCGCCTGACCAAGGGCGGGGCCACCTGTTTCTCCGCCCCGGAAGAAACTGGATTCGATTCAATCAGGTTGGGCGGAGATATCGAACGCCTCGATCATCCGACGGCGTTGCGAGTGAAAGTTACCGGAATCGACCCTCAATTGCATCTCCCGACGGTTGATCTTCCCTCCGGCGATGAGCCGCTCGTCCTGGAGATGCGTCTGCAAGTTTTAGCGACGTAATCCGTCGCGCGGCTAATGATCCGGCGCGGGACGCTCGTAGGATTTCTCCACGCGCACGGCGACATCCCGATAACCATAGTCGGCCTGGTAGATCTGCTTCATCGCGGCGATCGATTTGTCCCCTGCGCCCATCAGCTCGTAAACCAACCCCAGATTGTAGACGATTTCCTTTTTCATTTCGTCCATCGAGCTGATCTCCTGCGCCGCTTCCTCGAGCTGTTGCGCAGCGAGATCGAGCATCCCGAGCTCCCGATAACAACGGCCGAGCAAATTCATGGATTTCAAACGCGCGGCCGGGTTCTGGCGCGCTCGCTGCAATTCCGGCAAGGCCTCTCTAAATCGGCCCGCGTCCATCAGATGTTCGCCCAGCTCGAAACGAATTTGCAGATCGGTTGGATTCCGCTCGCCACGCCCGCGCGCGTCGTCGATCAGGAATTCGGCGCGCTTCTTTTTCGCGAGTAGGAGCGCCTCGGATCGCTCCACGAAGAGCTGGTCTTGCCCGTGCGCTGCGAGAAATCTCTCCTGTTCGGCAATCTCTCGATCCAGACGTTTCCCGTGCAGCTCGGAGATTTTCTGGGCCAGGCCCGGATCGCTGCCGCTGGTGAGATCCGCGGCATGTTGATACCACTTGATGGCACTCTCAATATCTTCCTTGAGGGCATACAACGCGCCCAATTTCCGCGCGAAATCGACGCTCTGCGGCTCCGCCTGATGCTGCGCGAAAGTCTTCTCGATTTGCGCTTCAAGAGATTCATCGGCCAGAACCAGCCGGCTCTGTTGCTCAAGAGATACCGCCGCCGCCTTGTCCTTGATCAAATCGCGATAACTTTCCGCCTGAGTCCACCCACCCGTCTTCATGGAGGCGCGGGCTGATGCCGCCTTGCCCAGTCTATCGGCTTCGACATCGCTCGGATCGATCTCCGTGATTGTGTTGTAAACCTCGACCTCTCTGTCGCTCTCCCCCAGCTCGTGATAGAGCCGGCCCAATTCGTGCAGAATTTTTGTGTCACCCGCCTTCTCTTCCAGCAAAGTCTGGAGCGCGAACACGGCGATTTCGGACCAGCCGGCCGCCAGCGCTGCCTGCTTCAGGACCAGATTGGCCTGGCGATTGTAGGGTTCCTCTTCCAGGACCTTCTCGATCATCTCCACGGCGCGTCTCGGATTGTTCTTCAATTCCCGCTGCGCTTTCATGATCGAAATCGCAGAGGTGGAGATGTTGAACAAAGCGCGCCTGTCACCTTTGTGTTTGGTAACTTCGGCGCGACGCAGAAGTTGGCGGCCGGTGAGAAATTCCGGCTCCTGTTTCAGGATTCCTTGCAAGAGCGAAATGGCGTAATCGAGATTACGCTGCTCGATCGCGGCGATGGCTTTGAGCCAAAGATTCCGTAAGGGCTCGCCAAGATCTTTTTCGGTCTTGACCGGCATGTCTCAGAACAAATCCAGTTGTGGCTTCTCGGGCACGCTGACCACCTTCTTGTTTCGCGGGCGTTTCTCAGGTTTTTGCACCTCCACCGCTCCGTTCGGCCGCTCAAGATGCGAAAGAATATCTTTCGCGCGGTCGAGAATTTCCTTTGGGACACCCGCCAGTCGCGCCACGTGGATCCCATAGCTCTTGTCGGCGCCGCCGGGAATGATCTTGCGCAGGAAAATGATTTGCTCGTTCCATTCGCGGACGGCCACGTTGAAATTGGCGACCCCCTTGCGCTCCTCGGCCAGCTTCGTCAGCTCGTGATAGTGGGTCGCAAACAGTGTCCGCGCCTTGATCTTGTCGTGCAAAAATTCCGCGACACTCCAGGCGATCGAAAGCCCGTCGAAGGTCGAGGTGCCGCGGCCGATCTCATCGAGAATGACGAGGCTGCGCTCCGTCGCGTTGTTCACGATATTCGCCGTCTCGTTCATCTCGACCATGAAAGTCGATTGGCCCCGGGAAAGATCGTCGTTCGCGCCGACGCGGGTAAAGATGCGGTCCACCAGCCCGATCTCCGCGCTCGAAGCCGGGACGAAACTCCCGATCTGCGCCATCAAAACGATCAAAGCCACCTGCCGGATGTAGGTCGATTTGCCGGCCATGTTGGGTCCGGTAATGATGGCCAGCCGCATCCGTTCCCCATCCAGGTCCGTATCGTTAGGCACGAACTTTTCCTCGGCCAGGTTTTGATCGAGCACCGGATGCCTTCCATCGCGAATCACGAGTCTCAACGCTTGATTGAGAACCGGACGCGCGTAACCAAAAAGCCGCGCCGTTTCCGCGAGCGCGCAGATTACGTCAAGAGTCCCGAGAGCGCTGGCCGTTTGCTGAATGGGCGCCAGGTCCCGCAGCGTCTCGTCACGCAAGGTTTGAAAAAGCTGATGCTCGAGCTGGCGAGCGCGCTCGTCGGCCCCGAGAATCTTGGCTTCCATCTCCTTCAACTCGGGGGTGATGAAACGCTCCCCTCCCACGGTCGTTTGCTTGCGAATGTAGCGCGCCGGTACATTTGCGAGATTCGATTTGGTGATCTCAATGAAGTAACCGAAAACGGAATTGAAACGGACCTTGAGCGATTTGATCCCGCTTTCGGCGATTTCGCGTTCCTGCAACTCCGTGATCCAATTCTTGCCGTCGCGTGACGCCTGCCGCAGCTCATCCAGTTCGCCATTGAAACCATCGCGGAACATCCCGCCTTCCTTCAGGACCATGGGCGGATCATCCACAAGCGCTCCGCTCAACTTTTGCGTGAGCTCCGGCATTTCCTGCAAGGCACGCTCGAGCTGGTTCTGGTAGGGCAGGCTCATCGAGCCGTCCGGCGCATTCTCGGCGGTGGAATTGGCCGGACTTGCCCGCGAAGCATCCTTGCCCGTGCCGAATTCCATGCGCTCGATCAATCGACGCAGTTCGCGCTTCAGCTCGGGGATTTGCTGCAATGAGTTTTTTAACGCGACGAGATCGCGCGCATTCCCGGAGGCCTGGCTGAGCCGGCCGGAGGCGCGCTCCAAATCCCGGATCGATTTGAGAGAATGGCGCAGGGCCGCGATCAAATCGGACTCGTGCAACAAATCGGCGATCATCTGCTGGCGCCGTTCCAATTCAACGAGATCGCGCAGCGGCTGCAAAATCCAATTTCGCAGCTTTCTCCCGCCCATCGGGGTGATGGTGCGATCAAGCGCGGCCAGCAAGCTGGTGTTGCGCGCGCCGCGGGACTCAACCAATTCGAGATTCACCTGCGTCGCGGCATCGAGCATGACGTAGTTGTCGCGCGCGTCGCAACGGAGCGAAGTAAGGTGATTCACTTTCCGTCGCAGCTGTTGCTTCAGGTAATGAATAATGGCGCCCGCGGCACCGATCGCTGCGGGCATGTCGGTGCAGCCAAAGCCATCGAGCGATTTGACGCCGAAATGCTCGCACAGGGTGAAGCGCGCATGCTCCACCAGGAACGCGAAATCGTCGTAAGCGAGCGCGCCTTCGATCTCCCCGAATTGCGCGCTCTGCCGCTCGCTGACCAATAACTCCGCCGGAGAAATCCGCGCGAGATCATCCAGCAGCGTGCTGGTGCTGTTCGATTGCGTGACCCGAAACTCACCCGTGCTCAGCTCGGCATAGGCAAAGCCAAAAATCCCGTCCTGAAAATAAACAGCGCCGAGATAATTCGGCCGGTTCGATTTCAGCAGGTCCATTTCGCTGACGGTGCCGGCAGTAATAATTTGCGTGATCTCGCGGTTCACGATTTTCCCCGGCTGCGGGTCGCTCGTTTGATCGCAAATCGCGACGCGCCGCCCCGCCTGGATAAGCTTCGCGATGTAACCCGGCGCGGCGTGATAAGGCATGCCGCACATCGGCACGCTGTTGCGGTGGGTCAGCGCGAGATTGAGCAACCCGGACGCTTCCCTGGCGTCATCAAAAAAGAGTTCGTAAAAATCGCCGAGCCGAAAGAGCAAGAGCGTATCCGCGGGCACGCTCGCGCGCAGCCGCTGGTACTGTTGCATCATCGGGGTGAGGGCATCCGCCATAGGCTCAAGATGAAATCAGTAACTCCCGATTGCGAGCCGGAAACGTGCGTTTAGTTCGCGCTGGTAGGGCGAGACTCTGTCGAGCCTTCGCCCCTGATGGATCTTCGTTTCGGCTCCACGGAGTGTCGCCCTACCAGCAACCTAAACAACTTCGACGCCTTCTCTCGCAGTCCTTTCCGAAAAGAGTTCGCTCAGCCGGCGGGTCGTCGGTCCAACGTCGCCGCTTCCAATCATTCGCCCGTCTACCCTGATTACGCCGGCCAATTCGCCCATTGTGCCGGTACAGAACATCTCGTCGGCGCCGAAAACATCATCAAGAGTCAGGTCGGTTTCCTGGTGCGGAATTCCATTGGCCGCACAGATCTCGAGCACGGTCGCGCGGGTGATTCCTTCCGGGCAGGCGACGACATGGCTGGTCGCGACTTCGCCATTCCTCACCAGGAAGATGTGCGTGGCATTCGTTTCGGCAACAAAGCCGCGCGTGTCGAGCATGAGCGCGTCGTCCGCGCCGGCGTTGTTCGCCTCGATCTTGGCCAGGATCGAGTTCAGCAAATTCGCGTGATGGATTCTCGGATCGAGAATTTCCGGCGGCGGACGGCGGATGGTGCTGGTGATGAGCGTGAGGCCGGTCTTCGCGTAAACCGGCGGCTTGTGTTCCGCGAGCACGATCAAGGTCGGCCCCGCTTGATTCAGGCGCGGGTCCATGCCGGAGGTGGTCTTGACGCCGCGGGTCAGGGTCAGGCGAATGTGAACGCCGTCGCGCATTTGGTTGGCGGCGAGCGTCCGTTTGATTTCATCGATGAGTTTTTCGTCGGGTGGAATCTCTGAAAAGGAGAGTGCCTCTGCCGACCGCCGGAGCCGGGCGAGATGTTCGTGCAATTTGAAGATGCGGCCGTCATAGAGCCGCAATCCTTCCCAAACCGCGTCGCCACCCTGGACCGCGGAATCAAACGGACTCACGCCAGCTTTGTCCCGGTGGACGAGCTGGCCGTTGATGTTCACCAACAGATCGCGGTTCTGCTCGTTGAATTGCTGGAGCATATATGGCCTATAGGACTTATGTGACCTATACGTCGCCTTTTCATTGCAATCGATGTTGGTAGAGCCGCGCATAACACTCGTGAGACTGCTCATGAACTTCCCGCAAACGCTCCGGCACCGCCTCCGGTTCTCGCGGCGGAGGCTGGCGAAAAGACGTCGACGTCGCCACCTCGCCATACCAATGCTTCGCCCAAATTCCATCCGTTTCCCGCAGGCCCGGTGGCCAGGAAAGCATCTTATCGCTGAATTCCACGCCGACTGCGCTGCACAATAATTCCAGGATCCCGCGCGGATTCTCCAGGACATCGCGCGCCTCAACAACCGCGGGGATCGCCCCCGTTTCCGCGCGCACCCAATCGAAAATCTCCGCCTGCTGCACAAAACCGATGTCCTCCAGCGTCGGATCGTTGTTCTTCTTGATGTAAGAAACGATCACGTCGCGCGGATCGCGGATCAGGAAACAATTCGTCACCGCGCCAAGCCACGCCCGATCGATCGGCGGCAGCAGGTGGTGCGTCATCTGCTTCTGATAGAACACATGTTTGCCCTGGGGCACATCGCCGGTCAGTGCCTCGACGACCTTCCGCGAATCGGTCTCGCCGCTCGCGATCACTTCACTTGCTCCAGGATGATCGCGTCGCGTTGCGCGCAAATAATAGGCGTAGAAGGGCTCGTCGCACACGAACGTGTCCGGTCGATTTCCCCACGACCGCATCATCGCGGTGGAGATGTTCCGCGGCCCCGACCACATGGCGATGCGGACCGGTTTATTGCTCGTCATCGGCGGACATTCTAGCCCGAAGGCAAAAATGAACGAGATGGAATTCACTTCATTGAGGGCCAACTGCCCCCGCAGCTTCGAATCTCAAGAGAAGATGCTCTGTGAGGCTTTCGCCCCAGGAGCCAGGGAACTCCGCCAGGGAATCGCGGGACCGAAAATGAGAAGATTTGTCATCGCCGTTGGGTTGATCCTGCTTTGTGCGCCGGCCGCCTTTGCCCGCGAACAATCGATGCTTGCGCGCGTGACAGTCTATTGGGCCGGCGGCGGTGGCGGTTCGGATCACTGGACGCGACAACACCGCTGCGCCACCGGTGCGCGGTTGCGCGCTGGCCATTGTGCCGTGGATCCGCGCCGGATTCCTTACGGCAGCAAGGTAAGGCTTCCCGATACCACCTTGCTGGCGGTCGACACCGGCTCCGCTGTGGTCAGCCGTAAAGCAGCACGCCGCTCGGGTCGGACAGCGCTCGAAAGAAGCGCTCTCGTCATCGACCGGTTCTTTGAGACCAAGCAACAGGCGCTCAGTTGGGCGAACCGGAATCCCTATTTCATGCTCGTGCAGGTTTCGCCGCCAGATTTCCGTTCGCTCCAGATTCCGCCCACACAGAAAGGCCAGCGAGCCATTCCGCAAGACATCCCTTCACAAGCAATTCCCCCCAAACCAGAGGTCGCGCCAGCTCCTCGGCAGGACATGCGCTACGGGCCAAAGGCGCACACACGAACGCTGTAGAAGTTTCGTCGCGGAGGCTCTCGAGCGCTTTTTGCTTCGATCCGGTGGCGAAGTGTGGAAACATCCGCCTCTCTTATGAACCGAATCGTTCTGTTGGTTTCCCTGTTTCTCACTCCGCTGGGAGCGTTGGCAGCCGATCCACCGGCAAAACCACCGCTCACTCCAGCCGATAATCTCGTCGTCGACGGCGTCCCGCCGATTCCGGGTGAACTGCCTGAGCAGGTCGGCCGCTACACCGAGTCACGCGCGGCCGGATTTCAGGATTGGCATCCCACTCGTCCGGAAATGCTGATCACGACACGCTTCGGCGATACGAATCAGATTCATCGCGTCACTCAACCGGGCGGCGATCGCACGCAGCTCACATTTTTCCCGGACCGCATCGACGGCGGATCGTTCGAGCCAACCAAAGGCGACTACTTCGTTTTTGCGAAGGGCGCAGGCGGCAACGAGTTCAACCAGAATTACCGCTACGACTTCGCCAATGGCCAGATCACCCTGCTGACCGACGGCAAGTCGCGGAACTCCGAGCCCATCTGGAGCAACCGCGGCGAACGCGTCGTCTACACCTCGACACGCCGCAACGGCGCCGATACCGACATTTACGTGGAGTCGCCCGCCGATCCGAAGAGCGACCGGATTCTCGCGGAAGTGAAGGGCGGCGGGTGGGAACCCGCGGACTGGTCACCGGACGATACAAAGCTGCTCGTCGTGGAAGGCATTTCGATCAACGAAAGCTACCTCTGGTTGTTCGATAGCCAGACCGGCGAGAAAAAGGAAATTACACCGCGTCCACCGGAAGGCGCTGAAAAAGTGGCGTACTCGGCGGCGTTGTTTTCGAAAGACGGCAAAGGCGTTTTCGTTACAACCGACCGCGAGTCGGAATTCCAGCGCCTCGCCTACATCGATCTCGCCAGCGGCAAGCATACCTACCTCCTGCCGGACGTGAAATGGGACGTGAGCAGTTGGGACTTGAGCCACGACGGCAAGCAAATCGCCTACGCCCTGAACGAAAATGGCTTGAGCACGCTGCACCGGATCGAGCTCGTCCCGGGAAATGGCACGGTGACGGCCCGACCGCAGAAAGATCCCGTATTCAACCCGCCGCTGCCGGCCGTCGTTATCACTGGTCTGCGCTGGCACCACGATCCGAAGCTGGGTCTGTTGGCTTTCAATGTCGCCGGGGCGCGCTCGCCCTCGGATGTTTACACCTGGTCAATCGCCGATGGCAAAAACGCGACCGGCCGCTGGACGGCGAGCGAGACGGGCGGTATTCCCGCAACACAGTTCTCCGAGCCCGAACTCGTCCGCTGGAAATCTTTCGATGGAAAAGAGATCACGGGATTCCTCCACATGCCGGACGCTTCGAAATTTCCCGGTCCGCGGCCCGTCATAATCAATATTCATGGCGGCCCCGAAGCGCAGTACCGGCCGGGCTTTCTGGGAAGGAACAATTACTTCATCAACGAGCTCGGTTGCGCGATGGTATTTCCCAATGTGCGAGGCTCGGAAGGTTACGGAAAGACGTTCCTGAAACTCGATGACGGCTTTAAGCGCGAGGATTCCTACAAAGACATTCTGGCTCTGCTCGATTGGATGCCGACCCGCCCGGGGCTCGACACGAAAAAAGTGATGGTCACCGGCGGTTCCTACGGTGGATTCATGACGCTGGCCGTTGCGTCGAATTACGCCGATCGAATCCGTTGCGCGTTGGACGTGGTCGGCCCGTCCAATTTCGTGACCTTCCTGAAGAATACGGAAAGTTATCGGCGCGATCTTCGACGCGTGGAGTACGGCGACGAGCGGGATCCGAAAATGGCTGAATTCCTCAATCGCATCGCTCCCTTGAATAATGCGCAGAAAATTACGAAACCGCTCTTCGTCGTGCAGGGCGCGAACGATCCACGCGTCCCGAAAACCGAGGCGGAACAGATCGTGGCCACATTAAAGAAGCAAGCGACGCCGGTGTGGTTCCTCATGGCGAATGACGAAGGGCATGGCTTCGCGAAGAAGAAGAACGCGGATTTCCAGTTCTACAGCACCGTGCAATTCATCCGTGAACATCTGCTGAAGTAGCGGAGGACGTTTCCCAAGAGGCCAAACGGCGGTCTGTAAACCGCCGGTCCTTGGTTTGACAGACCACGCAAGTCTGTCCATCCATGCAAATCAACAAATCGATCCGATCCATCACATTGATTAAGCGGCTCACATTCGCGGCTCTCCTGACCTTGATGCTCGCCGCGCCGGCTCAGGCCGGAGAAGAGATGCTGCCGAACCGAAAACTCACGCCGGGAAGAGTCGCGCGGAAAGACAAAGACCGAAACGGCGTCACGGAAGAAATGGAGCGGAGGGTGTTCGATCGGTATCACATTCCATGGCGGCGCCGGTCGGAATTCAAGGTAGATCATCTCATCCCTCTTGAACTCGGAGGCGCGGATGCGGTCGAAAATCTCTGGCCGCAAAGTCCCCACGCCAGACCCTACAACGTGCAGCGGAAAGAGCTGCTGACCCAAATTCTTCTAGCCCGCATCGCCGCGGGAAAGATGACCCTCGCCAAGGCGCAGGAGGAAATAAGCGAGGACTGGATCGCCTGCTTTGTCGAGCACCTAGGAATGGTCTATCTGCGCTAGACGCGCGTGGCGCGATGCGCCAAATCTCTTCGACTACGAAGAGAATTTTCCGTAGACCGCGACCAACGGATATTTGCAACGGTTACTCGTCCAGTAATCACTGACGAAACCGGTCTTGGTTCGAATCACCACGTGGCCTGCGGCGCCATGGCCAAAAACCAGCACGGCGCCGACGGGCGCAGCGTATTGGTCGCGCACCGGCAAGCGCTGGAAACCGTAATCGCGCACCAGTTCTTCACCGGCTTGCGAGGCGTAGTTGGACTTCGGATAGGATTTGATGACGCCCGAGGCCACAAGGGCCTCCTTCACATAACGCCAGCAGCGTGATTTGGAGCGCGCGTTGGCGCGTTCCTGCGCAATGGTGGCCGCTCGGCGCAGCCGCGGATCGAGGCGCTCATCGATGCGCGCATCGGGATGAAAGACCGGCACGTTCCAGTAATGGCGAATGATGCGGGCAGAGCTCGTCGATCCCGCCTGGGTTCGATAATAAAATCTGTTTTTGGAAGTGGCCAGTCCTTCAGACCGGACTTCGATGGTGGGGAACGCGAGACCAAAACCGCAGAGAAAAACTAACAGGAGAAAACGTCGCACGCATTGTGTGTATGCAAGGCTTGTACCACAGGCGCAAGCGTTTTTCCGTTACCATGGCGATTAATTTTCTCCATGGCGCCAAAGCAGGCGGAATGAGTCGTAATTGTGAGAAAATAGAGCATTAACCGTAGGCCTAACCGCTATTCCATTATTGCTGGATTGGATGGGAAACTTTGGGAATCTCCGCATCGAAACGCATGGAACGAATTGCATCAGTTGCGCGCGGCCGGCCCGCCGCCGAAACTCGGCTTTCACCAAAATGTCAGAGCGCTTCACGATTCGTCTCGCGACTTCCGCGGACGTGGACGCCATCGCTAATCATCGCGCGCGGATGTTCGCGGAAATGGGCGAGGTCCCGCCCGAAGGGCTCGAGATCCTGCGGACGAAATCGCGCGCACGTCTCAATGATTTCCTGACTCGGGGCGAGTACATCGGATGGCTCGCGGTCCCGGCGCAGAATCCAGAGATCATCGCCGGTGGCGCCGGCGTTCAACTCCGCACAGTTCTGCCGCATCCGCTGGCGCGCGTGAAAGAAGAAAACAGGATCGCGGAAGGCCGGCACGGCATTATCCTAAATGTCTTCACCGAACCGGATTGGCGCCGGCAAGGCGTGGCCATGCTCCTCCTCCAAACTATCATTAATTGGGCGCGGGCCGAGCGGCTCGACCGCCTTGTTCTGCACGCATCGGAAACCGGGCGTTCACTCTACGCCCAGCTCGGATTTGTCGGCACCAATGAGATGCGTTTTGCCGGCGACTAGATTATCCCTTTCAAAAACAACCCTTCGATCCGATGGCCCAATTTCCCGACGAACAATCCAAGTCAGGTGAATTCAAACGCCAGGACGATGCGTTCCGCGATTGGGTCA
>Ga0193726_1002947_pt1 | contig 11121 bp, 7 predicted proteins | sample H2c1metaG_FD_144928 | JGI IMG/M metagenome (GOLD analysis project Ga0193726, IMG submission 144928) | Soil microbial communities from a riparian zone of the East river system, Colorado, United States - H2c1 | ecosystem: Environmental > Terrestrial > Soil > Riparian zone | place: USA: East River... | reverse complement strand
GAGGTACTGCCATCGCCGCCGCACCGATTCCGGGTGCGCTGCGCAACAGCCCGAGCCCCCACGGCCCGGTGTGCAGAATTTCGCGGGCGTAGACCGGAAGCAGCGCCACCGCTCCGCCAAGCAGCACGGCGAACATGTCGAGTGAAATCGATCCCAGGATCACTTTCTGCCGCCAGATGTAGCTGAGGCCGGCAAACACCGTCGTCAGACTAAGCTCTTCCCGGGGCCGGGCTTTGATCTGCGGCTTCATCCGCATGGTCAAGAAAAAGGCAATCGCAGCAGACGCCAGCGCGCTGCCGTAGACCGCCCTGGGACCATGCGCCATGGCGTAAAGCAGACCACCGAGAGACGGTCCCAGGATGGTAGCCGCCTGGAAGGTGGTGGCGTTCCAGGTCACGGCATTGGGAAAATGTTCCTCGGGAACCAACTGCGGAAGAACCGCCCGGCTGACCGGCCCGTTGAAGGCCCGCACCACTCCCAGCATCAGCAGAATGACGTAGATCGGCAGGACCGAAGCAGTTCCCCGCCGGGCAAGCAGTAGCAGAAGACCGGAGCACACGGCAAAACCGCCATAGCAGGTCAGCAGCAGTTTTCGGCGGTCCAGGCGATCGGCGGCGTGCCCGGAGACCAGAAACAGAAGGACTGCCGGCAAAAACTGCACCAGTCCCACCAAACCCAGATCCAATGGGCGCTTGGTGATTTCATAAACCTGCCAGCCCACCGCGACCGCCTGCATTTCCTGGGCAGCGACAATAAAGAACCGGGCGAACTGGTAGCGCGTGAAATCGACGTAGGTGAAGGCAACGCGGGCGAGTTTGGCGTTTGGGGAGGCGTCCATCACGAATGACTGTGTCTGTTTACTGTGCCACAAAATTGCGTCTCGTAGTTCGCAGCATCGTAGAATCGGTTCATGCTTGGGATATTGCGGACGATCGGTTGGATTGGTTGCGTCTTCTATGCCACCATTCCGCCGTTCTGGCTGATGATTCATCCCCGCGCCAATTCCTGGCGCTCGCATTCGGGTTCGCCGTATCGGGTGCTGTTGCCCCTCTGGATCGGAATGTGGCTGCTATGCGGACTGGCGACGCTTCCCTGGCGGCACATTCAGTGGCACCGAACGCATTGGAGTTGGATCCCGGCTGCCGCGTTCTTCGCCGCGGGATTGTGGCTCTATCAACGTTCCGGTTCCGGATTCAGCATCCGGCAATTGGGTGGACAACCGGAGATTCTCGCGGGCCATGACGAACAGCGTCTTGTCATCTCGGGAATTCGCGGTTACGTGCGTCATCCTATTTATCTGGGGCATCTCTGCGAGATGCTGGCATGGAGCACGGGAACAGGATTGGCAGTGTGCTATGGATTAACCGCATTCGCTGTGATCACCGGCGCAATCATGATCCGCATGGAGGATGCCGAGCTAGAAAAACGGTTCGGGGAAGACTACCGGCGATATCGCAAGAGTGTGCCGGCGTTCATTCCAGAAATTTTCTCCTGGCTGAGAATTGGGTTCGAATGAGCCCGCCCGATTCTGGGGAGCAGCTCTGCTGGGCTTAGGCCTACAGCTCTTACCCGAGGTGCCCGCAGCGCGGGCGCGCGTTCCGCATGGAAATCGCTGCCTGGCACGCTCTCCGGGCGATGCCAGGATGCGTCAAATTTCCCGAGGGCACCTCAGGCTCGTCTTGCGAGTCGCATGGGGCGCCGGCTTCCCAGCCCGGCGGTCACGGACCGGAAACCAGAAACACAAACCAGAACGGAATTCACCACCCGGCGTCGACCACCCTGGGAGCGCAGCCCTATCAACCCGTCTATAATCCGATTTGGCTGAGAGTTCATGGCTGTTGGCGCATGGCTTGCGGCTGAGCAGCCTATGCGCTTTGAACTCTTTATCGCCTCCCGCTACCTTGGCGCCAAACGGCGCCAGGCCTTCATCGGCGTGATCACGGGTATTTCCATCCTCGGGGTCGCGGCCGGGGTGGCCTCCCTCATCGTCGCACTCGCCATCAACAACGGATTTCGGCAGGACCTGCAGGACAGCCTCCTGCGCTCGACCTCGCATGTCAATCTGTTGCGCGTGCAAGACGACGGGATCAGGGAATGGCGTCCACTGATGGACCGGCTGGCGAGGCAGCCGCACGTGATTGCCGCAGCTCCCGACATCTATGAGCAAGTCCTGATCTCGCGCGGACCCCGGGCACGGGGAGCGATCCTGAAGGGAGTGGTGCCGGAGTACGAGCGCAGAGTCAGCGATCTGTTAAAGAGCGTGAAGACCGGATCTGCCGACGCCCTGGAGGAAAACCAGGCGCCGGTCCCTCCGGCCGCAACCGCCGCCCCGCCTTCTGAAACCCAATCCCCTGGCTCCCTGGAAGGTGCTCAGGCGCGCGTTGCCGGGATGCCCCCGATCATTCTGGGAAAGGAGATGGCCAACGAACTGGGCGCCGCAGCGGGTTCGGTGGTGATGGTCACCAGCCCGCAGGGTGAACTCACGCCTTTTGGCATGGTCCCAAAGTACAACCGGTTTCGCGTGGCGGGCATTTTCGATTCCGGCTTCTATGACTACGACAGCACCTGGGCCTTCACCCGCCTCTCCGACTCGCAGCGTCTGTTCGGACTCGGCGATCTGGTTTCAGTTCTCGAATTTAAGGTGGATGACATTTACCAGGCTGAGAAAATTGGGGACCAACTCGAGCAAGCTGCCGGGAAAGGCTTCATGACGACGAATTGGATTGAACAGAACCGGCCGCTGTTCCGGGCCCTCCGCCTGGAACGCCTGGTCACGTTCATCACCATCGGCCTGATCGTTTTCGTCGCGGCGCTGAATATTTTGATCTCGCTGACCATGATGGTCATGGAAAAAACCCGCGACATCGCGGTGCTGATGTCGATGGGAACGCGGAAATCGCAGATCCGCCGGGTGTTCATCGCGCAGGGCGTTCTCATTGGATTGATCGGGACGGCGATCGGACTGGTGGTTGGTTATGCGTTGTCCTGGACGGGAGGACACTACCATCTGCTTTCTCTGGCGCCGGAGGTTTATTCGATTGACTACGTTCCATTCGCCCCGCGGGTGATGGATGGTGTGCTGGTGGCGGGCATTGCGATCGGAGTCTCCTTGATCGCGACGGTGTATCCGTCGTGGTCGGCTGCGAAGATCCTGCCGGCGGAAGCATTGCGATACGAGTAAGCATTCGCCCGGGTGGCGGACAAAGCCGCAGCCAGAGACGGATCGCGGGAGTCGACACCCATGGTCTCCCCTTGCAACATTCCGAATCACCTCGTGTTTTAATAGGTTAGGCGATCTTGATCGCGCGTTCTCACACCGCCAGTCGCGTCTTGAGACCGGGAGGGTTCGGATTGCATCTAATAGGCCAGGCGATGTTGAGGGTGGAGAGTCTGAAGAAGGTTTTCCGGTCCGGCGAGTCGGACCTGGTGCTCTTTGAAAATCTGTCGTTTCAAGTGGTGAAGGGCGAAATGCTGGCGATTGTCGGCGAATCCGGCGCAGGCAAGAGTACCTTGTTGCACATCCTGAGCGCGCTTGATCGGGCTTCCGCGGGTGACGTATACTGCGCCAACTTGCGATTGAGCGCACTCACAGAAGATGAGGCCGCCGATTTCCGCAATCGCGAAATTGGCTTTGTGTGGCAGTTCCACTACTTGCTGCCGGAATTTACCGCTCTCGAAAACGCAGCTATGCCGCTGTTGCTGAGAGGCCAATCTTCGCAGGATGCCGGAGCCGAAGCTGCGCGATGGTTAGCCGAGGTGGGCCTGGCTGAGCGCGCGCATCATCGGTCGGGGGAACTCTCCGGTGGCGAGCAGCAACGGGTTGCGCTCGCCCGGGCGCTGATTACCAAGCCCAAAATCCTGCTCGCCGATGAGCCCACCGGGGATCTCGACGGACGCACCGCCGATTCAGTTTTCGAATTGCTCTCGCGGCTGCATCGCGACTATCAACTGACCTCGGTGATCGCCACGCACAATTTGGCTTTTGCCGGCCGCTGCGATCGTGTGTTGCGAATGCAAAAGGGTCGAATGGAAGAGATTGCACCTGCAACGTTATTGGGATAGCACGTTCCGGGAATTGACTTTGTGACGATGGATCATAATGATAGAAGGAATGGCAGTTGATCAGGGTTTAACCGCAACTGGGGACATGCCAGGGGGCTTGCAGCCGGATGCGGAGCGAAGCAACTCAGGTGCCTTTGGTAACTGATTCGACGGTACCAGACTCACATTATTCTGGACGTGAGCCGTGGCACCCTGATTGCATAATGGAGTTGGGGGCAGAAGAGTTCCGGGGGCGGGCGACAAAGCTCCCCACGAGGGCTCAAGGGGAAGGGCTATATGTTTGAACGCTATACGGAGAAAGCAAGGCGTGTCATCTTTTTTGCGCGCTATGAAGCCAGCCAGTTTGGGTCTCCCTATATTGAGACGGAGCACCTGTTACTCGGCCTTCTGCGTGAAGACAAAGCCCTGACGAATCGTTTCCTGCGCTCGCATGCCTCGGTTGAGTCCATTCGTAAGCAAATTGAAGGTCATACTACGATCCGGGAAAAGGTTTCCACTTCCGTCGATTTGCCGTTGAGCAATGAATGCAAGCGAGTTTTGGCCTACGCCGCGGAAGAAGCGGAACGCCTTTCGGACAAGCACATCGGTACGGAACATCTGCTTCTGGGTTTGCTGCGGGAAGAGAAATGCTTTGCCGCAGAGATTTTGCATGAGCGCGGCTTGCGGCTTTCGACCATCCGCGAAGAATTGACCCGCACTCGCGGGGAGAAGAGTCAGCCGCAACGCCAGCGTGAGTCGTCCCTGCTCAGCGAATTTTCCCGCGATCTGACTCAGTCGGCGATGGACAATCAACTGGACCCTCTGGTTGGCCGCGACGGCGAACTGGAGCGTGTGATTCAGATTCTCTGCCGCCGTACCAAGAACAATCCGGTGCTGATTGGCGAGCCGGGTGTGGGCAAAACCGCCATCGTCGAAGGATTGGCGCAGCGCATCGCGGACGGCGAGGTACCCAGTTTCCTGGCCGACAAGCGCATTCTGGCGCTCGACCTTTCGCTGATCGTCGCAGGAACGAAATATCGCGGCCAGTTTGAAGAGCGCCTCAAGACCATCATGAAGGAATTGATGGAGTCACAGAATTCCATCATCTTCATCGATGAGCTGCATACTCTCGTGGGTGCCGGCTCGGCGGAAGGATCGCTCGATGCCGCCAACATCCTGAAGCCCGCCTTGTCACGGGGAGAGATCCAGTGCATCGGGGCCACCACTCCCGGCGAGTATCGCAAATCGATTGAAAAAGACCGCTCGCTCGAACGACGCTTCCAGTCGGTCAAGGTTCCGCCGCCGGATGAAGCGAACGCCATCAAGATTTTGTTCGGCATCAAGGACCGGTACGAGAAGTTCCACGCCGTCACCTACACCGACGACTCCATCAACTTCGCCGTGTCGCATTCCAACCGCTACATCCCGGATCGTTTCCTTCCCGACAAGGCGATCGATCTGATCGATGAGGCGGGCGCACGCGTGAAGTTGCGCCAGACCTCGCTGCCCGAAGAAATTACCGAGGTCCAGAAGCGCATCAAGTTCATCGTTCATCGCATGGAAAACGCCATCGCGAACCACGAGTTCGAGAAGGCCCGCTTCTATTCGGACGAGGAACGCAAGGAGCGCGAGAACCTGCGCGCTCTTCGCGAAAAATATCATTTGGACGAGTCCGCCACGGGCGTGGTCGGCCGCGAGGACATCGAAGATGTGGTCTCGCGCTGGACTGGCGTCCCCGTCAACTCGATCAAGGAAGAAGAATCGCAGAAGCTGCTGCGCATCGAAGAAGAGCTTCACAAGCGCATCATCTCGCAGGACAAGGCGATTCTCGCCTTGGCTCGCGCCATTCGCCGATCGCGCGCAGGGTTGAAGAGCCCGAACCGACCGATTGGTTCGTTCCTGTTCCTCGGCCCCACGGGCGTCGGAAAAACCGAAGTTGCCCGCACCCTGGCGCAATTCATGTTCGGCAGCGAGAAGTCGCTGGTCCGCTTCGACATGTCCGAATTCATGGAGAAGCACTCGGTCTCGAAGCTGATTGGTTCGCCTCCGGGATACGTGGGCTACGAAGAGGGCGGACAGCTCACGGAACGTGTCCGTCGCGCCCCTTATTCTGTGGTCTTGCTGGACGAAATCGAGAAGGCGCACCCGGATGTTTTCAACATCCTGCTGCAGGTGTTTGAGGACGGGCACCTCACCGATGGACTGGGCAACACGGTCGACTTCAAAAATACCGTCATCATCATGACCTCGAACATTGGCGCCCGGCACTTGCAACATCGCGAGGGCCTGGGCTTCCAATCGAGCAGCGAAGGCATGGTTTCGCAGAAGGTCGAAGACCTGGTAAAAAACGAGGTCAAACGGACTTTCAATCCGGAGTTCCTGAACCGGTTGGACGAAATCATCCTGTTCATGGCCCTGAGCGAAGCCGATCTGATTCAGATCCTCGAGCTCATGGTAAACCTGCTGAATCAGAACCTGGCGCAGAAGGCGATCACGGTCACGGTCACCGACGAAGCCAAGCGCTGGATCCTCAGCCAGACGGCTGGCGATCGCAGCTACGGAGCGCGTCCCCTGCGGAGGGCTTTGCAGAAGTACATTGAAGACCCGCTGTCAGAGGCGCTCATCCAGGGCACCATCGCCACGCGGCCGGCCTTCATCGAAGTCTTCCTCGACGGGAACAAACTGTTCTATCGTCCGGTGGATTCGGAGAAGACCGAAGGCGTGCTGCTCTACGAAAACAGCTAGGGCAGAGCCATCAGGGTTTCAGCCGCCAGCTTAGGCTGGCGGTTTTTCTTTTTGGGCCTCCCGATCGGGTGCCGGTCGCTTGCGAGGAGTGCTGCATCGACTCCCCCATCGGCACCCATGGGGTATGGAGTTCAGGGGCGAACGGGATGCAGCTAACAGTCAGCGCGTTGGCAGCAGATCATTCGGGGCCAGAACGTAGGTGGTCGTCTTATCGAGCTTGATATTGGAACGCTTCGACGCAAGGGTTACGACCCCGTCGCTGCTGCGCAGGGAATCCACATCTTTCATCAAGACACGGTGTTTCGAAATATTGGATGCCAGCGCGTCGGGCGTCGCCGGGCCCGGGTCGCGATCGTTGTCGCGCCCTGGAAATCTCTGCTGCGACATGGTGTTGTTCGGATCGGGGTACGTCCCCATGCCATTCCAATTCTTCGGACTGTTCGCGGCGTCGATGGACTGATAGGAGAGATCCTGCTTCATCATCGGCTCTGGAGGGTAATACCAGGCCGTCAGATAAAGCTTGAGCGGCACGGATCCATTCTTCCACTGCGCAGAATCGATGCGCACAGAAATACGCGAGGAATCAGTCTTGGTCTTGGCCAACGACTCGGTCACTTCTCCCGACAGGATCGCATCCCGGGGGATGACGGTGCCATTGACCAGGGTGGCAACCACCAGCTTGGTTTGGATTTTCGTTCCGACCAGAGTCTTTCCGGCATTTACATTCTGCCGCATGGTCACCGGGAACTCGTTCCCAGCCGACGCAGCGGGCGCAGGAGGCCGCAGCTGGCCAAACATGGCGGCCGAGCAGAACACGGCCGCGAATGCTGCTTGTCCGAGGATCATCGTTGGTCTCAGCATCTTCATGCCCCTCATGGTCCGGGAGCACCTCTTGGATCCCGGACCCCGCTTTAGAGTCCCGAGCGGCTCAAACGGTTGGCTCAGCGCTTGCGCGGCAAAGTATAACCCACGAAGCCGCCTGAATTGTCATTCAAATCAGTGGATTCGGGCATAACCAGCGGACTCGGGTTACACTTAAGTCAGCAATGGAAATCACCGTGTACTCTGCTCCCTGGTGTCCCGACTGCCGCGAGGCCAAGCGTTTCCTCAAAGAGCACAATCTTCCCTTCCGGGAAGTCGATATCGAGAGCACCCCCGGTGCCGCCGACGAAGTCATCAAACACACCGGCAAAAGGGCGATTCCCCAGTTCGTCATCGACGGAGAATGGATCCAGCCTTACCGCACCGGGAAGGGCTTCCTTTACGAGGAAATGTCGAAAAGGCTGGACGTCGTCAAGACGTAATGGATCTTGGCGTGCTTTTGTACCAACAAGATAGGGCAAAACAGTCCACCCGTACATCGCCTTCCGTACCCTAGGAAAGTCTCCCCCTCAGCCTCAACATAGAACCTTCAAAGTCTGCCTGGTTAGGCCCCGAAATTCCTCTCCCCGGATCGCCGCCAGCCAAAGTTGCCCCATGGACGAAGGTCAATTTCAAGCTGAGGAAGAGCCGGTTTGCACGGCCTGGCCGCGCGTGATCCAAAGCGCGGTAGCCGTCTTTTTGTTCCTGGTATCGGGATTCCTGCTCCACTCCTACTGGCCGCCGCCTACCGACGATCTGCAGGCGCAGGTCGTCGAGCTTTCCCGCCAGGTGGACGAACTCAAGCAGGAACAGGCCATGCCGGCGGTAGTGCTGAACCGCTATCGCAACTCGATTTGCTACATCTTCGGCGTGTATCGCGTGGGGTTTGCCGGGGCACAGCCTTCGATCCGTGCCCGCATTTCCGGGAGCGGCTTTGTGGTCGCCGACGGCCTGCTCGCCACCAACCGCCATGTTGCCGAACCCTGGTACGGAGACTCCGAATCCACGGCGCTGATCGCGAAGGGCGCCACGCCGCAACTGGAAAAGCTGGTCGCGTTCTTTCCCGGATTGCCCACTCCCGTCAACATCACTCCCGTGGCGTGGTCCATGCAAGGAGACCTGGCCGTTCTGCGTATCGATGACTCATTCGCGGTCCACAAGCTCCGGCCGCTGCCTCTGTCGACCGTGGTCCCGAACCCCGGGGAACTGGTGGCGGTAATCGGCTATCCCATGGGAATTCTGGGGATGGTGGCAAAATCGCCTCCTGCGGTCTACGACCGCCTGGCGTATCGGCACGATGACCAGGGCGCCGCCAACGAACTGGCTGCACTCTCGTTGATCCGTCCTTCGGCAACCTGCGGACACCTGGGTGATGTCGTCGGCGACAAGCTGATTTATGACGCGCCCACCGCGCACGGCGGCAGCGGTGGCCCGGTGTTCAATTCCGAAGGACAGGTCATCGCCGTGAACGCCGCCTACATCGATGGATTTTCCGGCGGGACGCTGGGCGTTTCCGTGGAGTCGTTGCGGCCGCTGATTGAGGCCGCGCAGAGACAACTGAAGAGGGCGCAACAGAAGGCGCAGCTGCAAACCGCGGACAACTAGCCTGGAATGATTTGCTTACGGCGACGCTGGATCCATCCCGGCTCGCGCAGGTGTTCGTCTTCCAGGCGGCTCAAGCGGGCGGCCATGATCCCCGGCCTTCCCAAATAACCGACGACCTGGCGGGGATCGGCGCGATCCACGACGGGCAGGCGTCCGATCCCGTTCCGCAGCATCTTGACCGATGCCTCGTGCAACACTTCGTCGGGATAGGTCACGATCAAGTCTCGAGTGCTGGCCTCGAGCACGCTCATCGCGCCCTTCGGATCCCTGTCCAAGGCACGCAGCACATCTCCCCGGGTAATCACGCCCGCCAGTTTGTTCTCTGCATCCAGAACAAACATTCCCTGATGACGGCTTACCTGGGGCTCGCGACGCGCGATGCGGTCAGCCAGTTCGCCCAGCGGCATGTCCGATGGAAGGGTCGGCACCTCGGCGTCCATGGTTTCCGAGACTCGCATCTGTTGCAGGACATCGGTCTCGTAATCCTGATGAATTCGCAGACCGCGGCGCGCCAGCTTCTCGGTCATGATGGAAACGCCCGGCATCAGAAGCATGGCGATTCCGTCGGCAATCACGCTGACCAGCATGAGCGGCAGGACGGCGTTGTAATCCCGAGTAATTTCAAAAGCGAAAATGATAAACGTGAAGGTTGCGCGGGATGCCGCCCCGAAGACCGCCCCCATGGCGACCAGAGCGAATGCGCCCGGCGATAGCTTCGCTGCGGGATCGATGGCATTGATGGCGATGGCAAAGATCGCACCCATGGCCGCGCTCGACATGAACATGGGCGCCAGCAGCCCGCCCGAGGTTCCCGAGCCCAGCGAGATCACCAGCGCCGCAGTCTTGGCAATCATGACCACCAGAAGCAGCTTGAGCGCCAGACTGGCATTCAGGATATCGCCGATCGTGTCGTACCCAACTCCGAGAACGCGCGGGACGAAATAGCCAATGATCCCCAGGCCCAGAGCGCCAATTGCCGGCCACCACAGCTCATCGATTGGCAACTCTTCGAACCGATCTTCCACCCAGTAGAGCAACTTGCTAAAGCCCGCCGCCGCCAATCCCGAGATCAATCCCAGGAGCAGATAAAATGGCAGCGCGTGCGGAATCCCAAAGTCCATGGCGGCGACGGTGAACATCGGGCCTTTCCCCAGCAGTTGCATATGAACGGCAGTGGCCAGTGTGCTCGCAATCACCAGCGGAATAAACGACCGTGACTTGAATTCAAACAGAAGGAGCTCAATCGCCAGGATCACGCCCGCGATCGGAGTATTGAAGGTCGCCGACATGCCGGCGGCTGCTCCGCAGGCCAGCAACACCTTTCGCTCGGAAGCCGTGGTGTGGACCAGTTGTCCCACCAGCGAGCCCAGGGCTCCGCCGGTCTGAATGATGGGGCCCTCGGCGCCAAAAGGGCCTCCGGTCCCGATTGCGATCGCGGCGGAAATGGGCTTCAAGATCGCAACCCTCGGCTGAATGCGGCTGCGGTGAAACAGGACCGCCTCCATGGCTTCCGGAATGCCGTGTCCCTTTATTTTGGAACTTCCATACTTGGCCATGAATCCGACCACGATGCCGCCGAGGACTGGCAGAACCATCACCCCAATTCCCAGGTGATTCAGGCGGGCGCTGGTGAAATCGGCGGACCAGCGGTGAAAGAAGAAAAGATTGGTGAGCAATCCGATCAGCCGATAAAGGGCGAACGCCACGCCACCGGCGAGCAAGCCAACTCCGGCGGCCAAAAGCGACACCAGGACCATCCGAAACTGCGCCGGCTCGACGGTGGTTCGAGGCTCCCTGGAGTCAGACATTGGCTTTAGCTCTTCGTCCCTGGCGCTGGTTCGGCGGCGCTGGTTCGGCGGCGTTGGTTCG